>Ga0116106_1000221_pt1 | contig 34611 bp, 26 predicted proteins | sample June2015DPH_6_50_FD_89717 | JGI IMG/M metagenome (GOLD analysis project Ga0116106, IMG submission 89717) | Peatland microbial communities from SPRUCE experiment site at the Marcell Experimental Forest, Minnesota, USA - June2015DPH_6_40 | ecosystem: Environmental > Terrestrial > Soil > Wetlands >...
AAGGCGTCCCTGGCCTCTTGCGGGCCCGGCGATTCAGTCGCGCGGATCTGGCGTGACCGGCTCTGTGCCGGCTGGCAGGGCTCGTCGAAGCAGCGCCAGGCGCCCAGGCCCGTCGCCGTCCTGCGCGGCCCTCTTCTGCCGCGCCCGGGTGGATGAGCCAACAGCTCCCGGCGTGCTCGCCTACGTCGACGAAGCACCTGTCGCGTGGTGCGGGCTTGGCCCGAGCACCTAGTTCACCCGGATGCAGCGTAGCTGGATGGATCGAAGTCAAATTCGAATGCAGCAGGTGGTTCGGTTGAGGGCAGCCTGATCCCGGTGAGGCCAGAGATGGCGGGATCGGACGTGGTCATCGTCCCGGAGGCAATGCTGCTGAACTGCGGACACGCTGGTCACCGGCAGCGATGACGGCTTACGCGCTTAGTTCGGGACGAAGAGGGCGCCGGTTCATACCGCCGTCCCGACCCCGGAGGCTGCAGGTCACGGCTCCAGTCTGCGAGCCGCAACCCTCACTGCTCCCATTCGATGTCTGATTCTGGAAGCGAAAAATCGAAGCCGATTTTGCCGGAAGAGGGCTGCTGAGCGGCGCGAGCAGTGCTCCCGCTGGGTTCAGGTCTCTTGCGTGGCATGCCGTCGCCAGAGCGGTGTCACCCCCGGCCGGGTGAGGTGCCGGAGCCGCCAGCATGTGAGGATCTCGGGCATGGACAAGACCCTGGTCGCCGTAGGCGTGATCTGCTGGCATGAGCGGCGGCATGTTGCCGCCGGGCACAGTCGACGTGGACACTGCCCCGGAATTCGCCTTGCCCGGCGGTGACGATGTGGTGGCTGCCGTGATGCCGGAGGCGAGTTTGCCGGGCGCGCGCTCGCAGCGTTGGCTCGCGCGCCTGAGCTTCGTGCTCGTGGGTGTGGCGATCGTGATTCTGGCGGTTTTTGCTGGGCTGAAGAGCGTCGCGATGCTGGGCGTCGGTCTGGGGGCCGCCGCGGTGACCCTGGCCGCGGCGTACTTCTTCCTTTCCCAGCGTGGCGCGCGGCGCTGGCTGTCGCTCGCGGTCTTCATCCTTGCGCCGATCACGGTGATCGTCGTCTACGCGTTCGCTGGGCTGCTGTGGGTGGCGGTTGTGTCGGCCGCCGCGTGGCTGCTCGCGGGCATGACCGCGCGCTCGGCGCTGACTGGTGAGCAACCGGACTGGCGCATGCCCGAGCACCCGGCGGAGCCGCCTGCCGCGCACCCGTATCTGATCATGAACCCGAAGTCCGGCGGCGGGAAGGTGGGGAAGTTCGATCTGAAGAGTAAGGCAGAAGGACTGGGCGCCGAGGTATTCCTGATGAGCGGGCCTGAACCAGTCGACGTCGCCGAAGTGGCTCGTGAGGCTGTTGCCGGGGGTGCCGATCTGCTTGGCGTCGCCGGAGGCGACGGCACGCAGGCCCTGGTGGCCGGCGTCGCCGCCGAGCACGGCATCCCGTTCATCGTGATCACCGCTGGCACGCGCAATCACTTTGCCCTCGATCTCGGGCTGGACCGGGACGACCCTTCGGCGTGCCTTGGCGCGCTGTCCGATGCCGTCGAACTGCGCGTCGACCTCGGGGTGATCGGCGGCCAGACGTTCGTCAACAACGCGTCATTCGGCGCCTACGCCGAGGTCGTCGAGACCCCGGCCTACCGTGGCGACAAGCTGAACACGACGCTGAACACACTCCCGGACCTGCTGCAAGGCCACCGCGGAGCACGGCTCGCGGCACGAGCAGACGGCGCGGAGATCAAGGCACCACAGGCTCTCCTGGTAGCCAACAACCCGTACGGAACCGGGGACATTGCCGGCCTGAGCCGCCGTGCGCGGCTGGACCGCGGTGTGCTCGGTGTGGTGGGCGTCAACGTGAGCGGCGCGCGGCAGGCTGTCGGCCTGCTCTACGGGACACATGCAGCCGGGCTGAGCGTGCTGACCGCGAAGACGATCGAAATCAGTGCCGACGCACCGCAGATCCCGGTCGGCATCGACGGCGAGGCGGTATCGATGTCCACGCCAGTCGAGTGCACTATCCGTCCCGGCGCGCTCCGCATCTGGGTACCGCGGGATCGCCCAGGTGTCGCCCCGCCGAAGCCCCCGGTGAACTGGGCCACGCTCCGGCACCTCGCAGCGCCTCGGAAACGGCCATCTCCGCCGCAGGCAGATTCAGGCACGGCGCACGCGACATAGGGGCGGTCTGGCACGAGACATCACCCGTTCAGCTCGGGGGGAGTGGCCATGACAGTGAAGACCGAGGGCGCGGCCGGAAGGCGTGGTGCGCGGGCATCTGCCGGAGGTCCGGCGCGGGCCGCGGCGGCGGAGCGTCTCAGCCGCGCGGACCGGGCGGCCCGAGGGAAGGACGCCCGGGCGGCGGCTCCGCTGGAGTCGCATGGCGAGTTCCGCCCTGGCGGGTCGCGGGATCCGGTGGGGCTGCTGCTGGGCCAGGCGGCGTCGCGGGTGCCGGAGCTGGTGCCGGTTCGGCACGGGCGGATGCTGGTGTCGCCGTTCACGTTCTACCGGGGGGCTGCGCTGCCGATGGCGGCGGACCTGGCCACAACCCCCGCCTCGGGGCTGCGGGTGCAGCTGTGCGGCGACGCGCACCTGTCCAATTTCGGGGCGTTCGCCTCGCCGGAACGGCGCCTGGTCTTCGACGTCAACGACTTCGACGAGACCCTGCCCGGCCCGTTCGAATGGGATGTCAAGCGGCTGGCCGCGAGCCTGGCCGTGGCCGGGCGGGACAACGGGTTCCCCGCCAAGGCCCGCCGCAAGATCGCCCTGGCGGCGGCCGAGGCCTACCGCACGGCCATGCGCAGCTTCGCCCAGCAGCCCCTGCTGGACGTCTGGTACGCCCACCTGGACATCGAGCCGGCCCTCGCCGAGTTCCGGTCCCAGGTCAAGGCGAAAAGGCTCAAGGTCGCCGAGAAGCTGCTGGCCAAGGCCCACACCAGCGACAGCACGAAAGCGCTGGCCAAGCTGACCACCGTGGTCGACGGGCGGCGGCGGATCATCAGCGACCCGCCGATGATCGTCCCCGTCGAAGAGGTCTTCCCCGGCGTGCAGGCCGACGCCCTCTACGAACTGCTCCGCGTCGTGCTGGGCAAGTACGGGCGCACCCTGCAATCCGACCGGCGGCACCTGCTGGAGCAGTTCACGATGGTCCAGGTGGCCCGCAAGGTCGTCGGGGTCGGCAGCGTCGGCACCCGCGCCTGGATCCTGCTGATGGACGCCGCCGACGGCGTCGAGCCGCTGTTCCTGCAAGCCAAGGAAGCCCAGCCCTCGGTCCTGGCCGGCTACTGCGGGCGCAGCCGGTATGCCAACCAGGGCGAGCGCGTCGTCGCCGGCCAGCACCTGATGCAGGCCCAGAGCGACATCTTCCTCGGCTGGACCCGCGTCCCCGCACCCGACGGCGTGGACCGCGACTTCTACGTCCGCCAGCTGAAGGACTGGAAATTCTCCGTGCCGATCGAGCAGATGCTCCCCGTCGGCATGACCATCTACGCCCGCCTGTGCGGCTGGACCCTCGCCCGGGCGCACGCCCGCTCCGGCGACCGCATCGCCCTGGCCGCCTACCTCGGCGGCTCCGCCAGATTCGACCAGGCCATCGCCGACTTCGCCGAAACCTACGCCGACCAGAACGAACGCGACTACGCCGCCCTCCAGGCCGCCGTCAAAGACGGCAAGGCCCAAGCCACCACCGAAATCTAAGGCGGCAGCTAGCGCCAGGTCAGGCTACTCCGCCGCGGGCATAGGTGCCGCGCATCCGCGGCCGGGCCCGGCAGCCCTGGTTTTAGGGGCAAAGCAGTCTCAGATGACGATCAGGCGGATGCTGTAAGCGATGAGCCAGAGACCCAGGATCAAGCTCCCCCAGATGATCACCTGGTCGGTGCGGGTGCCTATCCAGGTCCTGAACCTGGCCAGGAACGCCTGGCTCTGGTCGGGCTTGATACCGGCGTAGATCTCCATGGCGAGGTAGGACGCCGAGGCTAGTACGCAGAACAGGAACAGCGCGAGGTAGCTCCCGGCACTGGACAGTTTGGCCTCGACGACAGTGGCAGCGCCCGCGCCGATCAGAACCCAGGGCTGGAGGGCGGGCGCCAGGCCCATGGCGAACCATTGGGACATGTTGTCCACGTGCGCCTGCCACTTCGGTGGCTTCTTCGGCTTCTTCGGTCGCCCCATCCTCCGGCGCTGCCGGAGCGCAATCGCGACGAGGATGACCCCGAGAGCAATCTTCACCGCCAGATCTGCGAGTGATGGCGCCGTGTTCGGCTTGGGGGGATTATTGCCAGTAGCGAGCACGGTGACCGTGACCACGATCGCCAGGGACGCCAGCCACCCGAACACGAACGCCGCGCCTTTTCGCACCCCGCGCTTGGAAGGCAGCACGATGAGGAATGCCGTCAGCGGCAGCGGGTCGAATGCTATCGCCAGGCCGATCAGGACAAGGTCAAGCACCACGGCTGTCTCTCCCTTCTCACCCTGGTGGAAGGGGGTCCTGATGCTGGCGCAGCCGGGTTTGGCATTTCATCCCGGCTGGCCGGGGCGCCGTATACGGACACGTATGTGCCAGAGCGGGTGGGCGGCACCCGGCCCGTCTCGCCGGTCGCCGACCGGCGCGGATAGTGCATGGTCTGCGGCGATAACGGCTACGGCTGGCATCACGGCGCCGATGGTCATGCCGCCGGTGCGGTGGTTGGCTCTGCTGGCTGGCTGGCCTCGATGGGCTGGCGGGGGATGAGGACGGCCAGGACGAGGCCGATGAGAGCGATCACCAGCATCACGGTGAGGGCGACGGCGAACGGCTTTCCCTCAGGAAGGGCGACGGCGACCAGGACCGAGCCGACCAGGGCGGTGCCGAAGGAGGAACCCAGGTTGGAGACACTGCGGGACAGGCCGGAGATGTCGCCCTGGTCGGCGTCGGGGAAGCTGGACTGGACCACGTTGACCGACGAGGTCAGCATGACGCCCACCCCGGCGCCGAACAGCAGCAGCCCCGGCACCCAGGTCCAGATGCCCGAGTGCGCCCGGACCAGGACCAGCAGCAAGATCATGCCGACCGCGGTGGCCAGGAACCCGGCGATGATCAGCCACCGTTGCGGGTGCCGCCGGGCGAACCGGCCGGCGCCGGCCGAGGCGGCCAGGATCCCGATGGTGGCCGGGGTGAGCATCAGGCCGGTCTGGATCGCGTTGTACTTCCAGACCTCCTGGAGGTAGACCGAGACCGTGAAGAATGACCCCTGCAGGATCAGCCACTGGATGGTCTGGGTCCCCAGCCCGAGGTTGGCGATCTTGTTGCGGAACAGCCGCAGCGGCAGCAGCACATCCCGGCCCTTACGCTCGCGGGACCGGACATGCAGGAAGAACCACAGCAGGAACAGCGCGCCGATGGCCACGAACAGCCACACCGGGGAAATCGAGCCCTTCGGGATCACCACCGTGCTGCCGATGGTGAAGTTCTGCCGTGACTTGCCGAAGCCGTAGGTCCGGGACTGCAGCAGCCCGAGCACCACGAAGAACAGCCCCGCCGCTGACAAGATGGCCCCGGTGAGGTCGAACCGCGGACGCGGCCCTGCGGGGGCCGGGTCAGTGATCTTACGGGCGAGCAGGATAATCCAGGCCACCACCAGGACCTGCAACCCGAACGAGGCCCGCCAGCTGATCGCGCTGGTCACCAGGCCGCCGATCAGCGGCCCCGCGGCGGCGCCTAGGCCGCCCGCGCCGCTGACCACCCCGAAGTAGCGGGCCCGCGACTTGACGTCCGGGAACGCCACCGTGACCAGGATGTAGATCGGCGGGATCATCAGCGCCGAGCCCACGCCCTCCAGCAGCGAGTACCCGAAGATCAGCAGCCCCAGTCCCTGCGCCAGCGCCGCCAGCAGCGCCCCGACCCCGTAGACGCCCAGGCCCAGCACAAAGCACCTCTTGCGCCCCCAGATATCGGTCAGCTTGCTGCCCGGAATCATCAACGCCGCCATCGTGAGGGTGAACAACGTGATCGCCGTCTGCACGCCCGCCACCGTCGTGCCTAGGTCCGTGGCGATCGCGCTGATCGCCACGTTCATGTTCGTGGCCGCATAACTCGCGATGAACTGAGCCAGCGCCAGCGGCAAGATCATCGCCCTGGCCGCGGCCCCCGCCCCCGCCTCAGAAGCAGTCGTATCAGTCACCGCAGCCCCTCACCCCCTGCCAACCTGGTGGGTGCTGATCGGCGGGCTAGACATCCCAGGAGTTTGCCGAGTTCCCAGAGCAGGGGCTCGTCGTGCCCACCCGTTCCAGTGGGTGAGCTGGTTGCTGACGTCATTGTTCTCCCGCCCCGGGCAGAATCGCGAACCTTGAGTTCTTCGGCCCGTTCGAATCGCCTCTGAACGTTGTCACCCTACCCGGGGGTGATTCCTCTCAATTTCTCACTCCCCAGACCCTAGCCGCCGCTCAAGTCATCGCTCAGCCCGCTTGTCTTGGAAGCGGTGTGTCAGTCATCACGGCCGCTCACCCGCCGACGTCACTGTGCACCGGACAGCCTGGCGGGTGGAGCGGCTGCTGCCCGCGGTGAAGTTTGAGGTGTTCCTCGTATGCTGTGACGCCAGCAGCAATCGGGTAGGGCCCGCGAATCCGCTGCAGCTCAGGTGAGACGTCGCGGTAGTCGAGCTCGGGCTCGTCCCCACAGCCGCTGACAGGAGCGGTTCGGGTGTATGCCGCGGCTACGGCGCCTCCGGTGTCATCCACGCCGCAGCCGTGACCCTGCCCGGGTGACTACTACGAAGCCACCGCGCTGCCGTGCAGGGCTTCCTGGACAGCCTTTTCGTCCTCCTTGGACAGGGAGGTCTTCAGGACGGTGCCGCCGTACTTGCTCATCGCCTCGAGGGCCTTGTCGGGAGTCACCTTCTCCAGCATGAGGAACAGCGCCGAGGTGCCCGGCTTGACCATGTCGCGCACCTGCTCTTGGAACTGCTTGTCGATGCTGGTCTTGGCCAGTTTGCCCATGAGGGCGCCCAGTCCGGCGCCGATGGCCAGGCCGAAGACCGGGATGAAGAAGAGCAAGCCGAATAGGAACCCCCAGAACATGCCCCAGGTCGCTCCGGCACCGACCGCGTGATGGTTGGTGTGGACGTGGTAGCTGCCGTCTTTGTCGCGCACGATCACCGCGATGGCGTCCGGCTGGATGATCAGGTCTTGAGCCAGCCGGCGTGCCTCGCCGGCGGCGGCTTCCGCAGTCGTCTCATCCGGGTATCCGATAGCGATCAGATCAGCCATGATTGGGCCCCTTTCTCATGCGTCGTTATGCCTAACCCTGCTATCGGCGTCCCGCCCAGTCCTCACCCCCTCGCGGGTGAGTTCTTCTTTCGCCAGACGAGCAGCTGCCCGGCGATGACGAGGCGCCGGCCCTGCGCAATGCTGTTATCCGAGGGTGGCGACGAGGGTCGCCTTGATGGTGCGGAGGCGCACGCGCCTTCCCGGGCTCAGGCGTTAAGCGCTACGCCTCGTCGGCCAGGAACGGGTGGTGGTGGTAGCCGGACTCGTCGAGTACGGCGACCGTCGACTCGGGCACTTCGATGAAGGCCCCGGGCAGGTCGTTCAGCGGCTCCGAGACCACGACGTGGGCACGCTTGCCGAAGGCGCGCAGCCGCGCGGCGTCCGGGTACATCTGCCGCAGCGTGGCGATGTCGGCGGAGTGGAACAGGGTGCGCGTCTGGTGCTGCGAGGAGTACCGGAAGGCCCACACGGTTATGCCGTCGGAGACTGCGACGGTGCCCTGCATCGGGAAGGTCACCCCGTGCTCGTGGCCGGCCGACTCCACCATCTGGATGGCCTTCGCCATCGCGGCGATGGGATCCTCACGCAGCCCCAGGGTCAGGGCGAGGTGGAACAGAACCTCCGAGTCGGTGGTCCCCTGGATGTGGGGGTACAGCGACGGCTCCACGGCAAAGGCCAGATCGCGCTTCACCGAGCCGAACCCGGCGATGGCTCCGTTGTGCATGAACAGCCAGTTCCGGAACCGGAACGGGTGACAGTTGGTCTGCTGAATCGGCGGGTCGGCCGCGGCGCGGACGTGGCTGAAGAACAACGGCGACTCGATGGCCTGAGTGAGCTCACGCAGGTTCTGGTCATTCCATGCGGGCTCGGTACTTCGGAAGATTCCGGGGACATTGCCCTCTTTCGGGTCCGCCGGGTACCAGCCGAACCCGAACCCGTCACCGTTGACCGTCTCCGCTCCGAGCGGAGAATCCAGCGACTGCGCGATGAGCGAGTGCTGCGGGTGCAAGATCACCTCCGACGGCCGCAGCGGCTCCCCGCAGTACGCCAGCCAACGACACATGGGGTGAACCTCCCCGACCCAGACGGCTTATCGCAGCTCAGGATTTCCGACGATCGCCAGCGCGCGGGCCACCCGCCAGGGCCGTTGGTCCCCAGAGGAAGACTCCTCTGTCCCGGGCGCAGGCCGGTCCGCCGCACAAAGCACCTCTTGCGCCCCAGATATCGGCGTTGATGATTCCGGGCAGCAAGCTGACCCCGCCCCGCCTCAGAAGTCTTATCAGTCACCGCAGCCCCTCACCCCCGCCAAAGGCAAGCTGAGCCGCCGCCGGCGTGGGGTTGATCATAGGTCGGCACGGCTGCCTCCTGGTGCGGCCATCTGCGCCGCCACTGCCTGATCGATGTTTCCGTGGATCTTGTCGTCACCGATGCGGTCGAGGACGCCGTCGCGGTGTAGCACGTCGCGGACCGCGGGCTTCACCCGGGCGAGCCGCAGGGTCATACCGGCCTGCTCGGTGAGGTCGAGGATCTCGTGCATCTTTGCCGACCCCTGGGAGTCGATGAAGTCCATTCCCTCGCAATCGAGCACGATGCCGGTGACGCCCGTGGTCGACAATGCGACCTCCCGGATCCGGTCCTCCAAAGCGTCCGAGGTGGCGAAGAACAGGCCGCCGTCCAGCCGGAGAACCACGACCCCGGGGAACTGCTCGTCGCCGGGGTGCTCATCCAGCTCCCGGAAGGCCTGAGTGCCTGGCTGCCGTCCCAGCAGCGGCATGCGGGGGCGCGTGGCCACCGAGATGAGCCAGATCAGCGAGAGCCCGATCCCGATCAGCACTCCGGCGAGCACGCCGACCAGGAGCGTCCCGATGATTGCCGCGATCGCGATCCAGAAGTCGAAGCGCGCCACCCGGGCGAGGCGGCGCATCTCGGGGACGTCCATCATCCCCATGACCACAGCCTCGATGATCAGGGCGGCGAGCACAGGTTTTGGCAGATTCGAGAAGACCGGCGCTAGCACCAGAAGCGTGAGCAGGACGATCACGCCGGAGGTGAGCGACGCCAGGCCGGTGCGCGCACCGGTGTGGTCGTTCAGTGAGCTCGCGGACAGGCTCGTCGAGACCGGCATTCCCTGGAACAGGCCGGCGCCGGCGTTCGCCATGCCCTGGGCGGCCGATTCCTGGTTGATGTCGATGCGGTAGCGGTGCCTGGCGGCGAAGGTCCGGGCGTCGCCGGCGGTTTGCGAGAACCCGATGAGGACGAGCGCCACCGCAGCGAGGGCAATCGTGCTCGCGTGATCCCGCAGCAGCGAGGCGTCGGGGACCTGCAGGGACGGCAGCCCCCTGGGCACCTCGCCGACCAGGGCCACCCCGTGAGCGCCGAGGTCGAACAGCCAGGACGCCACCAGACCGCCGACGACCAGGACCAGGGCACCAGGGATGCGCGGTGTGATTATCCGCACCCCGAACACCACCGCGAGCGCGACGGCGCCGACGGCCACGGTCGCCAGGCTGGCATCGCCGAGCGTCCCGATCCAGGACCACAGCTCCTGGATCGGGTTCGAGCCGGTAACCTTTGTCCCGGTGAGCTTGGGAAGCTCGCCGATCACGACGTCGATCGCCGCGCCGAACAGGAAGCCGGTGACCACGGCCCGCGACAGGAACTGCGCGATCCACCCCATCTTGAGCACCGCGAGGAGAAGGAACAGCAGGCCGGAAACGAGGGTGATCATCGCCACGAAGGACGCCGCGTCCTGGATGCCCTTGACCCCGGCCACCGCCACGGCGCTGGCGGCCACGGCCGCCAGCCCCGAGCTCGGCCCGGTCGAGATCTGCCGGCTCGTTCCGAAGATCGCGTAGAGGATCGCGCCGGCGGCCGCCGCGTAGAGGCCGTTCTGCAACGGGATCCCCGCGATCCCGGCGTAGCCGAGGTTCTTCGGAACGATCAGGGCAGCGACGGCAACCCCGGCGATGAGATCGCCCCTGACCCAGCGGCGCTCATAGGACCGGATCCATCCGGCCATCGGCACGAACCGCCACCGGTCCCGCACCGGCGCCGACCCAGGCCCGCTCATCGGGCTGCCTGTTGTCCGACCTGAACCTGGGTGTCCATTCTCCAGCACCTCGCCTGTCCTGAGTAGCTACCTGCCGGACGGGTTCACGTGTCGGCTGCCGTTATGGTCAGGTGCCGGGCCGGGACCGGCGCGTGCTGATCGCCGGGCTAGGAGCTTGCCGAGTTCCCAGAGCAGCAGAAGGGCCAGGGCGGGCACGAGCGCCCACGCGAACTCGCGCATGCTGATCTGGGTGGTTCCAAGCAGGCGCCGGAAGGCGTCCAGCTGGGTGACGAGCACCGCCAGGACGAACTCCCCGAGCGCCGCCCAGTTCATCTGCTTGCTGTCGAAGGTGGCGGTGGTCAGCACCGTGCCGGTCTCGCTGCGGCATTCGAAGGCGGCCACGATCAGGCAGAGCGCGAACGACGTGAACGCCATCGCGTTGCCGATGTGAACGCTGCCGAAATGGGACTGCCCGAGATGGATCAGGGACAGCAGGCCGATGGTGATGGCCAGCCCGGCGAGCCCTACCGTGACCATCACCGGCCTGGTCAGCACCGACTCGCCCCGGGGGCGCGGCTTGCGGGCCATGAGCCCCGGGCTTTCCCGGTCGAAGCCGAGCGCGAAACCGAACGGCGCGTTGACCACGAAATGGATCCACAGGACCTGCGCGGGGCTGAACGGCTCGCCAGCGGCGATGTTGAACAGGGTCGCGCCCAGGAAGGTCAGCACGAAGACGACCAGCAGCACCAGGACGAACCTGATGTACTTGGTGAGGTTGTCGTAGATCTTGCGACCCTGCTCAACCGCGAAGACGATCGTGGCGAAGTTATCGTCAGAAAGGATCATCCGGCCGGCGTTCTTGGCCACCTCCGTGCCGGTCCCCATCGCGATCCCGATGTCGGCCGCCTTGATGGCCGGGGCGTCGTTGACGCCGTCGCCGGTCATGGCCACGACCTCGCCTTTCTTCTTCAGCGTGTCGGCGAGCAGGACCTTGTGCTCGGGGGCGACCCGGCCCACGACGCCGATGTGCTCGATACGGGCCAGCCGCTCGGCCTCGGGCAGAGCCGCGAAGTCCGCGCCCAGGATGGCCTCACCGCCGATGCCGACCTGCTTGGCGATAGCCGCGCCGGTGATCACGTCATCGCCGGTCACCATCCGGACCCGGATGTGGGCGGCCTGGGCGCTGGCCACCGCGGCCGTGGACTCGTCCCGGGGCGGGTCAACCATGCCGACCAGGCTGGTCATCTGCAGATCGGTGACGTAGCCGAGCAGGTCGCCGTCGGCGTTGAAGCTGCCCGGCTCGAGGTCCCGGGTGGCGGCGGCCATCACCCGCTGGCCCGCGCCTTCCATGCGCTCCATGTGGTCCCGCGCCCGCTCGCTCAGGCCGGCATCCCACGGGATGGCCTTGCCGCCCGACAGGGCGGTGGCCGCGCGGGACATCACGGCCGGCGCCGCGCCTTTGACGAAGCACCGCACGACCGGGCGCCCCGACGCGTCCACGGCCGAGTTGAAGGTGGCCATCAGCTTGTAGATCGGGTCGAACGGGAGGGCAGCCAGCCGGGGCAGGCTCTCCCGCGTGCCGTCGATGTCCAGCCCGGCCTTGTGGCCCAGCACCAGCAGAGCGCCCTCGGTGGGATCACCGACCACCTTGCCGTGGACGAGCGTGGCGTCGCTGGCCATGAGATAAGGCAGGATCGCGTCCTCGATGGTGGCCGTGGCGCCCGCGACATGATGGACCTTGCCCTCCAGGCCGTAACCGATACCGGAGATCGTGAAGCGGTCGGTCGGGTCCACAACCTCGACCGCGGTCATCTGGTTCATCGTCAGGGTGCCGGTCTTGTCGGAGTTGATCGCCGAGGTGAACCCCAGCGTCTCGACCGAGGGCAGGTCCTTCACGATCGCGTTGCGCTTGGCCAGGTCCACACCGCCGAGCGACAAGATCGTCTGCGTCACCGTGGGCAGCGCCTCGGGTATCGCCGCGATGGCCAGCGAGATCGCGCTGACGAACAGCGCGTCCCACGCCTGGCCGCGGCTGCGGCCCAGCGCGAACATCACGACCATGGTCAGCCCGGCCGCCGCCGCGATCCACAAGGTGAGCCTGTTGAGCTCTCTCGTCAGGGGCGATTCTTCCCGGGCCGTGGCCGACAGCATCCCGGAGATCTTCCCCAGCTCGGTGCCGGCGCCCGTGCCGGTGACGAGCATGATGCCGCTGCCGTGCGTGACCGGCGTGTTCATGAACGCCATGTTGCTCTGATCACCGGGGCCCAGCCGGTCACCGGCCAGCGTCTCAGCGTCCTTGGCTGACGGAGTGCTCTCCCCCGTCAGCGCCGACTCATCAATCTGCAGCGCGCTCGCCTCGATGATCCGGCCATCGGCCGGTACCTGATCCCCGGCGGCGATCAGCACCACATCGCCGACGACCAGCTGCTCAGCCGGGATCTCGGACTCGGCGCCGTCCCGCCGCACCCGGGCGGTCGCCTTCATCATCGACTTCAGCGCGTTCATCGCGCTTTCGGCCTTGCCCTCCTGCCTGAGCCCGACCACCGCGTTCAGCACCGTCAGCAGCACCAGCAAGACCCCGGTGCTCCACTCCTTGATCACCAGCGACACCACCGCGGCGGCGACCAGGATGATCTGCATGTAACTGCGGTACTGCTCCAGGAACCGGCGCCACCCCGGCTTCGGCTTCTCCTCCGGCAGTGCGTTCGGGCCGTTCGCGCCCAGCAGCTCAGCCGCCCGCTCAGCCGTCAACCCGACGACCGGATCTACGCCCAGAGCCGCCGCGACCTTGTCGGGCGAGCGCGAATACCAGTTCTGGGCCGTCGTGGCGGGCTGTCCCGTGGCGTCGGCTTGCACCGCCATGTCCATGCCCTCCGATCCGGACACGCGCTAGCCCGGCTGGCCCTTGGGCCGGGCCCTGCTGGCCCGTGGTGCCGCCTGCGCCGGCTGATCGGGGCTCCGAGCCTTCGGAGACTGGCGTACGTCCCCGCCAACCTGGCTGGGCGCCGCCTTGGCCTCTTCCTTCGCCTCTCCTCTGGCGTCCGCCTTGGCTTGCTTGGCGTCCGCCTTGGCTTGCTTGGCGTCCGCCTTGGCTTGCTTGGCGTCCGCCTTGGCTTGCTTGGCGTCCGCCTTGGCTTGCTTGGCGTCCGCCTTGGCTTGCTTGGCTGCGAACGGGTCGCTAGGGGTGCCCTTGGGCGCTTGGGCCTCGAGTTCACTCTTGACAGCCAGCAATTGCTGCCGCCTGTCCGCGGTCACTTCCGGGTACTGCGGATCGATCTCGATCAGGGTGTGCGCGAGAACCGCAGCCGTGCAGATGCGGGCGAACCACTTGCGGTCGGCCGGTATCACATACCACGGTGCCCAACGCGTGCTAGTGGCGGACAGCATCTCCGAGAACGCCTTCTGGTAGTCGTCCCAGCGCTGGCGCTCCCGGACGTCGGCGGCGGAGAACTTCCAGTTCTTCTCGGGCAGATCGAGCCGCTTGAAGAAACGGGTCCGCTGCTCCTCCCTCGACAGGTTCAGGAACAGCTTCACCACCTTGAAACCGTTATCGGACAGGTAGCGCTCCCAGTCATTGATCTCGCGGTAGCGCCGGTCCCACACGTCCTTGCCCTTGGCCCCCTCCGGCAGCTTCTGCCGGTCGAGATTCTCCGGGTGCACCCGGACCACCAGGACCTCCTCGTAGTGCGACCGGTTGAAGATCCCGATATCGCCGCGCGCGGGCAGCCGGCAGGCATACCGCCACAGGTAGTCGTGGTCAAGTTCCTCGGCCGACGGCACCTTGAATCCGCTCACCTGCACGCCCTGCGGGTTCACCCCGCTCATGACGTGGCGGATCGTCCCGTCCTTGCCGCCGGCGTCGAGCGCCTGCAGGCACATCAGGACCCCGTAGGCGTCCTGGGCGGCCAGCCGTGCCTGATAGTCGGCCAGCAGCGCGATACCTGTCTTCAGCAGCTGCCTGCCGTCTTTCTTCTTCAGGAAGCCCGCCTTATAGCCTGGGTCGAAGTCCCTGGCCAGGTTCACCTTCGATCCCGGCTTGACCCGCAGCGGCTTGATCAGCTCGGCGATGCGCTTGGCTCTGTTGTCGGCCATCCTCGTCGGTCCTTTCTCCGTCGGGTGAACGTGCCTCGGCGCCCGCCCAGCCCACGAGCAACACCGGAACGCGCCACAACACAGCTGGGGCGGGGCTCGTGGACGAGGGCCGTGCACACGAACGTCGAGAAGGCCGCGCCGACTGCCGTGCTACGCGGCTTCGGCTTTACCTCCGTACGCGGCGAGCGCGTAGATTACGAGGGCGCCGATGGCGATGTAGGTCAGCGACCATATCGGGTAGTAGGGCATCCACCAGATGGCGCTGATGCAGCCGATCGCTCCGGCGGCGATCCCGACCCACCGGCCGACCTGCGACCCGCTGAGCACCAGGAACCCGCACAGAAGGAGCACGACAGCCACGACGAGATAGACCCAGCCGTAGGTCTTGAGGCTGTGCCCGAAGATCGCACCTTGGAGATTGTCCGGCAGCACCCCGTGATAGCTGAAGGCCCAGATCGCGTCGAAGACCCGCATCACGCCCGCCACGCCCAGCACGATGGCTGCGAAAACTACCCACCCTCCGCCACGCCTATCCATGATCGTTCCCTTCCCCTGGACGCCGACATTGCTCTCGGCGCGCTCACGAGGACCATGCGGCCCATTGACGCGTGACCGTCATGTGCTGCTGCTCCTGTTCGAGACGCCTTCCGGTACTCTGTCCAGGCCCTCTCGGGGCGTCGTCACCCTTTCAGGGGTGATTCCCGCCTATTCCGGCGGCTTTGGCGCTGATGGCAGCGCTGCTCGCCGTGGCAGACCTCAGCGCGGAACCGCCTGGAGCAGTTGCTCTCCCAGCGGGCGCAGACTCAGAGCAGGCGCAGGTCGACGGCCCGCTCGATGGCCTCCGGGCGTGAGGTCACACCGAGTTTCTGATAGATGGACCGCAGATGGGTCTTTACCGTGTTGCGCGAGATGTACAAGGTGGCGGCCATCTGCAGATAGGTGCTGGCCGGCAGGAGCTTCAGGATGCGCAACTCGGCAGTGGTCAGCGGCTCGGCAAGCACGTGACCGGACCGGAACGCGCCCGCCTGGACGGCGCGCACCTCGAGAGCCGCGACGATCAGGTGCTCCGTGAACGGGTCTGATCGCATTCGTGTCGAATGCTCGACCAGGTAGCTGGTCACCTGGGGCGCGGTCGTGACGACCGTGTTGACGAAGCCCTCCTGGCGGGCTGCCTGGACGGCACCGCCCAGGATGCTGGCCGTCATGGGGTCACCGCGCTCGATCGCCGCCGCGGTCAGGAGTAGCTGGCGCACCAGCGCGCGCCGCGCTGTCAGGTCGCCCAGTGACGGCGCCTGCAAGTACTCATGCGCGGCCTGGTGATCGCCCGCGCCAAGCGCGATCCTGGCCAGCAGCAGGTCGCGGCGCCCGGCGGGCAGCCTGGCGGCCAGCTCAGTAGCGGAGCGCAGGTCGCCGAGCGACAAGCGCATCAGCGCCTCAAGCTCATCGGCCCGCGCTAGCAGCACCGGCCCGGTCCCGGCCAGGACGAGACGCGCCGCCTCGACGGTGGCCAGCGCGTCACGGACCTGCCCGGCGGCGGCCCAGATCCCGGCCCGGTCGAGCAGAGCGAGGAACTCAAAGATGGGCCGCCGCCGCTCCGTTATCGAGAGCACTCGCTCGGTGAGCTGCTCTGCGGTGTCGAGGTCCCGCCGCTCCAGCGCGAGGCCGGCCAGAACGCGCAGGTAATCCACGGCGAAGAAATGCTGGTCAAATCCCAGCCGCCGGGCGTCGGCTTCGGCGGCCCTGGCGGCACTGGCGGCTTCAGCGAGGCGGCCGGCCTCGAACCAGGCCACTGACTGAGCGCCGGGTACCAGCACCAGCCTGGCCGGTTCGCTGAGCTCGGGCATCGCCAGCGCCGCGGCTGCCTCACGCTCCACGGCCTGGAAGTCTTCCAGGCACGGATAGACACGCAGCAAGATCAGCGGGACAGCAGCGTTCCAATCGTCGGTGAGCTGCGCCCGCCCCTGGATAGCGCGCGCCGCGAGGGCCGCGCCCACGGCCTCGTTGAGCTGGCCGATCTGCCCGTAATGAAATGACCGCATCGCCGCGAACCTGGCCGCCAGCCTCGACTCCCGCGGGATCGGCGACTGCGCGCGCTCAAGCAGGTCAAGGTACTCGCCGCCGCGGGCGGTGTCACCTGACGTCAGCAGGTCAGCCGCCAGGGCCAGCAGCCGGTCCGGGGCATCCGCCAGCAGCGAAGGGTCGACCGTGCTGAGATCCAGGGTGGCCGGGAGGACCGGGTTGTGCAGGAAGTCCGTCACGACCCGGTCCTGCATGAGGGCCAGCGCCCGGTCAGCCTGTTGCGCCGCGAGGAAGTGCCGGGCCGCACGCCGCGTGTCACCGGTTGACTCGCACCATTCGGCGGCCCGCAGCTGGGCCGCCTTCTCGCGATCCCGGTCCCTGGCGCGCAGCTCAGCGCGCAGCACCTGGCCCACCAGATGGTGATACCGGAAGCTGGTCCGCTCATCATCGAGCGCCACCAGGAACAGGTTGGCCGCGTCAATCCTGCGCAGCAGCGCCGCCGCGTCCCGCCGCCCCGTAACAGCTGCGCACGCGCCCGCAGTCAGCTCGCCGAGGACGGCGGTATCGAGCATGAACTGGGCAACCTCAGGTGACTGCCGCTCGAGGACCTCCGAGATGAAGTACTCGGCGATCGCGTGGCTGCGGACGTCAAGCGCCTGTGCGGCCCGGACCGGGTCGCTAGCACCGCGCAGGGACAGCGCCGCCATCTGCAGGGCCGCGGCCCAGCCCTCACTTCGCTGGTGAAGCAGCGCCAGGTCAGCTGCGGCGACCTCGACACCGAAGTTCGCCAGCAGGCCTCGGCTCTCGGCCAGCGAGAAATACAGCTCACGGTCGCGCAGCTCGCACAACTCACCGGCCATCCGCAGCCGGTGCAGCCGCAGCGGAGGGTCGAAGCGGCTGGACAGCACCAGCTGGGCAGCCTCGGCCGGCCAGCGCTCGACCAGATCGGTCATGCTCCGGCCGGCCGCGGCCATCGCAATATGGAAGTCGTCAACGACGATCACCGAGCCGGCGGGCAGCTTGGCGGCATCGTTCGCGATCGACGCGGTGACGTCAGCCGACATCACGCCGTCCATCGCCAGCAAGTCGGCGGCATCGGTGCCGAACCACGGCGCCACCACCCGGGCGGCCTCAATGAAGCCGGCCCAGAAGCGGACCGGATCAGCGTCTGCCTCATCACAAGACAGCCAGGGAGTAAGGCCACGGGGCCTGGCCGCCGCCCAGCTCGACAGCAGCACGCTCTTGCCCGCCCCGGCCGACCCGATAACAACGGTCAGGCGCTTACCAGCCCCCGCCGTCAGCCGCTCATGCAACGCGGATCTTGGGACCAGCGTCGTGGGCAGCGTCGTCGGCCGGAACTTCGTCAGCGCGAATCGTGCGCCGCGCCGAGCCGCCGCGCCCTCTGCCACAACACGTCACTCCCGTAGATCCCGCTGGTCCGAGAGAGAGAGACACCACTATAAGTCGGTCCGTCATGGAATGTTGGCGGAAGGGACTAAGGTCACCGAGGGCGTGGCGATGGTCCCGGCTCACCCTCAGGCGGGTGAGGACGCAGACCTCGCCCGGCAGCCATGCTGGCGGCACGCTGAACCAGCGGACTTGCGAGGCGCAACCCCAGTGCGATCACACACATATGAGATCACTTTCGCGGGCCAGGCGGGCACCACGCTGCGCGCGGAATTCGACGACTGCGAGGTCACCACAGGCTCAGGCACGACAACCCTCCGCGCCCAGCTGCCAGATCAAGCCGCCCTGTCCGGGCTCGTGCAGCGGATCACCGGTCTCGGGCTTGAACTGATCCACATGCGCCTAGTAGCGCCGCCACCCGAGCGATGACCGATCTCGTGCAGATCATGGCGCGGGAACCGTTCGCAGGAGGGCTGTCCTGCGGCGGAGGATGGCTGGCGCCTTCGCCGGGTGCCCGCGCTGGCCCGCGAGCGCCCGGGCGAACTGGTCGACTGGGTACGCGGCTGGCAGCACCGGGCATCGTCAGGAGCAAGTGACGGTGACGGCTGGACAGGCTCACGGCCCGGTCACGGAAGGTGTCCGCAGCCTCGAAGTGCGCTGGATCTTCCCCGGTCAGTAGTGCGCGGTAGAACTCACCGAGATCCGCACGCGCGGCGAGACCTGGTGGTCCCTTGCGTTCGAAGCGACCGGCCCCGCCGGCCTGCTCCGGGGCGAACTCGAAGCCGCTGCCGCGCTCGTGTTCGCCGAGACCCTGCCGGGTGGGGTAGAACCCGGCGCGGACAACTGCAGGTTCTATGCGGAGTGGCTCAGCCAGTCGCCGCCTTCACCCCTGCGCGGGTGATGCGCCTGCGGGTGCCGGGCGGGAGGATTGCAGTTGCGGTGTCTGACCACGGTCGGGGTGTGGTGTCCATGTTCCGCTTGGTGCCTGGGCTGCAGGCGGTTACGTCCTATCGCCGTGAGTGGCTCGTCAAGGACCTGGTCGCGGGGATTGTGCTCACGACGCTGCTGGTACCGCAGGGCATGGCGTATGCGGAACTGGCGGGCTTGCCGCCGATCACCGGGCTGTACACCTCTATCTTGTGCCTGGCCGGTTACGCGGTGTTCGGCCCGTCGCGGATCCTGGTGCTCGGCCCGGATTCCTCGCTGGGGCCGATGATCGCCGCGACGATCCTGCCGCTGATCGCCGCGAAGGGCGACGAGAAGCGGGCGGTCGCGCTGGCGTCACTGCTCGCGATCATGGTCGCGGCGATCATGATCGTGGCGGCGGTGGCGAAGCTCGGCTTCATCGCCGACCTGATCTCCAAGCCGACGATGATCGGCTACATGAACGGCCTGGCGCTGACCATCCTGATCGGGCAGCTGCCGAAGCTGTTCGGGTTCAAGGTCGAGGCCAATGGCCTGATTCGCGAGTTCACCGGCTTCGTCAAAGGGCTCGCGCACGGTGAGGCGGTCGCCGCTGCGGCCGCAGTCGGGATCGCCGGAATCCTGCTGATCCTGGTGCTGCAGCGCTGGCTGCCGAAGGTCCCGGCCGTGTTGATCGCCGTCGTGCTCTCGATCGCGGCCACCACGGTCTTCGGCCTGGCCGGTCATGGTGTCAGCCTGGTCGGGGTGCTGCCCAAGGGGTTCCCGCCGCTGACGATCCCGCACGTGCGCCTGGCCGATCTCGGGCCGCTGTTCGCCGGGGCGGCGGGGATCGCGCTGGTCTCGCTGGCCGACACGATCTCCACGGCGTCGGCGTTCGCCGCCCGCACCGGGCAGGAGATTCGCGGCAACCAGGAGATGATCGGGATCGGCGCGGCGAATCTGGCCGCCGGGTTCTTCCAGGGCTTCCCGGTGAGCACCAGCGGATCGCGGACCGCGGTGGCGGAACGCTCAGGAGCCAAGACGCAGCTCACCGGCGTCACCGGCGCGGTCCTGATCATCCTGATGATCGTGCTGGTCCCTGGCCTGTTCCGTAACCTGCCGCAGCCTGCGCTCGCCGCAGTGGTGATCACGGCGTCGCTGTCCCTCGCTGACATTCGGGGTACCGTGCGGCTCTGGCGGCAGCGCAAGGCCGAGTTCCTGCTCTCGATCGCCGCCTTCCTCGGCGTCGCGCTGCTCGGCGTGCTGCCCGGAATAGCGATCGCGGTCGGCCTGTCGATTCTCAACGTCTTCCGCCGCGCATGGTGGCCCTACCAAACCGAACTCGGGCGCGTGGAAGAGCTAGAGGGTTACCACGACGTGCACTCCTATCCCGACGCCTGGCACCTGCCCGGCCTGGTCATCTACCGGTTCGACGCCCCGCTGATCTTCGCCAATGCCAAAACCTTCCGCGACGAGGTCAGGCGGCTCGCCCGAACCGACCCGCCACCCACCTGGATTGTGGTCGCGGCGGAGCCGGTCACCGACGTCGACACGACCGCATCCGATGTGCTGGAGGATCTCGACGAGGCATTGAACGCCGAGGGCATCAGCCTGGTATTCGCCGAGCTCAAAGACCCGGTCCAGGGCAAGATCGAACGCTACGGGCTCACCCGCACGATCAACCCACGCCACTTCTTCCCCACCATCGGCGCTGCCGTCGCCGCATTCCGCCAGGAGACCGGCGCCGAATGGACCGCCGTCGGGCCTGCTACCGACCAGGCGGCCCCAGGTCAGACGGCCGCCGGAACCAGAGCGCCGCGCGACATCCCTTCATCGCGAGCCCAGGACGGGGGGTAAGCGGCAGCCTACGACCTCGGAGATCCCTAGGATGCCGTACCGGGTGGGCACGCACCCGCCGCACCAGGAGGACCATGGCATGGGCGGTAGCAGTCCTGAAGTCCGTGGCCTAGCCCAGGGGGTTGTTGGGCCGGCGCGGGTGATCGCGTTTGGGGCGAGCAATGTGGCCCCGGCTGGCGCGGTCGTGGGCGGGCTGGTCATTGTCGTGTCTTACGCCGGGTTCGCGTCTCCGCTGGTTGTGCTCGTCGCGTTCGCCGCGTCGCTGTGCTGCGCGAGCAGTATCGCCGAGTTCGCTCGGCGGCTGCCGTCGGCTGGCTCGCTGTACACGTACACCAGCCGGGGGCTCGGCCGGATGGGAGGCTTCCTGACCGGCTGGATGATGGTCTTCGCCTACGCGCTGTACGTGCCTGCCGGTATCGCGCTGACCAGCGCGTACATGTCGCAGCTGGTGGCCGACACGCTGCAGGTGACCATCAGCGGCTGGGTGCTGTTCGTGGTGATCCTGGGGGCGGTGGTCTTGGTTGCCTATCTGGGCATCGGAACCTCATCCTCGGTCGATCTGGTCCTTGTAGTTGGAGAAGTGGCCGTAATCGCGGCGCTTGCCATCACGATCCTGGTCAAGATCGGGCCCGCGCATTACTCGGCTGCGGTTCTCTCACCGGCATCGTCGCCGAACGGCCAGCTCACCGACATCACGACCGCGATGATCTACGGCATCACCGCCTTCGCCGGCTTCGAGGCGGCCGCCGCCCTGGGTGAGGAAGCGAGGAACACGCGCCGCTCCATCCCCGCCAGCACTATCGGCGTCGTCATCGTGACGGGCATTTTCTATCTGCTCATCGTTATCGCGGAAGTGTTCGGTGTGGGGCGGCAAGGCATCCCGACCTTCACGGGGCAGCGCAACCCGCTGGGTTACCTCACCAGCCGGTACTGGTCGCCATCGGCGCTCTGGGTCATCGAGCTTGTGGTCGTGCTCACCGGCCTGGGCTTCGTCATCGCCTCGCTCAACGTGGCCATCCGAGTCCTGTTCGCCATGGGACGTGAACGGGCTCTTCCGGGGTCACTCGCCCGGCTATCGAGGCGCCATACGCCGGTGGTCTCGATCGGCTGTGTCGCCGCGCTCGCGCTGTTGCTCGGGCTTCCGTTGACCTATGCCTACGGCGGCGCGCGCACATTCGGGTATCTCGCCGGAGCTGGCGGTCTATCGGTTGTGCTCGTCTACCTCGCGGTGAATATCGCGACCATCCGCGCGTTCCGCACCGAGTTCCGCGACGAGTTCAGGCTCGGGCGGCATCTGCTCGTGCCGGCAGCGGCCGCGGTGCTGTTCATGTTTCCCCTGTGGGGGATCCTTCATCCACATGCGCACAGACTGATGGATCTGCTGCCCTTTGCGGCGCTTGGATGGCTCGGCCTAGGGGCCGTCGTCGCTGGCGTCCTCCAGGCGCGACGGCCCACAAGTTTCGAGGCGCTGGGCAACGTATTCACGTCACGAAAAAGCTAACCGGCAAGCGCCGTGCCCGGCGGACGCCGAGGTGCGCCGCACGTCATCGCTTCTTGTCGGCTATGCAGTGTGCGCCAGCGCCGGTCAGCCCTTCCTTGATCGGGGCAAGCCGCGCAGATGAGGGCCTGCACTCAGGACCGCGGGCGTCAGCGTGCCGGTGTCCCGGCTGATTCAACGTGGCCGACACCGTGTTCGATCTGGTAGTTGAGGTTGATCGCAGCGCTGATAAGGGCCAGGTGGCTAAAGGCCTGCGGGAAATTGCCGAGTTGCTCGCCGGTGCTGCCGATCTCCTCGGAATACAGGCCGAGGTGATTGGCGTAAGTGTGCATCTTCTCAAAAACCAGTCTCGCGTCGTCGAGCCGCCCGGCGCGGGCGAGGGCGTCAACGTACCAGAACGTGCACAGGGTGAAGGTGCCCTCATCACCGGCCAGCCCGTCGGGTGAGGCGCTGGGGTTGTAGCGATAGACCAGGCTGTCGGAGACTAGTTCGCGGTCCATGGCATCGAGGGTGGCTAGCCACATCGGGTCGCGAGGGGCGACGAAGCCCTGGAGCGGCATCTTCAGCAGCGAGGAGTCCAGGACGTCGGTGCCGTAGTGCTGGGTGAAGGCACCAGCCTTGGGATTCCAGCCGCGTTCCATGATCTGGTTGTAGACGTGATCGCGCTCGGCTGCCCAGCGGTCCACGCTGGCCGGGCGGGCCCGGTGGCGTGCCATCCGGGTAGCGCGGTCGAGCGCGACCCAGGTCTGGAACCGGCCGTAGGTGAAGTCCTTGCGGCCGCCACGGGTCTCCCAGATGCCCTCGTCCGGCTGGTCCCAGTTGTCGCACAGCCAGTCGATCATGCGGGCGATGCTTTGCCAGCCGCGGTGCGCGGCCTGTTGCCCCTCGGCATCGGCCAGGTAGATGGCATCCATCGCCTCGCCGTAGATGTCGAGCTGCAGCTGGTCGGCCGCGCCGTTGCCGATGCGCACCGGCCGCGAGCCGCGCCAGCCCTCGAAATGGGTGAGGGTTTCCTCGGTCAGATCGGATGTACCGTCGACCCGGTACATGATCTTCAACGGCCGCCCGGCGTCCCCCGTGTACTCACTGGCGCGGTCTCGCAGCCAGCCGCCGAATGCCGCAGCTTCCTGCGTGTACCCCAGGCCGAGCAGCGCGTAGATGGAAAACGATCCGTCTCTAATCCAGGTGTACCGGTAATCCCAGTTCCGCTCGCCGCCGACCTGCTCAGGCAGCCCGGCGGTCGGCGCGGCGACGATCGCGCCGGTCGGCGCATAGGTCATCAGCTTCAGAGTCATCGCCGAGCGAGCCACCATCTCCTGCCAGAGGCCACGGTAGGTCGAGCGGTGCAGCCAGCCCCGCCAGAAACGGGCAGTCTGATCGGCGAGGTGCTGCAGCTCCTCGGGCCGCAGGCGATGTGGTGGGCCGCCCATCGTTTCGAGCATTACTCCGCCGGTCTGGCCCGCCCGCAGCGTCCGCGTGGCGCGTAGTCCGTCACCATGGCGCTCCACTGTGACACCCTGCTCTCGCAGGGAGGTACCCGGCTCCCCCACCGAATGCACCGTCAGGTCCAGGCCGTCCGCATGGAACACCGCGCCGTCCTCGGACAGCTCTAGCTGGTGCGCTTTACGCGCGTAGTCGAACCGCGGCTGGATCTCCATCACGAATCGCATCGTTCCGCGCACAACCCGCAGCTGCCGCACCAGCCGGTGCCTATTCGTCGGGGCTCCATCGGCAACCGGCATGAAATCGTGCACCTCACCGACACCGTCAGGTGTCATGAACCTCGTGATCAGGATGGCAGTGTCCGGGAAATACAACTGCTTGCTCACGTACTCCTGCGGGTCGGGAGCGACCCGGAAATAGCCGCCGCCCCCGGCATCGAGCAAGGAAGCGAAGATGCTCGGCGAGTCGAAACGGGGACTGCAGAACCAGTCCACGGTGCCGTCGGTCGTGACCAGCGCGGCCGTCTGGAGATCACCGATCAGCCCGTGATCGCTGATGTTGGGATAAGTGGCCACGATGCTCCTTCCCCCACCGTGAGCGAGCCGACGGTTCCTGCGCAACATCGCTGGAGAGCTGACGCGCTCGCGCTTTGCCATGACCTGTAAGCCATGGTTCACCGCCGGTATGGCCGCTGCCTCACCCGGCAGAGGGTGAGTGTGCCCGGACCGATCCTGCGCCGACGGCCAACGCGGGACGGCCGGCGCACGCCAACGCACTTGTTGCCCGCATCGAGACCCGCCCGGAAGATCAGGGACCCGACTGCAGTGACTGGCGATCAGGCCCTTGACCTGCTACTCCATGAGTAGCCCCGACCGGACATGAACCGGCGCTACCGCCTTGAGAGAGCACAGGGTGGCATTGTTCGCCACGGCACTTGCCTGAGCGTTATCGCAGAGGATGGGGACCCTGCCGCTGCCTTAGGTGCCCACCCGTAGAGTGCGACCAGCTCCATGGTGATGATGATCGTAGGCGAGTGCAGTGGGTTCGCCAGGTTCCTGCCAGACCTCTAGCGAACGGCCATCGTCACCTGTCCGACTCGGCGCGCCGTACTATTCAAGGGCCGTAGCCGGTGAAGCCCGTCGCGGCAGCGTCAAGCGCTTGGTCAGCCGCGCTTTGTGAGTTGTAGTGCTCGTCGTTGGCGTCCGCACCATCGGCGCGGCGCCAGTCGTCCGCTGGCGATCCGTCGATGTCCGGGATCTCGACAGGTGGCCCGGGAGGCGGGTAGTCGGGAGGGTCATCGTGCCCCAAGAGAGCGCAGCATGCATAGCACCAATGTTTGCGCTGTTGCCGGCCAAGGCTAGTCGGATCACCGTAGCGCGAGCAGGTGGAATTGCCACGACTCCAGAGCAACGAAAAGCCCGGGGTCAGCCAGTTCGCCGCCGTCGCGGTTGAACATGTTTCCCTGCAGAAGGTCAGTCAGGCACCAGGTCCGGCCACGCAGGTCCGTCCAGTCCAGGGGAATCCGGCCTTGTGCCGGCTCGGCAGAGAGATTGACCACGACCACATGCCGGTCGCTGCTGCGGTCACCGGACCAGGACCAGGCGAGCAGATTGCGGCAAGATTGGTTGTCGGGCCAGCCGCCGACCTCGAGCAGGCGCCACGCGCCGGCCCGCACGCGGTGCGCGGCGACGGCGGCCAGCAGGCGCCGGTACCAGTCGGCGAGGCCGATGTCCGGCGGTTCGCCAGGACGGCGCGACAGGAACACCGGTGGCCTTACTCGCCGGCCCTCGAACTGGCCCTCGTACCACAAGGTCGCGCCGGGCAGCGTGGCGATGGTCACCGCAGCGGCGCGCTCGGCGTCGGCTGGCATGCGGGCCGCAATGCGGGGCTCGTCATGGTTCTCCAGGAAGCGCAGGAGCCTGGACTGGTAATTCAGGCCGGCGCGCAGGTGGTCCCGGACGGCAGGCGCGTCCTCTCCGACGATCCGGTCGTACAGGCGCTTGTCATAACAGAAGTCGAACCCCTGCTGCTGAAGCTCCCACTCCAGGTCCCAGTAGGCCTCGGCGACCAGCACCGTCTCCGGGTGCTGGGTGCGCAGCTGGCCTATCACGGCAGGCCAGAATTCCTCGGCTGGCTCCGGCCCGGCCCGGCTGCCCCAGGTCCCGGCGAAGATGCGGTTGATCATCAGCATGGCCATGTCGCAGCGGATTCCGTCACACTGGCCCGCGATGTCCGCCAGCGTCTGCGCCGTCGCGGCGCGCACCGCCGGGGCGAAGGCGTTGAGCTGGACGACATCGGGCCACGGCGGAAAATACGGGTCGCGGCCATGAGCCAGCACCTGTCCGGCCGCCACCAGCCAGCCCGCCGGATCGGCCTCGATGTCGTGCTCGTCGCCGCGCACGAACAGTTCCGGGTTGCCCCTGACCCAGGGATGGTCGGGAGCAACGTGGTTGGGTACGTAGTCCAGGATCAGTCGCGCGCCTCGTGCTGCCAGTGCAGCGCGCGCCGCGGCCAGTGCCTCTGGGCCGCCGAAGGCTGCGTCAACGACATAACGGCGCACGCAGTACGGCGACCCGATCACGTCCTCCGGGCGCAGGTCGGGTAGCGCATACCGGAACGAGCCCTGCAGCTCGGCATTCTCGGTCGCCAGGGCCAGCCCGGCCGTGCTCCGTTCCCACACGCCCATCAGCCAGACCGCATCTACACCGGCCGGGGTGACCGCGTCCCAGTCGGCAGCCGTAACGTCGGCCAGCGTGACCCGGCGCCCGGCCGCCCGGGACAGCTCATCCAGCCAGACCGCGGTGTTGACCTCATAAATCACCGGCTCTTCTGGCCATCCGGTCATCGCGATCCCCTCGACAGCAGGCCCGTCGCCGCTCTCTGGTTGCCCGCCCGCACCCCGGCCGCTGCGAGCAGCTGCATGGCGCCGTGGATGAGCGCGACCCGGCCCCAGGCGCGCAGGTCCGCGATCACGTGGCGGGCGTTGGCGATGAATGTATGTAAGTTGGCGATACCGACGTCATTGCTTGCCCTCCGGTCAGAATCGTGAACCTTGGCTTCTTCAACCTGTTCGAGCCGTGGGGACGTGTCGTCACCCTTTCGCGGGTGATTCTCGCCCGCTCCGGCGGTTTGGCGGTCACGGCAGCGCCGCCACGCCGCTCCCCGAGCGGGCGGGCGCAGCCAAGCTCATCGCGCAGGAGCTTGGAGTGTCCCTGGAGAACGCACGGAATGCCCTTACGCCGCGAGGTTCCGGTTATCGGCCTGCAGGAGCCTTCAAAGTGGATCTCGATGCGATCAGCGCGGCACTACCGGAAACGCGGAAGGTCCAAGGCCCGGAATCCACGCTACGGGGATCGAGGGCGCCCACCTCGCGCTGCTCAACGCGGAGGACCACATACGCGCGCTCGAGCGCGATGTGCTGCGTGATCCGGCTCCGATCTGGTCGCCTCTGACCCTGTGCCGGGCGACTCTTGAGTCCACCGCTGTAAACCGCTGTAAGTTGCCACCTGCTCGATCTCTCCGTCACCGCCAATGCCCGACTCGCCCGCATGGCAGCGTCGTGGCTAGATGACACTGCCCTTGCTGAAAGGGCTGCGGGTACATTCGGTGCTGTACACGCTGAGGGGGTCCGCGAATATGGCCAGTTCAAGCTGAACGAACTCGCGACTGGCGGGTTCGCTATTAGCCAAGATGCCAGGAACCGCCCCACGCGAATCCAGCTCGGCGATGCCTCTGTTGCGCTCGCGCTGAACATAACTGACGGGGTGACCAAACTTCTGCCTGCAGGACTGCCGTCTCCGTACCGTCTTGGCTCTGGTGCGGCCCACGGCCAACCATGGCTACTTGAACGGAGCGTCACCAAGACTCCCGGCGGCGAGTACGTCGGCGAGACCTCTACTGCCGAAACCGCGGCCTTCACGGTCATGTATTGCATGAGGGTATGGGTGGCCACATGGGTGAGTACTTCGGCCTCCAGGTGAAGGACTCGCCGGATAGCCAGCCAGCCCGCCATCAGCCCGACGGCTCAGCAGCACCCGCCGCTAGCTGGCCGGCGGTTGCCCAGCTCTAGGCCTGCGGATCCTTAGCTTTGCCCATACAGCAAGGCGCCGGGCGTGCCGTTCAGCTTTGCGCTCAAGGCGCTTAGCTTTGCGCTCAAGGCGCCGGGCCTGCCGTTCAGCTTTGCGCTCAAGGACCTGGACCTGCCGTTTATTCCAGGCAGCCAGGCGCTCGAAGGTGCTGGCCCGGTTCTCCTGACCCAGCCCTCGCAGCGCCCCCAGCACGATGGCGCCGACGATCACCCGCTCATAGAAGCTGCGGCTTCGCAGCACATGACCCACCACGCCCAGCCCGACCAGCCCCAGCCCCGCTTTCCCGGCAAAGCCCGAGTCCCCCGGCTGCGCCGCCGACCTGCTGCTGCCCGCCGCGATGATGGCCAGCGGCGGCCTCCCGACCCCTTGTCCTGATCTTGTCATGCCGCCTCCCCGCCCTGAACCGCCCGCGCACACTGCCAGCGTGCCGCGCATGAGGCTTCCCGGCATCACCTCCGAGGGGGTGACCTAGTTCCTGGCGGACGAGGTTCACTCCTGCCTCGTCTTCCCGACAGGCGCCGATCCCTTGCGAGTGGGTTCCGCGTCTAGGCTGGCGAAGCCATCGCGAAGCGGCGCCCGCAGGGCGGCCTAGACGCGGAACCCGGGAACTCCTTCGCGGCGGCCAGCGGTGCGAGCCTGCGAGACCTGATGGACCGGATGGGCCACGACGGCATGCGGGCCGCGCTCATCTACCAGCACAAGACAGCCGCAGCCAACCAGGTCGTCGCGGATGCGATGAGCGCCCGGATCGAGGCCTTCGGACGCGGAGACGGTGACGGTGCGAGCACCCAGTAATGGCACGTTATGGGCACGCCGCCCACGTTCCATGATCGCGCTGCCGGTGTTTTCGCTGGTGCGCGCAACTGGGATCGAACCAGTGACCCCTCGCTTGTAAGGCGCGTCATCCGGTCGCAAGACGACGCTGGACAGGTTCCTGTGAGCACTTGACCAGCAACGCCATTCGCTGAACAGCGCCCGGCGTCGCTCCATTTCTGAGGCCACAGTCCCCCGTTTGGCTCCCAGGCCCGAGGACCATGCTTCGCCTGGTTACCAAGTTGCGGCTGTCAAATAGTGCCTGGGCAGGGTCGGCATCCGGGCGTAGCTAGGGGCAGTACCAGCGTCGCCAGTTCATGCGTGGTGCATGATTGACGGTACACTGGGGGCATGAGCGAACCTACGGATGCGGGTATTGTCCAAGTCCGCGACGTCGATCCGGCGACGCTCGCGGTCCTGCGCGACCGGGCCAGATCACTCGGCCAGTCGCTCTCGGGTTACCTGCGCGACCTGATGGACGCCGACGCCGCCGCGGAGACCAACGCCGAGGTAATCGCCCGGATCGCTCGTGACCGGGAACCAGTGGACCTGACCATGGACGACATTCTCGCGGCGCGCGACGAGGGGCGGCGTTGAGCCTCACCTACGTGGTCGACTGCTCCCTTGTGGTCGACGCGCTGTCTGCGCGGGAGGGAGATGACGTGCTGCGGCAGCGATTGTCCGCGCCGCGCACTCTGCACGCCCCGCACCATCTCGACGTGGAGGTGGCGTCCACTGTCCGGGGGCTCGCGGCCGGAAAGAAGATCACCGATTACCGCGGGGAACAGATGCTCGCCGATTACTCCCGCCTGCGGGTCACCCGCCACCCAGTCTGGCCATACCTTCCCCGGATGTGGGAGCTGCGGCACAACCTGGGAGCGTACGACGCCGCCTACATCGCGCTGGCCGAGGCGCTCGGCTGCGAACTGCTGACAGGCGACGTCAAGCTAAAGAACGCCGCCGGACATCACGCGGCAGTGATCGTCTCCCGTTAGCAATCAAGGTGCCTGGATCGCCTTCCCCGCTCGCGGAGCGCTTGCACGGCAATCTGCGCAGCCGTTGACTCTCGTCAGGTGATGATCATGCCAGCGTCGAGGGCTAGGTCGTGGCCGTTGACGCCAGGGTTACGGGGCTGGAATTCGGTGGCGCCGACCAATCGGCCATGGTGACGAGTCGCTTGGTGGGAGTACGTCCGATGGCTGGCAGGGCAGCCGGGGACAACCTCGCCAGCGGGGGCTGTCGCCGACCACGCCCGGATGCAGCGCGTCGACGCGGTGCAGGGGGATCTCGACGGCAAGCGTCTTCGCCAGCCCCGAGATGCCTCCATTGTGGGTCGTGACCATGGTCGAGCCTGGAAGGACGGTCCTTGGCCAGTCCCCCGCAGAACACCATGGCTGCGTCCTCGCCCAGTCGGGTTGTGCAGGCAGCGTACGACCTCGGTGTAGCGGACGAGTTACAGACGCTAGCTACAATCCGGCTGCTAATGATCTTGAGCCTCGATATTTGTGCTGGTGGGCGCAACTGGGATCGAACCAGTGACCCCTCGCTTGTAAGGCGGAATCTGCACGATTCAGGCTCCCTGGTCACGGGCCTAAGAAGCTCTCTGACCTGCAGGCGCTCCGGTCCTGGGGAGTCTGGGGAAGTCTGGGAGTCGCTGCATGTAGGGACCCACTTTGGGACCCAGACTCGTCCGGCAGGCGGGACCATGAGAAGCACTTGCCTGAAAGTCCGGACACCTGAGCGGAGGTTGCTGCGATGAAGGATTCAAGCCGTGATCAGGCGCGGAGCCTGGATCGGCAGGACTTGCGACGGAGACACTAGGAAAACTCTACTCCCCGAGTTGTACAATTTCCTGTATGAGTGAGATGCCGATCAGTGATGCCCGCGAGCATCTGGGCGAGGTGGTTGGCCGGGCCCGGTATGCCGGCGAGGAGACCATCCTCACCCACTATGGCTCCCCCGCGGCCGTGGTCATCAGCTTCGAGGAATACCAGCGGCTCAAGCATGCCCGCGATGACGGCGGGGACTACCAGCTGCCCGCCGAGATCACCGCGCAGATCAGCGAGGGCCGCCAGCATCGCGAGCGCCGTCAGCCCCGCCCGCGCCGGGCCTCCCGCGCCGAGCACTGATGGCCACAGTCGAGTTCGACCCGCAGCCCTCGCAGGCCTACGCCGCGCTGGAGAAGGCCGGCGCAGAGAAGCTGCTCGATGCGATCGATGATGCGATCGATGCCCTGGAAGCAGAGCCGGGCAGCGCGACAGGCCGCCGCTCCTTCGGCGGCGGCCTGTGGGGCATTCCGGTCCGCGACCGGACCGACGACTGGCTGATCATCTGGGAACGCGAGCCGACCTCAGACGACCTGATCATCATCCGCTACCTCGGCACAGACCCGTTCGCCTAAACCCGCGACAGCCTTGCCCCAGGCGAGTTCCCGCCACCGACCGGCCAGCCCTGGGCCGAACCATTACCGAGAGCACGAGCCAGGAGCGCCGAGCTCACCCGTGCGAACCTGACCGGAAACGCCGAGCTCGCGGCCACCACATGCTGACCGCCGGACCGGGTGACGTGACCATAGGCTGCCTGCCCCTGTTCCACGTCTTCGGACTGACCTGCGCCCTGAACCCGACCATCGCGAGCGCCGCACGCTCACCCTGCTGCCCAGCTTCGACGCAGGGAAGGCCCTGGAGATCGTGGGGCGCTACCAGGTAACCATCTTCGAGGGGTGCCGACCATGTACGCCGCGATGCTGCATCACCGGGCCACCGCCAGCGCCGACACCTCCACCCTGCGGACCTGCATCTCCGACGGCGCCGCGATGCCGCTGGAGATCATGCGCGGATTCAAGCAGACCTTCAGGTGCACGCTCCTGGAAGCCTACGGGCTCTCGGAGACCTCCCCCGTCGCGTCGTTCAACCACACCCCGACCGGGTACGCAAGCCCCCGATGTGCCCGGTCGGCGACAGATACCGCATCGGCATCGCTGTGGCGGCGCCACCACACCAGCTGACGTATCTGCGACCGGCCAGCTGAGCTGCCGGCCGATGGCGCCGGACGCCATCTGCCGGGGGTGATCACTACGCCCCGTATTCCGGACCTGGCCTTAGGTTAGGCTCGACTAAGAATACGGTGGCGCCAGACGTCGTCGGGAGAACAGCGCCATGGTCATGATCCACCGGTCGGTCCCGGCGTGGCCGGCCAGCACGCCGAGTGTCTGGCGGACCGGGCTGTAGGAGACCGGCTGGAGTTCATCGGCGACGACCCACCCGCCTATGAGCAGCACCGACGCCAGGCCTGCGGACACAGTGGCCCCACTGAGCCACCAGGCGGTCTGAGGCTGCATCCACCGGTCGGCCGGGCCTAACCCGGGTAATCAGGCTGATCCGGCCGGACCCGGCGATTGAGCCCGGGACGGGCAGCTCTCCTGCGGCCTGTCGGCGGACTGCCTTGCTGCCGTCGGCTCCGGCGGATGGCACCGTCCGCGAGGCCCCGTCCTTTTGGCGGAGGCCGTCAGCGGGATAGCTGTGACTGCTGAAACATGTCCGCCGGCAGCGTCGATGCCCTGCCCGTCATGGTCCGCCATCTGCCGGTTCGCAGCGCAGGAGGCCCAGCCGGAGCGATGATTCTGGCAGCCTCTCCGGCCGCAGTGCCTTGCGGGCAAGCAGACCACCGCCGTGCTGCAGGCTCACCGTTTGCGCTCCGCATGCGTGACCTTCCTGATGCGATGTCCCGCATCCAGCCGCCCTCGCGCGACGCAGCACGGGTGGCCGGCCTCAACCCCTGCTCGCCCCTGAGCCAGTTCATGATCACCGGGGTTGCCAGCGGTGCGGGTAGAGCCGAAGGTCACCGGGGCCCGGCTGGCCGTGGCGCAGACCAGGGGGCGACCGCGATCACGGCCTGTAGATCGGCCAGGGTTCGGCCCATCTCGCCGATCATGTCCCAGCTCCGCCAGGCAGGCCAGGACCTCCGGCCAGTCCCAGCACGCGTTGCAGGTCCAGCGCCGCGCAGAGCAGCCCCCCGCACCAGGCAGGCGCCATCCGGCGGTGTGTCCATGCTGCCCGGTGTAGAGGGCTGCAGCCATATTCGGCTCGTACAAGCCCATCATCAGGCCGCGCACGGCGCCTGCATGTCTCCGGCGCAATCCCCGCTTGCTGGCCAGGCTTCACGCGCGGGTCAGTAACGCCATGCGCTGTCGGTCACGGGACTGCCGTCGATGTTCAGGACTGTGGCTTTCGCGGCTGCAAGTGCCCGGCTGCTGGCTCGGTAGTGGTGCCCGCAGAGCAGCAGATCCGTCTGGTGAGGCCGGTCCTCGCTGGGAGGGATGACCGCGATCACGGCCGGCCTGGCCGTGCAGCAGCAGGCCCGCTGCGCCCGCCGGGCAGCACGCCAGTCAATCCGGCGGCCGACATCTGCCTGCATCTGGCCTAGGCCTGGCTGCCGGGAGGCGGGAACGGCTTCGGTCTGCTCGCTCACCTTCGGATGCAAAAAGCTCATCGGCATGCCATCAGAATGGCCTGCCCGCCGGAGGCCAGGGCAGGGTCTAACCTCCCCGCCGTCCGGGACTAACGGCAGCACCTGCCCGGCCTGCCATCGAGGGAGGCGCCGGAGGCCGTGCCCGCGCGGCAAGCGCCCGTGTCCTGCGAGCTGCGCCGCGAGCACTCGTTAAAGGGGCCGCATCAGCCCGCCGAATACGTGCTCCAGCTTCAGCGCCAGCAGGGTGCGAGGTGGCTAGCACGCCGTGACAGGGCTGCGGCGGCGCCGACGCCATAGCAGGCAGGTGCAGGCCGCGCAGCGAAGAACGCCTCAGCGCTGCTCGGCAAACCTGGGAGAGCACTACGCCGCGGTGGCCTGGGACTGGTGCCGTTTCTCCACCCGCGCACCAGGCCCGGGGACGATCATGGACTCGTAGTCGCCGGCCAGCCAGTAAACCCGGTACGGTGGCGATCCGTCCGGGCCGGGCACAGCGGTGATCTCGCCGATCCGGGCTTGCCTCGCCCCGCCAGGCTCATCTATCACCAGTTTGTCGCCGATCTTGGCTCGTAACGCAGCCGGTCGCTGGGTCCCTGAGTGGCGCGCTGCGCCTCGGCTGGTCATCATGATCACCGCCTTGCTCCCTGCTGACATGCTTTCGCCTGCTCCGGACAGCCTGACCGCGCCCAGCCAGGCTTCGGCAGGGCCAGACGTCCCGCCGCGTGCTGTCTTGAAGCCCTGAGCCGCGCCGGCTGCTGTTCGCACACAGTCCGGTGGCCGGCCGGCGGGGCCGGGCACGACAGTGCTGGCCTCCCGGCCGCCGGCTAAGGACCTCAGCTCCTGGCCGCGGCCGGCCCCCGGCAGCGAGCGTTGGGCCCGGGCAGGCGCTGAGGCGATCGGAGGAAGGCGATGCGCGAAGCTCCGGCTGACGGCGAACACACCGGTACTGCGCCCGCATCCCGCGTGATCATCGTGCTGGACGGGCCGGCCGGGGCTCGGGCCTGCCGGGTGGAAGCGCCCGACCGGGTGCTGCGGATCTGGGCGCTGCTGAGCGCGACCGGTGATGAGCTGCACCAGGTGATATTGCCGGCCGGCGTGATCGCCAGGCTGCACCAGCAGCTGCGCGCCCTCATCGCCGAGCTCCAGTTCTGCGTATCCCCGGCGCTGGCCAGCGAGCTGCGCCGTCTGATTCCCCCGGAAGAAGCCGCCCCGTCACGGCAGCGGAACTGCGGGTCGAGCTCGCCAGCCTGACTGGCTGGGTGAGCCCTGGCGGCCGGGACCTTCGGCCCCCGGCCGAGGCGTCAGCCCCCGCCCGCGGTCACGTGGCAAGTGAACCAGCCACGCGCTGGCGCGACCGCGGCAGCGAGCGCGCGGGTTCTTCGGACGGTGCCTGGCACCCGGTACCACGCGAGGTCGTCCTCGCATCGCAGCTCTGCCTGACCCGGCGGTTCAGGTCGAGCAAAGACTTCGGAGTCCGGGAGGGGGTTCTCGCTGGAAGGCCGCGGACGCGCCCTCGCCGCCTACCTCTCACGCCGGGAACCGTAGCAGTTAGGGACCCACCTAGGGATCGATAAAGATCTTGGCGAGCGAGTTTTGCCTGGTGGGCGCAACTGGGGATCGAACCAGTGACCCCTCGCTTGTAAGGCGAAATATGGGCTTTGAGGAGTACCTGGTCAGAACCTCGTACCTGCCGTCTGACCTGCTGGAACGTGGGCTCCGGTG
>Ga0116106_1000223_pt1 | contig 34597 bp, 19 predicted proteins | sample June2015DPH_6_50_FD_89717 | JGI IMG/M metagenome (GOLD analysis project Ga0116106, IMG submission 89717) | Peatland microbial communities from SPRUCE experiment site at the Marcell Experimental Forest, Minnesota, USA - June2015DPH_6_40 | ecosystem: Environmental > Terrestrial > Soil > Wetlands >...
GAGATTCCCCTGCACTCCGCCTTTGAAACCGAGGCTCTGCCATCCGCTGTCGAGGGGTATACGCCAGTCGAGACCAATCACTTCGGCTCCGGTTTCTTGCATCGAGGGTAGAAGTGTCGCGCTTTCGGTGCCGAAATAGATGACGGGCACGCCGGTCTTTTGCAGCCGTTTCACCAAGTCCGTCACATGAGGTAGAACATAGCGGCGATAATCTTCGACGCTCAAGCAGCCCACCCAGCTATCAAAAATCTGGATGGTATCGGCGCCGGCGCGCACCTGCTCGGATGAATACTCGGCAGTAACCGCGACCAACTTCTTCATCAGCTCGTTCCACGCGCTGGGCGCGGAGTACATCATTTTTTTGGTGAAAAGATAATTGCGCGAGCCGCCACCTTCGATCATGTAGCTGGCCAGTGTGAAGGGCGCGCCGCAGAAGCCGATGACGGGGAGCTTGTCGCCGAAGTGCTTGCACACGAGCTTCACCGCTTCAGAAACGTAGCCGAGGTCGGAGGCACGGTCGGTGCGAAGATGGGCAATGTCTTCGGCGGAGCGAACTGGCTTTTCGATCTTTGGTCCGCTACCGCCGGGTCCCTCGCCGGCGGCGAAGTGAAAGGGCAGCCCCATGACTTCGAGCGGGAGAAGAAGATCGGCGAAGATGATGGCCGCATCAACCTTGAGGATCTCGGCAGCTTCAATAGTGACCTGGGCCGCGATCTCCGGCTTCTTGCAGATCTCGATCAGCGAGTATTGTTTGCGGACGGCGCGGTACTCGGGCATGTAGCGTCCAGCCTGGCGCATGAACCAGACTGGAGTCCGTTCGGTGGGCTGAGCCTTGGCGGCGCGAATGAAGAGAGAGTTTGCGGCAGACATGAACCTTTTAATTTAACATCTTCGGAACAACGACGAGTGTATCCGCGCAGCTCTCTGTGCGAACTGGGTCCTTGTCGCGGCCCCTGGGCACGATGGACGGCGCACAGGTTGGCTTCCTGCAACATCGGGCCCCGGCACTACAGAAAAAACATGGGCTGCCGATATATCCCAAGATGGGTCTATGCCATGAAAACTACCGTTGTGCCTTAGGAATGGAAAACTGGATACGCATTGCAGCCCAAGCGGCTCCGATCCTGCAAGAGCAGTGGGCACGGTGCCGTGGTTCGTGGCTGGTACCCGCGAAGGGGGACGTAATGTGGAAACAGTTTCTTATGTTCCTGTTGTTGTTGGCGGCACCTCAACTGAACGCTCAGGATACGGCGCGGGTCACAGCCGAGCAAGCGAGAATCCTGACAATGGAAAGTGCGTGGAACCAGGCGGTGCAACAAAAAGACGCGGCCGGGCTTAAGCTGCTGCTAGCGGCCGATCTGGTTTACGTCGATTATGACGGCACGCTCATGAATAAAACGGAGTATTTGGCCAGCGTGCAATCGCAGGGACTGCATCCCGAGCGGGTTGTGAGCGAATTCATGAATGTACATCTTTACGGAGCGGTTGCAGTTGTGAACGGCGTGTATCGTGAAAAGGGTGTAAAGAATGAGCGGCCCTATGCCCTCCGGGAGCGTTTTACGGACACGTGGGTTCGCCAAGGTGAGCGTTGGATTTGTGTGGCCAGCCATTCGACGTTGATCCGGCACTGATCACCCGCTTAACGGGAACCCGACCCACCAGCGTCTGCGGCTATAATGCACCCTTCTAACAAAAGGAGTTGCATGCGACCGTTCTCCGCGATTGTGCTGATCTTTACTCTGGTTGTTCCATCTTTATCTTTCGGCGCTGACCAAGCTGGCTCAAATCAAGCTGCACTTGTGGGATACTCGCCGCGCACCGGTCAGAATGAGCGCGAGTGGGAGACAAAGTTTCGCACCATCCCCGACCCTGCCAACCTTCGCGAGTACATGCGGCGGCTGAGCGCGCGTCCGCATCATGTAGGCTCTCCTTACAATAAAGACAACGCCGAATGGATTCTTGCGCACTTCAAGGCATGGGGACTCGACGCGCACATCGAGCGATTCGACGTGCTGTTTCCTACTCCCAAGGTTCGTCTGCTGGAAATGCTTGCGCCTACGAAGTTCACGGCCAAGCTTGAAGAACCGGCGCTGGTGGTGGATCCGACCTCGAATCAGAAGGCGGAACAGTTGCCCACGTATAACGCTTACTCGATTGACGGGGATGTCACCGCGCCGCTGGTGTTTGTGAACTACGGCTTGCCCGAGGACTATGAGAAGCTCGACCGGCTCGGCATTTCTGTGAAGGGCGCAATCGTAATCGCCAAGTACTTGCACTCATGGCGCGGCGTAAAACCAAAAGTCGCCGCCGAGCATGGAGCCATTGGCTGCCTCATCTACTCCGAGCCGCAGGACGACGGTTACACGCGCGACAATGTGTTTCCGCTGGGGCCCATGAGAAATCCGGACGGAGTGCAGCGGGGCAGCGTCATGGATTTTGCTTCCAACAGTCCGGGAGATCCTCTGACGCCCGGAATCGGCGCCACGCCCGACGCCAAGCGCCTACCGCTGAATGAGGCGAAGAGTATCACGAAAATTCCGGTGCTGCCGATTTCGTACGGCGACGCGCAGCCTCTGCTGGCCGCGCTGACGGGGCCGATGGCCCCGGACGAGTGGCGGGGCTCGCTGCCGATTCCGTATCACGTGGGACCGGGGCCGGCGCAGGTTCATCTGCAAGTCGCATTTAATTGGGACATCAAGCCGGTTTACGATGTGATCGCGAAAATTCCCGGCAGCGTGGCGCCGGACGAGTGGATCATTCGCGGCAACCATTACGACGCGTGGGTGAATGGAGCCTGGGATCCGATCTCGGCCCAGGTTTCTCTGCTGGAAGAAGCGCGGGCGCTGAGTCTGTTGCTGAAGCAGGGATGGAAGCCGCGACGAACGATCATCTATTGCGCGTGGGATGGCGAAGAACCCATGCTGCTGGGATCGACCGAATGGGCGGAAACGCACGCCGACGAGTTGCGAGATCATGCCGCCGTTTACATCAACAGCGACAGCAACGGTCGCGGCGTTCTGAATATGGGCGGCTCGCACAGCCTGGAGCAGTTCATTAATGGGGTGGCGCGCGACATCGAAGATCCGGAAACCAAAATGACGGTGTGGCAGCGGGCGCAACTGAGCAAGATCGCCGAAGCGAAGTCGGCGGGTGATCATTACGAATTGCGGAAGGAATTGCGTAAAGAGCTGCGGCAACGGGCGGATCTGCGCATCGAGGCGCTGGGTTCGGGTACGGACTTCACGGCTTACCTGGATCACCTCGGTATCGCCACCCTGGACCTGGAATACAGCGGCGAAGACGAACAGGGAATCTATCACTCCATTTACGACGACTTTTACTGGTATACGCATTTCTCCGACACGGATTTCGTCTATGGACGGGCCTTGGCGCAAACCGTGGGAACGTCGGTGATGCGGCTGGCGGACGCCGAACTGCTGCCCTTCGACTTCGTGAATTTCGCCGATACCATGGACATGTACAGGAAGGATTTGGAGAAGCTGCTTGCCGACAAGCAAGAGGAAATTCGCGAGCGCAACCAGGAACTGGACGAAGGAATGTTCAAGGCGACATTTGATCCCAGACGTCCGACGGTTGCGCCGGTGCGGGAGGAGGTTCCGCCGCATCTGAATTTTGCGCCGATGCAAAACGCGGTGGACTCCCTTACTCGCAGCGCCAAACACTACCAGCAGGCGCTAGCGCAGAAGCAGACAAGCTTGGCAGACGATGCGTTCGCGGCGAAGCTCGTCGTTCTGAATCGAGAGCTGATGGAGAGCGAGCGCCGGTTAACCAATGCCGACGGATTACCTCGGCGTCCGTGGTACAAGCATTTGCTCTATGCACCGGGCGTTTACTCGGGCTATGGAGTGAAAACGGTTCCGGGAGTGCGTGAAGGAATTGAGCAAAAGAGGTATGCCGAAGCGGAGCAGGAGATCGTGCGCGTCTCGAAAGCGCTGGAAGACGAGTCCGCATTGATTGAGTCGGCAGCTACGCAGTTGGAACAGGCGGGACGATAGGTAAACACTGGGCGCCCGAGGTGTCCCGATTTTCGACACTTGGGAGCAAGGCCACTGCTCGGCGCAAGGGATTGGAGATCTGCGAGTGTAATTTCCCGCGAGACTTGTCGAGTCCGATATAATCCCCGCATAAACTCAATAGTTTTCGATCATGGATTTCGATCAGCTCATCACGTTTCTGGAAGTGGCCAAACAGGGCAGCTTTTCTCGCGCTGGAGAAAAAGTTTTCCGATCGCAATCGGCGGTCAGCGCCCAAATCCGCCAGTTGGAGCAGGAGTATGGGGATCGGCTGCTCGACCGCTCGGGCAAGACCGTAAAACTCACTCCCGCGGGACAAGTGCTCTATGACTATGCCGAGCGCCTGAAACAGCTGCGCGAGGAATCACTGATGGCGGTTGCGGACCATAGCCGCACGCCCCGCGGCACGCTTCGCGTCGGCGCCAACGAGGCGACCTGCCTGTACGTTCTGCCCGAAGTGTTTGCGGAATATTGCCGGCGCTACCCGCCTGTCCAGATCAACATCTACCGGAATTTCAGCTACAAGGTTACGGAAAAACTGGAGAACGGATCGATCGAAGTGGGTTTTCTGACTTTACCTGTCCAGTCCCCGAGTCTCGTCATCCGCCCGATCTTCCGCGACAAGCTGATGCTGATGGTGAGCCCCAGAAATGCTCTGGCCAAGCACAAAACGGCGGCCGTCCGCGATATCGTCAAACATCCCATTCTGCTCCCAAAAACGGGCCATACACGCCGGCTCCTAGACAAGCTATTCCGGCCTTATCGCGATGAACTGCAAGTGCGCATGGAACTGCCCAGCATCGGCATAATCAAGAGCTTCGTGGCCGCCGACCTCGGCGTCTCTATCATCAGCGCATCGTTCGCCCGCGATGAAGTGGCGTCCGGACGAGTCAAACTGATTGATCTGGAGGATGTGGAACTTTTTCGCGAACTCGGATTGGCCTACCGCCGCGACCGAACCCTGTCCTGCGCCAGCACCGCCTTTATCGATATCTTGCTGCAGAAAACCACGTCAGCAAGAAAACCAACGCCTCCAACTCAGGCGTGAGTCGCCGCTTCGAGGCGCCCGGAGTTCCTCGGCAGTTTCTGATAACGCGCATTTCAGCCACTACCAGTCCCTCTCATTTACATTCCTTTCACATTCCCGTTTTATGCTAACTTCTTTACACTCAGCCGATCGTGCGTAATTGCGCGAGTTACCCATGGCCCGAAAACTAAAGACCCCGGCTGCACGAGTGAAGCGTCGATCGATCTCGACGAGATCCCAAGCAGCCGAAGCTCGCCCACGTCCGGCCCAAACGCGTAATAGCGCCCGCGCCAATCAGGACGATTTCGCTCAAGATGAACTGTCTGCCCTGATTGTGCGCGGCTGCCTGATCGCACGCGACGCGGTCTTCAACGTCCGGGACTTTCTCGCCGACGGTTCGCGCCTGGCATTTCTCGCGATCAAGGATTGCGAAAAAGAACTCGACCAGATCGAGCGCAAAATTGATGAGCAACTCCCTGAGGCCATCACCCGCGTAGGCGAAGTCAAGGCGCGGGAGTTGCTGGCGTGTCTGAAGTTCATTACCGATCTCGAACGCATCGGAGACCTGGCCTACAGCGCGGTAATGCAGCTGCAATCGCGCCGCGAAAAACTGCCGGCGGCGGATTCCCGTCAGCTCGTGGAGATGGCCTCTCTTCTTTGCGAAATGCTGGAGCAGGTTCATCAGGGCTTTCTCAAGCGCGAGGTGTCATATGCGCAGAGCGTTCTGCGATCCGATCCGGAAGTGGATCGCTTATGCCATTCCTTGTTTCACAGACATCTAGCCGAGCCGAATAGTCCGAGTGGACAGACGAATTTCGACATACTTCTCGCCGCCCAGGCGCTGGAGCGAATCGGCGATCACGCCAAGAATCTCGCGGAAGAACTCTACAGTCTGTCGGAAGGCCGTTCTCTGCGGCACAATGCCAGGAAGCTCTCGACTGCCTAACGCAGTGGCTTAGTGAAAATCGTGCGAAGCCGTTTCCGCCCGCGTAACGCGCAAGGGCGAAACTTTCTCCGCCCGGATGTGAATCACGTTATCCTGATTTTGCAGAATACCCTCGATCATCAGGAAGCGCTCCGAAATCAGCAACACCCGATTCTCCTGCAGCAGATCGGGAGCGATGATCGCATTCGCAATCCCCGTTTCATCCTCAAGACTCATGAACATCATTCCCTTGGCCGTTCCCGGACGTTGGCGGGCAATCACGCATCCGCCGATTCGCAATCGGCGTCCGTGCGGCAGGTGCGCCAGATCGGAAGCGCGATAAATTCCCATCCGCTTCATCTCTTCCCGCCGATACTGCATGGGATGGGGACCGACCGTCAACCCGGTAGCGCGAAAATCCGCCACTAACCGCTCTTCATCCGTCATGGCCGCCAGCGGGGATTCCCCGTCAATTTCCGGCAACTCATCCAGCAATGGGCCCGACCATCGCACCGCCCGCTCCACCTGCCACAGCGCATCGCGGCGATGAAACCCCCTCTCGATTGCATTCAAAGCTCCGATCTCCGCCAGCGTCGTCAACTCATCCTTGCGCAACTCGGGCACGCGACGAGCCAGATCCTGAACCGAAGCGAATGGCGCCAGACTGCGCTCCCGAATCAAAGCCTGCCCCGCTGGCTCACGCAATCCGCGCGCATATTTCAAGCCGAGCCGGACAGCAAGATTTTCGTTTTTACTGCCAACTGACCACTGCCCACTGATCATTCTTTCTGACGTGGTTTCTAACGTGCACTTCCAATCCGACCGCGTCACATCCATGGGCAGCACTTTCAATCCATGCCGTTGCGCATCTTTCACAATCGTCGAGGGATGGTAAAAACCCATGGGTTGATTATTCAGCAGCGCTGCTGTAAACGCGGCCAGGTAATGGCATTTCAAATACGCGCTGGCATAGGCAATCAAGGCAAAACTGGCAGCGTGAGATTCCGGAAATCCATAAAGAGCAAACGAAGTAATCGACTGGATGATCTGCTCCTGCGTTTGGCCGAGGATTCCATTGCGCGTCATGCCGGCACGCAGCTTTTCTTCGATCCCTTTCATTCTCGCTTCCGAACGTTTGAAGCCCATGGCGCGGCGCAACTCCTCCGCTTCGCCGCCCGTAAAGTTGGCGGTGATCATGGCCATGCGCAGTAACTGCTCCTGAAACAGCGGAACGCCCAGCGTGCGCCCCAGCACCGTTTCAAGCGACGGATGCGGATATGTGACCGCCTCTCTGCCCTGCCGTCGTTTGAGAAATGGATTGACCATATTCCCCACGATCGGTCCCGGCCGAATGATCGCCACTTGCACCACGATGTCATAAAATTTCTTCGGCTTCAGGCGCGGCAGGCACGCCATCTGCGCCCGGCTCTCGACCTGGAACATTCCCACCGTGTCGGCCTTTTGCAGCGCGGAATACACGGCCGGGTCGTCGGGCGGAAGATGCGCCAGATCCACTTCTTCGTGGTTGTCATGATCGCGGTAATGATCGCGAATCAATTCGAGGGAATCTTTCAGCGCCGCCATCATGCCCAAGCCTAGTAAATCGACTTTAATGATGCCCATGTCGGCACAGTCTTCTTTATCCCACTGCACCACCACGCGCCCCGGCATGGAAGCGGGCTCCAGCGGGACAACCGAATCCAGACGGCCTTCACAGATGACCATGCCTCCGGAGTGCTGCCCTAAATGCCGCGGCAGATCCTGCGCGGCAAGACACAACTCGAAATATTTGCGAATCCGCGGATGCTTAAGATCGAGCCCAGCATCGCGCAGCCGCCGGTCGAGCGCGTCATTTTCGTCTTTGAATTCCCAGGTTGCGACCGCCGCCGAAATTCGCTTCAGCGTCTCCGGATCGAATCCCAGCGCCTTGCCCATTTCTCGTGCAGCCATACGATTGCGATACGTGATCACGTTGGCAGTCATGGCGGCTCCGCATTGTCCGTAACGTTGATAGACATGCTGGATCACACACTCGCGCTCGTCACCGCTTGGCAAATCAAGATCGATATCGGGCCACTCGCCGCGTTCCTCGGAAAGAAATCGTTCAAACAGTAATTCCATGCCAATCGGGTCCACCGCCGTGATACCGAGCGAGTAACAAACCGCGCTGTTGGCCGCCGATCCGCGGCCCTGCACCAGAATTTTCTGTCCGCGGCAGAAGCGCACTACGTCCCAGACGATCAGAAAGTATCCGGCAAGTTTCAGCTTTTCGATCAAGTTCAACTCGCGTTCAATCTGCCGGCGCGCGCGCTTCTTCAGCTCCGCATCCGCTCGCCCATACCGGGTCTGCCATCCTTCCCGCGTGCGCTCCCGCAGAAACGACATCATGCTTTCCCCCTCCGGCACGGGATAACGTGGGAACTCGTACCCCAGATCGTTCAGCGTGAACTCAAGCCGCGAAGAAAGTTCAACCGTGTTTGCGATGGCTTTTGGAACATCCACAAAGAGCGCTCGCATGGCCGCGGGAGACTTGAGGTAGCGCTCGGCATTGCGCGCCAGCAAACGTCCGGCAGTGGCGAGCGTACGATGATGCCGCAGCACGGTGAATGCATCTGCTAACTCGCGCTCCCGAGGCGCGGCATAGTTCACCGCGTTGGTCGCGAGTAGCGGGAGTTGCAAGGTTTCTGCGATCTCGATCGCAACCCGGTTTCTATATTCTTCGTCACGATGAAAATGCCGTTGCAATTCGACATACACATTGCGCGGAGAAAAAATCTCCGTCAGTCGCTTCACCGCTTCGAACGCGACTTGCGGTCCGCCGCGCGCAAGCGCCGCAGCTAACGGTCCTTCTTCTCCGCCGGTCAAACAAATCAAACCTTCGGCATGCTCAATAAAATCCGGACTCGATGCACAGGCTCCTTCTTCTTTTTTGCGTCCAACGCGCAGTTTCATTTTCGTAATCAGGCGGCAAAGATTCTGATATCCAACCCGCGAGGCAACCAGTAACGGAAGACGAAATTCACCACGTGGGTGTCTCGGTGGTGAAAATGCAGCACACGTCACTTCCGCCCCAATATGCGCCTTGATTCCCGTTTTTTTTGCGGCGAGATGGAAGCGCGGCGAGCCGTACACTCCATCTCGATCGAGCAGTGCCATCGCCGGCATTCCCAGGTTCGCGCATACCGCGATCAGTTCCTCGGGAAGCGAAGCTCCTTCGAGAAAGCTGAACGCGGAGCGGGAATGGAGTTCAATGTACATCAGCTCTCCCAGTTCTCAGTTGGCTCGCATCAGGCTGAGAACTGAGAACTTTTCCCTAGTCATACATTCCTTCTACAAACCAGTTTCCACTTAGTTTGTCTTGCACTAAGCGATACAACACGAGTCCAGTTTCGCTGGGAACAGCAACGTCCCACTCTTCACGCGACCAGCCTTCCTGGTCCGACCAGTCGCCGGAAGAGCGCCAGGGGCCAGCGCTCCAGACGATTTCGCCGGCGATGTCCTCGCGCTGCAGGCATCGAATCCGCACCGGTTTCGCCTCGCGCAAAGTAACCACAGCGCCCAGCGGCGGACGAAACAGGCGCAGGACAATCACCGCGCTCATTTGTTCTTTTGCGCTTTTTTTTACATTTTGATCGAGCTTGGGCTCTGCTGGTGCGAAGTGCCGCACCGCAAACGCGCCTTCGCGATGCGTATCCAGTAATTCCACCGACCCCACTCTTCCTTCGCCGACAATTCCTGCGATGCGCGCCAGCGTCAGTTCCAGCTTTTCGGGCTCGGGAAAAAACGGCTGAAACAATCCACTCTGCAGGGCTCGCGGACGCACCGGTTCGGCCGACAAATGAATCTTAACGATGGGCGCTCCCGGCGGATGCGCCTGCAAATCCAGTTGTAACAATTTCAGAAAAACTTTCGCGTCAAGCATGGGCGTCGGCAGCCGCAGCGTGCGGATGAATTTTCGTGGGAGTAGCCGTGCGAGCGGGCGAGTGGGCGCGTCGGCGAAAGATGCGTAATCGTTCGGCTGCGTCGCCGCGAGTTCCAGATTCAGATGCAACTCTTGCACCGCGAGAGCGCGCGCTCGCAATCGAGCGCACACTTGCTCCAGCATGCCATTCAGTAAGAATGCCAGTGGTTCCAACAGGACGATGGGATATTCCAGTTCCACACTCTCGGCAAAAATCAGCTGCGGTTCCAACACGCGCAAGTTGCGCAATGCCGCGCCCCGCGCCAGTTTTTGCAGACGGATTCCCAGCTGCCCCAGGCGCTCGCCGACCGGAACTTCGGGAAGAGCCGCCAGCGCACGCAGCTTGCGGATGCCCCAGCGATCAAACGTTTCCACCCAGCGAGAGGCCTCGTCTGCATCGGAAGAAAAACTTTCCAGTAACACATCCACCGGCAGATCTCCCAGCCGCTCGGCTTCGCGTCCTTCAGGAATCAAGGTCACGCCGGAAAAACCGCGAGCTGCGAGCAAGGCAGCATCGGGATTTGCGGCCACGGCAATAGTTGCTTCCAGTCCCATCTGAGAAACCTGCCGCGCCAGATCGTGAGCAATCTTTGGCAGCGGGCCCAGCAGCGGCTCGAGACCGGCAAGGTTCAGGAGCACGGTGCCGGGCGAGGTGTCTTCCACTTCCGGAGAGAACGATTGCGCACAATCGAGCAGCGCAGCGTGTGCCGACGTTTCCTGCGACTCGGAGCGCGCACGCAGCACCAGATTCTCCCATGCTTCCAGTTGCGATTTGGTCGCGCCTACCTCTACGGCTAATTGCCGCGCTCTTTCGTTGAGCGCCATTACCGTCTCCAGTGGAGGCCGTCCGGTGAGCACCGCGACCGAGCAGGTGCGCAATGCAGGCTCGAAACGAATGATCGCTTGTGCGGAAAAATCGGGGATGAAGATGCAGGCAAACATGGAACCCCAGTTCTCAGTTCTCAGTTCTCAGTTCTCAGTAAAGGCTCATGCATTGAATGATGAGGACAAGAAGTTCTGAGTCTGAGAACTAGATGATTTCGAACTTGCGGTCCAAGCGGCTCGACTTTTGAAACTTGCTGTCGATTGCACTGGCTTGCGCTCCAATTTGCTTTCCAAGCGCGAGCGCAACAACTCGGCAGTGATCTCGAATTGATCTAACAATTCCGAATGCGGCAATTCCGCGTGCGCCAATTCCGAATGCATCGGCGGATTTCCTGAGAGCTGAGATCTGGCACCTGACACCTTCACCAGCACCGACGAGCAACTCCCCGCAATGGGGTGCTGTTCCAAAACCAGCAGTGCCGTGGGCGTGTGCTCAATCGCGCGGCGGAAACGGAACCACGATGCCAAAGGAATTTGCCGCGCGCTCGATACCGGAACGTCGCCGAGATCGAGAGCAATCATTCCGAAACCATTGCTCTGCAGCAGCAGGTCGGTGACTTTCAACATTTGTTCCAGATGCGATTCCCAGTGCCGGCCTTCTGGATTTTTCCGTCCCGAAAAATTTCGGCGTTGCAGACCTCGGCTGCCCTCAGCGGCTAAAGCCGGCGATGAGTGTGCGGGGCTTGCGGCACGACTGAAGTCGTGCCCTTCCCTAAAACCTTGCGATATGCCTGAAGGCATACCCTGATACGAACCATCTGCAGTCCTGACTTGATACGAAGCGCCGGCCGGAATGCTGCGATACGAATCGCGCGTTTTTCCGCGGCCGGTTAATACAGCCGAAGGATGTATATGCGATGGATATTTTTCTCCGCATCGCACCCACAGCAAACGGCTCATCTCCATGCCGGCCGCCGCGGCTGACGCGGGATCGAAGGCATCGCTTGCGTCCACCAGCGCACAAACTTCTCCGCGTTGGGTAGCGTGGGCCAGGGCGAAAAGCAAGACGCTGGTTCTTCCCGATGAGGCTGTGCCGCAGATTTCCGTAAGGCAACCGCGAGGGAGGCCGCCGGTCAGCAAGTCCAGTTGCGGAATGCCGCTCGACACCATTTCCGGCGCTGGGCGAGTATCAAGCCGCGAAGCCGGAACGACCGCGGTCAGTTTGGGGATGGCGCCCAAGCGGGCCAAAATTTCTGCAGTCTTCTTTTTGTCTGTGTTTTGGTTTGTGATCGGCTCGGCGGTCTTCTTTACGGTCTTCTTTACGGTCTTCTCCGCGATCTTTACTGCGACCTCTACTGCGACCTTCTCCGCGGTCGAGCGCGGAGAAGACGGCGGAGAAAAAATAAAAGGGCGGCCTGTGACCGCCGATGAAAAAACCAGAGAGGCAGACATACTTTCTCACTATTGTCAGGGAACGTAGAGGGCAAGATCAGCCCGGGCGAGATCGATATTCGCTTTTTGTTCGCCTACAAAAGTATCCCTCACCGGTCGGCTTTTGTCAAGACGGTCGGTTCGAACCCCTCCGTCATGGTTTGCCGCCATTTATTTGTGGAGAGCCAGGCGTTTCTGACGGGCGAGGCGCCCGTCGCTCCATCGTCTGTCGGTTTAGCCCGCTTGGCGGTTGCATTTGTGTGCAACTATTGCAAAAACTATCATCTTGACAGCAGGCCCCGGAGACCGTCAAATATAGGGGTAGTCAGTAGAATCCCAGGGAAGTCCCATCCCCCGATACTCCCCTTCTTGGTGGTTCGACGTATTGCTACAAAAGGGAGTACCCAATGAGCGATAACAGAAAGTGGTGGCTAGCAATTGTGGTGATCTGTTGCCTGGCTCCTGCTACGTTTGCGGAGCGAAGCCACGACCCAGGTGTGCAATGCAATCCGCAAAATGGCAATTGTCGTAGTCAGCAGGTTCCGGAGGGTGGTTCGACTGCGATCTATCTTCTCGGCGCCGGGCTCACATGTTTCGGGGCGATGTTCCTCCGGTCCCGGATGGCAAAATCCGCGCAATCGTAATTCGCGGGGCAAGAAAACTGGGCTTACTTTGCGCCAATGTTCGGGCGCACGGTAGGCCTGATTTTTTGGTTTTCGCTTCGGTCCTCCTCGGTTCTGCGCAGTATCCAGAGCAGCACGCCCACCGCAACCACCGAAAGACCAAAGAAGAGTATCCCTCCGTTGTGATGGAGTTTTCCGTTGAGGAACCCCGGGTCGATTCGAGTTCCAAGTTCTGCGATGGTGAAGATGCGAAGTCCGTTCTTGGCCACAGACAACGGAATCGCCGCCAAGGCGAGCAAAGCTTTCCGCCATCCCGAGCGCAGGAACAGATGAGCCAAAACCATGGTGGTGACGACCAGCATCAGACTGGAGCGAATACTGCTGCACTCGCGCGCAACTTCGATGTCCAGTCCAGGAATAGACACCATGATTCCATCCCGCGTCGCCGGAACCCCAACCACCCGGAACATGAGTTGCGCCGCCAGGGCAGACTCTTGCTGCAAGAATTCGACGATCCATCTCAAAACAAACTCGGGGATCGGGACCATCAGGAAAAGAAAGCAAAGAGGAAACAGGAATGACTGAAAGGCTTTGCTTCCAAAGCAAACCACCACGCTGGCGATCCACCAGGTCATGAGGGCGAACATAGCGAGCGACAGCCGGACATCGTCGGCCGCGACAGCCATCCCCCATCTTGCGCAACTACCGATCAGCAACGCCAGAGCCAGCAGAGCCGCGCCCAGGCGAGGGCTTGGGCGGCGCTCGATCCGCAGCGCTTTCGAATCCGCATACTTTGAATCGAAGTAAATGAGAGCGACGCTGAGAGGGAGAATCAAAAGGATGTGGGTGTAGGCATCGTTCGCCAGCGCCAGCCCGAGCGTGGTGACCAGAGGATGCCACCAGAACAACATCGACGTCGCGCATAGAAAAGTGAAAGTGAGAACTTGACTGCGTGTCGTCATGTACGTGATCTAAGTTCTGGGGTTAATCTAACACTCTCGGACACGGCTTATGTCATCAGACTAATTCGTGGTAAGGAGTTCCACACTGGGTTGGGGACTAGGTTCGGGACTAGGTTCGCTACCATCTACGGGCACAGCGATATTCGAGCGTTCTATCGCCCGGTCGAGGCAACCGCGCAGGAGGGCGGCAAGATGCCCAACATAGGGCTCTACCAGGCTGCCGCGGGGACTGATGGGAAGCGAGAAGAGCCGAACGCCACCTTGCGCAACATCTCCCCAGCCTCCCCAATGATCGTGAAAACCCGCCAGATGACGCTCCGCCAGGAAGAGAGTCAACTCTCCGGGATAGGGCCTGACATCGTATTGAGCAAGGGCTTGTTCATAGATATCCGCGAGTTTGGCTTGAGGCGTGGCCGTAGCGGCATCGGGCAGGAGGCGATGCCGAAGACGAGTCCAACCAAAATGAGCGGATGCTTTGATTCGAGCAGCCTCGACACGCAGTTTTTCCATGAAAAAAGCACGTTTGCCTTCACCCTCCGCTCCGATGACATTCCGGAGGTGAAAATAGGGGTTGAGAATAAACCGATTGATTAACCTCTGATGCAATGGGAGCGGCCAGCGCATCGAGCGGATATTGTAAATCTCAATGAGCGCGACCAGGCCCACGGTGTCTCCTGATTCGATGAGTTGCCGCGCCATTTCCAGGGCTAGAGTGCCACCCAGGCAGTACCCGCCCAGCATATAGGAACCATGCGGTTGTACCTGGCGGATCTCGTCGATATAGCGGCGGGCCACATGTTCGAATCGGCCATCGACCGAAGAACGCCCATCGAGGCCGGCGGATTGCAAACCGAAAACGGGTTGATCGGCGCCGAGCTGGGCAGCGAGGGAACGATAGAGCAAGACGTTGCCTTCGGCGGCGTGCACGAGAAAAAGCGGCGGCCGGTCATCCGATTCAGCGGATCGGCCGGATCGGCGGGGCTGATTGATGGCCACGAGCGATTGCCAGTCTTCTATTTTGCTGCCCCGGCTCAGAACGCTCGCCAGCATCCGCGGGGTAGAAGCGTCATAGAGGATCGCGAGCGGCGCGGCGCGGCCTAACTCGCGCTGGATCAGGTCAAACAACTGCGCTGCAGCAATGGAGTGTCCGCCTAAGGCAAAGAAGTCATCGTCCGGCCCAACCTCGCGGATATCCAATACGCGCTGCCAAAGCGGGAGCAGCGCTCGGAGCAATTCCGGCTCCGCCATGGTCGTAAATCTCGTTGTAAATCTAGTGGAGATTGCCGGCGAATCTGGGAATTGGCGTGGCAGGTCTGGTGCCGCGACCGAAGCGTCCGCAAGGAATTCGTGAGCGGCTTCTTGGTTCTGGGTCTGAGTGTAAACAACTTCGGTTGCAGGAGAAGCGTCGGTACGTTTGAGTCGGGCAAGATCCAGAACTTCCCGCGAAGGATCTGCCGCCACGTCCTGAAAGATACAACCAAGCGTTGCGAGCCATTCTCGTATGGTGAGATCCTCAAAAAGCTTGATGTCATAGTGGCAGTGAAGTTCCAGATTATCTTCCGTCTCGACCGCGTTCAAATACAATTCGAACGATTCGTAGCCTTTGGGGTTGGCATGGTAGTCGACGGTAAATCCGGATTGCGGCAAGTCGTTGGGATTGAACTTCTTGACGTTGGTAAGGCCAGTCGAGATCGGGGAAATGCCGAGCGCAGGCGCGATTGGATGCAGGTCTTCCAGCAAACTGACCATCGTGAAGATGGCATGGTCCTGGGCAGTGAGAAGCTCGCCTTGTACTCTCTTGAGAAAAGCGCTGGCGGCTTCGCCTTCGCGTAACTCCACCGCGAAGGGGAGAAGATTTACGCAGTGTCCGACGAGACCGGGCTGGCCGATGGCGGGTTGTTCCGCAGTTGGCAGAGCGATCACAAAACGACGCTGCCGTGAAATGCGGGCGAGAAGGATGGCTAAGGAGCCGAGCACGACCGCGAAGAAGCTGCACCCCTGTTTTGCCGCTACTGCTCTGAGCTCTTGTACGACCGAGGCCGGAATGGGGTGGTCGAGACGGCGCGCGCTGAATTCACGCCGCGCGCTGCGCGGGTGATCAGCTGGAAGCACGAGCACGGGAAAACCATCTTTGAATTTCGCATGCCAATAGCTGCCCGCTGCCTTAAATTCGCCGGAGGTATGGCGCTCGGTTACGCTCTGCACATAGTCGGTGTAACTCCTGGCTTGCTCCAGGGATGCGGATGCACCCGAAAGTTCTTCTGAATAGAAAGCGCAAAGATCGTGGATCAGGACATCCAACGACCAACCGTCGCAGATGATGTGGTGCGCCGTGAAGATGACCGCCGCGCGATCGTGGCCGAGCAAAACTATTTGGCAGCGGAACAACGGCCCTGCGGGCAGGGGAAAGGATAAGGCGGTTTCATCGGCAATCAGTTTGCGGAGACGCTCCTCTTGCCGAGCTGTGCCGTTGGTCGGAGATTCAATTATAGAAAGATCGGTTACCGGCATCGCAATTTTCAGCACCGCGGCGATCTTCATCACCAGACCGGCTTCATCGAAGCTGGCGCGAAGAGCATCATGCCGCTCAACCAGGCATTCCATGGCGCGCGCCATTTTCTCGACTGAGATGTTGCCAGTAAAACGCACCGTCATGGATTCGTTGTACGAGGCGGACAACCGTTCGGAAAGGCGCGAGGAAGCAAAGATGCCGCGCTGCGGAATCGTGGATTCAACTTCAAGGGGGCCGGAAAACACCGGAGTGGCGGCTGGTGCGTTGTCTTCCGGCAGCGTTGCGACCATGGGTGTTCCGGCGCGGGCGGTGGCAGATGGATGATTGATGCCAGCCTTTTCGAGAAGGGTAACCAAGCGGGCGATGGTGCGTGCTTGCTCGGCAACAACTTCCTCGAGTACGCCGATCGGCCGGACATCCGGACGGACTTCCGCAGCCGGAGGCACAGCAAGTGGTGGAGGAACAGGTAGAGCGGCCGGAATGGCAGGGGTTTCCGCAAGAATGTCGGCAGGCAAAATGGCGTCAAGATGCGCTGCCAGCATGTCAACGTTGGGCCATTGATTCATGAGCTGACTGAAGCTGACCTTGGCGGAAAATTGCTTGCGGATGGCAAAGGCGACCTGCGTCAAGGATAACGAGTCGAATCCCTGCTCCATGAACGTGGTGGAGGTGCTGATCTCGGAGCGTTCGCGTCCGGAGACTGGGACGAGCAGGTCAAGCACACGCGAAGCGATGCGGTCTTTTCGCGATGCTTTGCGCGATGCTTTGCGTGAAGCAGGCAAACTTCCCGAGACAACGCTCGTTGTCATTGTCATTGGCATTGGCGGCACGGAGCAAGCGAATGGCTCAACCAAGGGTTCATCTGGGGGACGAACGGCCGAAGCGAAACTCGCGGCCTGGAGGCTTTGCGCAGCGGGCGCCACTATGGCAGGGTCTACCCAGAACCGCTGCCGCTCGAAGGGATAAGTTGGCAAAGGTATGCGCCGGCGTTCTTCGTTGGCGTAGAAGGCATCCCAATCAATGGACACGCCGTTCTGCCAGAGAGACCCGAGGGCGAAAAGCAGGGTCGCCCACTCGGTGTTGTTCTCATGCGTATCGGCGAACGTAGGAATCGCTGTGCAGGGACGGTCGAGCGTGAACTGCTGGCGAGCCAGCGAACACAGTGTGGAACGGGGTCCACATTCCAGGAAGAGGTCGTATCCCTGGTCACTATCCTTGAGATACTGGATTGCTTTCGTGAACTCCACGGTTGCGCGGGCATGATTGGCCCAATAAGCGGGATCGGTGGCTTCTGCGGCGGTGATAGGACGTCCCGTGACCGTCGAGACAAACGGCCTCACCGGAGCGCGCAACTGGATTTTGGCGATGGCCTCGCGCAAGGGCTCAACCATAGGATCCATCATCGCGGAGTGAAAGGCATGCGAGGTGTGCAGATGGCGGCAGACGATATTTTCCGCTTCGAGCTGCTTCTGGAATTCGACGACATCCGCTTCCGGCCCTGACACGACGCATAGAGCGGGAGCATTATTGGAAGCGATCTGAAGTGTAGCCGGAAGACTTTTCGCGATCGAACCCGCGCTGCCGCTAACCGCCATCATGGAACCACGCGGAAGGTTCTGCATCAGGCGGCCGCGCAGAGCGATGATGCCGAGAGCGTCTTCAAGCTCCCACACGCCGGCGAGCGTGGCCGCGACAAATTCTCCGATACTGTGTCCGACCATCATGGCAGGTTCGATGCCCAGACTCTGCCAGAAACGCGCCAGGGCGAATTCGATTACGAAAATCGATGGCTGGGTGAAAAATGTGTCCTGCAACGAGATCTGGGCCGTCTTTTCATCCCTACTTTGGGGATAGAGAAGTTCGCGCAAATCCCGGCCGAGATGAGGTTTGAGGCATTCGCAGCAATCGTCCACGACGGCGCGGAAAAGAGGCTCGTCGCGATAGAGGTTCAGGCCCATATTGACGTACTGCGTGCCTTGACCCCCGAAGAGGAAGACGATGGGAGGATCACGGCGCTCACAGCGTTTGCTGCTACAGCACAAGGGATTCGGTTGCAGAAGAAGTTTGGCGGCTTCACTTGAATCGGCGGCGACCACGAATCGTCGGTGCGCCATTTGCTTGCGCCCCGTTTGAAAGGTGTAGGCCGCATCCGCAAAAGCTTCCGGCGCGGCGCTCGCAAGATGCTCGGCCAGATGTTCTGCCAATGCCCGGCTATAGGCATCCAGGGCCGCCGTAGTCTTGGCCGAGACGGGCAAGAGCTGCAGCGGACGCGAAGCACTTGCGATCTTCTGACTGGACTTGCGCTCGGGCGCGGGCGCTTCTTCCAGGATGACGTGGACGTTAGTCCCGCCAAAGCCAAAGGAGCTGACCGCGGTGCGGCGCACTTCCTCTCCCCGAGGGAAGGGGATGAGCTTGTCGGCCATGAGAAAAGGACTGCCGGCAAAGTCAATCTTGGGATTGGGCGTTTTGAAATGCAAAGTCGGAGGAATTTGTTCGTGATGGAGAACGAGAGCCGCTTTGATCAGGCCCGCAACTCCGGCGGCATTGGTCGGATGCCCTATGTTTCCTTTGATGGAGCCGATGTAGCAGAACTGCTTCTTCTTCGTCTTGCTCTCGAAAACTTTTCGCAGCGCTTCAAATTCAATGGGGTCGCCGACCGGAGTGCCCGTGCCATGCGCCTCGATGTAGCGAATGGTCTCGACGGGGATGTTGGCATTCGACTGCGCCAGGGCAATGGCATCAGCCTGGCCATCCACGCTCGGAGCCAGGAAGGATGCGGGGCGGGCGCCATTATTGTTCTTGCCGGTACCGCGAATGAGAGCATAAATGGTATCGCCATCGGCGATCGCATCGGCTAGCCGCTTCAGGATAACTACGCCGGCGCCGTCACAGAACATGGTTCCGGTGGCGTCGGCATCAAAAGGACGGCAGTGTCCATCCTTTGCAAACGTTCCTCCCTCTTGATAGAGGAACCCACTCTTTTGCGGAACGGTTATGTCGACGCCGCCGGAGAGAGCGATATCACACTCATAGTCGAGGAGCGAGCGGTAGGCCTGGTCCACCGCTAGGAGAGTGGTTGAACAGGCGGTATTGAGGCTGATCGCGGGCCCGCGGAGATCCAGTAGATAGGCGGTGCGAAGAGCGATGTAGTCCTTCTGGTTGCCATACTCTACGGCGAGCTTGCCGGCCATAGCCAGCAGATCGGGGTGGGTCAGGAGATTGGTCGTGTAGTAGTGGTTGTCGCCGATGCCCGCAAACACGCCTATGCGCCCTTTGTATCGTTCCGTATCGTACCCCGCGTTCTCGAGCGCTTGGTGCGCGAGTTCGAGAAAGACACGCTGTTGCGGATCCATGACTCGGGCTTCGAGCGGATTGATGCCAAAGAAGGCGGCATCAAAAAGATCCGCTCCCTCAATCAACCCCCGAGCGCGGATGTAGTCCGGATCGTGGCGAAGATGTTCGTCGATGCCGGGGCCCAGTTCCTCAGGGGTAAAAAAAGATATCGATTCGACGGAATTGCAGAGGTTACGCCACAGTTGATCAAGATTGGCAGCGCCCGGGAAGCGGCCGGTCATGCCGATCACAGCGACGGCATCGCGCGCGCGGTCGTTCCCGGCTTCTGAGCTACGCCGCGAATTGTGCTGACGACGCGCACGGTTTTCGGCTTCGGCAAGAAAATCGGACTTGGTCTCGCTCGGTTCCAAGAATTCTGAAAGTTTTCCGATCGTGGGGTATTGAAAAACTTTGACCGGTGGAATCTCACGCCCGAAACGATTGTGATATTGACTCACCATGCGCACCGCTGCCAGCGAATTGCCGCCTAGATCGAAGAAGCTGTCGTCGACGCCAACTTCTTCCAGTTGCAACAGCTCGCACCAGAGATTTGCCAATTGCTTTTCGGTCGCTGTCCGCGGAGCGATAAAGTCCTGGGCGACAAGTGGCCGTTTGCCTTCGGGCCGGGGCAGGGCCTTGCGATCGAGTTTGGCATTCGGGGTCAGGGGAAATTTCTCCAAATGCAGGAAGACTCCGGGGATCATGTAGTCCGGCAACATGGCTTGGAGGGCCTGAACCAGAGAGGTAGAACTCAAGCCGGCACGGCCCGTGTAGTAGGCGACCAGGCGCTTATCGCCGGGACGATCCTCTCGAAGGATGACGACGGCCTGTCCGATTCCCTCGATTTTGGCAAGCACGCTCTCGATCTCGCCCAGTTCGATGCGAAAACCGTGGAGCTTCACCTGGTGGTCGAGACGCCCCAGAAATTCAAGACTGCCATCGGGGCGGTAACGGACCTCGTCTCCGGTGCGGTAGAGGCGCGCATCGGGACTCTCACTGGTGGGATCAATCACGAACCTCTCCGCCGTCAGCTCGGTACGCTTGAGATACCCGCAAGCCAGGCCCGCGCCGCCAATCCATAGTTCGCCGGACGCTAGCTCGCCGGGCGTGCCCCCGGAAACCGGCTTGTGGTTGTCACCTAGAGCATCGAGAACATGAAATTGCGTATTGGCAATGGGCGGCCCGAGGGAGATATGGTCGGCAGAAGTGATTCGTTCGGTGGAGGACCAGATGGTGGTTTCGGTCGGCCCATACATATTCCAAAGTTCGCGGCAACGTGGGAGCAATTGACGAGCGAGATCCGGGGTCAGGACCTCGCCTCCGCAAAGGATTCGCAGGTCGCTCTTCCCTTCCCAGCCGCTCTCGAGCAGCATGCGCCAGGTCGTTGGAGTGGCCTGCATCACCGTAACCGCGTGTTGCCGAAGTAGAAGTAATTGTTGCAGCTCACGCGCGTCCGCCGACTGTTCCGCAGTGGCAATGACGATCCGGGCACCGCACACAAGAGGGAGAAGGAATTCGAGGATCGAGATGTCAAAAGAAGTTGTAGTAACCGCCAAGAGTGTATCGGACGCCGCCATCCCAGGCGTTTCCACCATGGACAAGAGGAAGTTGACCAGCGCGCGCCGCGGGACCATAACTCCCTTGGGCTTTCCCGTCGAGCCCGAGGTGTAAATCAGATAGGCGAGATGTTCAGGATTGTTGCTCAGGTCAGGCTTCGTCGCTCCCGCCCTGGAAAGCGACTCGGTTTCTCGGTCGAGCAGAACAACTCGGGCGCTTGTCTCCGGCAGACTTTTCCGCATGGAAGAATGGGTCAGAACGAGTGAGACTCCGGAGTCAGACAGCATGAATGCCAGGCGGTCTTTTGGAAACCTCGGATCGAGCGGCAGGTAGGTCCCACCGGATTTAAGGATGGCGAGGAGGCTCACAACCGAATCAAACGAACGATCGAGACAGACACCAACCAGGCTCTCGGGACCGACTCCTTGCTCGCGAAGAAAATTTGCCAGGCGGTTCGAGCGCGAGTTCAGTTCCCGGTAGGACATCTGCTCCGGGCCCAGGGTCAACGCGGGAGCATCAGGCGTGCGCTCGACTTGGTCTTCAATGAACTCGTGCGGGCCTCGCGTCAGCGGGTAGTCTCGCCGGGCACCATAGTGAGGAAAGATCACTCCTGTTCCCATCTTGAGACTTCAACGAGCAATTCGCGCACCAATAACAGGCACAATTTCAGGTTATGGTTACCGTATAAGTCTTTTGTTCCTAATATGTCATGAGAAGAGCCAGCGAATTAGTGACATTGGTCACATTTTCGATTGCGCCATTGTGATGTACATCACACGAGATACACACCTATAAGTGGAAGAAGATTTCATACCTAAGGAGAAGCGCGGCAGCAAGGCGTCTTGCTCATGCCCTTCGATCTATATATCCGCGAGCGGTGCGCCACTTCGCCATCAGCCATCGCGCAACCGAGTATGCATAGGTGACGGGGCTGTTGGTGCCGGCGCTCCATTTCGGCTTTCGATCGCGGCTCGCCTGTGACAGCGCGCGGCGGACGCCGGCGGCGTCGAGGTCGGTGCAGTAGACCGGGGTTCCGGGCTGCTGCCGCCATGACTCATCAATACCACCCGCGTCGACGCCATCGAATCCGAGTTCATCCATGAGTCGTAGCACGGCGGCCTTGGCTGCGTTGTCGTCACCGGCGACTGGCAGGGCGATGCGCCCGGCGGTACCTGCAGGCCGGCCAAAGTCCCGCAGGTGGCCAGCATAGATGTTATTGAACGCCTTAATCACGGGCCGGCCCAGCTGCTGTTCAACCCACCGGCTCTCGACGGTACCGGCCTCGATCCCATCGATGCGGCCATCGCGCTGCCTTGGGTAGTAGTTACCGGTGTCTATGACAACCACACCAGGGGCTGTTCCTGCAAACAAACTGGCAGGTAAGTTTGGGACATTTCTTTGCGGAATCGTTACGACGACCAAATCCTTGCCCCGAGCCGCTTCCGTGACCGAAACCGCAGTCGCGCCGGTCTCCGCGGCGAGGTGGGCGAGCGTCTGCGGCCCCCGTGCGTTGGCCACGGAAACCTCGTGTCCCAGCCTGGTGAGGCGACGGGTGAGGGTGCCGCCGATATTGCCTGCGCCGATGATGCCGATTTTCATTTCTGTTCCAAGTTCCAGTTCCAAATGAGATGAGATTCCCGGTGCCCGGTGGTCCCAGAATGCTAGGTCAGAGAATAGGTTTTCAGGTGAGGAAACGCGCCCTCGACGGCCACCGTCGCGCGGTAGCCCTGGACGACAGTGACATCTGCCAGAAACCACTGCTTGCGAGCTTCGGAGTTTCCTCGGATCTCTTCAAGTTCAGGATCGAGGTCGGGGTGGGTGGTGACGGAAAAATCCTCCAACGGAAAAGAGAGTCCGTCACCGGTGGCCTTCAGGAAGGCTTCCTTACGCGTCCAGCAGGCAAAGAAGCCCGGCGCTCGGAGATAGTCGGGCAACGCCCGGAGTCCCGCGCGTTCACGAAGGGAGAAGAATCGCTCGGCCAGCGCGGCGGTGTCTACGTCGCTGCGTATTTTTTCGATGTCGACGCCTAGTTTATGTTCACTGCCAATTGCGATCAGCGCCAGGTTTGCCGAATGCGATACGTTGAATTGCAGCGCTCTTGGATTCTGGTTCGCTGCGAGCTGCGGCTTGCCGCTGGCCAGATATTCGAAATGAATCCTTTCCGCGGGAATTGCAAGATAGGCGGCTAGCCGGAACCGCAGTGCAGAACGACATCGGGTAAAGTGAATCCGGTCTTTTTCGAAGTGAAATCGGCTGGCGCGCGCATTCTCATCGGAAGAGAGAACGCTGGCCTCGGAGCCTGAGCTCGCCGGTTGGTCAAGACACACCTTCCAGATGTCAACGCGATTGGTTGGAAACGTCAGCATCGAAGGGGCCTGCGACCACGAAGCCTGGTGCCGCGAGCTAGTCGGTGCCATGATAGTCGTCCTTACGAAATTGCGCCCAGCCCATTCTAAACCGCGCATTTCCGCTCTCCGCAATGGAGGGGAATCATTCGCGAGACTTCATGGCGGCTTCGCCCGCTCCAGCGCTGCTTCCTCCCGCATGACCACGTTCAGATTGGTGCACTTCAAGTTCACCGAGACCGACTCTTGCGACCACGGGCGAATTCGCAACCCGAACATCGGATAGTGGCCAGGCAGGAGCATCCGAATCGTCGGCGCGATGAGATGCTTGTTGCACCCGACCGATCGATGGATCCGATCGCGAACCCTGAGGATCGAGTTGGAGAAAATCCTTCGCTTTCTTTTGCCGCGATATCCCTGACGAGATCCATAAGGCAAACTCGGCAAAAAACGGGAGCGGATCCATGAGACTAAACGTGGCGGAAGTGAATTTGCGGCTAAGGATTGCCGTCAGCAATCTCTTGATTGCAGCCGCACGATTACGTGACTTAGCGATGGACACAAAGTCCGTGATCTCCCGGATCCACGCGGCTTCGCGATGCGTGGTGATGGGGGTTACCGGTAGGCCCACGGCTTGCTGCCACAGTAGATATGGGAAATCCATTCCGGCAGCTTTGCCTAACGTATGCCAGCCCCAGGTTCTGGGATTGACGTCGAGAATCTTGTATTTTCCATCCCTGGGATCGAATTTGAACTCAACCTCAGCCAACCCATCAAATCCGATGCTTTCCAGGAAGCGTCGCCCGGCGGCTTCCACGACGGGTTGGTCCGTGGTTTCCACAAATGTGCTGGCATTGCCGAAATCGACTGGATACTGCCTTCTGCGCTGGGCCACGAGCGAAGCATAGGCGCGCCCGTCTTTGCATATCGCACAGAAGGAAAACTGATTCTCTCCCCCTCCGGGAATACGCTCCTGAATCAGAATTTCTTGCGACGGAATGTATCTGCTCATTTGAGCGAATCCTCGACGCAACTCGGACGCGTCGTCGGCCGGCAAAGCTTTGATATTCGTCTGAGGGAAGAAATGATGATTGACGGCGGGTTTTAGAATTACTGGATAGGGAACGCCTTCCGCTTCGATATCGACCACAGAGTTACCGACGGAAGTCCAAGGCGCAGCAATTCCCAATTCATCGGCCTTGGAATAGGTCAGTCGCTTATCCAAGGCAAATCTGGTGACCTCGATTGGCGCCGTCGTCACGCGGTAGATTGAACTTAGAGACTCACGGTTGGCTGACAGGATTTCGACGTATTCGTCAGTGACTGGGAACAGCACCCAACCGTTGAGGTTGTGCTTTCGTCCCTCTTGAAGAAGTGCATCGACAATCGCTTCTTTGGTTTCAACAAATCGCGTCGTATATCGAGAAAATTGTGCGATCGATTTGGATCGATCCGCGTCGAAGACCCACGTCGGAATGCCATGCGCTCCGAGGCTTCTCACAATTCCCAGGCCAACAAAATTTCCGCCTAGAACGATTGCTCCTGGCTGGCTCTTAACAGTCTTGCTCTGATCAGTCTTACCCTTATCAGTCTTACTCATTTCACTCTTACCCCTGGGCCCCATTTCTGTTTGCGTGCTTCGTTACCACCCACTGGAGGATCGCTTGCCTGTGATCGCTGCCGCTAAGCGGGGACCAGCATTGGAGGTTCCGGTTACGAATCTCAACGTAGGGCCCAAGGTCCGCTCGCCGATGACTCCAGCCATGTAGAGCCCGCTCACCGATGTTTGAAGGCTCATATCCAACACTGGATAGCCGTCTGCTGTCTTTTGGGTGTGTTGCCGTAGTGAGCTGTCCAGAATTTGATATTTCGAGATGTCGATTCTGTACCCAGTCGCGCAGACCACAAAATCCACGTTGTCGATGGTGCCGTCACTCAATTCCAGCCTCAATCCAGTTCCCGCGATTGCGGCTCGCGCGACGCTGACGCCCGTTCTCACGCGCACGTCCTGTAGCCTTGGTTGCAGCCAGTAGGCGCCGATTGGCCGAGCGCACGCCCGCAAGAGCTGCTCCTGAACTTCCGGCGCTTGCCGTCGAAACAAATCTGGATTCGCCATTTTCCTCGCCGTCCAGACATCGCCCAGATCGGTTGGAGGAATGATCCGGTAGGAGAGCGGCAGCAGCGGTCCGGACGTTAATTTTCTGAAGATGTGTTTACGCCACGCATAAGGACGAAATATCAGCGCCGGATCGCGAGTGAGAATCTGAACTTCGGCCCCGTCCTCGCGCAAAAGTGCGGCGGACTCCAGCGCGCTTTGACCCCGTCCAATTACCGCGACCCGTTTCCCTGTGAATCGCGAAAAATTATTCAGGTCGGAAGAGTGCGGAGCAAGTTCTCGCGAAATCTCCGCAAATTGTTCGGGCCGATGAAGGAAAGGTCCTATACCGAGCGCTAAGATAACCGACTTGGCCTGAAGTTTTTCACCGTCGTCCAAAGTAAGGTTAAAGACGGTTCCGTCATGGGAAACCTGCTGAACATGACGCGTATCAAGACTTGGAGCCACCTGTTTTTGGAACCACTCTCCGTAGGCGATGAAGTCCTCGATGGGCAGAGGGTCGGCTATTTTGCGCTTTATTGTTTTTTCATAGGCTGCGATGGAGAGGTGCTTTTGCGGAGCTGCGATGTTGGAGGCTTCACTTTTCGAGCGGAGGAGCATTCCGGCCGGCATATTATTTTTCCAGAACGCCATCGATTGGCCGATGACATGGGGCTCTGCTCCAGCATCCTGCAGATGAGCTGCCGCACTGAATCCATAAGGGCCGGCTCCAATGACGACAACTTCCTTGGTTTGTACTCGCCGCTTGGCAGGCACACCGGGGGCGACCACTACGGTCGATTCGAACAAGGCATTCTCCTGGCTTATGAATGAAGCACTCGTTAGACAATCAGGGGAATCAGGATCTTCTTAGGATCTTCTAGGGAGGGAGATAGTGTCTTATCGAGGGATTGATTAATTTTCGCGTCCTGTTGACGCTCGTGTCAAGTTCCGCAGGTCACTGCCACAGAACAGCGCTCGCTTCCAGCACAACCACTGTACTTTCATACAGATGCGGGTGGGTATAAGGAGGTGGTGTTCGGAAGGGCGACGGACAGCGCGGGCCCTGGTTCAGAAGAAACGTACTCCTCATAGCCCAGCAATAGCGCAGCAGACGACCGGAGGGAATCTTACGGTTTGACAGCATAACCAGCCAAGCTGATCAGTGTCACCTCCATTGAACTGTGATTTCAGGATTGAGTGTGCCATCCTAGATTCATCGATGCCGGTATTCAGTATTATCATCGCTGTTTACAACGACTGGACGGCGCTTGACTCATGTCTACATTCCGTGACGCAACAAATTGGGGGGGGAGATTTTGAGGTGATTGTGATAGACGACGGCAGCAACGATGCTGCTCAGGAGGGGATTCGTCAATGGGCCGGCCGCCTCCCATTAACCTTCATCAGACAATCGCACGCGGGAATTTCCACTGCCCGAAATCACGGCATTCAGCTTTCCAAAGGATCGATTCTGCTGTTTGTGGACGCAGACTGCCGGCTCCAGACAAACTGTCTCGCAGCCTTGGCATCAACGATCGCCGCTTCGCCGCAGCACAACTGTTTTCAACTCCGCCTTGTCGGAGACTGCTCCAGTTTCGTTGGCCGAACCGAACACCTTCGGCTCATATCCCTCCAAGATCACTTGCTGCAGCCCAGCGGTTGCATGCGATACCTAAATACCGCCGGGTTCGCCATTCGATCCTCAAATGTGCCGATCGAGAGAGGGTTGTTTGACCCGGCCGCACTCCGTGGTGAAGATACACTTTTGCTGGCTGATCTGATGCAGCGTGGGGAACTTCCCTTTTTTGTTGCTGACGCGATCATCCGACATAAAGTTCCGCCATCTTTACTAAAGTGTTTTCGTAAAGATATTCGATCAGCGTTTCTCGAAGGCGGGGCCTACGCCCTCATCGCTTCGAGAGGCATCAGGATTCGAATGAGTCATCGCGAGCGTTGGAACATGCTATGTTCCATGTGGAGAACTTCAAAACTGCCTTCAATCGGAAGATTGGCGTGCTTAGTGTTAATCGTGAGGCAATCGCTGAGGCGGATTACTTCTTTTGTCTACCGATTGCTCCACAGGCGGTCCGGCTCGCCGAGGACGAATCCTGCCACGTTAAACGGGAACCTATGAAGGACTGCCGTCAGTTTTACATTGATGGAAAATGGGTCAGCCCAGCCATTGCCCACGATTTCGAAGTCATCAACCCCGCCAGCGAGGCTCCTATCGCAACCATCACGCTGGGCACTGCGGCCAATGTCGACCAAGCCGTGGCTGCGGCTAAGAAAGCGTTTGATTCGTACTCGGAGACATCTCTTGATGCTCGCCTAGCAATCCTGCGGCGAGTCATTGAGGTTTATCAATCAAAGGCTGAGGAGATGGCCGATACTATTTCGCAAGAGATGGGCGCTCCCATATCGCTCTCCCGAAAGGCGCAGGTTCCGGCAGGTCTCGCACATCTCCTGGAGATGGTGAAGGTGCTTGAACACTTCCAGTTTGAGGAGCTTAAGGGTACGACCCTCATGCGCAAAGAGCCGATTGGGGTGTGCGGATTCATTACTCCGTGGAACTGGCCGATGAACCAGGTTGTCTGTAAGGTGGCGCCCGCGCTGGCGGCGGGATGCACGATGGTACTTAAGCCCAGCGAAATCGCGCCGCTCTCGGCCTATCTTTTTGCGCAGATTCTGCACGAAGCGGGTATTCCTGCGGGAGTTTTCAATCTGGTCAATGGCGATGGTCCCACGGTCGGTTCCGCAATTGCTTCGCATCCTGACGTGGCGATGGTCTCCTTTACCGGATCGACTCGGGCGGGAGTCGCGGTCGCCTCGGCTGCAGCTCCCACAGTCAAACGCGTGACTCAGGAACTGGGTGGCAAGTCGGCCAACATCATCCTGGAAGATGCCGATCTCGAGACTGCCGTCAAGGAGGGCGTCCAAGCGTGCTTCCGCAACACGGGTCAGTCCTGTGACGCGCCTACTCGCATGCTTGTGCCACAGTCTCGCATGAGCGCGGCGGCCGCGGCGGCGCGGCAAACAGCCGAAGCCACTAAAGTCGGCGACCCGTTCGCCGAAGGTACGGCTATGGGCCCGCTGGCTAGCAAGGCCCAGTTCGAGAAGGTGCAGCGCTTGATCAACACCGGCATCGACGAGGGTGCCACGTTGGTCGCGGGAGGGCCCGGGCGTCCGGATGGTCTCGCAAAGGGTTATTTCGTGAAGCCCACTGTATTCAGCGACGTCCGCAACCACATGACCATTGCACGCGAGGAGATATTCGGGCCGGTTCTTTGCATCATTCCTTATAAGGACGAAGATGACGCGATCGGAATTGCCAACGACACGCCTTATGGCCTTTCAGGCTATGTGACGTCGCGAGACCTTGAGCGCGCACGCCGGGTAGCAAAACGAATTCGTTCGGGCAATGTACACATCAATGGCGCACGAGTGGATTTCGGGGGCTGTTTTGGAGGCTACAAACAGTCGGGTAACGGCCGCGAGTGGGGCAAGGCCGGACTCGAGGAATTCCTTGAGCTGAAAGCCGTCTTTGGCTATACGCCCGCTAAAAGGTAGGACATTGCAAGGTTGGCTACAGTTGGCGCCGCCGTGCTCCGAGCCACATAACTCACTGCCAGTCATAAACCTACGTAACTTTTAAAAAGACTGGCGCACTGTCATATTTGAAACGATCTACCCCTGACGGGCCATAGGAACGTCTCGAATTGGGCTGTACAATGGCCATGGTGTGTGGGCATAAGCGGTGGTGAGAAGACCCGGGAATCGCGGAGCATGGCGCCGATCAATCTGCAGCTCACACCAACGGAGAATGCGACCGAAAGCCGACTCGCCGTCATTTGGCGAGAACTCCTCGGCTTGGAATCTATCGGCATTGACCAGAACTTTTTTGATCTAGGCGGAGACTCATCCCTGGCGGTTCGAATGTTCGCCGAAATCGAAAAGATATTCCAAGTCAAACTGCCGCTGGCCACGCTTTATGAGACCCCCACCATCGAAGAACTGGCCCGGGTTCTTCGTGGTGAAACGTCAGCCTCCGGATGGTCGCCGCTCGTGGCCGTCCAACCGGCAGGTTCGCGCCCTCCTTTATTTTGTTTCCATGGAGCCGGCGGAAACGTTCTGATCTACCGCGACCTTTCGCGGCATCTGGGCTTGGACCAGCCGTTTTACGGCCTACAGTCGCAGGGATTGGACGGCAGTCTCCCCCCACTCGCAACCATCGAAGATATGGCTGCCCTGTACGTGAAAGAGATACGGAGAGCGCAGCCGCATGGACCGTATTTTCTCGGCGGCTACTGCGGCGGCGGTACGATCGCGTACGAAGCGGCTCAGCAACTCCAAGCGCATGGAGAGCACGTTGCCCTGCTTGCCCTGTTCGACACGATGAACTGGTCAAAAATTCCCAGGACGCTTTGGAGCAAGGCCACCTATACTTTTCAGCGCTTGGTGTTTCACGCGGCTAGTTTCCTGAGCCTCGACATCAGGAGCGTGTCCGAGTTCTTTCGTGAAAAGACGGAGATACTGCGCAGCCGAATTCCGGTGTGGCAAGGAATGCTGTTGGCCAAGTTCAGCAAGGATCCCTATAGCGTCACCTCGACCTCGTTGGTACTCGGACGGATTTGGCAAACGAACGATGAGGCGTGCTGGCATTATGTCCCAAGACCATACCCAGGCGTCGTCACAGACTTTCGGCCGTCGACGCAGTATCGAATATTCAACAAGCCAGACCTGAAATGGGATCGTCTGGCGCAAGGTGGACAAGACGTGGTCGTTCTGCCGGTCTATCCGGCAACAATGCTGCTTGAACCATTCGTCAAGCATCTGGCGGTCGCCCTGAAGCAGTCCATAGATCAGGCGATGGACCGAGCAATTGATCGGGCTATCGACCGCACAACGGATCGCGCAATTCAAGCGAGCAATTCCCATTGATCGCTCGCCCGTCCCAAGGGAGCAACACTAAAGTGGCCGGTTGTCGTTGACTCCATAAATTGAATTGGCGTAACGTGAAAATAACACGTGAGCTCCGGGGCGACTTTCGGGCAGCCGCGCGGGGCCTAGTCATTTCTCCCCTTTTTGCTGGTGGCACGGTCGCACACTAAAGAGCATTTGTGTGCCCGCTAAGAAAGCGAGGAGTCGATTGACAGTCGGAAAAGGCTGGTCGAAGACCTGGACATTTTTCGAGGGAGAATGGCAAGAGGGCAACATCGGCATCATGGGCCCGCGTACCCACGCCGCGTGGCTTTGCTCGGTGGTGTTCGACGGCGCCCGAGCCTTCGAAGGCGTGACTCCAGATATTGAGCTCCACTGCGCGCGGGTCAATGACTCTGCCAGGAAACTCTTTCTGAAGCCCACGGTCTCACCCGAGACTTGGGTCCAACTGGCTCGCGAAGGAATCAAGCGTTTCGAAAAGGATGCCGCGCTTTATATCCGGCCGATGTATTGGGCAGAGAAAGAGGGACGTTGGGTGCAGAACCACGACCCAGAGTCCACGCAGTCGTGCCTCTGCATTTACGAAGCTCCGATGCGCACGCCGAAGGGCTTCTCGGTCACACTGTCTCCTTTTCGACGACCGACGATCGAGACCATGCCGGTCGATGCCAAAGCCGGATGTCTTTATCCCAACAACTCCCGCTCACTTTTCGAAGCGCAGGCTCGCGGCTACGACAACGCGATTGTTTGTGACATGCTGGGCAATGTAGCCGAACTTGCCACGTCCAACATTTTCATGGCGAAAGACGGCGTGGTCTATACGCCAGTGGCGAATGGAACCTTTCTCGCCGGCATCACGCGCCAACGAGTAATCGGGTTGTTGCGGCAAAGCGGCGTGACCGTGGTCGAGAAAACTCTGACCTACGCGGATTTCGAAACGGCGGATGAGATCTTCGCAACCGGAAACTATTCCAAAGTCGTCCCGGTCACTCGGATCAGCAATCGCACACTCCCGTTCGGTCCCCTTTATACCAAGGCTCGAGAACTGTACTGGGCTTTCGCACACTCATGATCGGCGGACCACTCACGCAACGTGTCGGACCACATCGGGCTTCAAGGTGGACCTGCGATTTAGCGGGTAGAGGTGTAGCGTGAAACCTGTGTCCACCTCCGCAATGATCGAGGCGCTAACTCCCATCTGGCAGCGCGTGCTGCAGCTTTCGTCCGTCGGTATCGACGACAACTTCTTCGATCTTGGTGGCGATTCGGCGCTGGCTCTTGAGCTGTTCCACGAAATTGCGCTTGCCTGCGGCCGGGAATTGCCGCCGGTGATGATCTACCACGCGCCCACGATTGCCGCTTTGGCTGCGCTGCTGGAACAGCCGACCACTCCGCGCGTCCCACCACTGGTTCAACTGAAGTCTGGTTCCGGCCAGCCGCCGGTTTTCATTGCGCACGGACTAGGCGGCAGTGTCATGGATTTCTATCAGATCGTGAAACACATCCAGACCCCACGCGCGATTCACGGAATGCAGGCCAAGGGCATCGATGGGGTAGAAGAGCCGTTCGATCGTATCGAAGATATGGCCCGATACTCTCTCGATGCAGTCAGGCAGTTGCAACCTCACGGACCGTATTTCCTCATCGGGTTCTCGCTCGGTGGACTGGTCACACTGGAAATGGCGCAGCAGTTGATCGCCGAAGGAGAAACGATCGGACTGCTGGCCATGTTGGATTCCTATCCGCATGTGAGCCAGCTGACGCGAGGACAGCGCGCGCGTTTGTCGACTCGGCAAACATGGCGCCGGGTCGCCAGAAAACTGCAATGGCTCGGTGTGAGTCCGCCTTATCAAACCACCGTCGAAGTATCGCCATCACCAGCTCTGCAACACTTCCGCGACATTTCCTATCTGGCGCTGGAACGTTATCAGCCCCGGTTCTATCCGGGCAAAATAAACTTTGTCCGAGCGGCGATTCCCACCGACTTCCCTGCCGATCCGGTTGCGGTTTGGTCGAACTTGGCACAAGAGTTAGAGCTCAACACTGTGCCGGGCGATCATTTGGGAATTATGACGACGCATTTCGAGAGCCTCGCGTCCGTGATCTCTGGCTATTTGAGAGAAGCTACTTCCGAGTAGCGAGGAGCAGCTTACTTCCAGCGGGTCAGGCTTCACCGGCTGCGGGTTGGGTAGTGCGCAAAACTCTGCATTCCCGCTTGTGGCGCCGGTTTTGCACTACTTATTCTTGACAAACGCTCGAGCGTGTAAGAAGCTTCCATCACTCCGGTCAGGCCTCTCCCCCGACAAGCCGACCTTTTACGAGCCCCCAAACTAACACTCGAAAGGGATAGGTAAGGATCATGAAATCTGAATCGATATCGGCTGGCGGCAAGCTCATGCTTGCTTTCGCGCTCGTGCTTGGGTCAGCAGCGGTCGCGACTCTGCCGGCGCATGCTCAAACCTTCAGCGTGGTTCACAACTTCACCGGCGGAAATGACGGAGGAGTTCCCTTCAACGGCCTCACGGCGGATGGAAAGATTCTCTACGGCACTGCCAGCGTCGGTGGGACTTCCAACAACGGTGTGGTATTCAAGATAAGCGCGAGCGGCGCTGAAACCGTGCTGCACAACTTCGCGGGCGGCACAGACGGGGCAACTCCAGAGGGCGAGCTGATCCGGGGCAAGGGCGCTGATTTCTATGGTACGACCACCGCTGGAGGCGCTTCAGGGACAGGAACGGTGTTTGAAATTGCCGGGAAAAAGGAGACGGTGCTGTATAGCTTCGCTGGGGGCACGGACGGGGCAGTCCCCGAAGCAGGTTTGGTCTTCGACGCGGCTGGCAATCTCTACGGCACCACCAGTCAAGGCGGCGCGAACGGCAACGGCACAGTTTTCGAGCTTGCTGCGCCTAAGACAAAGGGCGGGAGCTGGACGGAAAGCGTGCTCTACAGCTTCGGCACAGGCACCGACGGCTCAGTTCCCGTCGGCGGCGTAAGCTTCGACTCGGCGGGTAACCTCTACGGAACGACTTCCGCAGGGGGCGCCTACGGCTTCGGCACAGTCTTCCAGTTAGTAGCCGGAGCGGGTTGGACAGAAAACATTCTTTACGACTTTCAGAATGCTAATGACGGGGCTGTCCCCTATGCCGGCCTCATCTCTGATAAGGCTGGAAACTTTTATGGCGCAGCCACCGAGGGTGGCGCGAATGGAGGCGGCACAGTTTTCGAGCTGACATCCTCCAAGGGCGATTGGACTTTCAATGTGCTCTACAGCGTACCCGGGTGGGGCATCTCGGGAACTTTCCGCAACGTTGTTCTGGATGCATCGGGTAACCTTTACGCCACAACCCATTGCGACGGCGAATACAATTCCGGAACGGTTTATGAACTGACGCCATCCCGCGGTGCCTGGACATACACTCTGCTTTACACGTTTACCGGCGGCACTGACGGCCTCTACTCGGTCAGTAACCCGGTGTTGAGCCAGAACAAGATCTACGGCACGACCTTATACGGCGGCGCGGATGGCAACGGAGTCGTCTACGAGGTTACGCCCTAACTGACGCCGCAGACATGGAACGCCGGCATCCTTGATCTTGGATGCCGGCGTTTTCTTGTTGTCGAACGAGCCCTGATGGTTCAAACGTGACCCGTCATTGAACTTCCCTCACGCCAACCATGCAAGCCGACTCCAGGCGTTGCCAAGCGAGTGGAACACTTAAGACAGTACCGAGGGCCGCAAGTGAACAGCTAACCTCATCGAACGTTGGGTATACTCATTGCTTCACCAGAGTCGACCGCCGAAAAAACGCTCGTATCACAACTCTATTATCGAACCCTATTATCGAACCATGGAAGATTCACGATGAACGGCGCTGAAGGCTTGACACGCACGCTCGTGGCCGGGGGCGTTGATACCTGCTTTGCAAACCCAGGCACATCAGAAATCCATATCGTCGCTGCGCTTGACCGAATCACCGAAGTGCGTTGCGTGCTCGGCCTTTTCGAAGGCGTCGTCACCGGCGCAGC
>Ga0116106_1000231_pt1 | contig 34186 bp, 35 predicted proteins | sample June2015DPH_6_50_FD_89717 | JGI IMG/M metagenome (GOLD analysis project Ga0116106, IMG submission 89717) | Peatland microbial communities from SPRUCE experiment site at the Marcell Experimental Forest, Minnesota, USA - June2015DPH_6_40 | ecosystem: Environmental > Terrestrial > Soil > Wetlands >...
ACCCAAGCGGATCCATCCCCCAGCGGGCGGCGAACCCTCCAGGTCCAGCGCCTCCAGCAGAGCCGCATCCTCCTCAGTCGTCAGGTCCCGGACGTGGAGCTCCACCCTGATCGCCACTTCCAGGCCCTCCTCACTGAGATGGGGACCAGACCAGATGTCGTTCGCCTGAGCCGAGGTGCCAGATGCGCGCGTGTCCGCGCCATTTAGGCCCCGTTGGCGGCGGACCGGAACCGGGCGCGCCATTCTCTGGCGTCGAACTGCGCCGGCTCGGTCTGCTCGAGGAATCGCTCGAGCACCGCGACGAAGCGCCCCGGCGCCTCGAGCTGCGGCAAGTGGCCAACCCCGTCGAAGATCTCCAGGCGGCTGCCGGGGATGGCCTGGTGGGCGTGCTCGCCGTGGTGGACGGGGATGATCGGGTCACGCGCACCCCAGATTATGAGGACAGGCACGCCCTCGGCGAGGTAGAGCCGGTCGCCGGCGTGGACGCGCTGACCGCGTGTGCTGATGACCGAGCGCAGCGTGGCGAGGAAGGCGGCGCGGCGGCCGGGGTCGGCGAGCGACGCGTAGCCGCGAGCGACCTCGGCGACCTCAGGGACCGGCCGCAGCCCGACAGCCGCCAGCCCGCGTGCGAGCGCGGCTCCCCCGGAGCGCCCCGCCGTGGCGGTGGCGGCGATGAACAGGCCCGCGCCCGGGAGCGCCGCGGCGCGCAGGACCGGGCTGACCTCCGGGCCCAGGCCGCCGCTGGAGACGAGCACCAGGCGCTCGGTGATCTCGGGGAACTGGTAGGCGAACTGCATTGCGATCCCGCCGCCGAGCGAATGCCCGACGAGCGTCGCGCGTTCGTGGCCGAGCACGACGAGCAGATCGCGCAGGCCGGCGGCGAGCGCCCCGAGCGAATAATCGCCAGCGCCGGGTGCCGAGGCGCCGTGGCCCGGAAGATCGGGCGCGACGACGGTGTGGTGTCGCGCCAGCGGCTCGATCACCTCCTGCCAGTTCCCGATGTTGCCCGCCATCCCATGGATCAACAGCAGCACGGGGCCGCTGCCCGCCTCGACGTAGGTCACCGGCCGACCGTGGAGCAATACACTCCTGGATTCCATCGCGTTCATGCTGGCCCCGCGGTGATCTTCTCCGCCCGCACCGTGCGCAGGTTGTACTGCGGCTCGTTGCTTTGGTCAGCGACGTAGCCAAACACCACATTCACGGGGCGGCCGATGACGATCTCGCCTTCAATCCTGGCCATGCCGTTCTCCCGCTGCGGATCTGCTCCCATCCGATCCGGCCGTGGGCACAACAGGTAGAGGCAAAGGTCCCAGGCCCAGCTAGCCCAGACACGCCAAAGCCAGCACGGGCACCGGCGTTCAGGGCCGCGCCATAGCCGCCACCAACACCCGTTTCCGGCATCCAGCAGCCCGGGCCAGGCCCCGATCTCGGTTAGCTGGACACCGACAGGGCTGCCCAGGATGAGCAGCGAAATCGAAGGTGCCGCGCTCGGCAGCCGTTGCGAAGACGCAAACCTGTGGCCGATGCCAAGTGTGGTTGATCGCTTAGCGGGGCCGCGGGCACACAGACCTGGCTGATCGGAACGCAGGTGATGAGCATCAGCATGGCGGCCGCATGGCGGCACCCGGGGATCGGCAGCGTGCTACCCGGCAAGCTGGAGCGGCGGCTGGTGGCGGCCAGGCGCACAAGATCCGGTGCCTGCTGGCGAGTGGGAGCGAGATCGGCGCCCTCGCGCTGGAGCACTCCGGGCGTTGGCTTGCCGGCAGTGGCAGGCAGGCTATTTGCATCTGTACCGTCCAGGCACCTGCCGGCCGGCGGTGCCGGAAGGAGATGGGAATGCAAGCGAAGATCTTCTTCATCACCCTGGCCGTAGCCGATCTCGGCCGATCGGTCGCCTTCTACCGTGACGGCCTCGGCTGGCCGACCGAGGGCATCGCCGGCCAGGAATTCCACGACGAGGTCACCAGCGCCGATGCCACCATCGCCATCTTCCACCCTCGACAGCGGCCTGATGCTCATGCTGTATGAGCGCGCCAACCTGGCCAAGGACGCCGGCCTGCCGCCTGGGCCGCCCAGCTCCACCGAGTTCAGCCTGGGTATCCCCGCCCAATCGCAGACAGAGGTTGACGAGTTGCTCCGGCAAGCCGAAGCCGCCGGCGGCGCGCTCACGGCACCGGCCCACATGCGCCCGTTCGGGGTCTACTCCGGGCACTTCACCGACCCCGACGGTTCATCTGTTCGAGATCGCCTGGAACTCCAGCCAGCAAAACCAAACTGACCCCGGCGAAGACGCGTCACAAGCAGGTCCGGATCAGTCGTAGCGCCCCTGCTGACAGGTCCCGCGCGACCCTTGGGCTGACGCTGAGTGACAAGACTGCGAAATGAGTTGCGCGCATCGCCGCCGTTCTGGTCGACCTCAGGCTCTGCTCAGATCAAGGCGGTCACCGTTCCGGATCTGGACGTTCTGCGCGCCTGCGAGGCGTCAAGCCAGGCAGATGATCTCACTGAGCTGTGCGGTAGACGGGTGCTGGCGGCCAGGATCTACCGCATATGCAGGTGATCGGAATATTGGTCCGGCCACAATGGCGGGGAAGGGCCGAACGGCCCTGTTGTGGCCGTCTCCGGCCGCTTACGTTTCCCGCATGAGAGCCGTGTTGGGGGGCTCCTCATGCGGGACTTCACGCTGTTGCAACAACGTCTGGTGCCGGCGTGGCGGTTGAGCCAGCCACCGGGTGGCACCGAGCACGTGCGTGTCGTGCTGCCGTCGTACAACCTCGGCGCTTCGGCGCTGCGGCATTACGCGTACCGGTTGCCCGCGCTTGAGCACCGCTTCCTGGTGGAAATCCTGCAACTGGCGCGTGTCGAGGCCTGCACGCTGGTGTTCGTCTTCAGCCAGGCGCCGGACGCTGAGGTCATCGATTACTACCTTTCGCTGCTGCCGCCAGAGACGTCGGCGCGGGTCCGCCCCAGGATCTACACCGTGGTGGTCCCCGGCGATTCGGGTCGTCCTCTCGCCGCGAAGCTGCTGGACCGGCCCGACCTTGTGGACCACATCCGCGGCCTGATCGGTGGCCGCCCGGCGTTCATCGAGCCATGGAATGTCACCGGCGACGAGGTCGCCGTGGCGGTTCGGTTGCAGGCCCCGGTGAACGGCACTGTCCCCGAACTGTGGCCGCTGGGTTTCAAGAGCGCTGGACGCAGGCTGTTTGCCGCCGCGGGAATACCAACGCCTTCGGGGACCGAAGGCGTCCGGACGGCGGATGACCTGCGGCTCGCGATCGCCAGCCTGCGCACGGCCCACCCCGGGCTGGCGGCCGCCGTCGTCAAGCTGGACAACAGCACCTCGGGCGACGGCAACCAGGTGATCGCGCTGCAAGACCCAGCCGGGTCACCCGCCTCGCCGCGGACGGTTGCGGAGCGGGTGGCCTCGCTGCCGGACTGGTACCTGGCTGAACTCGCGCTCGGCGGCGTCGTGGAGGCGTATATCACGGGCGAGGATTGGTCCAGCCCCAGCGTCCAGATCCAGATCACTCCCGAGGGCCGGTCCGTGGTTGTCGCAACTCACGAGCAGATCCTCGGCGGGGACAACGGCCAGGTCTACACCGGCTGCCGTTTCCCGGCCAGCCGGGACTACGCCATGCAGCTGACCACCTACGGCCAGCGTGTCGGGCGGCTTCTCGCCGGGCACCAGGTGAGGGGGATGGTGAGCATCGACTTTGCGGCGGCCCGGGACCGCGGTCAGCCGTGGCGGCTGTATGCCCTGGAGGTGAATCTGCGGCGGGGCGGCACCACCCCGCCCCTCGTCGTACTGTCCAGCCTGCTGCCGGGCAGCTACGACGCCCACGGGCGGTGGAGGCTTCCCGATGGATCGGCGCGGTACTACTGCGCGACCGACCACCTGGGGGACCCGCGGTGGACCGGGCTGCCCCCGGGCCAGGTCATCGAGGGCGTACGCTGCGCCGGCTTGGAGTTCGACCGCCGGACCGGGACCGGTGTGGTGCTGCACATGCTGTCGGGCATCGCCATCGACGGCAGGTTCGGGCTGACCGCAATCGGCGGCTCCGCCCACGAGGCCAAGCACCTGTGTGCCGCGGTCCGCCCCGTGGTGGACCGGCTCTGCGCGAACCGGGCTGCCAGCACCGCGGCCACCCGGACCCTTGCCAAGGCCGAACTCCTGCAGGTTCCGCGGCAGGGGCCCGGACCGGGCGTCGCGTCGCGCAAGGAACTGGCCCAGTCGGGATGAACCTGTCTGTCGCTGGCCAACCTGGCCAGCCCGTTTCGGGCGCGGCGCGTGCAGCTGCGGTTCGGCCCCATCTTCCAGATGGGGCCGCGCTGACGAACTCTTCACGCCAACTCAGCGTGCCGCGGGGAGCCGCGCTATGGCGGGACAGGATCGCCGCGGCGCGCTAGCTTGGTGCCCGGTTGCGGGCATTGCGCGGCACCGGGAACTGGCATGCGCAGCGGTGGCTGTGCGGCGTAAGGAACCGGCAGGGGAGTGCGTGTGGATCAGCTCAGTCTCAGGGTGATGGCACGGTCGCGGAAGGAGAACGAGCAACGGCTGCCGATCCACCCGCTGCATGTCGAGCGGATCGAGGCCGGCCTACGGCGGTGCATCTACCTTGAGCGCGGCTACGGTGAGCGCTTCGGCGTGCCGGACGGGCAGCTGGCGAGCTACGTTGCTGGCTTCCGCAGTCGTGAGCAGCTGCTGGCGGACTGTGATGTCATCTTGCTTCCCAAGCCACTGCCTCAAGACCTTGCGCAGATGCGCGAGGGCCAGATTCTGCAGGGCTGGGCCCATTGCGTCCAATAGGAGGACATCACCCAGCTGGGCGTCGACCGCCAGCTGACCCTGATCGCGTTTGAGGCGATGAACTACTGGCACAGCGACGGCTCGTTTAGCCTGCACGTTTTCCATAAGAACAACGAACTGGCCGGCTACTGCTCGGTGCTGCACGCCATGCAGCCGCTGGGGATCACCGGTGAATACGGGCGGCCGCTTCGCGCAGCTGTCATCAGTTCGGTGCGACCGGCCGGGGCGCGGTGACCACTTTGAACGCTTACGGCGTGAACATCGTGGACGTTCTCACCCACTGGGAGGTGACCGCCGTTGCCGCACCCATCCACTCGGCCCGCATGGTGCATTTCGAACGCGACGCCGGTAACCCTGCCCGGTGCCACGCGCTGGGGGAAAGCGGCCAGGTGCCGCTGGCCGCCTACCTTGCCGGGTTCGACATCGTGGTCAACTGCGTACTCCAGCACACCGACGCGCCACTGATGTTCGTCACCGATGATGACCTGGCCGCGTTCTCACCGGCACGCTCATCGTCGACGTGCCGTGCGACGCGGGGATGGGCTTCAGCTGGGCACAGCCCACATCGTTTGCGGACCCCATGTTCACCGTGGGCAGCAACATCCATTACTACGCCGTGGACCACAGCCCGTCGCTGCTGCGGAACTCCGCCACCTGGGAGATCAGTCAAGCCCTGCGGCCACACCTGAGGACCGTGCTTGGCGGCCCTGGCGTGTGGGACTCCAATCAGACCATTCGGCGGGCCATCGAGATCCGCGCTGGCATCATCCAGAACCCGAACATCCTGTCCTTTCAGCACCGCGCAGCACAATATCCGCATCCGCGGCTCCAGTAACGCCACCACGCGCGGACCCGAGCATCCGTCCCTTCTGATCTGCAGCGAAAACATCGAGTGACTCGCCTATCGCCTCGCCCAAGCGCAGTGACGGCATCAGCGCGCACTTACGCCGTTGTCATTCATCGCTTCCGCCGCTCATCGCTGCTCGTCCGCGTGCCCGGTGCGGCCCGCCGCCGGTCGTTGTCCGGCGCGATCAGCGTGCGGTGGCGGTGTCCTCGTGGGCCTGCCGACGGCACCCGGCAGCACGACCGAGCAGGCCGCCACATAGCCGGCGAGCATGGCCCGGGCCACATCTCCGACCGCGTCCTCGTGGGGCAGGAACGCCGGATGGTGCAGGCCCGGCGCGTCTGGCGGGCCGAGCTGCTCGACGCCAGCGAACATCATCAGTGACGGGTACCTCGTGCAGTAGTACGCGAAGTCGTCCGACCCGCAGGAACGCAGCGACTCGACTACCTGGAACCCGGCCTGGGTCAGGCAGGCAGCCGCAGCCGCGGCAAGGGCGGGATCATTGTCCAGTACCGGTTCGCCGTGCGTGAACGATGTGTGCGCAGCGCACTCGTACGCCTCGGCGGTGGCCCCAGCGGTGGCACTAACCGCAGACCGCAGCGACGCCCGGTCGGCGGGCTCGAAAGTCCGCAGCGACCCGGTGAGAACGACCTGTTCGGGGACGACATTCGCGGCTGCGCCGGCCTGCACCGTGCCGATGGTGAGGACGGCGGAGTGCATGGGGTCGGTGCGGCGGCTGATCAGGTGCTGCAGGGCAAGGATCACGTGCGCGGCCGCGATGACCGGGTCCCTGGTCACGTGCGGGTAGGCGGCGTGCCCGCCAAGACCGCGAACGGTGATGGTGACCTCGTCCGAGGCCGCGTTCACGGGGCCGGGCCCGACACTGACCTGGCCGCGGGCGACGTGCGGGTGCACGTGGACGCCGATCACGGCCCGGATGTCCTGGGCCTCCAGCTGCGGGGAGCCGACCATGTCCCGAGCCCCGCTCGGGGAGCTCTCTTCCCGCGGCTGCAGCACGGCGGCCAGCGGCAGCGGCCCACCGACGCGGCGCACCGCACGGCCCGCCACGGCGAGGGCTGCCAGGTGCACGTCGTGACCGCAAGAGTGGCTGGCGCCATTACGCGATGCCCATGCGACCGGTGTCTGCTCGATGAGCGGCAACGCATCCAGTTCGGCCCGGATAGCCACGGACGGCCCGCTACCAGCGCCGATGCGGACAATGCGGCCCGTGGTAACAGACGGGGCGCCCGGTTCCCCCAGTGCGGCCGCGACCCGGCTCGCAGTCCCGGCCTCGTGGCCGCCGAGCTCGGGGCTAGCGTGCAGCTCGCGGCGCAGGGCGACCGCGGCCGGCACCTCCTGGCCCGCAGCCTGCAGCAGCGCCGTCAGCACGGCACCAGCAGGTGCGGCAGTCGGCTGCTGCCGGGCGGCGGTCACTGCCGCCTGCCCATACCGGGCGCCGCAGCCATCATGGGTCCTCCCCTGCTCAGCGCAGCCTGACCGTCGACCGCATGTTTGACATCGCCTTCCTTGCTCCTGGCGTCGAGGCTACGTGTTCACGTTCGGCTAGGCCGCTCACCGAGTTCGTCGGCAGACGGATACGAGCAGCCGGAATAGCCGCATCGGATGACGCGGGGCGGGTCGTCCTGGCCGAGGACCTTGAGTAGCTCGGCGTGGCCGTCGGTCTCGAGCGCGTGCCGCGTGTCTTCAGGAAGGCTGAGAGGATCGCTTGACCAGGCCCTCCCGCTGATCTCAATTACGACCTGCGCAACCTCCGCACCCCGGGTGATCTCCCAGCGCCAACCGTGCGCGTCGACGCCCGTGCGTACGTGCCTGCCCAGGTTCGCTCTGATCTCCCAGTCCATCAGCGCGAGCCTACGGCAACGCATACGCCGCCGGGTGAGCCGGGCGCGACGACCTCCGGCGTGGACTCGGCCGGTCGTAGCGGGCTCCGAAGCCGGCGCAACGCCCCGCGGGCTCGGCCTGAGATCAGATCACGCTCAGTGACTGGACCTTGCCTACGCTGACCGCAAGTAACCGCCGTTCTGCGCGGTAATGGGCTCGGTGACGCAAGGCCACGATGGCGCGCCGTAATGAATGTTCTGGTGCGAACGGGCATTCGTGGGCGGGCAGTCCCCGCATGCCGTTGCGGACCTTCAGCGCCGGGTTGACCAGCGCGCACGCACGTGCGGTTCGGCGGCCAGCTGGTTCCGACTTGCCGCCGAGTTCCAGCGTGAGCCGCTTGAGCGGGCCGCCCGCAGCTCTCCCGATCTGCCTGGCCACTTCGAGTGACCCGGTGAAGTTGAGGGTCCGAAGGCTCCGCCAATCGGCGAGATAATCCCTGGTCCGGGCACCCGGCCGACGCTATCGTCGTCTAGATGGTGGGACGGTTCAACAGGATCGCCGAGAAGGTAGGGGTCGGCCTGCCGGCCGGCGACAGGCGCACAGCCGAGGATGCTCTCGACGGGCTCCTGGAGCTGTCCCGGAGCGAGGAGAGCCGGGCTCGCCAGCTCGCGTGCAAGAACCTGTGCACCTGCCACGTCCGGGCCGACGACGACCGGGTGTGGACGAGGTTGCTCGAGCTGGTCGAGGATACCGATCCCCTGGTCCGCGGCGACGTGATCCACGCCCTCACGGACAGCACGCCCGCGCCCCGTATCCCGGCTGTGATCCAGGCCCTCGAGTCCCGCCACAACGACCCGGACGAGCGGATCCGTCGGCGGGTCCGCAAGACCCTCGCCCACTACCGCCGGACCGGGAAGGTAACCGACGCTGCTCGCTAGCCGCTGGGCGGCAACGCCCGCCTGTATCGGCCGCTATCGGGTGCGAGGCGGCGATGCGGGAGGCTGGTCAGGTGCCGCGGGGGCGCAGGGAGGTGAGCAGGCGGCGCCCTGCGGCCGCGAGCCTGGGTGCGGCATGCTCGAGCTTGTGCGTTCGCGCGTGGCGGGCGGCGCGGGCCAGTGCGTCTCGCTGGGCCTGGCTGCGCAGCTCGGCGGCCCGGGCCGTGGCCAGGTGGTAGCTGATGGTGGGGTGCATGGCGGTCTCCTTGTCGTGTGTGGATGGTGGTGCGCAGCGCGCATCGTGGCCGATGGGTCGAGGTGCTGGCGGCTGCCTAGGGTGTGCTCGCGTCGACATCGGCATAGCCGATGGCTATTCGCCCGCGAGAGGTGTCTCTCCGGTCGTCGGATCGATCAGCGCTCGGACCAGCGCGACGTGGTCTGCGGGAAATCCGCCGCGGCGGGCGTGCTCGCGGATGGTTTCGGCGTTGCCGGCGAGGTACAGACAGTAGATCTTGTCGTCGGTGACGAAGCTGTGAATCCATTGCGCTTGCGGTGCCATGCTGGCGAGATCCTCCTGATAGATACCGGCCGCCCGCGAACCGCGGACGCGCCCGGCGGGCCCTGTCCCCGCTCCTGGAGGTGGTGATCCGGTGAAAGGCCGCAATCCATCGCTCGCCACGAAAGCTGGGCTTGGCGCAGGCTCCACGCTGCTCGGGCTTGGATGGCGGCTGGGGCGGCGGTCCGTGACGGACAATGAGCAGCTGGTCCGGACGGTCTGGGCACACCCTCGCGGCCGGGATCTCGCTCACCGATTCTGCTGCGGCGGCGATGGATTCCGGCCAGAGCGCGGATCACAAGTAAGGTGACTATGCATATGTCCAGTCCCGGGCCCGTCGTTCACCTGGAGCTCCACACCGGTGATCACGCACGGGCGAGGGCGTTCTACGCGAAACTCTTGTGCCGGCGCCAGGAGCTGATCGAGGCCGGGTCCGGGTCCTGCCTCGCCCTCGGCCTGGGAGGCGGTTTCGGCGGCGGCATCGTCGAATACGGCACCGTGCGCCCGCTATGGCTGCCCTACGTCCAGGTCGAACAGATCGAAGAGTCCACCGAACGCGCGCGCCAGCTCGGTGCCTCGGTGCTGCTGGCGCCGCGCGAGGGGCCGGCCGGATGGCGCAGTGTCATTTCGGCGCCGCAGTGCGGCGAGCTCGCTATCTGGCAGCCAAAACCATGACGACCGAGCCTGAACACGGGACGAAAGCCGCTCGCATGGCGCTGACCGCGAGTGAGGAGCGAGAGCTGCTCGAGGCCGCCCGGCGGAGCGACGACGACGCCTTCGGCCGGCTCGCCGGACCGTACCGCGGCGAGCTGCACGCCCACTGCTACCGGATGCTCGGCTCGGCCGCAGACGCAGAAGATGCACTGCAGGAGACGCTGCTGCGCGCCTGGCGCGCCCTGCCGCGCTTCGAGGGCCGGAGCTCCGTCCGTTCCTGGCTCTATAAGATCGCGACAAACGCGTGCCTCAGGGCGATCGAGCGGCGGCCCGGGCGAGTGCTTCCGGTTGACTACGCGCCCGCCGCCGACCCCCACGACAACCCCGCCGAGCCAGTGGCCGATGCGGTATGGCTCGAACCCTACCCGGATGAGCGGCTCGGGCTCGGCAGCGGCCTGGCCAGCCCGGAGGCCCGTTATGAGCAGCGCGAGGGCGTCGAGCTCGCCTTCATCGCCGCACTCCAGCACCTGCCCGCGCGACAGCGCGCCGTGCTGATACTCCGCGACGTACTCGGGTTCTCAGCCCGCGAAACCGCCACTGCGCTCGAAACCACACCAGTCTCGGTCGACAGCGCCCTGCAGCGCGCCCACAAGACAGTAGACAAACGACTGCCAGAGCGAAGCCAGCAGGCGACGCTGCGCTCACTGAACGACGGCGCGCTGAGACTCGTCGCGCAGCGCTACGTCACCGCCTGGGAGCGCAACGACGTCGACGCGGTCGTTGCCATGCTCGCCGAAGACGCGAAGCTGACGATGCCGCCCGTACCCACCTGGTACCGCGGCCGCGAACAGGTCGCCATCTACCTCGGCCGCGGGCCACTTGCAGGGACGAGCCACTGGCGCCTCATCCCCGCTCGCGCGAACGGGCAGCTCGCCTTCGGCCGCTACGCCTGGAACGACAAGACACAGACCTTCATGCCGCGCGCCATCGACGTGCTCACCCTGCACGGCGCGCAGATCCAGGAGATCACCGCCTTCCTCACCCCAGACGCCTTCCGCGGCTTTGACCTCCCCGCCATCCTCGATGAATCGGGAACCAACTCGTAGACGCGCCGCTCGCGAGCCAGCCGGCGCCATCCGCCTCTCACATCCGCTCGATGTCAGGTGTCAATGTGATGACGCCCGGGGCGGTGTGACCGGTGGTCGGCTCGCGGAAGCCGCAGACCCGGAACCCAACGGTCCGAGCCGGCGAGGGGACCGGAGGTTGATCACCAGCGCAGGCAAGGATCATGAACCCAGCTGTGAGCGTGCTGGCGCCATGAAGGCCCTGCAGGCCCTGGGGGACGGCGTTGGCGGGCTCGCCTTCTGCATGTCCGGCGGCCGCGGCTGGATTACGAGTCGCATGCCACCGGGCTGGACCGCAACGAGCTCGGCGCTCTCCTGGTCGCCGCCGGGCTCGGCCCGCCTGCCGAGCACGCGCTGATCTCGCTGCTGGCGCTCAACGGCCTGCGGGTGTCCGAGGCCGCCGGCGCGGACATCCAGGCGCTGGGCGTGGAGCGCGGTCACCGGACACTCGTGGTCACCCGCAAGGGCGGCAAGGTCGTGACGATCCCGCTCGCGCCGCGCACGGCCCGGGCGATCGACCTGGCCATCGGCGAGCGCACAGAAGGGCCGGTCTTCCTGGCCGCCGACGGGCTTGCCTGGACCGGCACGCTTACATCGTCGCCGCCTACGTCGCCGGAGCCGCCCGGTTGACCGGACGCGGTCGGCAGGCATCCGCCTGGCCAGGCCAAGCGGATGCCTGCCGATATCGCCGACCGTGACGCTAAAGCGGCTCACGAACCGCCGATCTGGCGCTGGGTCGGACCGGTCGGAATGGCGAGCAACGCGATCCCGAAGTGGTCATTCTGAGTCCGCTGGCGGGCGGGTTTCCCGGGCGGCTGTCAGCGGCAGGGTGGTTGCTGCAGTGCTGCGGCTGTGTGAGGGTAGCGGCCAAGGCGATGGCATCCGGTGATCTTGGCGGCCCGTGGCCGGGTGGGATGACGGTGCCTGATCGCCCGGCTGGCATCTGCCCGGACCCTGTGCCGCACGTCGCGGGTGCCCGAAGATGGCCGTCGCCGGATCCGGCCTGCGTGATCCGGCCGATTGCCGGTGATGGCGCCCTGGGGGGCGCGGCCCGGCGCTCAGATCTATTCTTCGATGGCCCCGCCGATGCGGCGCAGATGCCGCCGGAAGGTGTATGACGGGTCAGCGGCGCGGCGGGCCAGGTAGTCATCGAAAGCGGTCTGCTGGCGCAGTGTCTGGCCTTCCCGGATCCGGCGGGCCTGATCCCGCTCGGTCTGCCAGATCTGGTGCGCGGTGACCAGCACCTGCTCGGCGCGCTCTGCCGCGACGAACAACGCGCCGTCGTCATCGGCGAAGACGATGTCCCCGGCGCTGACCAGGTGCGACCCGAACCGCGCGGTGACCAGCGCCTCGGGCTCCCGCTCGTCCAGCCGCACCGGCCCGGCCGGGTAGCTGCCGTAGCTGAAGACCGGAGGGCCGATCGCGGCAAGTTCCGGCGTGTCGCGGTGCAGGCCCCACACCACCAGGCCCGCCACCCCGGCGGCCTCGGCCTCCAGTACCGCCAGGTCGCCGACGCAGGCCTCGTCCAGGCGGCCGCCGTTGTCGATGACCAGCACGTCGCCGGCTTCGGCCCGGCCGAATGCCTCCAGGAACACGTCCACGCTGCCGTAGTGCCGCACGGGCAGGACCCGCCCAGCGATCCGCCGGCCGGCCACGACCGCCCGGATTCCCGAAGGGGCGGCCCGCAGCGGAACACCACAGCGCAAGCAGGCATCGGCCACCAGCGGAGTGGACAGATCCGCGAACGCCTCCGGCATGGCGACCTCCCCAGTCCAGTATCCGGTACCGCGGGCAGCGCGCGCGGGCGGGAAATGATCCTACTGCCGCCCGGGACAACGGCTATCTGTGCCAGCCAACGGCCGGAAGCCACTCCATGTGACTACCCGATCAGGAAGGCGCGACGAACTATCCGCCGTTCGGCGCGCTCACCGCAGCGTTCGTGACTGTCAGCTTGGGCACCCAGAACAGGCTGATCTGCGCTGCAACCGGTGCAGGTCGTGCCGCTTCTATCCGCCAGCCGGTGTTGTCAGTGCGGTGCCGTTACCAGGCCTGTCTCGTAGGCGGTGATGACGAGCTGTACCCGGTCCCTGGCGTCCAGCTTGGCCAGGAGCCGGGCCACGTGCGTTTTGGCGGTGCCTGCGGTGATGTACAGGGCGGCGGCGATCTCGGCGTTGGACATGCCGAGGCCTACCAGCCTGAGTACCTCGCGTTCGCGGTCGGTGATCTCGGTGAGCTCGCGGGGTTTGTGGCCTGCACGTGGCTGGCTGGCGAACTGCCCGATCAGGCGGCGGGTGACGCCCGGCGCGATGATGGCGTCGCCGGCCGCGACCACGCGGACCGCGGTCAGGATGTCGTCCAGCGCCATGTCCTTGACCAGGAACCCGCTCGCCCCGGCGCGTAGCGCGCCGTAGACGTAGTCATCGTCGTCGAACGTGGTGAGCACGAGCACGCGAGCGTGCGTGTCGTCGGCGGTGATCAGCTGGGTTGCCTCGATGCCGCCCATGCCCGGCATGCGGATGTCCATGATCACCACGTCGGGGCCGGTGTCCCTGGTGAGCTGGACCGCCTCGGCTCCGGTTCCGGCCTCGCCGGTCACGTCGATGCCGGGTGTCTGCTCGATCAGCCTGCGCAGGCCCGCTCGGATCAGCGGCTGGTCGTCGGCCAGGATGACCTGAATGGTCACCGGGCCGACGCCGGCGCGGGCAGGGGCAGCCGGGCGGTGACGCGGAAGCCGCCGCCGGGGCGCGGGCCGGCCGAGAAGTCGCCGCCGAGCAGCGCGGCGCGCTCCCGCATGCCCGTGATCCCGTAGCCGGTCCCGGCCGCGCTGCCGCCGCGCCCGCTGTCGGTGACCTCGATCGACAGCTGCCCGTCCCGCTGGTCGATCGCGACCTGGCACTGGCCCGTGCCGGCGTGGCGGACCACGTTGGTGACCGCCTCCTGGATGATGCGGAACGCCGACAGGTCGATGTCGGCCGGGAGCGGCTCCCGGCTGCCGTGCCAGTCCACGTCAACCTTGACCTGCACGCCCGCGTCCAGGGCCGTGGCGGCCAGCCGGTCGATGTCGGCCAGGCCGGGCGCCGGACCCAGCGGCGCCTGCCCCGGCCCGGGTTCCGGGTCGGCGCGCCGCAGCCCGGTCACCATCCGCCGCAGCCCGGACAGCGTCTCCCTGCTGGTGGCCTCGATGGCGGCCAGGGCGTCGCGCGCCTCGTCGGGACGGGCGTCGAAGACCCTGCGGCCCGATCCTGCCTGGATCGCGATGATGCCGATGCTGTGCGCCACCATGTCGTGCAGCTCGCGGGCGATCCGCAGCCGCTCCGCCATCGCGGCCTGGGCGGCTGCCTGGGCGCGGACCAGCTCGGCCCGGGCGTGTGCCTGCCGGATCGAGTTTCCGATGAGCCAGGCAATGATCGTGACGAGGGGCACGGCGATCGGGACAAGGGGTACGGCCGGCGCCACGATGCCGTCCCGGTGCATCCCCGGAGAGGGCACTCCCAGGAGCAGGATCAGCAGGCCGGCGCCGGCCATGGCTACGCCGGTTACCGAGACTCTGCGGGTGCGTGTTGCCGCTATGTAGCAGAACTCGATGCCCGCTGCGCAGGCGGCCACGATCTGCAGGGTGCTCGCCGGCACCGGTGACTTCAGCGCCATGGCGGCCACCGATCCGCCGAACAGCACGGCCAGCGCCGTGAGCGGCCTGCGGCGCAGCAGGAGCGCGGAAGCCAGCAGGGCGCAACCGAGCACCGGGAATGCCCACATGATCATAGGCGCCTCCAGCCTGCTAGGTCATGGCTCACGGCAGCGATCGTAGCCGCCTCGCGGGGCCGGGTCATCTGCCCGCGGGCATACGCCCGCAGGCAGACCGCGGCACCGTGCAGACGTGCCCGCAGACCGATGCGCCGCGCCCCCCGACTGCGGCACCTTCTTCCCATGAACGCCTCCTTTCCCCTTGCCATCCCAGATCACCTCTCGCGGAAACAGAACAGGAGCGCACCGTGAATGCACTCAACGTGCCAGGGCCGGACCGGCGCGGATCCCCGACCGCCTCGGCCGGCACGGCAGCCGCAGAGGCCGGGCTCACTGCCCCTGACGACGCCCAGGCGGCCACCGCCGCACCCGGCAGCAGCCTCATCGAGGCGGTCCTGGCGGCGTTCCAGACTCACCGGGTGGTCGCCATCGGCGACGCGCACGCGGGCCAGGAAGCCCACGACCTGCTGCTGACGATGCTCAGCGATCCCCGGCTATACGGGGCAGCCAGCGACATCATCGTCGAGTTCGGGAACGCCTTCTACCAGGACACCCTCGACAAGTTCATCCTCGCAGGCGAGCCCGTCAGCGAAGCCAGCCTGCGCCTGGTCTGGCGCGACACTACCCAGTCCCCGAACATCGTCGTCGACTCCCCGGTCTACGAGCAGGTCTACCGCAGGGTCCGGGCGGTCAACTGGACCCTGCCCGCGGACAAGAAGATCCGGGTGCTGGCCGGCGAACCGCCGTTCGACTGGTCCACGGTCACCAGCGCCAGCCAGATCCCCTTCCCGCAGCGGAACCTCTACCCGGCGTCGCTGGCCAGCCAGTCGCTGGCCAGCGGGCGCCGGGTGCTGCTGATCTACGGCGGCATGCACCTGCTCCACGCGCCCCACGGGCGGACCCTCACCAGGCTCATCGAGCAGGAGACCGGGGCCCGGGCCTACGTGATCGTGCCCCTGATACCGCTGGCCACCGATCCCGGCGGCGTGGTCCCCAGGCTCGCGGCCTGCCCCCGCGGCACCGTCATCCCGACCGCGGGCACCTGGCTCGGACAGGTCAGCGCCGGTGACATCCTGCCCGGCGCGACGGCATCGGTGAACGGGCAGGCCCCCAAGTTCGTCAATTCCTGGTGCGGCATGACGTTCGGGCAGCTGGCGGACGCCGGGCTGTACGCCGGCCAGGCCGCGGATCTGACGGCGGCATGGCCGGACCCGGCCATCTACCTCGACCCCGTGTACTGGGCCGAACTCGAGCGCCGCAACGCCATCCAGGCCAAGAGCACCCGCCCGCCCCTGGACACCTTCCGGGAGCAGCGCCCGCCCGCCTACCCGCTGCCCCAGGCCGGGCCGGCCTGCTAACGAGCGGATGACACATGAACGCGACTATCGAGATTGACGGACTGCGCAAGCGGTTCGGCCCGGTGCAGGCCCTGGACGGGATGACGTTCACGGTCCAGCCCGGCCACGTGACCGGCTTCGTCGGGCCGAATGGCGCCGGCAAATCGACCACCGTACGCGTCATCGTGGGCCTGGACGCCCCCGACGCGGGCACCGCCACCATCGGCGGCCGCCCGTACCACTCGCTGCAGAACCCGCTGACTCACGTCGGGTCGCTGCTGGACGCGGGCGCGCTGCAGCCGGGCCGCAGCGCGCGCAACCACCTGCTGTGGCTGGCCCACTCCCAGGGCCTCAAGGCCGGCCGGGTCGATGCGGTGATCGCGCTGGCTGGCCTGGAGCCCGCCGCGCGGCGCAAGGCCGGCGGGTACTCCCTCGGCATGCGGCAGCGGCTGGGCATCGCCGCGGCGCTGCTCGGCGACCCGCCGGTGCTGATCTTCGACGAGCCGTACAACGGCATGGACCCCGAGGGCATCGTCTGGATGAAGGGCTTCCTGCGATCGCTGGCGGCGCAGGGCCGCGCGGTCCTGGTGTCCAGCCACCTGATGAGCGAACTGGAGGACACCGCCGGCCACCTGGTCATCGTCGGCCGCGGCCGGGTGATCGCCGACACCTCCGTCGCCGACCTGATCGCCGCCGCCTCCGGCGACCGCATCACCGTCCGTACCACCGCCCGCGCACAGGCCATGACGGCGCTAGCCAACGCGGGGGCTGAGGTCGCCACCACAGGACCCGACACGCTCACCATTTCAAATCTTTCAGCAGAAAAAGCGGTAGCCGTTCTCACCGCACCGGCTGTCCCCTTCAGCGAGGTCACCGCCCACCGGGCCACCCTCGAGCAGGCCTACATGGAGCTAACGCACGCGTCGGTTGAGTTCCGCGCCGAGGAGACGTCATGACGGCACGTGCCATGACACCGTACCGCTCCCAGGCGGCCGCGGGGCGCGAGAGTTTCTGGCACCTCGTGCATGCCGAGTGGACTAAGTTCCGCACTGTCCGCGGCTGGATGATCGCGATGATCGTCGCGGTCATGGCGATCACCGCCTTCGTGTTCCTCGCCAGTAACGTCAGCAGTTCGTGCAGCGGGTCCGCCTGTCCGGCGCAGCCGACCGGGCCTGGCGGTGAGCCGGTCCAGGACGCGTTCTACTTCGCGCACCAGCCGCTGACCGGCAACGGCACGATCACCGTGCAGATGACGTCGCTGGTCGGCCAGGTCGCCGTCGGCCCGTCCCAGACGGTGCCCGGCCTGCAGCCGTGGTCCAAGGCCGGGATCATCATCAAGCAGAACACGTCGCAGGGCTCGGCCTACGCGGCGATGATGACCACCGGGTCCCACGGCGTGCGGATGCAATGGGACTACGTCAACGACACGCCCGGCCTGACCGGCAGCGTATCCGCGGCCTCGCCGCGCTGGCTGCGGCTGGTCCGCGACGGCGCCACGATCACCGGGTACGACTCCGCCGACGGCACCCACTGGACGCTGGCCGGCACCGCGACCCTCCCCGGGCTGACCTCCACCGTGCAAGCCGGGCTGTTCGCCGCCGCCCCGAGCAACGGCAACACCGCCACGGCCACGGGTATCTTCCGCCACATCGGGCTCTCCTGGACCGCTGCCAGGTGGACGGGCACCAACGTGGGCGGCTCCGGCCCGAACGGCGTGCCACAGCCCGGCACGCTCCGCCAGAGCGCCGGCACGATCACCGTGACCGGTTCCGGCGACATCACTCCCCTCGCCGGGGACGGGAGTGTTCTCTCTCTCCAGAGGGCGCTGGCCGGGACGCCCATCGGGCTGATTCCGTTGATCGTGGTGGGCGCGATGTTCATCACCGCCGAGTACCGGCGCGGGCTGATCCGCGTCTCGCTGACCGCCTCACCCCGCCGTGGCCGGCTGCTGGCGGCCAAGGCCGTGGTGATCGGCGCGGTCAGTTTCGTCACCGGGCTGTTCGCCGCCGCCCTCGCGGTCGCCGTCGGCGCGCGCATCCTCGCCGGGACCGGCGTCCCGCTCTGGCCGGTTCCGGCGCTCAGCCTGGCACGGATGCTCGTCGGCACCGGGGCGCTGCTCGCCGTGGCCGCGGTGCTCGCGCTCGCCGTCGGCACCGCCGCGCGGCGCAGCGCGACGGCGGTCGCCGCCGCCATCGTGGTGATCTTCGTCCCGTATCTGCTCGTCCTGGTCCCGCCCCTGCTCCCCGGGCACGTCGGGCGAGGCGGGTTCGGCGGGGGTGGGCTCTCTCTGGTCGCGCGCGAGTGGCTGCTGCGGATCACCCCGGCCGCCGGCTTCTCCGTCCAGCAGGTGGTCCCCCAGTTTTCGCAGGTCGCCGGCGCCAGCTACAGCCCGAATTGGGGGTACTACCCGCTCGCACCGTGGACCGGGTTCGCGGTGGAGTGCGCGTGGGCCGCCGTCGCGCTCGCGCTGGCCTTCTACCTGCTGCGCAGGAGGGACGCATGAGCCTCACGGCCCGGGTCTCTCTGCCGCCTCATCCGCTGGTCCAGGCCCTGCACGCCGAGTGGACCAAACTCCGCACCGTGGCCGGCCCGGTCTGGCTGCTGGCCGGAGTCGTCGCGCTGACCGTCACCGTGGCGGCGGCGGCGGCCGGCGCGGCCCAGTGCCAGTCAGCCACGTGCGGGATCGACCCCGCGAAGGTCAGCTTCACCGGGATTTACCCGGGCCAGGCGGCGGCCGCCGTCGCCGGGGTGCTGGCCATCGGCAACGAATACAGCACCGGGATGATCACGCCGTCGCTCACCGCAGTGCCCCGGCGGCTGACGTGGTTCTTCGCCAAGGCCGGGGTGCTCACCGCCCCGGTGCTCATCGCCTCAGCGCTGGCGGTGGCCGGTTCCGCGCTCGCCGGGTTGCTGATCCTCCCCGGCCGCGGGTTCACTCCCGCGCACGGGTACGCGTCCCTCACCGCGGGCGCCGACCTCCGGGCCGCCGCCGGCGCGGTCGTGTACCTGACGCTCATCGCCCTGCTCAGCCTCGGCGTCGCCGCTGCCGTACGCGACTCCGCGGTGGCCATCGGCCTGGTGCTCGGCCTGCTGTACCTGTTCCCGATCATCGCGTCCCTCGTCTCCGACGCGACCCTCGCCCGGCGCCTGCAGCAGATCGGCCCCCTGTCCGCCGGCCTGGACGTCCAGGCCACGACCGGGGTGAACAGCCTGCCGCTCACCCCGTGGCAGGGCCTCGGCGTCGTCGCCCTCTGGACCGCCGGCGCCCTCCTCCTCGGCGCACTTGCCTTGAAATTCCGCGATGCATGACGCCTTATACGAACCTGACCTGCGATTCACCGAGCAGGCAAGGGACAACTGAGACCAGAGCGCCACAGAATAGGTTGATCGGTTTTACCCACCTAGGCCCGAGTGGCTGGGTGACCACGAGCGCCTATTCGATATGCGCGCTCGCTCAGAAGCAACATTGCTGGAGCGCCCGCTCAGTTGATCACTAGGAGCATGCATGGGCATGCGCTTCCAGACATGACTATGCGGCGGCGAGCACGCACTATTTTCGGCAGATCCGGGGGCCGCTGCCGGTCTCCCCCGGTGGTCGCGGGCAGGCACTGGCGGAGTCCCGCGCGTAGTTCCGCCGGGTAGTTTCGTGTCACGGTCAGCCAGGCCTTGCCGTCGGCCGGCCTCAGACGGCCCGGCATTAGCCTCGCCATGGCTGCCGCTCTCCCCCGCAACCGGCGCTGACTGGCACGTGGCGCCGGTCTGAGCCCAATGCCATGTACTTGAGCGTGATCAGTGTTCGTGACGGTGTTCTGGTTGAGGCTGATCGTCTGCGGTTGCGGTTGCGGAGCGTGACGGGCATGGGTGCGACCCGGCTGTCGCTCCGGGCGGGCGGCCGGTTCCACGTCCGGCGTTTCGGGCAGGGATCAGAGCCGGTTACGGCGCGGTGACGGTCAGGCCGCTGCCGGGCTGCAGATGTCGACCTGGGCGATCGCGGTACGCGTGGTGATGTCGCGTCCGGCGCTGGCGAAGGCCTGGCGGGTTTTGGTTTTGCGGTCGCGGTGCCGGCTGCGGTCGATGACGATCCGGCGTCTGCCGAGGGCGCGCAGGGTATCGCGGCGGGCGGCCTCGGCCATCGGGGCGGGCAGGCTCGCGGTGGCGGCGCCAGAGCGGATGCTGGCCAGGCGCAGGCGGCGGCGAGCTGGCCGACCGGGTAGGCGGCGTGGTCGTGCAGGTCGGTGATGAGGCAGAACATCTCGCCGTTGTCCTGGCCGTCCACATCCACGAGGTATTCGATGACGCGGACCCTTCAGGCACCAGCGGCCGCCGGCCTACAGGTTGAGCTATGCCGCACTTATTTGCGCGGCGGGAGGATGCGGCCGCCACTGGATGGGATCGAGAAGGGACGCACGCACACGACCGAGCTCGGGCTCTTACCGGGCCGGCGGACCGTATCCGCCGCCGCCCGGTGTCTCGATTACGAACAGGTCTCCGGCGGCTACGGTCACGGAATCGCATCCGCGCATCGGAGTGATCGAGCCGTCGGGATGCTCGACCCAGTGCCGCCCGAGGGCGCCCGGTTCCCCGCCCGCCATCCCGTACGGCGGGACGCGGCGGTGACTGCTCAGCGTGGTGACGGTCATCGGCTCCAGGAAGCGGAGTTCGCGGCGGCCGCCGTCGCCACCGGGCCAGCGCCCTGCTCCTCCGCTGCCGTGCCGGATCGCGTACCGCTCCAGCCGGACCGGATAACGCCATTCCAGCACCTCGGGGTCGGTGAGCCGGGAGTTGGTCATATGGGTCTGCACGACATCAGTGCCGGCGAAGCCGGGTCCTGCGCCCGATCCGCTGGCCACTGTCTCGTAGTACTGGTAGCGCTCGTTGCCAATGGTGACGTTGTTCATCGTGCCCGAGCCTTCCGCCATGACGCCCAGCGCCGCGTACAGGGCCCCGGTGATCGCTTGCGAGGTCTCCACGTTCCCGGCCGCCACCGCCGCGGGGTACTCCGGCGCCAGCATGCATCCCGGCGGGATGATCACACGGACCGGCTTGAGGCAGCCAGAGTTGAGCGGGATGTCATCGGCCACCAGGGTACGGAACACATACAGCACGGCCGCCATGGCCACCGACGACGGCGCGTTGAAATTGCCTGGCAGCTGCGCCGAGGTGCCGGTGAAGTCGACCTCCGCGGTGCGGGCCGCGCGGTCCACCCGGACCGCGACCTGGATGACCGCTTCGTTGTCGAGCGCGTAGGCGTACTCGCCGTCGCTCAGCGCGGTGATGACGCGGCGCACGGCTTCCTCGGCGTTGTCCTGGACGTGCCCCATGTAGGCCCGCACCACGTCCAGCCCGAAGTGCCCGGTCATCCGCCTGAGTTCCTGCACCCCCTTCTCGTTGGCGGCGATCTGCGCCCGCAGGTCGGCCAGGTTCACCTCCGGGTTGCGGGACGGCCAGGGCGCGGAGCGGAGCAGGTCCAGGGTCTGCGCTTCCCGCAGCACCCCGCCGCGCACCAGCAGCCAGTTATCGATGAGCACCCCTTCTTCCTCAACCCGGGTGCTGAACGCAGGCATCGATCCCGGCGTGATGCCCCCGACCTCCGCGTGATGCCCGCGGGATGCCACGTAGAAGAGAATCTCGCGGCCACCGCCATCGAACACGGGGGTGACCACGGTGATGTCCGGCAGATGCGTCCCGCCGTGGTAAGGATCGTTGAGCACGTATACGTCACCGGGCCGCATCCGGCCCGCATTACGCTGCACGACGATCTTGATGCTCTCTCCCATCGAGCCCAGGTGCACCGGAATGTGCGGGGCGTTGGCGATGAGGCCCCCGTCAGCGTCGAAGATGGCGCAGGAGAAGTCCAGCCGCTCCTTGATGTTGACCGAGTGCGCGGTACTGCGCAGCCGCACCCCCATCTGCTCGGCGACTGACATGAACAGGTTGTTGAAGATCTCGAGCATGACCGGATCCACCGTGGTCCCGGCTAGGCGCCGCTCCGGCCGGGCCGCCACGCGGGTGAGCAGCAGGTCGCCGAGCCCGGTCAGCTCCGCCCGCCAGCCCGGCTCGGTCACCGTGGTCGCGAAGTCCTCCACGATCAGCGCTGGCCCGTCCACCCGCTGACCGGGCCGCAGGTCCCGGCGGCGGACCAGCGGCACGTCCGCCCGCGCGCCCGCCGCATACATCGCCACTGTGGCCCCCGCGCCGTCCGCCTGCCCCGGCCCGGGCGGCCGGCCCGGCGGCTGCGCGGCCAGCGCCGCGGACGCGGCGACCAGCTCGACTGACACTGCCTCCACAAGGATCGTCTTGCCGCGCATGAGGAACGAGAAGTGCTGCCGGTATGCCTGCTCGAAACTGGCGACCATCTCGGCGACGCCGCCGAGCGGGACCGGCAGCGCGGTATCGGTGCCGTCGTACCGCAGGTGAGCCCGCCGCGCCGACCGGGCGCGGTCGGGCCCGATGCCTTGCTGAGCCAGCTCGGCAAGCGCGTCGGCTTCCAGGCGGCCGGCCACCCGGTCCAGTTCCGGGAGCAGCCGGTCGGCGAGCGGTGCCTCCACCGCGCTCTCGCGCATCGCGGTCACGTCCGCCAGTCCCATCCCGTAGGCGGACAGCACCCCGGCCAGCGGGTGGATGAGCACCCGGGTGATGCCGAGCGAATCGGCCACCGCGCAGGCGTGCTGGCCGCCCGCCCCGCCGAACGTCGCCAGCACGTACCGGGTCACGTCATAGCCGCGCTGCACCGAGATTTTCTTGATCGCGTTCGCCATGTTCGCCACCGCGATCTCCAGGAAGCCGGCGGCGACCAGCTCGGGTGAGGGGGACGGGCCGGGCCCGGCGGCTGGCCGCCCGGATTGCCGCGAGAGCGAGGGGCCGCCGGTCGCTTCCCCGATCTGCTGCGCCAGCGCGGCGAACCGTTCCCGCACGATCCCGGCATCCAGGGGCTGGTCACCGCTCTCGCCGAACACGCTCGGGAAGTGCGCTGGCTGGATCCGGCCCAGCATGATGTTGGCGTCGGTGACCGTCAGCGGGCCTCCGCGCCGGTAGGCCGCCGGGCCGGGGTCCGCCCCGGCCGAGTCCGGGCCGACCCGGTACCGGCTTCCGTCGAAGTGCAGGACCGACCCGCCGCCAGCGGCAACCGTGTGGATGCTCAGCATCGGCGCCCGCATCCGCACCCCCGCCACCTGCGTCTCGTACTGCCGCTCGAACTCGCCGGCGTAATGGGACACGTCGGTCGAGGTGCCGCCCATGTCGAACCCGATCACCTTGTCAAAGCCCGCTGCCTGCGCGGTACGGGCCATGCCGACGATGCCGCCGGCCGGCCCGGACAGGATGGAGTCCTTGCCGCGGAACAGGCGGGCGTCGGTGAGGCCGCCGCTGGACTGCATGAACTGCAGCCGGACGCCGCCCAGCTCGCTGGCGACCTGATCGACGTAGCGGGCGAGGATGGGCGAGAGGTAGGCGTCCACCAGTGTGGTGTCGCCGCGCGATACCAGCTTCATCAGCGGGGTGGTCGCATGCGACAGTGACACCTGCGCGAATCCGACCTGGCGGGCTATCTCGCCGATCCGGGCCTCGTGCGCCGGGTACCGGTAGCCGTGCATGCACACCACCGCCGCCGACCGGAAGCCCTCGTCATAAGCGGACCGCAGGTCGCACGCCACAGCGTCCTCGTCCAGGGCGGTGATGACCTCGCCACGGGCCCCGATCCGCTCAGTGGCCTCGATCACCCGCGAGTACACCATCTCCGGGCGGACGATCTGCCGGTCGAAGATCCTCGGCCGGTCCTGGTAGGCGATCCGCAGCGCGTCCCCGAATCCGCGGGTGATGACCAGGACTGTCGGCTCGCCCTTGCGTTCCAGGAGCGCATTGGTCGCGACCGTGGTGCCAAGGCGTACCACAGAGATCAGTCCGGCCGGAAGGGGAGCGTCTTCCGCCACGCCGAGCAGACGCCGGATGCCCGCGACGGCGGGGTCGGCGTACCGGCCCGGGTCCTCGGACAGCAGCTTGCAGACGGCAAGCGTATCGTCCGGGCGGCACGCGACTACATCGGTGAACGTGCCGCCACGGTCGATCCAGAACTCCCAGCCGCGGTCCACGCCTGCCCTTCCCCGCCGACTGCCTGCCCGCAGCTGACCAGCGGGATCATTCCCCCTGCCAGGCCGGCCAGCGGCATACCCATTATCCGGGGCGACCCTTAGCCAGCAGGTGTCATGACCTGTCGTGACCGAAGTCGGACCAGACCACGTCCAACGCACGGTGGCGCCGGACGGGCGGGTTGCCCAGAATCTATTTCACCATCCTGGCCGTGCTCTCATCGGCTACTTCACTCGAGCCCAGTAGGCCCGCAGAGCACTCAGTTGACCCAGACATCGCCTGCGGGCCCGGCCCACGGGCGCGTCGAGGAACATCACATCAGGATCAGGCCGCAGGGGGGAACCCTCCCCTTGTGGTACCAGCCGAGCCGAGATGTCCTTAAGGGAATGGGACATCCATTCCCAGACACCGGAGACCCCGCCATGAAACTCGCAGCCAGCGCTGGCCGGCGCGCCTCGAATCGGAGTGCCGCAGCCTCGCGCACGGGAACTGACGAGCCGCTTCTCCTGCTCGCGCCTCCAACCGGAACACCAGGAAGGCCACCCAAGATGAACATTTCCCTGCGGCGCGCAGCCGCCGCCTCCGCCGTGAGCCTGCTGGCTCTGCTGCCCCTGGCCAGCTCCGCCAGCGCTGCTGCCACCCATCCCCAGCAGCGCCAGCTCGCCGTGACCACGCTGTCTAACTTCAAGGTGGTGCTGACGGCCACCCGCAAGCAGACGGATCTTGCGACCGTGACTGCGGCCGGCTACCGGAGTACCTCGCATGGCTGGAAGCTGATCGCGACGAAGCGGATCGGCGGGGCCGGCCAGTGGTTCTGGTACTCGGTGGGCGTCTGCAGCTTCACGGTGACCCAGTTCAAGCCGACACCGCCGCCCGGCTCGCCCAGCATGGAGCCCTGGGACTCGATGACAGTGAGCCTGTCGGCGGATCCGGCGATCGGATGCGTGCCGCCCTACACCAAGCACTGGAGGTGAGAAGGTCCAGCCCACGCCAGGAAGGCTGCGCCGAAGCTCTTCCGTTTCGCGAGAGGACCCGCGACCCGCTGAAGTTGGCCGCGATACCAGAGGTCATCGGGAGATATCGAGGCGGCGGATGTGACCGACTCGCCGGCCTTGCCGGAAACGGGCCCGGGTTCCTTGTGACCCGTTGAGATGCCAGGCAGCCGGCCTGGATGAGGTTGACTCGAATGCCTCGGCCAGTCGCTGGCACTCAGAAGCTCCCAGCGGTTCACGCTGGACTCATCGCCTTGCGGGGCTAGCCGCCACCCCGGAGCATCCCGCAGGGCCGAAGGCAGGAGATGCTCGCGGAGCGGCCTGGAGTGCGGGGCTGGCGGGACGCGGTGCCTGGCGGGCTGGGCGGGGGGCGTGATACTCCTGGCATGGTGATCTTCGATGATCTCGAGGCCGAGCAGGACAGGCTGGAGAACATCCTGGGCGGCCTGGATGAGGCGCAGTGGGCGTCCCCGTCGGGGGCGGCCGGGTGGACGGTCGCCGATGTCGTGCTCCACCTTGCCCAGACCGAGGAGGCGGTGGCCGCCAGCATCGCCGGCGCCAGCCCGGGCGTCCTCACGGTATCGGGGACCGCGCTGGATCAGGTCATGGACCAGCTGGTACAGGCGGAACGGACGGCGCCCGCGTCGGTCTTCCGGCGGTGGCGCGAGGCCCGGCTCGCCGCGGTGACAGCGCTGCGCGCAGCCGACCCGCAACGGCCCCTGCCATGGGTGGACGCACCGCTGAAGCCGGCCACCCTGGCGACCACGCGGCTGGCTGAGCACTGGTCGCACGGCCTGGATATCACCGGGCCTCTGGGCATCAGCTTCCCTGATACGGCGCGGCTGTCCCACATCGCCTGGCTGGCGCATCGCTCACTGCCCTATTCCCTCGTCCTGGCCGGGGAACAGCCGCAGGAGGTGTTCTGCGAGCTGACGGCGCCCGATGGCACGGCCCGGTGGCGGTACGGGCCGCCCGGCGCCGATTCTGCGATCACCGGCCCGGCGGGAGCGTTCTGCCGGGTAGCCGCGCAGCGGCTCCCGCCAGGCAAGTCCGGACTGCGCGCCACCGGCCCGCACGGGACCACAGCGCTGCACGCCCTGCGCACCTACGCCGCCTGACCGTGCCCTGCAACGCCAGCAAAGGACCGCAGAGCGCCCTCGCGCTCCGCGGGTACGGCGGGCAGCCAGGTGCCCCGGTCACCTAGCTCGGCACGCGCCCACCGCGGCAAGAGCGCGCATGCCGGGGGCGGGCGATCATGCAACTCGGCTCGGTCTGGCAGGCGTCGACGGATCGAGATTGAACAGCAGTGGTGCGCGGCCGCTTGGCGCGGTCGGTCGGGCCGGGCTTAGGCCAGAATCCGTGGCTGGTCACCTGACAGTAGGCGCGCTGCTCCTTGCCGCGTGCCTGGCAGGCCCAGATCATGCGGGAGAAGTACCGGACGCTGTCGCGGACCTGGACGCGGTACAGCGTTACGTCGCCGGGGTGGGCGTAGTAGGGGCATTCGTACGCCGGATGGGTAGCCGACGGGCCTCGATCTTGCCGGTGGCGTAAGCGCTCCGCTGACCCCAGCGCGCCCAGGTGAGGTGCGTCGCGATCGGTGCGCCGCCCTCGCCGACGTAGCCGGCGATCGAGTCGAAGCAGGAGGTGTAGGTCTCCGAATCCGGCAGAGCAGGCGAAGGAGCCACGAACCGTGAGCCTGGCGGATGTGCCTGTTCAGCCAGGCAGCAGGTTACGGTCCCCGCGCCAGGTTTTGGAGCGGTACAGGCCCGTGTGGGTGCGCGCCGCCGACGCGCGCATGTCGCCTGTCAGTCCTGCTGACCTGTGGCCTCGGCTTCCTCTGCATCGGGTCCGTAGCCGGCGCTGGTCAGCATCCGGCGCAGGTCGACTACCGTCTGGGTGTCGATGTCCTTGTGTGCGGGGACGTCGAAGAATTCGGTCTCAGCCCCGACTGTAACGGCAACCATGTCATCGTGGTGCTCCACGACCGAGCCGATCGCCTCGAGCAAGGAGACCACGGCGTGCCACTCGATGTTGTGGCTCACGGGGTGCTGGAAGATCTGGCGCAGCGTGTTGCGGTGATGGTTGCTGAGGTGCGCGGGCTCTGGCGTCGATGACATCCGGGCTCCTCTCTGCCCCAGCCACGATAGCCCGGAGCCGGGATGACCACCGGGCCGGGCCCGACTGGGGGACGTGGGCGTGCTGCGGAGGACGTGACGGAGTACTCGCCCGGCCGGTCCGCGCCGTTCATGGTCTTCGCTGCGCCCGTTCACCTGGGGTAACGGGCGGCAGCCAGACGCGGTGGGTCGGCCAGCCTCTGCCGCGGCCGGCTGTGGCGCTGACACAGGTCCGTGCTATCCAGTCGCAGCGCGCAGTTGCGCGCCTTCGCGGCCGTGCGGAGTATGTCCTGCGCTGCCGCCGACAGGCCCAACGTGTCCAGCGCGAGGAAACGCGTGTCGCCGGGCTGCAGGTGAGCGAAGTCCTTGTTCACGCTTCTGCCGTGCCGGTGCTCGGTATCCCGCCAGCCGCGCTGACGGTGACCGGGTACCAGATGATGAGCCGCACCTGCGGGTGCGGGCAGGTCACGACCGCGCCGGCCCCGGCGGGGGTAACCGGGGGCCCGGTCTGCTACGGGCCGGACGTGACCGATGCGGCAACGCTGCTGGCGAGCACAGACGTGATCGGAGCCGGGCGGGCTGCGGACCTGATGGGCGCGCTGCTGAAGGCACCGGTCTCCGCGGGGTTCGTGTCGCGGTGCCTGGTCCGCTCGACGCGGCGTTAGTCACCGCCGGGTTCGAGGACGCGCTGAGTGATCCGGCGGCGCTCTCCCTGGCTGGAACCTGGTACTGGGGACCCACCCCGCAGATACTTCGAGTACACGCCAACAATGAACTGTCCCTGACCTCGCTTGCGACGGACGAGGCGCCTGCCCGATTCCCGACGGCGGAGGGAACCTGGACCGGCAGCAACGGCTACCACGCCGGCGAGACGCTTCATGTCGTGACTCGGCCGGATGGCACCCTCAGTCACCTCAGTGTTGGCGCGCTCGTCTATACGCGCGAGCCGTATGACGATTCCGCGCCTATTCCCGGTGGCGTAGATTCAGAGGGCTGGCGTTCTGGCTGAATCATCGATAGAGCTCAGCTCAAACCGGCGAATGGCCTTCTCCGCCTGGCGTGCATACCCGCAATCTTGCGCGGCGCGGCCGGCCGCGGTCAGCGTGACGGACCGGTCCGGGCGGGACTCGCCCAGGCGGTGCCGCTCCAGGTAGCCGGCGGCCATGGCCGCGGCTTCCTTCGAGACGCCCGACAGCGCCGGCAGGTCGCGGGCGCGCAGGGCCTCGCGCAGCGAGCTCACCGCTGCCGTGAGGTGCTCGTTGAGAAGTGCGGGCATCGAATGGCCCATGACTGATGTCAGCATCACCCGGGTTCGCGCGCCGGGAGGCAGGGTCAGTCGCTCGCGTGCAGGGCTTCCTGGATGGCGGAGAGTATCGCCGCGCCGGCGAGGCCGACTAGCGCCCCGGCGATGAACGTCTTGTTGTCATGGTTCGCCTGTCCGGCGGGGTTGATGCCGACCGCTGCCCGGCCCGGCGAATCAACGGTGGTCAGATCCTCCTGCCAGCTGGCGGTGCGGTTGTTGACCGCCGCAGTTGGGAACGAGGACCAGTCATAGCTCGCGGCTGACGGGATGTCGTACCCGACCAGGAAGATCGGTGTCCCGGGACCCCGGTAGATGAATTCCGGGATCGCAGCCGACGCGGTGATGCCGTTGTAGGCGACGCCGAAACTGCGGGCCTTCACAAAGAAATCGACAGTCGCCTTCCCAGGCGAGCCGCCAACAGAACTGAAGGCCAGTGTCATGCCCCACTCAGATCCTGGCAACGGCCCTGGAACGGTCAGGCAGAAAGGGGCAGGGCAATCCCGGAAGGCAGTCCCGAGGGCCGGGGCCACTACCAGGGCCGCCGGCGGACCCGCAGGCGGGGCCGTAGTACCGGCAGGCAGCTCAACCGAGATCTTCATCTCAGCTATGGCTGGAGATACCTGGACGACGGTGAGACCGATAAGCGCAATGGGAAATCTAGTTTCTAAACCCAGGCGAGAATAAGGAGGCGTGCGAACATCGGTCACTGCTGACGGATAGAAAATGATAACCAACAGAAATAGCAGCAGGCCGAGGACGGCCAGGACGAGCGGCGTCAGAATCTTCTTCCCGCTCGATCGCTTGTGCTTGGCCGGCAACAGCGGCGCGTCCTCCGGTGGCCTGGGAGGCGGGCTCCCGGCTAACGGGCTCTCAGGTTCCGGGACCTGAGAGGTGGGCATGCCTGACATCTGGCTCTCCCGTCATGCGCCCGGCCTGTCGCTGAATCAACGACCGTTGACCGCCGGGGCCATGTCCAGATTCAATCGTCCAGCGATGAGCGCTCGCGGGCAAGCGAGCGTGATGGGAGCAGATCATGAGCATCGCTTACCTGGCCCGGGCCGGGCAGCATCAGCAGCTTGAGGCCCGCTGCCGATGCGGCGCTCGCGCAACTGGGCAACCGCCTGCGCCAGCAGGTCCTCGGCGCCATCGAAGTAATAGAGCAGGACCTTGTGCGTGGTGCCGGCCGCCCGCGCCGCCCGCCGGAGCGAGAAGTCCACCAGTCCGTTAGCCGCGAGATCGTCGGTGACGCGCTCCAGCTGCGCCTGACCCCGAACGCCAACTTGCCCAGGGGCCGCCTGCTCCATTCCGAGCTCGAGCACCGTTCCCCCGCTGCCGTAGAGGGCCCCCTGGTGTACGAGCGCAGCGGGCCTGGTGATGGATGGGGATCGGTGGATTTCACCGAGCTAGCCTGGCGAACTTGGTTGACTCGGCGGCGGCACGCCAACAGCGATAGCACTCCGGCGGGGCCAGTGGGCCAGGGCCGCTGCGGAACTTGCCGGTAGGTCAGCACCGTGGCGGACCGGTCATGCACCTATCGGCAAGATAACCACAACCTATCCGGCAGATCAACCACACAATACTCGGCAGATCAACCACAGACAGGGTAGGCTTGCGGGGTGCAACCGGCAACCGGCCTCATCCCCCGTCATGCGCAGACGGCCGTCACCGCCGCCCTGTCCGACACCCGCGTCGTAGTCATCAACGGAGCGCGGCAGACAGGCAAGAGCACCCTTGCCCGGCTCGTAATGGCCGACTTCCCCGGCTCGGAGTTGCGCTTCCTCGACGAGGCACCGGTCCGCTCGGCCGCGCTGGCAGATCCGGCCCTCTTCGTCCGCCACAGCGGCCTCCTCGTCATCGACGAGGTACAGCGCGCACCAGATCTGTTCCTGGCTATCAAGCACGAGGTCGACACCGATCCGCGTCCGGGCCGGTTCCTGCTCACCGGATCGGCCAGGCTCACCGGGTTACGCGATATCCCCGACCTGCTGCCCGGCCGCTCGGAAACCATCGAGCTATACCCCCTGTCCCAGGGCGAGATAGACCGCTGCCCTGACGGCTTCGTCGACGCCGTACTTCAGCACGGCGTCTCCCTGCGCGTGCCCACCTCGGGCCTGCGACGTGACGACTATCTCGAGCGGGCACTGCGCGGCGGCTACCCCGAGGCGGTCCGGCGCACCGATACCGGCCGTCGAGCCCGCTTCTTCGAGTCCTACATATCCGATCTGGTCAACCGCGACGTCCGTCAGCTAACCGACATTGAGCGGCCCACCGACATGCGCCGCCTAGTCAACCTGGTCGCTGCCTCGACCGGCTCGCTCGCCATCCCGGCGTCCATGGCCAGCCGACTGCAAGTTCCGGCCAGCACGGTCAAGCGTTACCTGGACCTGCTCGACCTGCTGTTCGTCACACGCCGCATCCCCGCCTGGTCCAGCAACCTCGCCACCAGGGCCGTCGCCACGCCAAAACTGACCCTGACCGACTCCGGACTCGCAGCCCACCTCACCGGAATGAGCCTGCGCCGCGCCCGGCATCCCGCCGCCCCCGTCGGACCGCTCATCGAAACCTTCGTACTCGGCGAACTGGCCCGCCAGCTCTCCCTCGCCGATCAGCCCGTACGGCTTTACCACTATCGTGACCGAGACAACTACGAGGTAGACGCAGTACTCGAGGCGCCATCAGGGGAAGTCATCGCCTGCGAGGTCAAAGCCGCGGAAACCGTCCGGTCCGAGGACTTCCGCGGCATCCGGCGCCTCGCCCGGCGACTCGGCGACCAGCTCATCGCCGGAATCGTGCTCTACGCCGGGGGCCAGGCGCTCCCATTCGGAGAACGGCTCCGCGCCTGGCCAATCTCAGCTCTGTGGACACTCAGTCCTGACGCAACGGCCACATGAGACCACAGTCCCTCGGCCCGACGGCGCCATGGCGCCGGGAGCGCAGCCCAGGACGATGATCAGGTGCGGAGCCACGGCCGTCTCGTCCAGGACCAACTGGTCGGCGTCACTGCGCGGAACCCTGCCATAGCTCCCGGCCCGTGGCCGGGTCAAGGCCGATCAGCCGGCCCGCGGTGCTCGCGGCGAGCTGCGCAGGTGACTTGACGAAGGCAGCGCCGCCGGGGCGGTTCCGGCTCCGAGGCCGGCAACCCTTCAAAGAAGCTCATGCCGCTAGCTCTACCGCATCGCTGGTGACAGCACGGTCACAAGGGCCGGTGAGCTAGCCGCGCGGATCACGCCGGTGGCGCGGAAAAGGCCTCAAGCCATGCGCGTGCGGGTGGCGTGATCCTCCTGACGCTGGGACAATCATGCGATGAGTCCGCGAAGCCGAGGCCGCCCGCCCGGCCGCGGCCGGCGCCGCCAGCCGGCCCGGCGCTCGGCAGGAAGCCGCGGCGGGCCGCCCGGCTTTGTGCCACGGCCCCAGGATGAATCGATGCTGGAGGCCGGGGAGGCGACCGACTGCTGGTTCGATGAGCCGGACCCGGCCGACCGGCGGTCTTGGGCGATACCCTCAGCGCACGGCACCTACCACGGGCTCGACCTCGAACTACTGGATCGCGCCGACGAGGACGAACGCACGTTTCTGATCGAGGCGCAGCACACAGAATTCGAAGACGCGCTCCGCAGCGATGAAGAAATGATCATCGACGGTGAGCCGTTCAGCCCGAGGCTGCACATCGCGCTGCACCAGATCGTCGCGAGCCAGTTGCTCGCCGATCACCCGCCCGAGACCTGGCAGACGGTTCAGCGGCTCAGCGCCCTGGGCTACGACTGGCACAACATCGTGCACATGATCGCAGCCGTGGTCAGCGACGACCTTTACCGGGCCGTGCAGGAACATCGGCAGTTCGATCCTGGCGACTACGCCCGGCGGCTGAACGAACTGCCCGGCGACTGGCCGCCACCGCACGCACTCGGCCCGAATTGACCGCAGGTCCCGGTCCGCGGCATGAGCGAGCGCTTGGGACTGGCGTCCCGCGCGCTCTCAAGTCATCTCAGCCGGACTGCCACGGATCGATCACATCGATCCCGGTTTCCGCGAAATCCTTGATGTTGCGTGTGGCCAGGGCGGCGCCTCGGACCCGGCAGATGGCTGCGATCTGAGCGTCGAATCCCTCGATCGGCAGGCCCAAGCAGTTCAGCTCAGTCGTCATGGTGGGCGCGCCGGCAAGGAACGCGTGACGGCGCCGTGGGTCGCTTCGCTGTCGTACCATGATCAGGGAGTTCCTTCATGCATGTCATCGACGTTGTCATCCTCGTCTGCTGGGTGGCCTTCTGGGTCTACTGGCTCGCGGCGTCCACCGGTGTCAAGGCCGGCCAGACGAGATGGACCCGATTCGCAGGCATCCGGGTCGGTGTCATTCTGGTCATTCTTCTCTTGCTGCGGGTCAGGGCTTTCAAGGGGCATGTGGTCACGAACAACCTATGGCTGCAAGGCATCGGCCTGGCCGTCTTCTTGATGGGGTTGGCGCTGGCTATCTGGGCCAGGGTGCACCTCGGCCGGAACTGGGGAACGCCGATGTCTCAGAAGGTCGACCCGGAACTGGTCACAGCCGGTCCATACGGCAGCATCCGTCACCCCATCTACTCGGGCATCATCCTTGCGATGATCGGCACGACGATCGCCGTCAGCCTGTATTGGCTGGTAGCGGTGGTAGTGACTGGAGCGTACTTTCTCTATAGCGCCATTGTGGAGGAGCGCTCCATGGCCCGCCTTTTCCCCGACTCGTATCCACAGTACAAACGGTCAACCAAGATGCTGATCCCCTTCATCCTCTGAGCTTCCGGGCGGCATTAGTCCCAGCGTTGCGCGTTGCTGTCGCTGAGCGAGCCGGCGGGCTCCGGGACGACGCAAAACGGCAGCCCGGCGGGATCGCGCAGGATCCACCAGGAGTGCACCGCCTGTACTCGCGGCGCCGAGTCTTTCCAGCCTGGCGAGTTCGGCGGCCAGGTCGTCGGTGTGGATGTCGAGGTGCACCCGGCCCGAGCCGTGGCCGAGCCGCTGGACGAGCAGTCCGAATTCCCGGCCGTGCAGCGCGGCGCCATGGTATTCGGGGTGACGGTCGCCCTGCGCTAGCTGCTGACCCACGGCTGCGCTCCAGAACGCCAGCTCGCGGTCGTGCCCGGCAGGCGGGACATCAATCACAATCTTGGACAGCCTGCTGTAGTGAACCATGCCGTCAACCTACGCGGGCCGGCTGCCGGGCAAGGCCTGGGCACATCTGATGGCCCACCGGGCAGATCTCGTGGCTATCAGCGGGCAGAACTCATGACCGCCGCTGGGCAGAACCCGACGTCCGTTGACAGAATACCGGTCATGATCGGGCAAGGTCCGAGACCGTTCCGGAAATCGGCTATTGAATACGGCGTGCGGCGGCGCCAGCATTGGATCGGGAGAGGACATCGGCACCGCGAGTCGCAAATCAGTCGCCTGTCGGTTTATCCGCGCTCCATCGGGCGGCCCGCATGGGCCGAGCGGAGGAGGACCCATGAGTGACATGCAGCTTGAGCCAGCGCTTTCACTGCCCAGCGGCTTCCGATTCGATGAGGTATCCAGCGTCACCGCGCCCAGGGCCCGTGGCGCCTCGGTGCCAAGCCTGGGCCCGCTGGCCGCCTTTACCGGCACGTTCAGGGGCAGTGGCTTTAACACCATCTTCCGGCCTGACAGCACGGCGACGCCGACCAAGCTTCCGGTAGCGGTTTCCGGCAGCGACAACGTGCTGGAGCTCAACCTGACCCTAGAGACCTTGTCGTTCTCGGCCAGCCTGGGCTCCGTGCCGAACCGGGGCATGGTGCAGGGCGACATCTTCCTGAACGGCGTTCCTTACCTGCAGTCCATCGAGGATGTGACCG
>Ga0116106_1000236_pt1 | contig 34019 bp, 29 predicted proteins | sample June2015DPH_6_50_FD_89717 | JGI IMG/M metagenome (GOLD analysis project Ga0116106, IMG submission 89717) | Peatland microbial communities from SPRUCE experiment site at the Marcell Experimental Forest, Minnesota, USA - June2015DPH_6_40 | ecosystem: Environmental > Terrestrial > Soil > Wetlands >...
ATGGACAGGCGGCATGGACAGGGAGCATGAGCTGATGCGCCCAGGCAATCGCGGCGCCGGCGGCCGCGCTGACCGGGAAGGGCCGCGATGACCGAGCCAGCCGACGGCCTGTCCCTGGACATGGTGACAGCCGCGCTCCGCGCGGATAGTGCTGACGTGGCGCTCTACGCCAGGGTCCTGACCGACAGCCTGGGGGACGCGCTGCCCCCGGACTGCGTCACCGTGCAGCGCGAGCGCACCATGTCAGACCGCATGCGCGGACGCCCCGGCGACGTCTCGATGGTGATCGTCCGGCTCGGCGACCTGCGGATGACGCTGGGCATGCAGCGCGGGACCCCGGTGGCCGAGATCTGCCACGAGGTCAGGGGCGTCGTGCTCTCCCGGCAGCAGGTGCCGGTCAGCCAGTGGACGGCCGAGCTGGCCAGGGCGCTGGTGGCGCACGCCGAGCAGAACGCGGCCGCGGCGCAGGCCCTGCGCCGGCTGGTGGCGGGAAGCTGACCGGCCGCGGCCTCCCGCCCGTCAGCGTCAGTGACTGCCGGGCGGCCGGGCCAAATCTCGCGCCGCCGTGTCCTCAGGCTCGGAAATGCGGCCTGGCATACGTAGGCTGTGTGGTCATGACCGCGGCGCAGCAGGGGACGGGGCCAGACCGGCTCGGTCCTTACCGCCTGCGCCGGCAGCTCGGCGAGGGCGGCATGGGCGTGGTGTACCTCGCCGCCGACAGCAGCGACCGGCAGGTGGCCGTCAAGGCGCTCCGGTTCGGGGCGGCCGGCGACCTGACGGCCAAGCGCCGGCTCGCCCGCGAGGTCGAGACGATGCGCCGCGTGCACAGCCCGTACGTGGCGGAGATCATCGACGCGGACGTCGAGGGCACCCCGCCGTACATCGTCACCAGGTACGTGCCGGGGAGCACGCTCGACGAGGTCGTCAGCAGGCAGGGGCCGCTGGCCGGCCAGTCCCTGGTCCGGCTGGCGCACGGCCTGGCGGCGGCTCTCACGGCCGTGCATTCGGCTGGCGTCGTGCACCGTGACCTCAAGCCCGGCAACGTCATGCTTGTTGATGGCGATCCGATCGTCATCGACTTCGGCATCGCGCAGGTGCCGGACGCCACTCGCATCACGATGACCGGCATGTTCATGGGCACCCCTGGCTATCTCGCGCCCGAGGTCATCGAGGGCCGGCCGAGCGGGCCAGCCGCTGACGTGCATTCCTGGGGCGCCACCGTGGCCTTCGCGGCCACCGGCCGGCCCCCATTCGGCACCGGCTCATTCGAGGCGATCTTCTACCAGATCGTGCACGGCCAGCCGGACCTGGCTGGCGTGCCGGCCCCCCTGCTGCAGCTGGTGGTCCGGGCCCTGGCCCGTGATCCGGCGCGCCGCCCGGCCGCCACCGAGCTGGTCAGCTGCACGGCCGGTCTCGACCTGAGCGCCTGGCTGCCCGGCGCGCCGGGCACCGCGGTTCCCGCGGCCGGCCTGCTGCCGGCGGCCACCGCCGCGGACGTGCAGGTTCGGCGCGCCGCCGGGCTTCCCGCCGTCAACGGCGCTCCGGTGCCGCCGGGCATCGCGCTGCCGGGCACCGTGCCGCCGGGCACCGTGTCGCCGGGCACCGTGTCGCCAGGCACCAGGCCGATGGCCGTTGGCGCGCCGACGGACTTCCGCGATCTGCTGCCGCCGGTGAGCTACCGGCAGCCTGTGCCGTTCGCCCCCGCCCCGGCCATGGCCCCGGCCGGCACTCCGGCCGCCGCGGTCGCCGGGCCGGCCGCGCTGGCGCAGCCGGGGACCGGCCAGCCGGCGGCTGGTACTCCCGCGGCGGCGCGGCCGCAGCGGTCGGCTCGAGGGCCGCTGGCCGTCGCGGCCATCGCCATCGCCGTAGCCGCCAGCGTGCTGTTCCCGGTCGCGGGCAGCGCCGCGGCGCTGGCCGGGCTGATCGCGCTGCGCGCCGCAGATCTGACCAGCCGGTCGCTGGCCCGGCGGCGATCCCGCGCGGGCAGGCGGCCCAGTGACCCCCTGGTCGCCGCCGTGAGGCTTCCGGTGGCCCTGTGCCATGCCCTGCTCAGCACCGCGCTGCTGCTGCCGCTCGCGCTGATCGCGGCCACTGCCGCCGGCGTCATTACCCTGGTCGTGGCGCCGGGCAGCTCGCTAGCGCGGGCCGGGGCCTACGCGGCGGGCGCCATGGTGGCCTGCTACGGCCTCGGGCCGGGATCGGGGGCGAGCCGGCGGCCGCTGAGCAGGTTCTTCGCCGTCACGGCCGGATCGCCGGTGACGGCCGCCGTTGCCTTCGTCGGACTGGCGGCGCTGGCCGTGGCACTGTTCACTGCCGCATCCTCGCTGGCGCCCTTCTACTGGCCGGCCACCCACCTGAGTCTCCTGTTCAGGAACTTGCCCCTGGTCAGCACGCTGATCAGGGACGCGCACGCGGGACTGCTGACCAGGATCGGCCGTTTCGGCCTCTAGCCTGCGCCAGCGGGCGGCCGGCGCTGAGCCGTCCCCGCTCACGGCGCCGGGCTGAATGCGCCGGGAGGAATCCCCTGCGCTCCGGCGGCAGCGGTCACGGCCGCGGCGCGATGCCGCCGGACCTCGGCCAGATACTCGTTCATGGCGTCCCGGTTGCGCGTGAGGCAGTCAATCCGCCGCGTGAGCTGATCCCGCTCGTCCTCCAGCAGCGCGAGCATCTCGGGTGTCGCCTCGTCGAAGTGAATGGCGCGCGGCTTGTCCAGGCACGGCAGGATCTGCCTGATGATCCGCGTGGGCAAGCCCGCGTCGAGCAGGCCGCGGATCTGCATGACCCGGTCAGCGAAGCGCGGGTGGTAGTCGCGGTACCCGTTAGCGGTGCGGCCGGCCACGATGAGGCCCTGCTCCTCGTAGTACCGCAGGAGCCAGCGTGAGGTAGAGGTCCGCTCAGCCAGCTCGCCGATCCGCATCATGACCACCCCGGGCCCCGACCTTCACATATATGTGAATGATAGCGGTCGCGGGCTAGCCAGGCGGCGGATGCGCGACCAGGCGTCCCGGAAGCGGCTTGGCCTTCACATTAATGTGAGGGTTGAGCATCTGCTCATGGACATTGACGCATGCACGCAGCGACCGGCGGCCGCCCGCCAGCTTTCGCTCTCCCCCCGCTCGCGCTGGCCCTCGGCAGCGTGGCACTCGTCCTGAGCGCCGCCGCCAGCTTCACCAGGCAGGCCGGACTAGCTATAGCTAGCTAGCGCGCTGGCCACTGAGGCTGGCGGCCGCGCCCGGCTCGGTGGCGGCCAGCGGCGTCCGGCGCTCTGGCGGCCCGTCGCCGCGCCGGTCAGGAAGGCCGCCGGGATGCTGCTCGCGCTGCTCGGCCTGCGGCAGCGGCCGGACCAGGCCCAGGGCGACGACCTCATTGGCCAGCCGGACGCGCCGGTTGGGACCTTCTGGGATGCGGAGCTTCTGGTAGAGGCGGAGCAGATGCTGCTTGACCGCGGCCTCGGTGACGACGAGATCGGTCGCTATCTCCCTGGCCGTGGCCGGCGCGACGAACGCCTCATCGGACAGCGCGGGACGGCACAGCGAGGTCACCACGTCCAGCTCGCGCCGGGTCAGCTCAGGTGCGGCCGACCTGCGCAGCTCCATATCGGCGGTGAGCTCCTCGCGCGGTATCCCGCCAACCCGGCAGCGGGCGGTACCGAAGGTGACGACGTCGCTGTCCGCGAGCAGCCGGCGTGCCACCAGCCGTCCGTTGACCCTGGTACCGTTCCGCGATAACCCGAGATCGGCGACGTACGCGTACGGCCCGCGGCGGACGATCTCGGCGTGCAGCATGGAGACGCTCGGGTCGCCGAGCCAGACATCAACGCAGCTGCCGCGCCCGATCGTGGTCACGTCCTGGCGCAGCGGGACGATGCCGCCGGTTGCTTCGATCCGGATGAAGGGACTGTCCATGACCGTTCCCCTGCCTGTCGGAGCAGCCAGTAATTTCTCACTGTTCAGCTACCCTGCCGGCCCTGGCTCATACCCTGCGCCAGCTGTTCTTCTGGGCAGAAGATCGGCCGTGCGCCGCTGAGCAGCCAGGTTCCAGAAGTACACTGCCGAGCGAGCGTGCCGGAGGGAAGAAATATGGCGGAAAATCAGTCCAGGGGACTGGCTGATGTCGTCGCTGCGGCCACCGCTCTGAGTGATATCGACGGACGCGCGGGCCGCCTGTTCTACCGCGGCTACGACATCGACGATCTCGCCGGCGCCGCGTGCTTCGAGGAAGTCGCCTGCCTGCTGCAGCGCGGGTCCGCTCCCGATCGGGGCGAGCTGGCCGGGTACCGGGCCGAGCTCGCGGCCGGGCGCGTGCTGGGCAAGCTGGTCGCCAGCTCGCTCGCTGAGGTAGCCAGGCAGCAGCAGCCGATGGAGGCGCTGCGCAGCCTGGTCTCGCTGGCCAGCGCGGATGACCCGGACAAGGAGTCCAACGAGCCTGAGCCGAACCTGCGGAAGGCGGCCAGGCTGACCGCCCAGCAGCCGGTGCTGGTTGCCGCCTACGAGGCAGCCCGGACGGCCAGGCCGGTCCCGGAGGCTGATCCGGGACTTGGCCTGGCGGCCAGCTTCCTGCTGCAGATCACCGGCCACCCGCCGTCGGAGCGGGCGGCTGAGATTTTCGACACATGCCTGGTCCTGCATGCCGACCACACGATGAATGCGTCCACCTTCGCCGCCAGGGTCTGCGCGGCGACGCTCTCGGACATGCACTCGGCCGTGGTGGCGGCGCTGGGCACCCTCAAGGGCCCGCTGCACGGCGGAGCGAACGAGCAGGTCATGCGCGGCCTGGAGGCCATCAGGCTGACCAGCGGAGGTGATCCGGCCGAGGCGGTCACCGCGCAGGTGACCGAGCGGCTCCGGCAGGGCGAGAAGATCATGGGATTCGGGCACCGCGTCTACCGGGCCGAGGACCCGCGCGCTGGGCACCTGCGCCGTCTCTCCGCCGAGCTGGCCGCGGCCTCCGGCGATGACACGTATTACGTCATGTCCCGCCGGATGGAGGAGGTTGTCCTCGCGGAGAAGGGCCTCTACCCCAACGTCGACTTCTACGCGGCCACCGTGTACCACTATCTCGGCATCCCGACTGACCTGTTCACCCCGGTCTTCTCGATCAGCCGGATGGCCGGCTGGACCGCCCACGTGATCGAGCAGCATGCGGACAACCGCCTGATCAGGCCGGACAGCGAGTACATCGGCCAGCGCGGGCTGACCTGGACTCCGCTGGAGGCGCGGTGAGGCACGCGGCCAGAGCCGGCCGCCGGCCGCCCAGGGCAGCGCGCGGCACGCGCGTCAGCCCGGCGGCGCACCGGCCGGGCCGCTCCTCCGGGCCGGCGGCGGCAGGGCCCGGCGGGACGGGCTCACGGCCGCGGCTCGGCGAGCTGCCTTATGTGCTCGTGCTCGGCGGTCTCGGACTCGGGCTGCTGACCGTGCACGGCGGCGAGCAGGATGTCCGGAGCGGTACGTTGGTGGTGGCAGGCATGCTGCTCGCAGCAGCCGTGGCCAGACTGGTCCTGCCGGAGAGCCGGGCCGGGATGCTCGGTTCGCGACGGCGGCTGGCGGACGTGGCAATTCTTGCCGCGCTCGGCGCTGGCATCCTGGTGGGCGGGCTGATCCTCCCGGCACCAGCCTGACCGGCCTGACTCGTCCCGGCACGGCCGGGCACTTGCATGACGCCGGGCAACCCCGTGCCCGGCCAGACTTCGCCATGGCAATGGCGCCGGCGCGATGAAGGGAACGCAGCGGCATGTCCAAGATCAAGGTAGTGAATCCCGTCGTAGAGCTCGACGGCGACGAGATGACGCGGATCATCTGGAAGTTCATTAAAGACAAGCTGATCTTGCCCTACCTGGACGTCGACCTGAAGTACTTTGACCTGTCGATCGAGAACCGTGATGCCACCGAGGATCAGGTCACCGTTGACGCCGCTGAGGCCATCAAGCGCTACGGGGTCGGCGTGAAGTGCGCCACTATCACGCCGGACGAGGCCAGGGTCACCGAGTTCGGGCTGAAGCGCATGTGGCGCTCCCCGAACGGCACCGTTCGCAACATCCTCGGCGGGGTCGTGTTCCGCGAGCCCATCGTCATTGACAGCATCCCGCGCTTCGTGCCCGGCTGGACCAAGCCCATCCTGATCGGCCGGCACGCGCACGGCGATCAGTACCGGGCCACGGACTTCGTGGTGCCGGGCCCTGGCACGGTACGGATCTCCTTCACCCCGGCGGACTCGGCTGAGCCGACGATGGATTACGAGGTGGCGCAGTTCAGCGGCGGCGGCGTCGCCATGGGCATGTACAACTTCGACGACTCGATCCGGGACTTCGCCCGGGCGACGATGCGGTATGCGCTCGACCGCGGGTACCCGCTGTACCTCTCGACGAAGAACACGATCCTCAAGGCCTATGACGGGCGGTTCAAGGACATCTTCGCCGAGGTGTTCGAGAGCGAGTTCAAGGCCGACTTCGAGGCGGCCGGCATCAGCTACGAGCACCGGCTGATCGACGACATGGTGGCGCAGGTCATCAAGGGCGACGGCGGCATCGTGTGGGCGTGCAAGAACTACGACGGCGACGTGGAGTCCGACATCGTCGCGCAGGGATTCGGCTCACTCGGCCTGATGACCAGCGTGCTGATGACGCCGGACGGCAAGACCGTCGAGGCCGAGGCCGCCCACGGCACGGTGACCCGGCACTACCGGCAGCACCAGCAGGGCAAGCCCACCTCGACGAACCCCATTGCGTCGATCTTCGCCTGGACCAGGGGGCTGGCCCACCGGGGCAAGCTCGACGGAACTCCGGACGTGACCAGGTTCGCCGAGACGCTCGAGCGCGTGTGCGTGGAGACCGTGGTGAGCGGCAAGATGACCAAGGACCTGGCGCTGCTGGTCGGCGCCGACACGCCGTTCCTGACGACCGAGGAGTTCCTGGCCGCCCTGGCCGAGAACCTGGACGCCGCGATGGCAGGGTCCTGACTAACCCCGCAGAGCACAGCAGAAAAAGAAAAAGGAGCACCGGAGATGGCCCGCAAAGGCAAGGTAACGGTCGTCGGAGCTGGGTTCTATGGCTCGACCACGGCGCAGCGGCTAGCTGAGTACGACATCTTCGACGAGGTCGTGCTGACCGACATCGTCGAGGGCAAGCCGGAGGGGCTGGCGCTGGACATGAACCAGTCCCGGCCGGTGGAAGGCTTCGAGACCAAGGTCACCGGCCAGACCACCGGCCCGGCGGGCGAGGGCTACGAGGCCATTGCGGGCTCCGGCGTGGTGGTGATCACGGCAGGACTCCCGCGCAAGCCGGGGATGAGCCGGATGGACCTGATCGGGGTCAACGCGAAGATTGTGCGCAGCGTGACCGAGCAGGTCGTCCGGCACGCCCCGGACGCGGTGCTCGTCGTCGTCTCCAATCCGCTGGACGAGATGACGGCGCTGGCCGCGAAGGTGTCCGGCTTCCCCAAGCATCGCGTCATGGGCCAGGCGGGCATGCTGGACACGGCCAGGTTCAGCTACTTCGTCGCCGAGCGCCTCGGCGTGCCCGTGGGCTCGGTCCGCACCCTGACCCTCGGCTCGCACGGGGACACCATGGTGCCCGTGCCGTCGGCCTGCAGCGTGGACGGCAAGCCGCTGGCGGACCTGCTGCCAGCCGCCGATATCGGCCAGCTGGTGGATCGCACCAGGAACGGCGGCGCCGAGATCGTCGGGCTGCTGAAGACCGGATCCGCGTACTACGCGCCGTCCGCGGCCGCAGCCAGGATGGCCAGGGCGGTCGCCGAGGACGCGGGCGCCGTGCTGCCGGTCTGCGCCTGGGTGGACGGCGAGTACGGGATCTCCGGTGTCTACCTGGGCGTGGAGGCCGAGGTCGGCGCCACCGGAGTGCGACGGGTGGTGCAGCGCGATCTCACCGACACCGAGCTTGCCGGGCTGCGCGAGGCCGCGGAAGCGGTCCGGGCCAAGCAGGCCGACGTCGACAACCTTTGACCCGGCGGCCGGCCAGCCAGCCGCCGATCCAGCGGCCAGCGGCCAGCCATCGTCAGCCAGCCACCAGCCGCCGCAGCGCCAGCTCGGCGTAGAGGGCTGTGCCGTCAGCCAGCGCCCTATCGTCGAACACGGCGTCGGCCGAGTGATTGAACGGTGCCGTGGCCGGATCGGCGTCTGGCGGGCACGCGCCCAGCATGATGAACGCTCCGGGGACCTGCTCGAGCACGTAGGAGAAATCCTCCGAGCCAGTGATCGGGTTCGGGGCCGCGACAAAGCGGCCCTCGCCCAGCACCCCGGCGATCGCCTGCTCGGCGAACGCCACCTCAGCCGCGTTGTTGACGGTCACCGGGTAGTTGCCGACGTACTGCACCTCAGCGGTCAGGCCGTGCGCCGCCGCGATCTGGCGCACCAGGGTTGGCGCGGCGGCCGCCACGGCGGCGCGTGCCTCGGCGGAGAACGAGCGGACCGTGGCCTCGAACCGCGCCTCGTCCGGGATGACGTTGTCGGTCGTCCCGGCGTGGAAGCTGCCGACCGTGATCACGACCGGATCGAATACGTCGAACCGCCTGGTGACCATCGTCTGCAGGGCGATGACGATTTCGCAGGCAGCCGGGATCGGATCAGCGGCCCGGTGCGGCTGGGAAGCGTGGCCGCCGTGCCCGCGGACCGTCACCTCCAGCGTGTCCGCCGCCGCCATCATCGTGCCCGGCCGGGACATCGAGACTCCCAGCGGCAGCAGCCCCGAGGCGACGTGCAGGCCGAACGCGGCCACCGGCCGCTCCCCGGCCGCGTCGAGCACTCCCTCGTCGATCATCTGCCGCGCGCCCCCCAGCCCCTCCTCGCCGGGCTGGAACATGAAGATGACATTGCCGGGCAGCTCCGGCTGGCGAGCCGACAGCAGCCGGGCCGCGCCGGCCAGCATGGCCGTGTGCAGGTCGTGCCCGCAGGCGTGCATGACCCCCTCGACGGCCGAGGCATACGGAAGCCCGGTGCGCTCCGCGACCGGCAGCGCGTCCATGTCCCCGCGGAGCAGGACCGTCCTGCCGGGCTTGCCGCCGCGCAGTACCGCGGTCACCGAGCTGAGCGACCGGCCCCGGCTGATCTCCAGCGGGAGCCCGTCGAGAGCGTCCAGCACCTTGCGCTGCGTCCTGGGCAGATCCAGGCCGATCTCCGGATCGCGGTGAATGGCGTGCCGCAGCTCGGCAATGTCGCCGCTGATGGCGATGGCGTCGTGCAGGACCTCAGCCACTATCGGACCTCTCCTTCGCGTTACGGTGCGTACCGGGAATAACCCCCAGAATCGTACGCTCGCGGCTGGCCGCGGCCGCCGTCGCCCGACTGTCCCCGCTTCGGCCGTCCGGACTGCGTAGACTGTGCGGACACCGCGCGGCCGTGCGGTGCCTGCCACGGCCGATGGTGCCTGGTGACCAGGCAGTCATCGCGCGAGGCCAAGCTACGAGGTCGGGGATCCAGAGGTGAACGGCGTCGGCTGGGACATTCTCCTCGTCCTGGCCGTGGTTCTCATCGGCGGGTTCTTTGCTGCCGCCGAGATGGCCCTCGTGTCGCTCCGCGAGGGCCAGGTACGCGCGCTGGCCAGGCGAGGCAAGCGCGGTCAGCGGGTAGCCAGGCTCGCGCAGGACCCGAACAGGTTCCTGTCGGCGGTCCAGATCGGCGTGACGCTCGCGACGCTGCTGTCCGGAGCGTTCGGGGCGGCGCTGCTGGCTGGCCGGCTGAAATCCTGGATGGGGCATCACCTGTCCCTGTCGCCCGACGTGGACTCGGCGCTTTCCCTGGTCATCGTCACGCTGGTGATCTCGTACTTCACGCTGGTGTTCGGCGAGCTGGCGCCGAAGCGCATCGCGCTGCAGCGATCCGAGCGGGTTTCGATGCTGGCCGGCCCGCTGCTGGACCGGATGGCGACGCTGGCCAGGCCGCTGGTCTGGCTGCTGTCCCGGTCCACCAACCTGATCGTGAAGCTGGTCGGCGGCGATCCGTCGGTCAGCCGCGGCGTGATGACCGATGAGGAGCTCCGCGACATGGTGGCGGCCAACCAGTCGCTCAGCGCGGATGAGCGGCGCATCGTGGGCGAGGTATTCGACGCCGGAAAGCGGCAGATCCGCGAGGTGCTCGTGCCGCGGACCGAGGTCGAGTTCCTGCCGGCCGTGATGACGCTGCGCGATGCGGTGGCCATCGTGGCGGAGGCGCCGTACTCCCGGTTCCCCGTCTATCAGGAGTCCTACGACGATGTGATCGGCTTCGTGCACGCCAGGGACCTGCTGGACGTGGGGGCCGACGGCGGGTCCCGCCGGGTCGGCGAGGTGTGCCGGCCGGTGAAGTTCCTCCCGACCAGCAAGACCGTGCTATCCGCCTTGTCGGAAATGCGGAAAGAGCGGGCCCACCTGGCCATCGTGATGGACGAATACGGCGGGACGGCCGGCATCGTGACGCTGGAAGACCTGGTCGAGGAGCTCATCGGGGACATTCAGGACGAGTACGACAGGGACGAGGGCCGGGCCCGGCACCTGCATGGTGGCGAGCTCGAGGTTGACGGCCTGCTGAACCTGGACGAGTTCGCCGAGCAGACCGGACTGGAGCTGCCGGAGGGCCCGTACGAGACCGTGGCGGGCTACCTGCTGTCCGCGCTGGGGCATCTGCCGAGTGACGGAGAGTCGGCTCAGGTGGCCGGGCGCAAGCTGACGGTGACGGAGCTCGATGGCCGGCGGATCTCCCGGGTCCGGGTGGGCCCGGCCGGGCCGCCGCCCGCGGGGGCTGTGGCCGGCGAGCGGCAGGAGCCGGGGGCCACCGGCCGATAGACTGGCGGGCCAGGATCATCTCGGCACGCGGCCCGGTGCTGCCGGGCAGGCACCGTGGCCAGGACAGCCAGTTCGGTCGGAGAACCGTGCGGTCAGAGCACATAGTGCGGTCAGAAGACACAGCGCGGTCAGAAGACACAGTGCGCCCGGACAACACAGTGCGCCCGGACAACACAGGGCGCCCGGACAACACAGCGCGCCCGGACAACACAGGGCACGCGGAAACACAGGGCACGCGGAAACACAGTGCAGCCAGCAGAGACAGGGCGGCCAGGAGAGACAGTGCGGTCAGCAGACTCAGTTCAGGACGCTGACGTCAGCGGCGAGGCCATTGCGCCGGCCACGGGCGAGGCGACCGGCGGCCCCGGCCCTGTCCTGGTGGTGGACTTCGGCGCGCAGTACGCCCAGCTGATCGCGCGCCGGGTCCGCGAGTGCCAGGTCTATTCGCAGATCGTGCCGCACACCATGCCGGTCGAGCAGATGCTGGCCAGCAACCCGGCCGCCATTATCCTGTCCGGCGGCCCGGCCTCGGTGTACGCGCCGGGAGCGCCCCCGGCGCCGCCGGGCCTGCTGGCCGCGGGGGTCCCGGTGCTCGGCATCTGCTACGGCTTCCAGCTGATGGTGGCCGGGCTCGGCGGCACCGTCTCCCGCACCGGCTCCGGCGAGTACGGGGCGACCGTGCTGGAACTGGCCGGCGAGGACGCCGGCGTCCTGCTCGGCGGCCTGCCGGCGCGCCAGCAGGTGTGGATGTCGCACGGGGATACCTGCGCCGTCGCGCCGCCCGGCTTCGTGGTCACGGCCAGCACCGCCGGAACGCCGGTGGCCGCCGCCGAGGCGCCCGGCCGCCAGCTGTACGGCGTGCAGTTCCATCCCGAGGTCCTGCATACCGAGCAGGGGATGGCCGTGCTCCGGCGGTTCCTGGCCGCTGCCGGCTGCCAGCCGACCTGGACGATGCGCGGCATCATCGAGGAGCAGACCGAGCGGATCCGCGAGCAGGTGGGATCGGCGCACGCGATCTGCGGCCTGTCCGGCGGGGTGGACTCGGCGGTCGCGGCGGCACTCGTGCAGCGAGCCATCGGCTCCCAGCTGACCTGCGTCTTCGTCGACCACGGGCTGCTGCGCAGTGGTGAGGCGGAGCAGGTCGAGAAGGACTTCGTGGCCGCGACCGGCGTGGACCTCAAGGTCGTCGATGCGGCAGCTGACTTCCGCGCCGCCCTGGCCGGCGTGATCGACCCGGAGGAGAAGCGGAAGGTCATCGGGCGCGAGTTCATCCGCGCTTTCGAGCAGGCCGCCCGTGAGATCGCCGTGGCGGCGGGCAGCCAGGGCGAGCCCGTGCGCTTCCTGGTCCAGGGCACGCTCTACCCCGATGTGGTGGAATCCGGTGGCGGGACCGGGACCGCGAACATCAAGTCGCATCACAACGTCGGCGGGCTGCCCGATGACTTGCAGTTCGAGCTGGTCGAGCCGCTCCGGGCGCTGTTCAAGGACGAGGTACGAGGGGTCGGCGCCGAGCTGGGACTGCCGCCGCAGATCGTCTGGCGGCAGCCGTTTCCCGGCCCCGGCCTGGCGATCAGGATCGTCGGCGAGGTGACGGCCGAACGGCTGGCGATCGTGCGCGCGGCGGACGCCATCGTCCGCGCCGAGCTGTCGCAGGCCGGCCTTGACCGGGAGATCTGGCAGTGCCCGGTGGTGCTGCTGGCCGACGTCCGGTCCGTCGGCGTCCAGGGGGACGGCCGCAGCTACGGCTACCCGGTCGTGCTGAGGCCCGTCACCAGCGAGGACGCGATGACGGCCGACTGGGCCAGGCTGCCGGACCGGGTACTGGCCGCGATCTCGACCCGGATCACCAACGAGGTCCCCCAGGTCAACCGGGTGGTACTCGACATCACCAGCAAGCCGCCCGGCACCATCGAGTGGGAGTGATCGGGCGCCGGTCAGGTGACGCGTGACTGCTCGGCCGGGATGTCGGCGTACGACTTCTCGGCCGTGATCTCGCGGACCTGCTGCATGGCATCCCACACGTCCGTGAACCTGACGTACAGCGCCGCCGGGCCGAGCCGGAGCCGGTCGGGCGTCCGGTAGTCGCCGATCACCTTGGCGCGGAGCAGCGCCTGGCTGATCCGCCAGGCATCCGGATGGCGCAGGCTCACATGACCACCGCGCCGCGCGTCAGCTCGCGGCGACGCCAGCGCGAACCCGAGCGGCGCGAGCCATTCGTCAGCGAGCGAGATGAGGTAGCTGGTCAGCTGGATGCTCTTGGCCCGGAGCCGGTCCAGGCCGGCCTCGCCGAGCAGCCGGGCCCCCTCCTCGACGGCCACCGCGCCGATGATCTGCGGAGTACCGGTGGCGAACGCGTCAATTCCCGCTGCCGGGTGGTAGCGCGGTCCCATCTCGAACTGATTCTGCTGGCCGAACCAGCCCCAGATCGGCTGCCGCAGCTGCGGCAGCAGGTCCTCCCGCACGTACAGGAAGGCCGGTGCGCCAGGGCCGGCATTGACGTACTTGTAGGTGCACCCGACGGCAGCGTCGGCGCCGCTCGCGTCCAGTTCCACTGGCACGGCGCCGACGGAGTGACTGAGGTCCCACAGCGTCAGCGCGCCAGAACGGTGCACGAGATCGGTCAGGGCGGCCATGTCGGCCAGCGCGCCGCTGCGGTAGGCCACGTGCGAGAGGCTGACCAGCGCGGTGCGGTCATCCAGCGCCTCAGCCAGGACCTCGGCGCTGACGCCCTCATCCATATCCGCCGGCAGCAGCCGCAGCTCGCAGCCGCGCTGGGCGGCAATCCCCTCGAGCACGTACCGGTCGGTCGGGAAGTTGTCATCGTCGGTAATGATCACGTCCCGGCCCTGCCGGGCATCCAGCATGGACCAGGCCAGCTTGTACAGGTTGACGGTGACCGAGTCGCAGACCAGGACCTGGCCCGGTGCGGAGCCGAGGAGATGCTCGGCGAGCATGTCGCCGGCCTGGCGGGGGGTGCTCATCCAGTGCCCCCAGGAGCGTACGAGATCCTCACCCCACTCCCGGTCGATCACTCCGGCGATCCGCGCCTGGGTCCTGGCCGGCAGCGGGCCCAGGGAGTTCCCGTCCAGGTAAATGAGCTCCGGATCATGCCGGACGAACCGGTCCCGGAATGCCGCCAGCGGATCAGCGGCATCCAGCGATTCGGCATATGACCGATCTGCGGAGAACGTCGTCACAATTCCTACCCTAACTAAGCTCGCCGACACTGACGGGTGAACCCGCGGCGCGGGATCTGGGAGTCTTCCCGCGCAGCACGCCGCCATGCACCGCAGCGCTTCCCCCGCCAGCGGCGCGGCGACGCTGCCTGCCGGGAAAGCGCAGGCCAGGCGGGGCGACGCTGTCCGGGGAGCCGGGCGAAGCGCGCCGGGATGGCGCAGCCAGCGTGACGCCGCGCGGCGACAGCGGCGCGGCAGGTCGCGGTCCGCGGGAGGAGCGCAGGCCAGGCCGGAGCACCGGTCCCGGATGAGCTCTACCGGCGGGCGCGGCTCCGTCGCCGCAGCCCCAGCAGCACGAGGAGCAGCAGGAGGCCGCCTGCCACCGGGAGGGCTCGCTTGAGAACCGGCACGCCGGCCACGCTGAGCAGGTCGATGGCGTCGTCCTCAGGCGGCTGCCAGGCCTCGCCTGACGCCGGTACCGACCGCAGCGGGGTAACCGCCGGCGTCGGTGCCGTGCCTGCGGCCGGCCTGCCTGCGCCCGCGGCCGCGGGCGCGCCCGTCGCCGGGCCGCCGCTCTCTGCCTCGGCGCCGTCCGCGCTCCCCGCGGACTCGCTCAGGCCGAGCCCGCGGGCGGCCAGCCGCTGGCGGATGTCCTCCACCGATGCCCGGCCGATGTTCTCAATCGACAGCAGCTGCCGTGGCGTTCTCGCGACCAGATCGCCGATCGTGTGGATGCCCTCGCGGCGCAGGCTGTTGTAGGCGCGCAGCGGCAGGTCCAGTTCCTCGATCGGCAGCGCCAGGTCGTCCGCGCCGGCAGCCGGTGACGGCTGATCCGCGGGCCTGCCGGTCGCTGCCCCGTCCGCCGCGGCCAGGTGACGGGCGGCCGGGTGGTCATGGCCAGTGCCAGGGCCGGCCTCCTGGCCTGAGACGGCCGCCGGGCTTCCGGCGGCCAGCATGTCGGCCAGGTTGCCGGCGAAGATGCCGATCAGCCGCTCGCCCACCTCGGCCATCACGCCGCGGCCGAACTGGGCGGGCTTGCCGGTCACGTTCAGGGTGGTGTGCACGATCACGTGCGTCTCATCGCCGCGGCCTTCCAGCATGGAGCGCACCGTGGCCGACGCCGTGCCGGCCCCGCGGGTCTCCTTGCCGGATGCCTCGAGGGTAACGAGGTGGGCGTGCTCGTCGCGCTCGGTGAACTTGGCGGTGCCTGCGTAGGTCATGGCGATTGGCCCCACCTTGACCTTGATCTTCCCGCTGATCGCGTCGCCGTCCACCGCGTCGAGGGTGGCGCCCGGCATGCAGGGCGCCACCCGCTCCACGTCCAGCAGCACTTCCCACGCCCGCTCCTCCGGGACCGGGACGGTGAATGAGTGCTCTAGCTCCATCTGTCAGACTCCTGCCGCTGCCGCCAGTGCTCGGCCGGTCAGGACTCGCGCGAGGTGACGCCGGTAATCAGGCGCCCCGTGCAGGTCCGCCGGTGGCTGCGTTCCCTCGCCCGCGCTAGCCGCTGCCGCGCGCAGCGCCTCGGCGCTGGCCTGCGCCCCGGCGGCGGCGGCCTCGACCGCCGTTGCCCGGACCGGGACCGGGCCCATATTGGTCAGCCCGACCCGTGCCTCGGCAACCTCGCCGTTCGTGCGCCTCGCCAGCGCCGCCACGCCCACAGTGGCCCAGGACTGCGCGGTGCGATGGAACTTCTCGTAACGATATCCCCAGTCGCCGCCAAGCTTCGGCACCCGGATGCCTGTCAGGATCTCATCCGGCTCCAGCGCGGTCGTCAGGTAGTCGACGAAGAAGTCCGCGGCCGCGATCTCGCGCTCGCCGCACGGCCCGCGAGCGATGAGCGTCGCGTCCAGCGCCAGCACGACCGCGGGCAGGTCGCCGGCCGGGTCGCCGTGCACCAGCGAGCCGCCGAGGGTGCCGCGGTGCCGGACCGCGGGATCGGCGACCGTTCCGGTGGCCTGCGCCAGCAGGCCGCAGTGCTCGCCGATCAGCGGGTCATGCACGACCTGGTAGTGCGTGGTCCGGGCGCCGATCAGCAGGGCGTCCCCGGTGCCGGTCACGCCGCTCAGCTCGTCCACGCCGCCGATGTCGACCAGCAGCTCGGGATAGGCGAGCCGCAGCCGCAGCAGCGGGAGCAGGCTCTGGCCGCCGGCAATTACCTTCGCGTCCTCGCCGCCGCCGGCCAGCGCGCTGACCGCCTCATCGAGCGAGCCAGGGCGGACATAGTCGAACGCTGCCGGGATCATGCCGCGCCTCCGCTCTGCCGGGCCGCACCGCTCTGGCCGGCCCCGCCCTGCGGGCTGCTGCCCTGCGCCTGATCACTCTGCCGCGCCGCGTGCGGCTCGGCGGCGCTCGCCTGCGCGCCGCCCCCGGCAGCCTGGATGGCCCGCCAGACCCGCTCCGGCGTGCACGGCATCGTGATGTCACGCACGCCGAGCGGGCGGAGCGCGTCCATGATCGCGTTGACGACCGCGGGCGTGGACGCGATCGTCCCGGCCTCGCCGACGCCCTTGACGCCGAGCCGGTTGGCCGCCGGGCTCTCGGTCCTGGTGGTGACATACGAGGGCAGGTCGGGCGCCGCGGGCACCAGGTAATCGGCCAGCGTCACCGTCACCAGGTTGCCGTCGTCGTCGTAGACGCCCTCCTCGTACAGGGCCTGGGCGATGCCCTGCGCGATGCCGCCGTGCACCTGGCCTCGACGATGAGTGGGTTGACCACCACCCCGACGTCGTCCACCGCCACGTACGAGCGGATCTTCACGAACCCGGTCTCGGTATCCACCTCGGTCGCGCACAGGTGCGTCCCGTGCGGGAAGGAGAAGTTATCCGGGTCGTAGGTGGCGTCGCTGTCCAGCGAGGGCTCGACCCCCTCCGGCAGGTTATGCGCGGCGAAGGTGGCCAGCGCGATCTCCTGGATCGTCTTGCTGGCCCCGGAGCCGCTGCGGGAGCGGAATACCCCGCCAGCGAACTCGAGGTCATCGGGCGGTGCCTCCAGCAGCGCGGACGCGATGACCTTAGCCTTCTCGATCACCTTGTCGCAGGCCGAGACCAGGGCCAGGCCGCCCACGGCCAGCGACCGCGATCCGTAGGTGTCCATGCCCTTGGGCGCGACCTGAGTGTCGCCGTGCAGCACCCGGATGTCCTCGAACGGCACGCCCAGCTGATCGGACACGATCTGGCTCCAGGCCGTCTCGTGCCCCTGCCCGTGCGCGCTGGCGCCAGTGACGACCTCGACCTTCCCGGTCGGCAGCATCCGGATCGACGCATGCTCCCAGCCGCCCGCCCCGTAGGCGAGCGACCCCAGCACGCGGGACGGGGCCAGCCCGCACATCTCGGTGAAGGTGGAGATGCCGATGCCGAGGCGCACCGAGTCGCCGCGCGAATTCCGTTCTGCCTGCTCGCGGCGGAGCGCGTCGTAGTCGAATAGCTCGCGTGCCCTCGCGGTGGCCGCCTCGTAGTTGCCCGAGTCGTAGGTGAGTCCGCAGATCGTGGTGTAGGGGAACTCCTCGCGGGTGATCCAGTTCCGCTCCCGCAGCTCAAGCGGCTCGATGCCGAGCTCAGCCGCGAGATCGTCCATGATCCGCTCGATCGCGAAGGTGGCCTCCGGGCGGCCCGCCCCGCGGTAGGCGTCCGTGGGCATCTTGGTGGTGAAGACGCCGGTGCAGCGGAACGAGTACGCGTCCATCTTGTAGATGCTGTTGAACATGAAGGCGCCGAGCAACGGCACGCCGGGCGTGACCAGCATCAGGTAGGCGCCCATGTCGGCCAGCAGGTCAACGGACAGGCCGCGGATCTTGCCGTCGCGGTCGGCGGCGATCCTGATCCGCTGCCACTGGTCCCGGCCGTGGTGCACGGTCATATTGCCCTCGCTGCGGGACTCGGTCCACTTGACCGGCTTCCCGAGCCTGCGCGCGATCAGCAGGGCCAGCTCCTCCTCGGCGGTGACCTGCAGCTTGGAGCCGAAGCCGCCGCCGACGTCGGGGGCGATCACGCGGAGGTTCTGCTCGCCGATGCCGGTGATCGCGGCGAGCAGGAACCGCAGCACATGCGGGATCTGGGTCGCCGACCAGAGCGTGTACTCGTCGCCGAAACTGGCGCAGAGCACCGAGCGCGGTTCCATCGCGCACGGGATCAGCCGCTGCTGCCGGTAATTGCGCTCCAGCACAACGTGAGCGCCGGAGAACGCGGCGTCCAGGTCACCGTTGGCGAATACCCATTCGAAACTTTTGTTCCCCTCCGCGTGCACCTTCGGCGAGCTCTCGTCCAGCGCGGTGCGGATGTCCAGCACCGGGGCCAGCGGCGCGTAATCGATGTCAATGCTCGCCAGGGCGTCCGCCGCGGCGTACCGGTCGCGGGCGATGACCACCGCGACGGCCTCGCCGACGTACCGGACTTCGTCGACGGCCATCGCCGGATCGCGGGGATGAAGATGTCCTCGGTCACCGGCGCAGCAGGTCAGTCGCGGCCATGATCATGCCAGGCGTGCAGTAGCCGCACTGCAGGGCGTGCTCCTCGTGGAACGCCCGCTGCATCGGGTGCAGCTCGCCGTTGGCGGCCCGGGCCGTCGCACCAGCCCCTCCTGTCGCGATCAGGCGGGCGCCGTCTCCCGCCGGGCGCAGCCCTCAGCCGAACCGGCCGTGCACGTAATCCGCCGTCCGCGGGTCGGCCGGTGCCTCGAAAACCTGCTGGGTGGGACCGGTTTCGACGATATGGCCCGGCGTGTTCTCGGCGGCGAGGAAAAAGGCGCAATTGTCCGAGACTCGCTGCGCCTGCTGCATGTTGTGGGTGACGATCACGATGGTGACCTGGTCGGCGAGCTCGCCGATGGTCTCCTCGATCCGCCGGGTGGAGGTCGGGTCCAGGGCTGAGCACGGCTCGTCCATCAGCAGCACGTCCGGCGCCACCGCGAGCGACCTGGCGATGCACAGGCGCTGCTGCTGGCCGCCGGACAGGGCGCCGCCGGGGGACCGCAGCCGCCGGTGCACCTCGTTCCACAGCCCGGCCCGGCGCAGGCTCTGCTCCACCAGCTCATCCCTGTTCGCCACTTTCAGCCCGGACAGCCTGAGCCCGCTGGCGACGTTGTCGTAGACGGACATCGCGGGGAACGGGTTGGGCTTCTGGAACACCATGCCGATCCGCCGCCGGACCTCCGCCGGGCGGATCGCGGGGTGGTAGATGTCCCGGTCGGCCAGCAGCACCTGGCCCGCCAGCTGGGCGCCCTTGACCATCTCGTGCATCCGGTTCAGGATCCGCAGGAAGGTGGACTTCCCGCACCCGGAAGGGCCGATCAGCGCGGTGACCCGGCCCGGCTCCATCCGCAGCGACACCCGGTCCAGGACTTTGTGGCCGCTGAACCAGGCCGAGATACTCCTGGCCTCCAGCCCGACCAGGCCCGCTCCGGCGGGCGCGAGCGCGCCAGTGCCCGGCAGCCCGGCACCCGGCAGCAGCCTAGTGCCCGGCAGCCCAGGGCCTGGCTGCTGAGGGCCTGGCTGCTGAGGGCCTGGCAGCTCAGCCTGCCGGGCCGGGCCCGCCAGCGCGACAGTCTCGGCGGCCCGGTCAGTCAGCTCGGGCGGCAGTCCGCCAGGGTCCGCGGCGGCAGGCTGGCTCATGGCGGTGACTCCGTCAGTAGAGGTTGGGCAGCAGGGCGGCCAGGTTCTCGTACAGGTTCCAGGTGATCGCCAGCGCGACGGGCGCGACCACCAGGTAGACCGGCCAGGGCGACCAGCGGCCAGCGGCGGCCGCGCCGCCGACGGCCACCAGCGCGAGCGCGAGGCCCCAGACCATGGTGAGTACCAGCGCGCCGCTGTCGCCGGCCAGCGCCTGCTCGGCCGGGCCGATGTCCGGCAGCTCGACCGGGCCGTTGTTCACCTTGGTCACCAGGTCAGCGTCGACCTCCAGGTAGTAGGCGGGCACCTGCGGCGAGTTCGCGGTCATCAGCACCAGCCGGTTCAGCGTGGTGTCCGTGACCGGATGCTGGCTGTCGCCGAGCGCGACGACCCGGTAAACCGAGATGCCCTGCTGGGTGATGGTGGTGATCTTGTCGCCGGGCGCCACCTCGTTCAGGTGCCCGAAAGGCGCACCGAAGGTGGCCCGGCGGCCGTAGATCACCGACATCCCCAGCTGGCCCGGCAGCGGCGTGCTGCGCAGGTGACCAGGTCCGAGAGTCAGCTCCTCGGCGGAGGTCCCCTCGACCACCACCACGCTCCGCAGCCCGATGGCCGGAATGCTGATGAGCGCGACTGGCGCGCCCGGCCGTGTCGGGCCGAGCGGGCCGATCTCCTGGCCCAGCTCGCGGGCCAGGGTCGCGTACAGCCGGTGCTGTGCCCCGGCCTCCTGGATGCCGGAGGCACCGAAGAGGTAGCCGAGGAAGCCCAGGATCAGGGTAGCCAGCAGGAGCAGGCTGACGGCGACGCACTGGCCGGCCGGCAGCGCGGCCCGCTGGCGGCCGGCGCCGGCCGCGGCGGCCGGCTGCACGGGAGGGGCGGCCGGCTGCACGGGAGGGGCGGCCGGCTGCACGGGAGGGGCGGTCGGCTGCACGGGAGGGGCGGCCGGGCTGGCCACGCTGGGGTCCGGGTCCGGCGCTGAGCCGGGCGCCGCAGCCACGCCAGGCTCGGCCGCCATTACCTGGGCGCCCTTCTGCGCCGCCGGACCAGCGCGTAGATCGCGGGCGGGGCGGCGATGACCACCAGGATCTCGGCGGCGGTGAGCACCGCCAGCATCGAGCTGTCATTCGCCCCGGCTGCCAGGTTGACGACCGTTCCGGTGACGGGTCCCGCCTGCACCGCGGGGCCCGAGCCGGAGCCGGAACTGCCGGATGTCGTCCCGGTGATCCCGGCCGACGCGCTCGCCGAGGCCATAGCGCCGCCGGCGCCGGGCGTCGTCGCCTTGCCGTCGACCACGACGCAGTCGAGCGGCTCGCCCAGCTTGTCGCACGGCGACGGCTCCGGCGCATCAGCGAGGATGGTCAGCTGGCCGTTCCTGATGGTGGGGTTGTCGCAGTTGGTGGCGAGGTTGGCCGGCGCGACATGGCCGGGAATCCTGGCCTCCTGCAGCAGGCCGCCCTGGATCAGGTTCAGCGGGAGCGGCGAGTAGCCGAGCTCGGCGGCGAACTGCTGGCCCGCGCACAGGAAGTAGTTGACGAACGTGCTCAGCGTCTGCCCGGCTGCGCCGGTGAAATCGGTCGGGATCGCCGTGCCCGAGCGCGGCACGATCAGGTAGCTGTAGCTGGACAGCGGGTACGAGCGCGGATCGGTGTAGGTGTAGACGTTGTCCAGGTCCTGCTGCAGGAAGTTGACGCTGCCCGGGTCCTCGTTGATCTGCGCCCGGGTCAGCGCCACGGCGACGTTGGACGCGGTCGGCAGCACGTAGTAGCCGGCCGGGTTGAGCAGTTTCACCACCGGGAAGTGCGAGTTGAGCGCATAGGCGTACTCGTCGTAGCCGATCGCGCCCTCGCCGTAGCTGGCGCTGATGTAGGTGGCCACATTGTTGGAGCCGTCCTGGGCGACGGCTCCGGGGAACTGCGGGTAGAACTCGGTCTGCCCGCACGGCGGCTGGACGCGGCCGTGGGTGACCTGGCTGCAGAAGGCGTTCCACTGCGCCGGGAACATCGTGGCCATCCACCGGGTGAAGAAGAAGGTGGCGCCCGACCCGTCGGAGCGGATCACCGGGATGATGCGCTCGTCCGGCAGCTGGGCGCCGTAGTCCTTGGTGATCTGCGGGTCATCCCAGTTCGTGATCTGGCCAGTGAAGATCTTCATCAAGGTCAGCCCGGACAGCCGCAGGTTCGTGACCAGATGGCCGGCCACCGTCAGGTGATACATGAAGGCCGTACCGCCGGCCGTGTCCGGGACGTAGGAGTAGCCGACGGACGGGTATTCGGCGCCTGCCCCGCCGAGCTTGTCGGTGCCGTTACGGAATGGCGGGTCGGACGCGGCGAAGTCGACCTGCTGAGCCATGTAGTCGGCGCGGCCGGCGGCGGAGCCGTCCGGGTTGAAGTTGATCACTATGCCGTCGGCGCGCAGGTTCTCCGCCCACTGCGCCAGCGCGACTGAGCTCCACGACGAGCCGGAGCCGCTGATGGTGGCGTAGCCGGACGCACGAGCCACCGGCGCGGGACCGAGCGCCGCGGCGGCCGCCAGCGACACGGCGAAGGCCGTCAGGACCATGCGGGACAGGCGGATGCTCACGCTCTCGTCCTCCTCAGGCGCCGCAGGCGCGCGGTCACGGCGGTGCTGCCCCGCCCGATGGCCAGGGCGGACGAGCTGCCCAGCGCGAGCACGCAGCCGGTGATGAGCAAGACGGGCAGCGCGTAGCGGGCCAGGCCGGAGGAGGCAGGGTTGCTGACGTAGCCGAGGCTGACCCTGGTCCGGCTCGGGCTCGGCGCCGGCGTCGGCGTCGGCGACGGCCGGGCCGTCGGCGTGAGGGGCGCAGCGACCGCAGCGGGGCTGGGCTTCTTTGCCACGTCCCCCGTCTGGTCGGCCACGGCCCGCGCCGCGGCCAGCGTCTCCGCCCGCATCTTCGCCGTCAGCGGCAGGTAGCCGGGCGCGAGCTGACCGGGCAGGTCGCCCGGCTGCTGGCCGGCACCGGCGACGTAGTCGAGGAACTGGGCGATCCTGGCTGCCTTGGCCCTGGAGATGCCGCCGGTCGGGACCATGGCATAGATGACCATGGTCAGCGGATAGGAATCGGGCACCTTGCTGGTCTCCGGCACATCCTGGGTGATGTGATTGGAGTCGGTGGCCAGGTCGCTGACCGCCGCGGCCATGCTGGCATCGGTGGGAGCGACGTAATGGCCGGTGTCGTTCTGCAGGGCCGCCACCGGCAGCTCGTAGGCGGCCGCATCGGCCTCGTCCAGGATCGCGAACAGGGCCCGCTCGCCGGGCACTTCCGGGCTGAGCTTGTCGTAGTTCCCGCTGGGGTCGAGCTGCCAGTCGGTGGCCGGATACCAGCTGTCCGCCTGATACTGAGCCACCGAGCTGAGCGGGAAAACCGGCGAGTACCGGTGCGCGATCAGCGGGTAGGGATCCATCGAGACGAGGGAGTCGGTGGGAATGCTCAGGTTCAGGTAATCGGTATTGACGTGCTCTCCCCACGGATCGAAGCTGCCGTCAATGAAGCCCTTCGCGGCCGGGCTCGCCGCCATCCACCTGGTCAGCTCCCAGGTCATGTCGCTCTCGCCGGACAGCACCGTCGGCACCTGGTAGCCGTCTCCCACCGCGGCGACGCGCGGGTTGAGCTGTTCGAATTCCGGGTCGGCGAACAGGCTGACCGGGTCGTTGTCGACAGCGTTATCGCAGCCGACGCCCGGCGGGACAGAGCCGTGGCCGCAGCCCTCGTTGTCGAAGTCGTACGACTGAGTGAGCAGCTTCGCCACCAGCCGGGCGTCGAGCTTCAGGTGCGTGAGCGGCTCGCCCGTGACCGGATTGTCGATCCAGTAGGCGATCGACTCCGCCGAGATCGCGACAGGCGCGTAGGTATACCGGTACTTGCCGGTGGCGTCGGCCGGCAGCATGGTGAACGCGACATCATCGAGCCCGGCCAGGAAGTCCGTCCGCGCCAGCGGCTCGCTCTGCGCTGAGTCGTACTGGATGGTGAGCGGGTCAGCGGCCGAGCACAGCCCGGACTGCCACTGGCTCATCGCCCTGGCCAGCATGGGCGAGCCGATCGCGGTGAAGTCGGCATTCGCCACCGGGCAGTCGGTGGGCGTCGGGGCGAAGGACAGCGGGACGATGATCCGCTTCGCCCAGGAGCATGATCCGGTCTGGCTGCTGAACGCGAACTCGCCGAGGTCAGTCTGTTCGGCGTCCTGGCTGTGGTCGCTGCAGTCGGGCGGCGACTCGAGAGTGTTACCGCCCTGGCTCGGCACGATCACCAGCGAGCACGGGACACCCACATTGCAGCCGAGCTGCTGGTCTTCCTCAGCGGTCAGCAGCTGGATGGCGGCCTCGCCGGTCCCGTTCCCGGCCGTCGTCGAGTAGACCGTGTTCATCGGCCCAAACGGGCTGAACGAGCCGGCCACGCCGCCGTTGTCGGCCCCGAAGCACTGGCTCCACCAGGTCGGATGCGTGCCCTTGCACTCGGCGACCATGACCGGGTAGTCGGTGGCGCCAGGGTCATACAGCTCCTGGCTGCTCGGCGTGAAGCCGCGCCAGGTCACTTCGATCACCTGGTTCGTCAGCTCGACCGTCGGGCTGACCGTGACGTAGCTCGGCGAGCTGAAGTCCCGGTTCCTGGCCGGATCCCACATCCGCGGTCCCTGGACGGTTCTGGCCGGGCCGGCCGCGGGCCCGGCGAGCGCCTCGGTCGCAGGCCGAGCGGAGCCGGCCGGGGCGCCGGGCGGGCGCGGCGTGCTGGCACGGGCGGCCGGCGCCGGGCTGCCCAGCCAGGACAGCATCGGCAGGCCGAGTGACAGGCCCAGGACGATGATGGCCGCGCCCGTCTTGCGCCCGGCAGCGCGCCTCACCGCGACCACTCCGCCGCCGCGCGCCTGAGCTGGCGCTGCTGCCGCCTGGTCAGCTCGCCAGGGGCGCTGCCCCCGAGCAGTCGCGCGATCGTGAACAGGACCAGCACGATGAGCATGAGCACGGCCCCCGCGCCTAGCCCGCGGGCCACGTCATTGGGGTACTGGCCCAGGTTCTCGATCATGTTGAAGATGAAGGTGGGCAGGGTCGCCTGCCAGCCATGCAGCGGATTGGCATTCGGGTTGGCCGTGAAGCCGGCGGTCAGCAGCACGGGCGCGGTCTCGCCGATGCCGCGAGCCATGGCCAGCACGACCGCGGTGGACAGGCCCGATCGCGCCGTGGGCAGGATCACGTTCCACACCGTCCGGAACTGGCTGGCGCCCAGCGCATAGGACGCTTCCCGTAAAGTGCCTGGGACGACCCGAAGGACGACCTCGGCCGCCCTGGTCACGGTGGGCAGCATCACGACCGCCACGGCCAGCGACGCGGCCAGCCCGCTTTCCGGCAGGCCGAGGGTCAGGACGGCGAACGCGTAGACGAACAGCCCGGCCACGATCGATGGCAGCGCCGTCATGGCATTGACGATCGTGCGCACCGGCCGCTCCATCCGGCCGCCGACTTCGGCCAGGAACAGCGCGGCCATGACGCCCAGCGGCACCGAGAAGAGCGTGGCCAGGCCGAGCTGCTCGAGCGAGCCGACGGCGGCGTGCTGGATGCCGCCGACCCGCAGCGAGCTGGTCGGCGACGCGAACGCCATGCTCTCGGTGAAGAAGTTCAGGTGGCTGACCGACGCCAGGCCCCTGGTGATGCTGTAGCCGATCTGCTCGAGCACGACGGCCGTGGCGAGCACGCCGCCGCTGCCGACGGCGGCGGCCATCAGCTTGTCCCGTACCACCAGGGGGCGCCACTGGAGTCCCGCTGCCGCCGCGTACAGCACCAGGAAGCCCAGGTACCAGCAGAGCCAGAACCCGAACGCTCCGCTGAACGGCAGCACCCGCTCGTACAGCACCCAGATCAGGCCCAGCGACCCGATAGCCGCGCCGCCCAGCGTCAGCCGGTCCTCCGCGGTGACCTGGCGGATGCGCAGCGGAACCTCCGTGGCCGGCTGGCCCGGCGCGGAGCGCACCGCGGAACCCTGGCCCGGGCCGCGCGGAGCGTCGCCGGTGCCGCTCATCAGCAGGCTCCCTTCCGCGTCGTCCCGGTCAGCTGCGTTCTGTTCATCTGCATCCGCCGCCCGCGCGGGCCACGTCAGTCGGCCGTGGCCGCGCCCGAGCGGGAGCGGTTGATCACGACCGCGGCCAGCGAGTTGACGATCAGGGTGATGGCGAAGAGGGCCAGGCCTGCCGCCATCAGCGCGGAGAGCATGTGCGCGGTCGCCTCATTCCAGTTGAGGGCGATCAGCGCGGCCACCGAGTTGCCGCCGCTCTGCAGGACGTGCCAGTTGAGCGTGGGAATCGTCGTGATGACGAGCAGCACGGCGATCGTCTCGCCCATGGCCCGGCCGAGGCCGAGCATGGCCGCGCCGGTCACGCCGGCCCGGCCGAACGGCAGGACGACGGTCCTGACCATGCCCCACCGGGTCGAGCCGAGCGCGTAGGCACCCTCCCGCTCGCCCTGCGGGGCTTGCGAGAACACCTGCCTCGACAGCGAGGTGATGATCGGGATGGCCATCAGCGAGACCACCATGCCGGCTATCACCGGCGAACCGACGAAGGTGGAGGGGCTCACCGGGATCGTGATCCGGAAGGCCGGGAGAAAGCTCAGGTGATGCGACAGCCAGGAAGCCGTGCCGATGGCCCGCGGCACCAGGAAGAAGCGCCCCCAGACCCCGTAGATGATGCTCGGGATCGCGGCCATGAGGTCAATCACCGCGATGAGCGGGCGGCGCAGGCGGTCCGGCGCGTACTCGGAGATGAAGATGGCGGTGGCGACCGCGACCGGAACGGCGATGATCATGGCGATGACCGCGATGATGATCCCGTCCGGCAGGATGCCGCCGATGCCGAAATTATTGCCGACGAAGAGCCAGCTCTGCTTGGTGAAGAAGCTGAAGCCGTCAGCGCGCAGCGCCCAGCTGCCCCGCAGGATCAGGAAGGCCAGGATCATCCCGGTGATCAGGAAGACCGACAACCCCGATGCGCGCAGGACGGCGCGGAATATCGCGTCGCCGGGCGACGTGCGCGAGACGATCCTGCGCGGTACATCCTCATCGGCGGTGACCGGCAGCGGCGAGGTCAGTGCGGCTGCCATGGTGACGTCCCTCCCCTGACCCGTGCGGTGGCACCCGGCATCGCAGCACCCGCTGCGGGCGCTTCCATCCTGTTGGAGCCGTATTTCCGGCTGGGCAGAAAGAGGCGAACGATGGGCGAACAGGTGGCATACCAGTGCCGATGTGAGTTCCGCGGCCCGGGCGAGGCTGGTGAGCGGAAAGGGAAGGAGGAGGCACCCCCGGCGGCCGCCGGTCAGCCTGTCTGGAGTACCTGGAATGCCTCGGCCAGGCGGCCGTCCGGCAGGCCGCCCTGGGCGGCGGACCGGCTGAGCCAGCCGCGGAGCATGTCCTCGAGTCCGTCCGGGTCCCTGATCTGGCTGACGTGCGCGCGGAGCGCGGCCAGCTTGCGGCCGAAGGTATCGGTGATGTCGACGTAGTGGTTCGGTGTCGGGCTGCCGGAAAACCACACCTCGCGCACGGTCCACGCTTCCAGCCCGTCCTCGGACAGCAGCCCGGGAAAGGCGAACGGGTTGCGCGCGTCGGGGTAGACGGCGTCGAGGGCAGCCGAGCCGACAGCGCGATGGTCCGGATGGCTGGCGCCCGGCCTGGCGTAGTTGCGCTCGGGCGACTGGCAGACGACCCGGTCCGGCCGCACCTCCCTGATCACTCTGGCCAGGTCCCTGCGCAGTCCGATGGTGGCTTCCACCCGGCCATCCGGGTAGCCGAGGAACCGCAGGTCGTGCACGCCCACCTGCTTGGCGGCGGCCGTCTGCTCGGCCCGCCGCAGCCTGGCCATCTCGGGCCGCGGGATGCTGGCGTCGCTGCCGCCCGCATCGCCGTCGGTCACCACGGCGTAGCGGACGTCGATGCCCGCATCGGTCCAGCTCGCCACCGTGCCGGCGGCACCGAAGTCCACGTCGTCGGGGTGGGCCGTGATGATCAGGATGCGGCCGATTTCCGCGTCGTCGGGCATCCGCCGATCTTACGACGCCCGGCCGGGCGGCTCCGGCCGGGCCGCTGCCCGCTGCCCGCCAATCAGTCCGGAGAGGTTGACACGAGCCGTGCCCGAACCGCGATGATCGTACCGGGAATGCCGCGATGCGGACCGTCGTGCGCAGGGCGCTCGCACCGCGGAGAGCTGTCGGTCCGGTCGCCGTGCATAGCGACGGCGGTCACGGGTGAGATGAGGAGCGAGGACGGCTCATGGGACTTCTGGATTCGGGCGCCTGGCAGGGAAAGATCTACTCGGGTGGCTGGGTGGACGGCTCCGGCGGTCAGCACCCGGTCATCGAGCCGGCCACCGGGGAGACTCTCGGCTACGTCGGTTATGCCACTCCCGCCGATGTCCGCGCGGCCGCCGGGCGGGCTGCCGAGGCCCAGCGCGGCTGGGCGGCGGCCCCGTACGGCGAGCGGGCCGCCGTGCTGCGACGTGCGGGTGACCTGTGGAACCAGCACGCTGAGGAGATCAAGACATGGCTGGCACGGGAGAGCGGGGCCATCCCGCCGATGGGCGACCTGCAGGTGCACGTCTGCGCCGACGAGTGCTACGAGGCGGCCGCCCTCGCCTCCCGGCCCTACGGGGAGCTGCTGCGCACCCCGCAGCCGCAGCTCAGCCTGGCGCGGCGGGTACCGGCCGGGGTCGTGGGGGTCATCGCGCCGTTTAACGTGCCCACGATCCTGTCCGTCCGCTCGGTCGCGCCGGCCCTGGCCCTGGGCAACGCGGTCGTGCTCAAGCCCGATCCGCGGACCGCGGTCAGCGGCGGCGCGCTGCTGGCCGAGATCTTCGCGTCCGCCGGGCTGCCTGACGGCCTGCTGCACGTGCTGGCCGGCGGCGTGGACGTCGGCGAGGCCGTGATCACCGACCCGGCCATCCGGGTGATCGCGTTCACCGGGTCGACCCGGACCGGCCGCGCCGTCGCGCGGCTGGCCGGGGAGCACCTCAAGCGGGTGCACCTGGAACTGGGCGGCAACTCGGCGCTGATCGTGCTGGACGACGTGGACATCGACCAGGCCACCTCGGTCGGCGCCTTCGGGTCCTTCATCCACCAGGGCCAGATCTGCATGTCCACCAGCCGCCACCTGGTGCAGAGCTCGATCGCGAAGGACTACGCTGCCGCCCTCGCCGAGCGGGCCGCCCCGCTGCCGGTCGGCGATCCGTACCGGGATCAGGTCGCGCTCGGCCCGCTGATCGACGAGCGGCAGCGGGACAACGTGCACCGGATCGTCACCGAGAGCGTCGCGGCCGGGGCCTTGCTGCTCACCGGCGGCAGCTACGAGGGTCTCTTCTACCGCCCGACCGTGCTGGCCGAGGTGCCGGTGACCGCCCCCGCCTACACCGAGGAGATCTTCGGTCCCGTCGCCCCGGTCGTGCCGTTCGACACCGTCGAGGAAGCGATCGAGCTGGCCGCGGGCACCGAGTACGGGCTGTCACTCGGCATCCTGACTCAGGACGTCTACAAGGCGCTGCAGATCGCCGAGCGGATCCCGTCCGGCCTGGTGCACATCAACGACCAGACGGTGGCGGACGAGGCGACCATCCCGTTCGGCGGGGTCGGCGCGTCCGGCAACGGCGGCCGCCTCGGCGGCCCGACCGCGAACCTGGAGGCCTTCACCGAGACGCAGTGGGTCACGATCCGCGGCGACCTGCCCGCCTACCCGTTCTGAGCCGCCCGTACTAATCGCCATAAAACGGCCGGGCCAGCGGGGTGACGGCCGGGCCAGCGGGGCCACGGCCGCCCGCCGGGGCCACGGCGACAGCATGGATGCGTGCCTGCTGCTGCTCTAGCAGCAGCAGGCACGCATTGACGTTGCCCGGAACCGCCCGCCACCGGGCGAGCGGCCCGGTGCCGGTTCGGCCCGGTGCCGGTTCAGCCCGGTGCCGGTTCAGCCCGGTGCCGGTTCGGCCCGGCGCGCGCGCTTGCTCAGTCGAGCGACGACATGACGTGCTTGATCCGGGTGTAGTCCTCGAACCCGTACATGGACAGGTCCTTGCCGTAGCCGGACTGCTTGAAGCCGCCGTGCGGCATCTCGGCGACCAGCGGGATGTGGGTGTTGATCCAGACGCAGCCGAAGTCCAGCCGCTTCGCCATCCGCATCGCCCGGCCGTGGTCGGAGGTCCAGACCGAGGAGGCCAGCCCGTAGTCGGTGCCGTTGGCCCAGGCCACGGCCTCGTCCTCGGAGCTGAACTGCTGCACGGTGATGACCGGGCCGAACACCTCGTTCTGGATGATCTGGTCGTCCTGGTGCACCCCGTCCACCACGGTGGCCTCGAAGAAGAAGCCGCGATCACCGGTCTGCCGGCCGCCGGTCACCACCCGCGCGTGATCGGGCAGCCCGCCGATGAACCCGGACACCCGCTCCAGCTGGGTGGCGTTGTTCAGCGGGCCGAAGTCCGCGTCCAGCACGTCAGGCCCGCCGACCGTCTGGCCCTTGGCCTGCTCGGCCAGCGCCTCGACGAAATCGTCGTGCACCCGCGGCCCGGCCAGCACCCGGGTCGCCGCGGTGCAGTCCTGGCCCGCGTTGAAGTAGCCGGCGATCGCGATCGCCTCGGCCGCCTTGGCCGGGTCAGCGTCGTCGAAGACCACCACCGGCGCCTTGCCGCCCAGTTCCAGGTGCACCCGCTTGAGCGAGGCGGCCGCGGCGGCGGCCACCTCCTTGCCCGCGCGCACGCTGCCGGTGATCGACACCATCTGCGGGACCGGGTGCGACACCAGCAGGCGGCCGGTGTCGCGGTCGCCGGTGATCACGTTGAACACCCCGGCGGGCAGGAACTCGCTCATCAGCTCGGCCATCAGCAGCGTGCTCACCGGAGTCGTGTCGGATGGCTTGAGCACCATCGTGTTCCCGGCGGCCAGCGCCGGCGCCCATTTCCAGGTCGCCATCATCATCGGGTAGTTCCACGGCGTCACCGCCGCGCACACGCCGATCGGCTCCCGCCGGATAAACGACGTATACCCCGACATGTACTCGCCGGCCGACCGGCCCTCCAGCATCCGCGCCGCGCCGGCGAAGAACCGGATCTGGTCCGCCATCGGCGGGATCTCCTCCGACAGGGTCAGCGCGATCGGCTTGCCGGTATTGCGCGACTCGGCCGCGACCAGCTCATCGGCGTGCGCCTCGACCGCGTCGGCGATCTTCAGCAGGGCCAGGCTCCGCTCGGCCGGGGTGGCATCCCGCCATTCAGGGAAGGCGTTGGCAGCTGACGCGACGGCCGCGTCCACCTCCGCCTCACCCGAGACCGGCGCGGACGCGAATACCTCGCCCGTGCTGGGGTTAATCAGCTCGGCCCGCTTGTCATAGGACAAGTCAGTCCACTGGCCGCCGACAAAGTTCTGCAGCTCATCCACTGCGGAGCCTCCGTTTCGAATCTCTGGTGAGTTAGCTGGCTGCCGGGCTGCGTTCCTCGCACGCCCAGGGTGACCCGTAGTCGGTGAGCAGATCAAGGAAGGGCTGCGGCGGCAGCGCCTCGGGGCCGAGGACTCCGGTCCCGGACCAGGCGCCCGAGTCGATCAGCTCGAGCGCGACGACCGGATTGACCGCGGTCTGCCAGACCACGGCCTGCGAGCCGTACTCGGCCATCGACCAGGCGTTGTCGACCACGTGGTGCAGGTAGACCTCGCGCGGCCGGCCGTCCTTCCCGGTGCCGGTCACCCAGGTGCCGGCGCAGGTCAGCCCGGTCATCTTGTCGCCGAGGGTGGCCGGGTCAGGCAGGCAGGCCGCCACCACGTCCCGCGGCGACACCTGCACGCCGCCGGCCGGCACCGGGTCGGTCTTGTCCAGCCCTAGCTTGTGCAGCGTCCGCAGCACGCCGATGAACTCCTCGCCGAGGCCGTACTTGAAGGTGACCCGCCGGGCCTGCAGCCAGCGCGGCATCAGCAGCACCTCCTCATGCTCGACGTTCACGCACTCGACCGGACCGATCCCGGCCGGGAAGGTGAAAACCTCCGGTTCGCTAAACGGGGCCGTGGTGTACCAGCCCTTGCCTGCCTCCCAGACCACCGGCGGATTCAGGCACTCCTCAATAGTGGTCCAGATCGAGAAGGTTGGCGCGAAATCGTAGCCTTCGACCAGCAGGTTGGCGCCATCGCGGACGCCGATCTCGTTGATCTCGCTGAACAGGGTCTCCGCTGCGTGGCGGGCGAAGACATCAGACAGGCCCGGCTCGACGCCGATCCCGGCCAGGGCGAGCTTCCCGCTCGCCTCCCACTCGCTGGCCAGGGCAAATTGCTCGTCGCCAAGCTTGACACCGGTCTTGCTGTAGGGCGCATCCTGGTCTGGATGCGACAGCGACATGGCCATGTCCAGGTAGTGCGTGCCGGCCCGCAGCGCGGCCCGGAACAGCGGCATGACGAACCGCGGGTCGGTGGCGTTCATCAGCACGTCGCAGCGTTGCCCGGTGAGCAGGTCCGCGGTGGCCGCTTCGTCCCGGGCGTCCAGCTGGACGGCGGTGTAGGAGTCCCTGGCCCGCGCGGCGTGCTGGGCGCGGGCCAGGTCGTAATCGGCAATGACAAGCTCGGCGAACGGGCGGCGAGCGGCGATCCGGGCCAGCGCGGTACCGACGCCGCCGGCCCCGACAAGAAGTATGCGCATAGCCGCGATCCTAGTCCCGGAGGCCTAGCCAACCAACGAGACCAGTCGTGATACGTACCTGTTACAACTGAAATCGTTGCTCGATCACAAGATCCATGCTAGAACCGTTGCACGTAGGGTGCGCAATCCGTCGTGCTGGCGTTCCCGATTCAATGCCCGCCCGGCCCGACCGCGGCAGCGGGTACCACCCAGGCAATCGGGTGACTCTCAGGAGGGGCAAGCCATGGCCACCACCACGTCAGAGCTGCAGCCGGTAGAGGAAACCAGGGACAAGGGCCTCAAAGGCGGCGCGCTGGGGCTGATCTCCAGTGTCGTCATGGGCGTGGCCTCCACGGCCCCCGCCTACAGCCTGGCGGCGACCCTGCTCTTCGTGGTGGTCCTGGTCGGCTTCCATGCCCCCTCGGTCGCCGTGCTGGCCTTCGTGCCGATGCTGCTCTGCTCGATCGGCTACAGCGAGCTGAACAAGGCGGACCCGGACTGCGGGACGACGTTCACCTGGGCGACCCGGGCGTTCGGCCCGAAGACCGGGTGGGCCGGCGGCTGGGGGATCGTGGCCGCCGACATCCTGGTCATGGCCAGCCTGGCGCAGGTCGCCGGGCAGTACGTGTTCCTGCTGGTCCAGGGCCCGAACAGCGCGATCGGGACGAACCCGGCCAGCCCGTGGGTGCTGCTGGTCGGCATCCTGTGGATCATCGCGATGACCTACATCTGCTATCGCGGTATCGAGGTATCGGCGAACTTCCAGAAGATCCTGCTGTCCGTCGAGGTGGTCATGCTGCTGGTGCTGTCCATCACCGCCCTGGTCAGGGTCACGACCGGGCACCACCCGGCGACATCGGTCCAGCCGCACGCGAGCTGGCTGCTGCCGACCAACCTGACCTTCTCGGCCTTCGTCGGCGGCCTGGTGCTGATGCTCTTCATCTACTGGGGCTGGGACACCGCGGTCTCGGTCAACGAGGAGACCGCTGATAAGGCCAAGACGCCCGGCCGGGCCGCCATCATCTCCACCGTCCTGCTGCTCATCACCTATGCGATCGTGATCTTCGCGGTGATCTCCTTCGCCGGGATCGGCTCGAAGGGCATCGGCCTGACCAACACCGCGCACTCCGGCGACGTGCTCTCAGTGCTCGGCGGGGCGATCTTCGGCACCTCGGGGTTCGGCACGTTCCTGTCCCGGCTGCTGATCCTGATGGTGCTCAGCTCGGCCGCTGCCTCGACCCAGACGACCATCCTGCCGACCGCGCGCACCACCCTGTCGATGGCCGCCTACAAGGCCATCCCGCAGGCCTTCGCCAAGATCCACCCCAAGCACCTGACGCCGACTGTGTCCACGATCGTGATGGGCGTCGTCTCGATTGCCCTGTACGTCCCGATGAACTTCATCTCCGGGGGCAACGTCATCTACGACGCGGTCACCGCGATCGGGCTCTACATCGCCTTCTACTACGGGCTGACCGCGTTCTCCTGCGTCTGGTACTACCGCAAGACGCTGACCAGCAGCACGCGCAATCTCTGGATGCAGGGCATCCTGCCGCTGCTCGGCGGGCTGATCATGTACGCGGCCGGCGCGTGGAGCCTGTGGGAGGACTGGGACGTAGTGGTCGGGCAGCCCTACACGCAGTGGAAGATGCCCGGCACCGGCTGGATCATCGGCGGCCCGTTCGTGATCGCCTTCCTGGCGGCGCTGGTCGGCTTGCTGGCATTCATCTTCATGCGGGTGACCGCGCCGGCCTTCTTCCGCAAGGAGACGCTGACCAGGGCCACGCCGACCCTCGTCCCGGACGAGTAGGCGGCCACGCCCCGGGGCCCGGGCCCCG
>Ga0116106_1000279_pt1 | contig 31100 bp, 27 predicted proteins | sample June2015DPH_6_50_FD_89717 | JGI IMG/M metagenome (GOLD analysis project Ga0116106, IMG submission 89717) | Peatland microbial communities from SPRUCE experiment site at the Marcell Experimental Forest, Minnesota, USA - June2015DPH_6_40 | ecosystem: Environmental > Terrestrial > Soil > Wetlands >...
CCCGGCCGCCTTGGCGAGGGCCTCGACGATGGCGAGATCCTCCTGGGCCTTCAGGCCGCGGCCGATGCCCACCACGCGGGCAGCCGCGCCGAGGTCGACCTGCTCGACCGCTGACGCCCTGGTCTCGATCACCCGGACGCCCAGCGGGGTGGCGGCGTGCTCCTCGACTGGCGCGGCGCCGCCGCCGGCGGGCGGCACGGGTCCGCCTTCCAGCACTAGCGCCACCGGGCCGGAGACGGTGACGGTCTGCTCGGCGATGGCGCCGAAGAGGGAGTTGGTCACGATCGCATCGCCGTTGTCGGCCGAGACGGCGCTGGCACCGGTCAGGACCGCCGCCTGCAGCCGGGCGGCGACGGCCCCGAGCAGCACTCGCTCGCTCGGGCGGCGGCCGCTCAGTACGACGCCGGGCGGTCCGGAGGGGTCGGCCGCGACGACATCCGCGACCGCCGCGGCAAAGGCCTCCACCGGTGCCTCACCGGGGTCGCCGCACCAGACGACCCTGTCCACGCCGCCGGCCGCTACCGTCTCGGCCACCGCGCGCGGCCCGGCGACAACCGCCGCGACCTGGCCGCCCAGGGATCGGGCGACCGTGATCAGGTTGCCGATCGCCGGCTGGTCCCCGACCACGATCCAGGCGTTCACGCTCACTGTCGAGTCCTCTCTGCTGGCTCGTGGCCGGTCACAGCGCCCCGGCGCCGCGCAGCGCCGTGACGAGCTCGGCCGCGGCGGCAGCTGGGTTCGTGGTGTCCAGGAACTGGTTCTTGCGGGCCTTGCGGGCCGGCCGGGCGGTACCCGTCACCGTCACCGTCGCGTTCGCGGCCGGCCGGCCCAGGTCGGCGATCTGCAGGTTCTCCACCGGCTTCTTGCCCGCCGCGAGCAGGTCCTTCATGCCCGGCACGCGGGCCTGCGCGGCATCGGCGGACGCGGCCAGGACGGCCGGCCCGGAGACCTCGAGACTCTGCACGCCGCCCGGTACCGCCCGGTCGACGCGGAGCGAGCCCGGCTGGCCTGACACGGCGGTCACTTCAGCGAGGGCCGCCCAGCCCAGGTGGCCGGCCAGGGTCGTCGGCACCATCTTGCCGGCCACGTCGACGGATGAGTCGCCCGTGATGACCACGTCCACGTCGCCGATGTGCCGGACCGCCTCGGCCAGCACCGCGGCCAGCTCGGCCGTACCGGCGTCGCGCAGCTCGTCGTCCTCCACCACGACCACCCGGTCCAGGCCGCGGGCGAGTACGGCCTTGCAGGCGATGGTGGCGCCGACGCCCTTGGCCCCGGCAGTGACGCCGATCAGCTCAGCGCCGGTGGCCTCCGCAAGCCGGCGCGCCAGCTCGATGGCGACCGGGTCGTAGTCGCTGACGCCCGGCTTGGCCCGGCTCCAGTCCACGGTGCCGTCAGCCCCCACCGTCGCCTCCTGCGGGTCGCACGCCCACTTGTAGGCGACCACGATCTTCATCACGATCCTCCTGACTGCGTCCGCTGGCCTAGGCGAAGGCCATGGCTTCCTGATGACATCCGGGCGGCGCTGTCCCGCTCGGGGCTCATCCGCACGGGGCTCATCCGCACGCGCCTACCTCTTGGCCTTCTTGACGACCGCACTGCCGTCGACGACAACCTCGCCGCGGTGATTAGAGACCGTGGTCCTGAGCGTGATGATTCGCTTGTCATCACGCTTGTCGGTCACGGTCACGACTGCCGTGACGGTATCGCCGATCTTGACCGGAGCCGTGAACTTGAGCTCCTGCCCCAGGTAAATGGAATTCGGGCCGGGAAGCTGGGTCCCCAGTACCGCCGAGATCAGCCCTGACACCAGCATGCCGTGGGCAATCCGCTCCTTGAACATCGACTCCTTGGCGTATTCGGCGTCGATATGAATCGGGTTGAAATCCCCGGTAATGCCGGCGAAGCCCAGGATATCCGACTCAGTAATCGTCTTGGCGAATGACGCATCATCGCCGACCTGGATATCCTCGTACTCTAGCTCACGCACAGCTCACTCTCCTTTTACTTAGCGCGTGCAACATCGACCCTCCCGGCGAAAAAAGCCTTATCGGAGGGCACTCCTGGAAATGACCATGCGCTGAACCTCAGAGGTTCCCTCGTAAAGCTCGGTGATCTTGGCGTCACGGTAATGCCGTTCCACCGGATAGCTCTCGGTGTAACCGTAGCCGCCGTGGATCTGGATCGCCTTGCCCGCCACCCGGGAGGCAGTCTCGGAAGCGAACAGCTTCGCCATCGCCCCTTCCGTCCCGTAGGGCCGCCCGCTGTCCACGAATGACGCCGCACGGTAAACGAGAAGCCGGGAGGCGTCGACCTCTGTCGCCATGTCGGCGATCATCCACTGGATGGCCTCCAGGCTCGCGATCGGCTTGCCGAACTGGATCCGCTCCTTCGCATACGCGACCGACGCGTCCAGTGCCGCCTGGGCGATGCCAAGCGCCTGCCCGGCAATTCCGATTCGGCCGCCGTCGAGCGTCTGCATGGCGATCTTGAAGCCGTTGCCCTCGCCGCCCAGGAGCGCATCCTTGGGAATGCGGCAGTTGGAGAAGTACAAGGGCGGCGTGCTGGATGCGCGAATGCCCAGCTTGTGCTCGGCCTCGCCGACGGAGAATCCCGGCGTGCCCTTCTCGACGATGAAGGCGCTAATTCCCCTGGTTCCCTGGCTGGCATCCGTCTTCGCGAAGACGATGTACACATCGGCATAAGGGGCATTGGTGATGAAGATCTTCGATCCGTTGAGGACGTACTCGTCTCCCTCGAGCACCGCCGTGCAGGTGCCCGCGGCCGCGTCCGTGCCCGCAGCGGGCTCGGTCAGGGCAAAGGCCGCCAGCAGGCGCCCGGAGGCCAGATCGTAGAGGTACTTGTCCTTCTGCGCCGGGGTACCGGAGCGGTAGATCGGCGTGGTACCGAGGGAGGAGTGCGCCGACACGATGGTGCCGGTGCTCGCGCACGCCCTCGACAGCTCCTCAATGACGATGACGTAGCTGAGGTAGTCCGCTCCGGCGCCGCCGACTTCCTCGGGGAAGGGCACGCCCATCAGGCTGAGGCCCGCCAGCTTCGGCAGGATTTCCGCGGGGAAGCGATGCTCACGGTCAATCTCAGCGGCGATTGGCGCCAATTCGGCCTCGGCGAATTCCCTGACCGTTTCTCGGATCAGCTCTTGCTCGTCAGTCAGGTCGAAGTTCACGGTACGCGCTCCTTTAGGTGGACGGTTGGGGTCTTAGCGGCATCGGGAGCACGACAGCGGCGCAGCCAGGCTGGGCACGATTTCCGCCGGCCGGCCGTGCGACGCGCCCGGCGGGGACGCCCGCGGTTCCGGGCCGGCGAGCTAGTTCAGCTACGGCTGGCTTGTCGAGTCCGGCACGTGCGCTCGCGGCACCATCAGCTTCGGCTTTTTCACTCAGCGCGCGACAGCGCAGTGGCCTTGGTCACTTATTTTGTCGTTCGATGCTTTCCCTCTATCCGGACACGTGGTAACTACGAGGAAGTCCCTCACCTCAATGGGTGACATGCTTCTCCGTGTCCCGGCGGGTTACGGCGAATGCATGTCACTCATGGTTCAGCCTCCGGCCGTCGGTTCTGGCCTGCTAGGGCCGAAAGTCCCTGAGCTCACGAGTGACACCTGGATCGGGCGCAGGCATCGGGCATGAGCCCGCGCCGCAGGCCCGGACTAAGATGATCTCGCAGAACTACAGAAAGCTGGTGAAACCGTGCGATGCAGCCGGGGTCCGGTTCATGACTCCTGAGCCGTCAGCGGCGGGGGCCGAGCCGGGCGAAGACCGGACGGGCCAGCCGCCGGACGGCCCGCGCGCCGCCGCCGAGGGCTGGCGCCGCGCCGCCACCGGAGATCGCGTCCGGACGCTGGACGTCGATGACCGGGCCGTGCGGGTCGCCGTCAGGGACGGCACCGGGCCCTGGCCGCCGCTGCTGCTCTGCAACGGCATCGGCGCACGGCTGGAGCTGCTGCAGCCGTTCGTCGACGCGCTGGACCCGCGGCGGACGGTTATCCGGTTCGACCCTCCGGGCATCGGCGGCTCACCGCGGCCGGTGGTGCCCTACCACATGTGGACGCTGGCCTCACTGCTGAGCGGCATCCTCGATCAGCTCGGCTACCAGCAGGCCGACGTGCTCGGCATCTCCTGGGGCGGCGGCCTGGCCCAGCAGTTCACGGTGCGATGCCCGGACCGGGTGCGTCGGCTGGTGCTGGTGGCCACTGCCACCGGGGCGCTGATGGTACCCGGCAGTCCCCGCGTGCTCACCCGGATGCTGTCGCCGCGCCGCCACCGGGATCCCGCGCATGCCGCCGCCATCGCCCGCGAGATTTACGGGGGCAGCGCGGGCGCCGACCCCTCGCGCGCCAGCGAGCTGCTGCAGGCGACGTCCCGCAGCGGGCCGAGCAGGGGTTATTACTACCAGCTGCTGGCTGCCGTCGGGTGGACCAGCCTGCCGCTGCTGCCCCGGCTGCGGCTGCCGACGCTGATCCTGGCCGGCGATGATGACCCGCTGACCCCGGTGGTCAACGCACGGATCATGCACCGGCTGATCTCGTCCAGCGAGCTGCATGTCTACCACGGCGGGCATCTCGACCTCGTCTCCGAGCCCGTGCGCATGGCCGCGGTCATCGAGGCCTTCCTGGACAGGCCGGGGCCCGCTACCAGGGCGCCCGGCGCGCCCCGGTAGCGGGCCGGCCTGCTCAGGTCTGCAGGATGTAGGTGCCGGGAGCGGGCATCAGCGGCGGGTACTTGCTGCTGCCCAGCGCGCGCGGCCGCGGCTTCTGCCCGCCGCTGCGGTCGGCCAGCCAGGCGGTGTAGTCCGGCCACCAGCTGCCGTGCTCCGTCTCCGCGTGCGCCAGCCACTCCTCCGGGTCGGGCGGGTTGCCGGGCCCGATCCGGAACGTCGCCTTCGGGTTGGACGGAGGGTTGACCATGGAGGCGACATGCCCGCTGGTGGAGAGCACGAACTTGATGTTGCCGCCGAGCAGCTGGGTGGCCCGGTAGGCCATCTTCCAGGGCGCGATGTGGTCGTCGACGCCGCCCACGACGTAGGTGTCCACGTCGACCTTGGACAGGTCGACGGGAGAGCCGAGCATACTGGCCACGCCTGCCTTAGTCAGCGCGTTGGCCTGGGCCAGCTTGATGAAGTCGCGATGCAGTCCCGCGGGCATCCTCGTCGTGTCGGCGTTCCAGTACAGGATGTCGAACGGGGGCGGGGGCTTGCCCTGCAGGTAGTTGTTCACCCAGTAGTTCCAGATCAGGTCGTCGGGCCGGAGCCAGGCGAATACCTCGGCCAGGGTCTTCCCGTCCATGTAGCCGCGGACCCTGGAGGACATGACCGACGCCGCTGCGATGGGCGCGTCCATTATGGCCACCGTGGTGCCGGCCTGCGACTGGTCCAGCAGCGTCACGCCCAGGAATAGGGTGCTGATCTCGTCGAGGTGGCCGGTGGCGGCCAGGTGCGCGCTTACCATCGAGGAGGTGATGCCGCCGGCGCAGAGGCCGCCCAGGTTGACCTTGGGCGCCTTGGTGATGCTGCGAACCGTGGCGAGCGAGTCGGTGACCGCGCTGCCGTAGGTGTTGACGTTCCAGTGGCTGAACTCCTTGCCGGGATTGCGCCAGGAGATCACGAAGACCTGGTAGCCCTGGGCGACGAAGAACTCCAGCATGCTCCGGCCGGGCGCGAGATCGGTGATGTAGTACTTGTTGATCATCGGCGGGACCATGAGGATCGGGAACCGGTACACGGTCGGAGTGGTCGGCTCGTACTGGATGAGCTCGTACACGTCCGTGCGGGCCACCACGGCGCCCGGTGACACCGCGATGTCCTTGCCGACCGTGAACGCATCCGGCTCCACCATGGTCGGGACGTGCGGAGAGCTGGACATGTCCGAGATCAGCGCGCGCAGGCCGCGGACGATGCTCAGCCCGCCGGTGTCGATGACGGCCTTCCACGCCACCGGGCTCAGCAGCGGGTTGTTACTCGGCGCGGCAGCCGCGATGAGGTTGATCAGTATGAACTTAACGCGCTCATTGTCACGCCAGTCCAGGCCCGCGTCCTCAAGCAGTCCCTCGGCGGCCTGGCTGATGGCCAGGTAACCCAGGACGGCCCGCTTCAGCATCGGGTTCTCGCTCCACGCGGGATCGGCGAACCTGCGATCGCGGCGGGCCGGAGCGATCGTCGACGTGCCGGCCGCGACCTTCGCCAGCTCGCTGGCCAGGGTCGTGGTCCGCCGGGCCAGGGCATCAGGGCGCAGGGCCAGCCGGACCGCGCAGCGCAGGGTGCTGGCGTCCGGGCGGAACCGGTGGAGGGCGCCCACCGTCCCGCCCGGCAGCAGCATGTCCAGCATGGCGACCAGGTCGGCCGCCTCCGGGATCTCGGGACGTGCCGACTCGCCCGCCGGGTGGCCGTTGCTCGCAGCCTTGCTGGCCGGGGCGGCGGGCTCGCCGACCGTGCCTGCACTCTCGTGCTCATTAATCTGCGGCACTGCCATCGTGGGCTCCTCTCATCGCAGCGCCTGCCGCGGCGCCTTGAGGCCGATGCTCGGCGTCGGCAAGCGCCCTGGCCAGAGGACGAACGTCCCCGGCCCCGGGGCCGCTCGGCCCTTCATCAGGCACGGGCCCGCTTGGTCCGCTATGGGCGGGGTTGGCCAGCGCCGGCATCGGGCCGGCGTTGCTGAGGGAGGGGACAGTAGTGGGCGCGCTCGACTGGACCACGGCCTGATCGCCGAGCGCGGAACGCACCGCCAGCTGGTCGCCGGAGCGGGGCCCTGCCAGCAGATGCGGGCCGCGCATCAGGCCGGGAGCAGCCCGGCATCCGCAGCCGAGCACCTGCTGCAAGGATGAGGGCATGGCGTGCACCCTGTATGTGGCCTGGGACGAGCGGCTGACCGGTTACGACTTCGGGCCGGGTCACCCGCTGGCCCCGATCCGGATCGACCTGACCATCGCGCTCGCCCGCGCCCTGGGCGTGCTCGACCAGCCCGGGGTAACGGTCCAGCGGCCGGAGCCCGCCACCGACGCGGAGCTGCGGCTCGTGCACGACCCTGACTACATCGCCGCGGTGCGGATGGCAGGCGGCCCGGACCCCGACATCACGGTGCGGATGTTCGGCCTCGGCACTGAGGACGACCCGGTCTTTCCTGACATGCACGACGCGTCGGCGCTGGTAGCCGGGGCGACGCTGGCGGCCGCCCGGGCCATGTGGAGCGGCGCCGCCGAGCACGGCGCCAGCATCGCTGGCGGCCTGCACCACGCCATGCGCGACCATGCCAGCGGGTTCTGCGTCTACAATGACCCGGCCATCGCGATCGCCTGGCTGCTGTCCGCGGGAGCCGAGCGGATCGCCTACGTGGACATCGACGTGCACCACGGTGACGGCGTCCAGGCCGCGTTCTACGACGACCCGCGGGTGCTGACGATCAGCCTGCACGAGACCCCGGCCCAGCTGTTCCCCGGCACCGGCCGGCCGGCCGAGACCGGCGGGAAGGGAGCGCCGGGCTCGGCGGTGAACGTCGCGCTGCCGGCCGGCACCAGGGACGCCGGCTGGCTGCGGGCATTCCACGCCATCGTCCCGCCGCTGCTGCGAGCCTTCCGGCCGCAGATCCTGGTCAGCCAGCATGGTTGTGACACGCACTGGCTGGACCCGCTCGCCGACCTTGAGGTGTCCATCGACGCGCAGCGCGTGGTGCACGCCGCGGTGCACGAGCTCGCGCACCAGGTCGCCGGCGGCCGCTGGCTGCTGACCGGCGGGGGCGGCTACGAGCTGGTCCAGGTCGTGCCGCGCACCTGGACGCATCTGCTGGCCGAGGCGGCCGGGCACCCGATCGATCCGTACACCCCCACGCCGCAGGGATGGCGCGAGTACGTGACCATGCGGACCGGCCGCCCGGCCCCTGAGCTGATGACCGAGGGGAACGAGGCGGCCTTCTCCCGGTTCGAGTCGGGCTACGACCCGGGCGAGCCGGTCGACCAGGCCATCCTGGCCACCATGGCCGCCGTGTTCCCCGAGCACGGGCTGCTGCACCTGCCCTGAAGCCGGCCGCCGCAGGCCGGCGGCCTCAGGCGGCCGGCCGGGGGAAATGCCAGGAGTAGCGGCTGCCGCCATCCGGGGCCTGCTCGACTTCCAGCGACGCGCCGGCGTGCCGGGCACTGACGTTCAGGTCGCTGAGATCGCGGGCCTGGCCGCCGCCTCCGCCGGGCGGCGCTCCCGCCGCGGCCCCGACGACTGTCAGGTGCACGTCATCGCCCACTGTCACGCCGATATGCGTGGCCCGGCCCTGCTTCCCGATCTCCACCAGCGCTTCCCGCAGGACCGCCAGGACCTGGTATCCGGCATCGCCGGGAAGCGACCGGTCGAGGCGGCCGCTGAAGCTGAGATCGGGCGGGCTGGAGTCAGGCGGCAGCAGCTCCGCGCACAGGTCCACGATGCCCTTCTGCAGCCCGTCCGCACGCGGGGCGTGCTGCATCCCGAAGATCGACTCCCGGATCAGCCGGACCGCCTCGTCCAGTTCCGTCACGGCGGACTCGATCCTGATCGCGGCGGACCTGCTGGCTGTCATGGTCACCGCTGCCTGCAGGGCCAGCCCGGCCGCGAACAGCCGGGTCACCACGGTGTCCTGAAGCTCAGCCGCGATCCGGTCACGATCCTCCAGCACCGTCAGCTCGCGCAGCCGGGCCTGCAGCTGCGCGCTTTCGCGCTGCGACTGCGCGATGCGGTCCCGCAGGCCGTGCGTGGCCACGGAGATCAGCACGCCGAGAGCTGCCCAGAGCAGCATCCGGCGGACCAGCACGGAGTCCGGGACGACCACCGGGGTGAGCGAGGTGATCACCCCGACGATGACGATCGCGATCACGATGCAGCCTGATTCCCACCGGCGATGGAACAGGGCTGTCCAGATCAGCGGTATCAGGATGACGATGCCCACGCCCGACGTCGGTCCCGCGGCCAGGATCAGCGCCAGCACGGACCCGGTGTAGGCCAGTGGCACCAGGACCGTCGTCCAGGCCGGCATCCGCTGCCACGGCAGCAGCAGCGAAGCGGCCACCGCCAGCAGCAGGACGATGCTGACGATGACCGCGGCCGGCGAGTGGCCGCCCGGGGGGAGCGCCAGGCTCGCTTCCGCGCCGAGCGCGACGATGGCGAAGGGCGCAATCCGGGCGAGCAGGCCGGGGCCGCGGAACGGCGAGGAGGGAGACAGGCCCTGCCCATAGCCGGGAGCGCCAATCCCGCCAGGCTGAGATTCCCGGACAGCCACTGACCTCATGAATCGTGACTTTCGGCTCGGAATGGACGGGTCGCCGCCGCTGGCGCCGGACGCAGGGTCTAGGCGCTTAGGGCCCTCAACATCAGTTTCGCAGCCGGCACCGGGGGTGTCCAGGCAGGCTGACCTGCGGCGCGCCCTGGCGGCGGGCCCGGCGGCAGGGCCTAAGGGCCCGCCCAGAAGTGCCGATCGGCCGTGGCGGCCGGGCCAGAGAATCCCGAGCATGAGGGAAAGACGCGGAGCAGTCGCTGCCGCATACCGGGAGAGATCATGACTGTCCGGGTTGGCATTAACGGTTTCGGGCGAATAGGACGCGCGTTCGTGCGCCGGTCGCTGAACATCGCGGACATCGAGGTCGTCGCGGTGAACGACATCACAGACGCGGCCACGCTCGCTCATCTGCTCGATTTCGACTCGACCTACGGCCGGATGGCTGCCACGGTCGAGCAGTCAGCCGACTCCATCGTCGTCGACGGGACGTCCATCACCGTGCTGTGCTGCCCTGATCCAGGCACCATCGACTGGGGCCGGCTGGGCGCCGACGTGGTCATTGAGTCCACCGGCCGGTTCCGGGCCAGGGACGATGCGGCCCTGCACCTGAAGGGCGGCGCGCGGAAGGTCCTGCTGTCCGCTCCCGGCAAGGGCGCGGACCTGACCGTGGTGATGGGAGTCAACGAGGACGAGTACGACCCGGTGCGGCACGACATCATCTCGAACGCGTCCTGCACCACCAACTGCGTGGCCCCGATGGCGAAGGTCCTGAACGACTCGTTCGGCCTGCGCCGGGGACTCATGACCACCGTCCACGCCTACACCGGCGACCAGATGCTGCTGGACGGGCCGCACCAGGACCTGCGCCGCGCCCGCAGCGCCGCGATCAGCATCGTGCCGACGACCACGGGCGCGGCGCGGGCCGCGGGCCTGGTCATTCCCGAGCTGGCTGGCCGCCTGGACGGGGTGGCTGTCCGGGTCCCGGTGGAGGACGGATCGCTGGCGGACCTGACCGCGCTGCTGGCGCGCGACGTGACGACGGCCGAGGTGAACGACGCATTCGAGCAGGCGTCCGCGGGACGGCTGGCCGGCATCCTGCGCTTCAGCACCGATCCGCTGGTCTCGCGTGACGTGATCGGCGACTCCGCCTCATGCGTCCTCGACTCCGAGCTGACCCAGTCGGCGGGGAACCTGGTCAAGGTCTTCGGCTGGTACGACAACGAATGGGGCTACACCTGCAGGCTGGCCGACCTGGCCGGCCTCGTCGGCAGGCAGCTCTAGGCAGCCGGTCGCGCCCGCGCGGGTTCCGCGGGGGTGCCAGCCGGCCGGGCAGGCAGGAGGATGCCACGATGCCAGCGTCACTGACGGACAACATGGTCCGGCGGCTCATCGAGGCCGCCGCGGCGGCGCCGTCCATTCACAACACCCAGCCCTGGCGGTTCCGGGTCTGCGGCGACGTCATCGAGATGCACGGTGACCCGAGCCGGATACTGTGGGTGGCGGATCCGCTGGGCCGGGCCCTGCACCTGAGCTGCGGCGCCGCGCTGTTCAACCTCCGGCTGGCCATCCGGCTGGCGGGGGCCAGGCCGCTGATCTGGCCGCTTCCCGACCCGGCAGGCGAGCCGACGCTGCTGGCCTCGGTGCAGCTGACCGATGGCCGGGCGCCGACACCGCAGGAGCGGGAGATGGCGGAGGCCATCCAGCAGCGGCACAGCAGCCGGGCGCCCTTCTCCGGCCGGCCGCTGCCCGAGCCCGTGCAGATCGGGCTGGAGCAGGAGGCCGGATACGAGTTCGCCGTGCTGCGCATGCTCAGCCCGCGGGACGCAGCCCTGGTGCTCCAGCTCGCCGGGGCCGCCGAGGCCAGGCTGGCCACCGACTTCGATCACCGGGTGGAGCTGGCGGAGTGGGTCGGCACGACAGGAGAGGACGGGATCCCCGCCAGCGCGCTCGGCTCCCGTCCCGACCGGCAACCTGCGCCCGTGCGTGACCTGGGCTACGCGGCCCCGAACGCCGTCCGGCCGGAGGGCAGCTTCGAGCGGCAGCCGCAGCTGGGCGTGCTGTCGACCGCGCGCGATGAGCCAGGCGACTGGCTGCGGGCGGGGCAGGCGCTGCAGCGGGTCCTGCTGGCGGCCACCCGCCATGGCGTCGCGACGTCACTGCTTTATCAGCCGATCGAGCTCGGCGACATGGAGCACCGGGAAGGCAGCTGGTGGCCCTGGCCGGAATGCCCGCAGATCATCATCCGGTTCGGCTACGGGCCGCGTGGCGCGGACACGCCTCGCCGCCCGGTAGCTGCCATCCTCGACCAGGCGGAGGAGGCGGCCCACTAGGAGCAGGGAAGCAGGCGGCCGCGGCGGCCGCATCAGCTGATCGCCGGCATCCGGCCCGCGGGGGACCGGGCGCCGGGATAGTGGTGTTGTTCGTCGCGTATGGACAGGACCATCGTCCCTGATAGGCCTATCCGTGCAGGCGCTAAGGTGAGAAGAGGCACAGGGCCGTGTCCCTGGTACGCCGGACGCCGACAGCGCAGGAACGGACAGGAGTGCCATCCGCAGATGAGTGATACACGACAGCCGCAGGCGGGCGACGGAGCACGCGACGGCGGCCGTATCAACGTGTTCCTGCTCGATGATCATGAGATTGTCCGCCGCGGGGTCCGCGAGCTGCTGGAGGCTGAGCCTGACATCACCGTCGTGGGCGAGGCGGGAACAGCCGAGTCGGCGCTGGCCCGCATCCCGGCGCTGCGACCGGACGTGGCCGTGCTGGACGTACGGCTGCCGGACGGGGACGGGGTCAGCGTCTGCCGGGACATCAAGTCGAGCATGCCCGAGGTGGCGTGCCTCATGCTGACCTCGTTCGGCGATGACGAGGCGCTCTTTGACGCGATCATGGCAGGTGCCGCGGGGTACGTGCTGAAGCAGATCCGCGGTACCGACCTGGTCGGCGCGGTCCGCACGATCGCCAGCGGCCGCTCGCTGCTCGACCCGGAGGCGGCCAGCAAGGTGATGCGCCGGATGCGGGATCAGGCGACCCGCTCCGATCCCCTGTCGGCCCTGACCGCGCAGGAACGGCGGATCCTGGAGCTGATCGGGGAAGGGCTGACGAACCGGCAGATCGGTGAGCGGATGTTCCTGGCCGAGAAGACCGTCAAGAATTACGTCTCAGCGCTGTTCGCGAAGCTCGGCATGGAACGCCGCACCCAGGCGGCCGCCTACGCGGCCAAAGTGTTCGAGGAGGCCGAGCACGCCCGGCCGGAGTCCGCCGGCTAGAGCAGACGGCACGTCGCCCGGCGGCGGGCACGTCACTCGGCTGAGCCGACTCGTCACCCGGCTGGGCTGCTGGCCTTGCCCAGGGGCACCTGCCAGCGCAGCTCGGTTCCCGCATCGCCGGCCGGCCCGACACTGAAGGTCCCGCCGAGCAGCAGGGCCCGCTCCTCGAGGTTCGCCAGCCCGCTGCGCCGCCCGCTGCGGCCCAGGCCGATGCCGTTGTCCCGGACCACCAGGAGCAGGTCGAGTCCGGCCTGGACGGTGACGTCGACCCGGCTCGCGGCGGCATGCCTGGCCGCGTTCGAGAGCGCCTCGCGCAGCACCACGAGCAGGTGGCCGGCGATCTCGTCAGGCACGTGCCCGTCCAGGTCGCCCACCAGGCTCAGTGATGGCGCGAACCCGAGCGGCTCCGTCAGTTCCTCCAGGATGCCGAGGATCCGCTCCCGGATGCCAGGTCCCTTGACATCGTGGCGGGCCTGCAGCGCGAAGATGGCTGACCGGATTTCTCCGATGGTGTCATCCATGGCATCCACGGCCCGGCTGACGCGCTCCGCTACCTCCGGGCGCGCGATGAGCGGCATCGCCCCCTGCAGGGACATCCCGGTGGCGTAGAGCCGCTGGATGACCAGGTCGTGCAGATCACGCGCAATGCGCTCGCGGTCCTGCAGGACGGTGAGCTGCTCCGCGTCCCGCCGGGCATCAGCCAGCTCCAGCGCGATCCCGGCCTGCGCCGCGAACGAGCCGACCATCTCGATCGCGGCAGGCGCCAGCGGCATGGACCCCGGATGGCGGCCGACGGTCAGCACGCCCCGGACGTTGCCGGCCCCTCCCAGCGGGAAGAGCACCGCCGGGCCGAGCGCCATGCGCTCCCTGGCCACCGGCGCGACCCTGGGGTCCTGGCTGAACTGCTCGACAGTCACCGGCTCGCCGGTGGCCAGCACCTCGGCGGACAGCGATTCCTCGGGCAGCACGAGCCCGCGAGTCCTGGCGGCGTCCAGGCCTGCCGCATGCCGGATCACCAGGCTGCCCCGGCCACTTTCCGGCAGCGCGAGCGCAGCAAGGTCCGCGCCGGCCATTTCCAGTACCTGACCGGTCACCAGGTCGAGCACCTCGCCGGGATTAGCGCCCGACAGCAGCCTCCTGGTCACCGCGCCAAGAGCCTGCAGCCATCGCTGGCGCCTGCGCGCCTCCTCGTACAGCCGCGCGTTATCAATGGCGACACCGGCCGCAGCCGCCAGCGCGACCACGACCGCCTCGTCTTCCTCGTCGAACTGACCGCCGTTCAGTTTCTCGGTCAGGTAGAGGTTTCCGTAGACCTCATCGCGTATCCGGACGGGGACGCCCAGGAACGACCTCATGGGGGGGTGACCGGCGGGAAAGCCGAAGGATTTCGGGTCGCTCGCGATATCGTCCAGGCGCAGCGCGCGGGGATTGCTGATCAGCTCGCCCAGCAGCCCGCGGCCCTCCGGCCAGTGGTGGATGGCGGCGATCTCGTCTTCGCCGAGCCCTACCGGCACGAACTCGGCCAGCCGGCCGTTATCGCCGATTACGCCCAGTGCTCCGTATTTCGCGTCCACCAGCCCGGCCGCCGTCTCGACGATCCGCCGCAGGACCGCCTCGAGATCGAGCTGGCTGCCGATGGCGACGACCGCCTCCAGCAGCGCGTGCACCCGGTCGCGGGTGGCGACCACGGCCTGCAGGCGAACCTGCAGCTCGGCCAGCAGGTCGTCGAGTCTCAGGTGCGGCAGCATCGGGCGCGATTGGGCGGAATCCATCAGCGGCATAACTCCCGGGGCTCAGTCGTCCGGAATCAGGCGAACTAACGATAACGCGGCAGCACAGGCCCGGCGTGAGCGGGCAGCGCCAGGCTCGCGTCCTGATCGCCGAGCGTGACCTGGCCGTACGCGGCGGCGGGTCCGTGGTACTGCCTGCTGAGGACCGAAGTCCCGGCGGCACGGGACAAGTTTCCCTGCCCGGCAGCCGGGCCGTCCCGGAGCATGTAACCGGTGCTGAGCCACCTCACCAAGCGGCTACGGTCAGGTGGCGGCCTGGACTCAGGCGACAGCGCTTCCCGGACTGCAGCCTGGCGGCCTCTTCCAGCGACAGGGCCGTCAGGCTGCACCAGTTCCTGCACCCGGTCCGGCACCGGCTGCCCGGTACCCGAGGCGATCAGCGGACGACCAGCACCGGGCGGTCGGCAAGATGGATGACCTTGTGCGCGGTGCTGCCCAGCACAAGTCCCGCCAGGTCGCCGCGGCCCTTGGAGCCCATGATGATGACGCTGACGTCATGGCTCTTCGCGTCATCCATAATCTCCCTGGCCGCGTGGCCGAACAGGGTGTTCCGTATCTCGCCGTGCGCCTTGATCCCGGCCTGGGTCAGCCCGGCGACCGCCTCGTCGACCGCCGCCTGTGCCTCGTCCCTGGTCTCATTCGCTATCACCCCGGCCCTGGGCATGAACTCCGCCTCGCGCAGGTGCAGGACCCACACCTCACCGTTCGCGAGTGATGCTAGGTCACTGGCCGCCTTCAGCACGCGTTCGGTGATCGCGGAGTGATCCACCGCAACCAGCAGTCTTTCGTACATCTGGGCTTCCTCACCTTTCCGTCACGCACCGCCCCGGCCGCCCATTCGAGGCCCCTACTGAGGATCCGCCAGGCGGCCGGCGCTGCTTAGGGGCAAAGGTCCCCCGCGCCGGCCCGGCCGCTGCGTGATCACCGCGTCAATGCCGCATGCGTGGTCACCGCGTCAGTGCCGCCACGGCGGCACTGCCCGCCGGACGCCAGCGGTCCGGTAGCTGCAGGGCCCTTGGCAGCCGACAGAGGGGCACTAGGTCCCTACCGGGCTATCCGGGAAAGGCGCATGCTCCCTGCATGTTTACCAGGAGCCAGGACACCGGCACCCAGGAAACGGCTGTCCGGGGGGCAGGGTCAGCAAGCGCCGGGGCCGGGATGCCAGACCGGGCCTGCTGCTGCTCGGCCAGGCCGATGGTACTGGTGGAGCTGCCTCCGACCACCACCCGGCCGCTGCCCGCTGACCTGTGGCTGTGCGGTCACCATTACCGCAAGAGCCATGCGGCGCTGACCGATGCGGGCGCGAGGGTGTCCGACGTGTCCGGCCAGGAGCAGCACTGACCATTGCAGGCGCCGCCAGGGTCCCGGCCCTAGGTACCTGAGGTGAGTTCCCTGGCGGCCACATTCCGGCGCTACGAGCGTTCCTGGCTGCGCGGGGACCTGCTGGCCGGCGTCACCGTGGCCGCCTACCTGATCCCCCAGGTCATGGCCTACGCGGTGGTCGCCGGGCTGCATCCGTTCGCTGGCCTGTGGGCGGCCCTGCCGGCGCTGGTGATCTACGCCGTGCTCGGCTCGTCGGCCTCGCTGTCGATGGGACCCGAGTCGACGACCGCGCTGATGACGGCGATCGCGATCGGCCCGCTGGCGGCCGGCCAGAGCACGCGGTACGCGGTGCTGGCCGCCGCGCTCGCCCTGCTGGTCGGCGCGATGTCGCTGGCTGCCTGGCTGCTGCGGCTTGGCTTCGTGGCCGACCTGCTGTCCCGGCCCGTGCTGGTGGGCTACCTGGCCGGGGTGGCGCTGATCATGATCGCCGCTCAGCTCGGCCGGGTGACCGGCGTGCCGGTCAGCGGACGGTCCTTTGCCGAGCAGGTTCTCTCCTTCTGCCGGGGCCTCGGCCAGATCCAGCCGGCCACGATCGCCGTCGCGGGATCGGTCCTGGCGTTCCTGTTCGTCGTCCGCTGGCGGTGGCCGCGACTGCCCGGCCCGCTGCTGGCCATTCTGCTGGCCACGGCCGCGGTGGCCGCCCTCGGGCTGGGCAGTCACGGCGTCAGCGTGATCGGCCCGGTGCCCGCCGGCCTGCCGGTCCCGAAGCTGCCCGCCATCCACCTCACGGCCCTGCACGTGCTGCTGCTGCCCGCGTTCAGCGTCCTCATCGTGGCGTTCAGCGACGACGTGCTGACCGCCCGGTCCTTTGCCCGGCGCCGCGAGGAGATCAGGCCCAACCGCGAGCTGCTGGCACTGGGCCTGGCCAACACCGGATCGGGCCTGGTGCAGGGATTCCCGGTCAGCAGCAGCGCCAGCAGGACGGCCATCGCGGTGGCAGCCGGCAGCCGGACGCAGCTGTACTCCGTGGTGGCGGCGGCCACCGTGGTGGGCGTCCTTGAGTTCCTGCGGCCGCTGCTGGCCCATTTCCCCACGGCCGCGCTCGGCGCGATCGTCATCTACGCGGCCATCCGGCTCATCGACGTGGATGCCTTCCGGCGGCTTTTCGCGTTCCGCCGCAGCGAGCTCGTGATCGCGCTGTGCGCCTGTGCCGGAGTGCTGGCCTTCAACATTCTCTACGGCGTCCTGCTGGCGATCGGCCTGTCCGTCGCCGACCTGCTCCTGCGGGTGGCCCGTCCGCACGACGCGATCCTCGGTCGCGTTCCCGGCCTGGCGGGCATGCATAACATCGACGACTACCCGAGCGCGCGGACGATTCCCGGCCTGGTCGTCTACCGCTATGACGCACCGCTCTTCTTCGCCAACGCCGAGGACTTCCGGCACCGCGCGCTCGCCGCCGCGAAACTCCATCCCGGCCGGATCCGCTGGTTCGTGCTGAATGCCGAGGCCAACGTCGAGGTGGACTTCACTGCCCTGCAGGCGCTCGATGCGGTCCGGGAGGAACTGGTCAGCGGCGGAGCCGTGTTCGCCCTGGCCCGGGTCAAGCAGGACCTGCTAGCGAGGCTGGAGGCCTTCGGCCTGGCTGAGAAGATCGGGCCCGAGCATCTTTATCCCACCCTTCCGACGGCGGTCGAGGCCTACGAGAAGTGGGTCAGCCAGCAGGACGGCGAGCCGGCCGGCGGCCAGTAAGCCAGCGGCCTGCCTCGCCGCGATGGCGGGGCCGCTGGTCAACCGGGATCGCCCGGCGCCGGCCCGGCAGGCTGCGGACCGGGCGGACCGGGACGGACGGCACCCGGCTCGCCGGCGGCGGCCCTGGCGGGCAGGGCGAGCAGCGCGAGCACGCAGCCGGCCAGCGCGACGGCCGCCCCGGTGCGCAGCCCGAGGCTCCCGCCGCTGATGAAGGCCGCACGGGCGGCGTACGCGAGGAGCGCCCCGGCGGCGCCGCCGGCATGCGCCGCTACCGCGAGCGCGCCCCCGACCGAGCCGAGGATCGCGCTCTCGATGGCGTGCGGCAGATGGTAGGCGGCCAGCGCGGCCGTCATCCGCCCGGTGTACCTGGTGGACAGCAGGCTGCCGATGACGGCCACCCCCAGCGCCCCGCCCACCTGCATCAGGGCGCCGTTAGTGGCCGAGCCCACGCCCGTGTCGCTGCGCGGCAGCGAGCCCATGACGGAGCCGGTAGCGGCCGGGATGGCCAGCCCGGCGCCCAGGCCCAGCAGGACCATGCCGGGAATGATGTCCGGGTACGTCGAGGTGACCGATATCCCGGACACCTGCCACAGGCCCGCTGCGATGCTGAGCAGGCCGGCCGCCACCACCAGCTTGGTGCCGACCGCCCGGACCAGCGGAGTGGACAGCGGGGCGATCAGGGCCACGGCGCCGGCCGCCGGCAGGATCCGGATCCCGGCCTGCAGCGGCGTGTAGGCCAGATCGAACTGCAGGAACTGGGTCATGATGAACAGCGCGCCGAACAGGCCGAACATGACCAGCCCGACCGAGCCGATGGCGGCGGAGAAGCTCCGGTTGCGGAAGAACCTCAGCTGCAGCATCGGCTGCTTCGTCACGCTTTCCCAGTAGCCGAACAGGGCCAGGATGGCCAGGCCGCCCAGGCCGGTGCCGATGACCGGCACGGACGACCAGCCCTGCAGCGGGGCCTCGATGATCGACCACAGCAGCAGCCCGAGACCGGCGATGGACAGCAGCGCGCCGGCCAGGTCGGGCCGGCGCGCGGCGTCGTTGCGCGAATCGGGGACCAGCGGAATGGCGAGCGCCACGCCCACGGCAGCGACCGGCACGTTGATCAGGAAGACTGACCCCCACCAGAACCGGGCCAGCAGCAGGCCGCCCACGATCGGCCCGAGCGCGATGCCGACCCCGCTGGTCGCCGCCCAGAAGCCGATCGCGCGCTGCCGCTCGCCGCGGCCGCGGAAGGTGTCGGTGATGATCGCCAGGGTAGACGGCATCATCAGCGCCGCGCCGATGCCCATGCTGGCCCTGGCCGCGATCAGGACGTGCACGGAGCCGGAGAAGGCCGCCCAGGCCGAGCCGCCGGCAAAGGCAGCGAGGCCGGCCAGGAAGGTCCGCTTCCGCCCGACCCGGTCGGCCAGGCTGCCGGCCACCAGCAGCAGCCCGGCGAACACCATGATGTAGGAGTCGATGATCCACTGGAGCTGGCTGGAGGTGGCGTGCAGGACGCGCACCAGGGTGGGCAGCGCGACGTTGAGCACGGTGTTGTCCAGGTTGACCATCAGCAGTGACACGCACAGGACGCCGAGGGCCAGCCAGCGCCGCGGCGGCCCGGAAGCACTGCCCTGCCGCGCTGACGCGGTGATGTCTGCCCCGGCGGCACGGGCCCCGGTCGCCATGCTCAGCGCTCGCCCGGGTAGCTGAGCCGGTCGCGCACGTCGACGACGCCGGCCACATGCCAGATAACGTCCAGCAGGCTGCGGGCGATGGCCGCCTTCTGCGTCGCGCCCCTGATGGTCACCACGCCCGCCGCGACCTGCACGTCAAAGCTGCCCGGATCGAGCAGGAAGTCCTCGGTGATGACGTCGTCGAGTATCTCGTCCCGGATGTCATCGTCCTTGCGGTCGTAAAGCCCCAGCACGTCGATCCGGCTGACGATCCCGACCAGCCCGCCCGCGGGCGTGACGACGGGCAGCCGCTTCACCCGGCTCTTGTGCATCAGCCGGGCGGCCTCGGTCACCCCGGCATCGGGAGCGATCGTGATCGCCGGGCTGGTCATGAGATCGGCCGCGGTCAGCGCGGCCGCCTTCGCCCGGTCCCGCCTGCGGGGCGCCCCGCCGCCGTCCTCCGGGGAGGCCGGGTACGCCTCTTTCAGCAGCAGGTCAGCCTCTGATACCACGCCGACCACGTGGCCGGCGGAGTCCAGCACCGGCAGAGCGCTGAAATGGCGCCGCCGCATCGCCCGGACTATCTCCTTGAACTGCGCCTCTTTCCGCAAGGCCACCACGTTGCTGGTCATCACGTCCTGGACCGTGCTCGTCATAGCGGCCTCCTCCGGTCCTGCTCGAATCCGGTCCTGCTCGAAACGCTGCCCGATTGCCTCCGTATTCAGCGTTGCCGCAGGTGCTGGCGAGGTAGTAGGGCCCAACGGCCCGCGGTACCGGATAGCGCGATGGCCGGTTAGGGACTAAGGACCTATGACTGAACTCCGAAAGCCCCTCCTGCCGCCGCGCCGCGGCGACGATCGTGGAGTCGGGATTCGTGGCTGCTCCGGCAGCTGCCCTGTCTGAAGGAGAAGGTTATGCCTGGAATTGTTGTCGGCGTCGACGGCTCGAACGGGTCAGAGCGGGCCCTCGACTGGGCGGTCCGCGAGGCTGCTCTCCAGCATGCCGCGCTCACCGTGCTGACTGTCCATCCGGTCGCGGCCCAGTGGACCGGCCATCCGATGGTGCTCCCGGCTGACGCGCCTGAGGTTGAGCGAGCGCGCCAGGCGGCGGAGGAGATGACGAGCAAGGCCCTCAGCCAGCTCAGCGACGGCAAGCCCGCCTCGGTCACCGTCCGCGCGGCCAACGGGCTCGTCGCCGAGGAACTGATCAGCGCATCCCGTGACGCCGACCTGGTCGTGGTTGGCTCGCGCGGGGCCGGCGGTTTCGCCAGCCTGCTGCTCGGCTCGGTCAGCTCGCAGGTTGTCCATCATGCCGAGTGTCCCGTCGTCGTCGTTCCGCACAAGCGGTAGCAGGCGATCCCGGCTCCGGCCCGCGCGGGCGGGGACACGGGATCCGCGGCTGCCGCCCCGCAGCCGCGCAGTCTGGAGGAGAAGGTTATGCCTGGGATTGTTGTGGGCGTCGATGGCTCCACAGGGTCGCAGCGGGCGCTCGACTGGGCGGTCCGCGAGGCTGCTGTCCGGCATGCGCCGCTCACCGTGCTGTCCATTCACGAGGTCATGAGGAGCCAGTGGACCGGCAACCCCGTCGTTGTCGCGGCTGACAAGCCGGAGATCGAGCGAGTGCGCCAGGCGGTCGAGGAGCTCACCCTGAAGGCCACTAGCCTGCTCGGCGACGACAAGCCCGCCTCGGTCACCGTCCGGGCGGTCAACGGCTTCATCGCCGAGGAGCTGATCAGCGCATCGCGTGACGCCGACCTGGTCGTGGTTGGCTCGCGCGGGGCCGGCGGTTTCGCCACCCTGCTCCTCGGCTCGGTCACCTCACAGGTCGTCCAGCATGCGGAATGCCCCGTGGTGGTCATCCCCAGCCAGCGCTAGCAACGCTGCTGTCCGGGCAGCACTGCCTGCGCGGTGCTGCCCGGATCAGGACGAAGGTCCCAAGATCGCAGGGCGGGCGGCCCTCCCGCTGGCCGGCCTCCTGGCGCCACGGTAGACGCTGGTACCCGCCGACGGGAAGCCGCGGAGGGGGAGCCGACCAGAGCGGATGGAACGGCTAAGGCCGCGGGGCTGCTGTCCCAGCCGACTTGGCCGTTAACCCCGCTGCCGAGGGCATTGAGCCTGGCTTCCCGCGACGGGTACTGCCGGATACGAAACGAGAATCCCGGATCCTGTCCCTGGAGCGTGACATGCACTCCCCCGCCCTGCCGCACGCGGTCCCCCTGGCGATCAACCTGAATTCGCCAGGCTCTTTCGTGCACTGGTCGATCTTCAACATCTCGGTGGCGAACCTGGTCCTGATCGCCGTCATGGTCGTCATCTTCGGGGTGGCCCTGCTGCTCCCGTTCCCCCGGGCGCACAGCGCCCCGCCGGACGCCGCTGAGCTCACCGCGGATGGTGGCGCCCCGGCCGGCGCCACCGTCGCCGGGACCGGGACGGAAGCCCCGGCCGACCCGGAGACCGCCCGGATGTGGACCAACAGGGTGCGGCGGCGCGCCCTGGCCGTGCTGCCGCCGGGCAAGCTGCTGCCGGACAAGCAGCCGTCCTACGTGGCGTCCTGGATCTACGTGTTCGGAGTGGCCTCGATCGCCGCGCTGGCGATGGCCATCATCTCCGGCTTCGCGCTCGCGCTCGGCGGCCCCGACTGGTGGCGTTACAACCCGGTCGGGCACTTCTTCAACAGCATGCACCTGTGGAGCGTCGAGCTGTTCATGGCGTTTCTCGTCATCCACCTGTGGGGCAAGTTCTGGATGGCCGCCTGGCGCGGCCGCCGCACGATGACCTGGATCACCGGCGTGGTCGCGTTCGTCGCGTCGGTCCTCGAGTGCTTCACCGGTTACCTGTCCCAGCAGAACTTCGACTCCCAGTGGATCTCCACCAGCGGCAAGGACGCATTCAACTCCGTCGGCGTCGGCGCATTCTTCAACGTGATGAACTTCGGCCAGATGCTGATGTGGCACATCGTGCTCCTCCCGATCGTGCTGATCGCGATCGTCGGCGCGCACGTGCTGCTGGTCCGGGTGCGCGGCGTGTCGCACCCGATCGACGCGCACACAGGCGAGGTCAGGGGGCACGGCCGGATCCGCCGCCGCGCGCTGGCCAAGGCGGATGCCGCACCGTGGCGCGGCCCGAACCGCCGCTACGACATTCTCAAGGAGGGCACCATCGCGACCCTGGTCGTGCTGGTGCTCACCCTGGGCCTGGCCGGCGTGCTGTCCTCCCCTAACGTGCCGCAGGTCTCGGTCGCGAGCTGGGCCAGGATCGCGCCTGCCGACTTCCTGGCGACCGCCGCCACGGAGCTGAACGGCACCAGCGAGACCGCCACTTACGGGCCGCCGTACAACAACCAGAGCGGCTCCGTCCAGCGTCTGCTGTTCTCCCCGCAGACCTGGCTCGGCGTGACCCAGCCGGTCAACGCGGCCCAGGACTTCGTTCTCTCGCCGCTGACCACGCTCGCGCGCACCGACCCGGCGATCGCCGGCCCGCTGTCCACCTACAAGTCAGCGTCGCCGACTCAGCAGATGAACTGGGCTAACGCGTACTACAACGCGGTGCAGAAGGTCAAGTTCGTCAACGGCAGCCCGGTCGTGCCCGCCGCCAAGGACGGGCCGGTCCCGGCCATGCTGACTGGTGAGCTCGCGCTAGCGCGCAGCGGCGCGCTGGACACCGACCTGCTGTCGCAGCAGCCGTTCTACGGCACCAACTTCACTAAGCCGCTGCTGTTCATCGAGGACGGCGCCTACTTCGGCAACAAGGCCCAGGCGATGGGCCTGACCGGCTCGCAGTGGGGCGTGATGAACGAGACCGGCAGCTACCCCGGCCAGCCGTGGCTGTGGCTGTACACGCTCTGGTACCAGATCCCCGGCTGGACCAACTCGGCCAACATCGACATGATCGCCATCTACATGACCGGCCTGGCGACCGTCCTGCTGCTGCTCGTCCCGTTCATCCCGGGACTGCGTGACATCCCCAGGCTGATCCCGGTGCACCGCCTGGTCTGGCGCTCGTACTACCACTCGGCTCCGGGCTCAGTCGCCGGCCGGCCGGGTCCGGGAGCAGGCTCAGGTCCCGGCGCGGGCGGCAAGGGCGCGGCCGCCGTGCCGGATGGTCAGCCGCCAGCCGGCCCCGAGCCCGCCGGTGAGCCGGCCGGCACGACGCCGCAATAGACAACAGGCTCTGCTCGCCGTCAGCCGCCCGGCGAGCGGAGCGAAGCTGAGGGTGGCCGAGGTCAATGCCGGCCTCGGCCACCCTCGTCCGTCTCGATGTGAGAACGCCGCAGGCGTTCGGGGTGCCACGCTGGCGGCGGGAACCTAGGACCCTGCCGCATCGCCGCCGCGGCGAGCAGGCTGATCAGCGGGGTCCAACCGAAAGCAGGAGAGCGTCATGCGAGCCCTCGTTTACCACGGGCCAGGCCGGAAGGCCTGGGAAAGAAGTACAGAAGCCGCAGGTCCACGACGACACGGACGCGATCGTCCGGGTCGACGCAGTCACCATCTGCGGCACGGATCTGCACATCCTCAAGGGCGACGTGCCGGCCGTCACCGACGGGCGGATCCTCGGCCACGAAGCCGTCGGCACCGTCGAGTCAGTCGGCAGCGGCGTCAAGACCGTCAAGGCCGGCGACCGCGTGCTCGTCTCGTGCATCACCTCGTGCGGGACCTGCCGGTACTGCCGCGAGGGCCTGGGCGGGCAGTGCCTCGGCGGCGGCGGCTGGATTCTCGGGCACAAGATCAACGGCACCCAGGCCGAGTACGTCCGGGTTCCGTTCGCCGACCTGTCGACCTACCAGGTGCCCGTCGGCGTCACCGACGAGGAAATCCTCATGCTGGCGGACATCCTGCCGACCGGCTACGAGGTGGGCGTGCTCAACGGCCGGGTCCGGCCGGGCGACGTCGTCGCGGTCGTCGGCTCGGGTCCCGTCGGCCTTTCGGCGATCATGGGATCGCGCCTGTACAGCCCGAGCCACGTCGTCGCTATCGACCTGGCCGACAGCCGCCTGGAGGCAGCCAAGCAGTTCGGCGCGGACGTCACCGTGAACAACCGCAGCCAGGATCCGCTCGGCGTGGTCCGCGCGCTGACCGATGGCCTGGGCGCGGACGTCACCATCGAGGCGGTCGGCGTTCCGGCTACCTTCGAGCTGGCTGTCGCGCTGTCCCGGCCGGGCGGCCGGATCGCCAACATCGGCGTGCACGGCGAGCCCGCCACGCTGCACCTGGAAGAGCAGTGGATCAGGAACATCACCATCACGACCGGCCTGGTCGACGCCTACTCCACCCCGACCCTGCTCCGCCTGCTCACCGCCCATCAGATCGATGCGAGCCGGTTCATCACCCACCACTTCGGGCTGACGGACGTGCTCGAGGCCTACGAGGTCTTCGGGAACGCGGCCGCGACCGGGGCGCTCAAGGTCGTGCTGACCCGCTGAGCCGTGCTGACCCGCTGAGCCGTGCTGACCCGCTGAGCCGTGCTGACCCGCTGAGCCGTGCTGACCCGCTGAGCCGTGCTGACCCGCTGAACTGTGCTGACCCGCTGAACTGTGCTGACCGGCTGAGCACGGAGCAGGTCCCGTCACCCTGGTGACGGGACCTGCCGGCCGTCGAGGTCCCTATCAGCGCAGCCGCGTCCACCGGGGCCCGACCGCATACCAGGCGCGCTCCCAGCCAGCGAGCCGACGGCGGTCAAGGAGCAGCCGGCCGCCCGCGCCCGCCAGGAACAGCACCAGTGCCAGGACGGCGGGCGCGGTGGCTGCCGCCACCGCCGCGCGCTGCATGACCTGCGCGCGTGTCAGCGGCGCGTCCGTCAGCCGACCGGCTGAATCTTCCCACACCGGCAGGCGGCTGCCTGCCTGCAGCGACAGCTGCGTGGCCACCGTCCCGGTCCGCCGGGATCCGGCCGGGGTCGTCCAGCGCACCGGCACCAGGGTCATCCCCCAGCCGTAGTACGGCCCGACTTCTGTGGGCGCGTCTTCTGTGGGCGCGTCCTGCACGACGGTGGCAGTGACCTGATGCCAGGACCGCTGCGTGCGCTGCTGACGCAAGGCCGAGGCGTCTGCCAGCCGGCCGACCACGATCGCGGCAATGGGAGCGCCGATCACGAACAGCGCGACCAGGATGGTCAGGAGCCACTTCTCGGCATGGTCAGAGGGCCTGCGCAGCGGGTTCTTGTCCCAGCCGAGCTGCCGGGACAGCCATCGCATCCGTTTTCTCATCGGCACACACCTCCGCCGCGGCCGGGACCCTTTCCCACGATCCCGGAGCGCCGCCCGTGCTCAGCAGGGACGATGCGCCCGCATCCGAAGGACCTTAGGCCCCCGTCAGGCGGTAGGAAGCTCCTCGCCGGGGCTGGCCAGGCAGCCTGCGCCGGTCGTGCCGGGAATCATCCGGAAACCGGTCACGAGGTCCGCGGAGATCGAGATCACCTCGTCCATGTCCCCGTCGATCCAGGGCCGCAGCGCTTCCCGGTAGCCCGCCGCCAGCATCTCGCTGCCGACCTTCCTGGCCCGGCCGACGACGACGACGCTCCAGCCCAGGCGGCTGGCTGAGTCAATCTGGTCGGCCTGGTAGGCCACGACCGCGCCGGCCCCATCCACTGCCGAGCTGACCGGGGCACCCAGGCTGGCCCTGATGATGACCTGATCACCCGCCACCAGGTGATTGACCGGCCTGATGGCCGGCAGCGCACGATGGCTGAACACGATCCGCCCGAACGGGACGCTGCCGAGCAGCCGCAGGGACTCGTCCCTGGTCAGCTCGGCGAGCCCGCGAGGCTGCGTCATCGGATCCTCCTCGGCGCGATGTCCCTGTCCCTGCGCTCGGGATGTGCCGTCCAGTCCAGGGCACGACGCGGCGCCGCAGGTACGGACTTAGGTCCTGTCCTGCGCGGCAGGAAGCCCCTAGCCAGGCGCAATCACCCAGAATGGCTAATGCGCCGCCCGGTGATACGGGCCGGGTCGATCCGGATGAAGTGCTCTTTCCTGCCGCCTGGCCATGGCTCGACCCCGGCCTCACGGGCCCCGGCCTGCTCTTCCTCGGAGTCCAGGTGATGGGCAGGCCCCTGAATCAGGACGCTCCAGCCCTCGCGTGCCGCCTTGTCGAACTCGTCGATCTCGAAGGCGACCCTGAACTCGGCGTTCGCGATCCCGGTGCGCAGATCCTCGCCGGTCAGGCTGTCCTGAGCCGTGCGGAACAGCACGGCGCCGTCCACCACCATGTAGTTGACCGGCAGGACTGTCAGGTCATAGCGGCCGGAGTAGGCGATCCGGCCGATGCCGCCTGGCGAGATCAGCCGCAGGCACTCAGCTTCATCGAGTTCTTCCAGGACGGGCTCAGGATCTCTGGCCAATGCTCTCGCTCCTCACCAGGTTCAGTCTCCGGCTATCCGCTACCGGCTGGTAACGGAGACACTAGCGGCATGACCACCTCACAATGAGCACACCGCGACCGGCGCGCGGCCGCCAGGGTCTAACGGCCCGGCACGGCAGCTGACATGCCCCGGCCTACCCAGGCAGGATGAGGTAATGCAGTATCCGGCCGCGAGACGAATCGCGACCAGGAAGGCTCGGGGGCGATGGACAACCAGCACGACGCGGGACCGCCGGATGGCAGCCGGCTGCTAGCCGCTCCGGCACTGGACCAGCTGCTCGGTGCGCTGCACGCGGCGGGCTACCGCATCATCGGGCCGGTGCTGCGGGACGACGCCATCACTCTCGGCGAGCTTGACTCAGCCGGCGACCTGCCCTTCGGCTGGGGCGTCACGCTGGAACCCGGCGGCTACGTGCTGAGGAAGCGGGATGACCAGGCCGCATTCGGCCATTCAGCGGGCCCCCAGTCGTGGAAGCAGTTCCTGCACCCGCCGCGGCAGCGAATGTGGAGCGCCAGCCGCCGCGGCAGCGGGTTCGAGGTCGACGCCGAGGACGCTGAGCCGGCGGCCAGGCTGGCGTTCTTCGGGGTCCGGCCGTGCGACCTGAGAGCCATCCAGATTCAGGACCAGGTGCTCGGCGGGGGCGCGCACCCGGGCTCCCGTTACGCGACGCGCCGCAGCTCGGTGTTCATCGTGGCGGTCAACTGCACCGAGCCCGGCGAGACCTGCTTCTGCACCTCGATGGGGACCGGGCCGCAGGCCGGACCCGGCTATGACCTGCTGCTGACCGAACTGGCCGGCGACGGCCGGCATGATTTCGTGGTGCAGGCTGGGTCCGCGGCCGGGGAGGCCATGCTCGCCGGGGTTCCGCTCCGGCCCGCCGATGCCGCCTCGCTCCGGCGAGCCAGCGACGGCGTGGCCGATGCCGCCGCGCGGATGGGCCGGTCGATGCCGCAGGCCGGGATCCGCGAGCTGCTGGCATCCAGCCTCGACGCCGCCCGCTGGGAAGACGTCGCGGCCCGCTGCATTAGCTGCGGGAACTGCACCATGGCCTGTCCCACCTGCTTCTGCGCGAATATCGACGACGTCACCGACCTGAGCGGTGATCATGCCGAGCGCTGGCAGAGCTGGGCATCGTGCTTCGACCTCGACTTCTCCCAGCTGCACGGCGGGCCGGTGCGGTCGTCGGCGAGCAGCAGGTACCGCCAGTGGCTCACGCATAAGCTGGGCACCTGGCATGATCAGTTCGGCTCCTCGGGCTGCGTGGGCTGCGGACGGTGCATCGTCTGGTGCCCGGTCGGCATCGATCTGACAGAGGAGGTGGCCGCATTGCGGGCGGAAGCGGCAGCGACGGCCGGCCAGGCGGGGGCGCGAGCGGAAGGCGCGGCGCAGTGACCGGGGTCGCGCCAGCCGAGCTGGCCGGGCACGCGTTCCTGCGCGGGCTGACCGCGCAGCAGGCGGCCAGGCTGGCTGAGGTGGCCACGGCGATCGCGGTTCCGGCCGGGCACCGGTTCTTCCATGAAGGCGGCCAGGCCACCCGGTTCTGGCTGATCCGGACCGGCCAGGTGGCCCTGGACCTGCAGGTACCCGGCCGTCCCCGGCTGATCGTGGAAACGCTCGGGCCCGGTGACGAGCTGGGCCTGTCGTGGCTGTCGGAATCGATGCAGTGGCAGCTCGGCGCCGCCGCGCAGGTGCCCACGACGGCCTTCGAGCTCGACGGTCCAGCCGTGCGCGGCCTGTGCGAGCGGGACTGCGAACTGGGCTGGGAGCTCGCCCGGCGGATGCTCACGGTGGCATCCGGCCGGCTGCAGGCCGCCCGGATCCGGCTTGTCGATCTCTACAGCAGCCCGGTCCAGGGGCCAGGGAGCCCGCGGTGACGATCGCGGAGTTCCCGGTGCCCTACCGGATCGCCCGGCGGCGTTACGAAACGCACGACACCGTGACCCTGACCCTCGAGCCGGCCGGCCAGGCCATCGCCGAGCACCGGGCCGGCCAGTTCACCATGCTGTCCGCCTTCGGCGTCGGCGAGGTGCCGATCTCCATCAGCGGCAGGCCCGGCCGGACGGCCCTGGCCCACACCATCCGGTCCGCGGGGGCGGTGACCCGGGCCCTGTGCTCGGCCGCGCAAGGAACTCTCGTCGGCGTGCGCGGTCCGTACGGCACCGACTGGGGGATCCCGGCCAGCGCCAGCGCCAGTGCCAGTGCCGGTGCCCCGGCCAGCGCCAGCGCCAGCGCCAGTGCCAGTGCCCCGGCCAGTGCCAGTGTCCCGGCCAGCGCCAGTGCCCCGGCGGGCACGGGCGAGGACCTGCTCCTGGTGGCCGGAGGCATCGGGCTGGCACCCCTGCGTCCCGCCCTGCTCGCGGCACTGGACCAGCGCCGCGGCTACCGGCGGGTCATCATGCTGATCGGCGCGCGCTCCCCCGCCGAGCTGGTCTTCGCCGCCGAGTTCAGCGACTGGCGCGATCGCGGCGCCGAGGTCGAGATCATCGTCGACCACGGCGGTGAGCGGTGGCCGGGCCATGTCGGCGTGGTCACGCAGCTCATCGGCCGGGCGCGACTCGACCCGGCCCGGACAACCGCGCTGGTCTGCGGCCCGGAAGTGATGATGCGGATAACCGCGCGGGCACTGCTGGGCGCCGGGATGACCGCCGACCGCATCCGCATCTCGCTCGAGCGGAACATGCAGTGCGGCACGGCCGAGTGCGGGCACTGCCAGCTCGGCCCGCTGCTGGTCTGCCGGGACGGGCCAGTGGTCAGCTATCAGCGCGCCGAGCCGCTGCTCGCCGCCAGGGAGCTGTGAGATGCCAGCACAGAACGAGCCAGCACAGAACGAGCCAGCACAGAACGAGCCAGCAGGGAACGAGCCAGCAGGGAACAGGACGAGGCCCAGGCTCGCGGTCTGGAAGCTGGCATCCTGCGACGGATGCCAGCTCACCGTGCTGGACTGCCAGGACGAGCTGCTGGCCCTGGCCGCCGAGGTGGAGATCGCGCATTTCGCCGAGGCGTCCAGCGCCGAAGCGGCCGGGCCCTACGACGTGTCGCTGGTCGAGGGATCAGTCACGACCCCGGAAGATGCCCGGCGGATCCGCGAGATCCGCGCCCAGTCCGCAACGCTGGTCACGATCGGCGCCTGCGCGACCGCCGGCGGCATCCAGGCGCTGCGGAACTTCGCGGACGTGGCTGAGTTCACCTCGGCGGTCTACGCGCGGCCTGAGTACATCGAGACGCTCGCCACCTCGACCCCGGTGGCCAGCCATGTCAGCGTCGACTTCGAGCTGCGCGGCTGCCCGATCGACAAGCTTCAGCTGGGCGAGCTGCTCGCCGCGCTGCTCGCCGGGCGCCGCCCGCGGATTCCCGCGCATAGCGTGTGCCACGAGTGCAAGCGCCGGGGCACCACGTGCATCATGGTGGCGCATCAGACGCCCTGCCTCGGCCCGGTGACGCAGGCGGGCTGCGGCGCGATCTGCCCGGCGTCCGGCCGCGGCTGCTACGGCTGTTACGGCCCGGCGGCCGGGACGAGCCCGATTGCCCTGATCCCGGGGCTCCGGCAGCTGGGCATGACCGAGACGGACGTGAACCGCGTGTTCCTGACGTTCAATGCCGGCAGCGCTGAGTTCGCCGCAGCGGCCGGCAGCGTCAGTCCTGACCGGGAGGAGCCGGGACGATAGCGGCGGATGCGGCCAGCTCCTGCCCGGCGGTCATGAGCTCCCTGGCCGGGCGGCGGGGCGCGGCCGGGGTGGTATTCGCGCGGCCGAGCTTCAGCAGCATCTGCGGCGCCCCGGTGAGCCGCAGCCGGGCCCGGATCTGCGCGCGGAACCGCGGCGACTCCAGCGGCTGGGTGTTCAGGCTGGCGAATACCCACCGGGTGGCCGCGTGCAGCAGCAGCCGGTGCAGCGCCTGGCCGGCCGCTATCCAGTCAGCCGCAGTGTCGCTCGCCGTGACCAGCACGGCCGTGGCCGGCGAGAGCTGACCGTCAGGATCTTCCCGGCCAGCCCAGGCGCTCTCCCGGACGCTCTCGCTGGCCTGAGGGCCGCCCGGCCTCATCCACCGCTGCCGGTCGGCACTGACGGCCACGCTGCCGCGCTGCTCATCGGCGGCTGCGCTCACCAGCCTGGCCAGCTCCCTGAGCTGGTCGCGGTGTTCCACCAGGATCAGCTCAGCGCGCTCGGCGACCGCATCCTCGCACAGGGCCGCCAGCAGCCGGGGCGAGACAAGGCCCGGCGCGAAGCGCCCGTCGTGGGTATGGCGGTGCGGGACCGCCGCGAGCAGGTCCCATTCCTGCCGGGTGGTCGCCGCGCGGCCGGCCGGCCGGACCCGCGCCACCAGGAAGAGCTGCGCGGGCCGGGCGGGCGTGGCGGGCGCGGCCAGCCGGGCGGTCCCGGCGGCGTCCGGGAGCACCGTCACATGTGCCGCGTAGCCGAGCTTGCGCAGGCCGAGCCGCAGCCCGAACAGCGCGGCCCCGCAGCTGATCAGCATCTCGCGTCCGTCCGGGTCCGCATGCGGCAGCATCCGGCCGAGGTCGGCGTAAAGCTCCAGGGCGTCACCGCACAGCCGGAACAGCCACGGCTGGCTGTTGTGCACCGAGGGCGCCCGCGCGGCCAGCGTGACCAGGTAAGCGATCTCGTCGCGGGTCAGCACCGGCGGCCCGGCCGGCTCCTTGCCGGCCGGCGGCCTGCCGCCGGCCTGGCCCTGGCTGACCTGGGCAG
>Ga0116106_1000294_pt1 | contig 29813 bp, 29 predicted proteins | sample June2015DPH_6_50_FD_89717 | JGI IMG/M metagenome (GOLD analysis project Ga0116106, IMG submission 89717) | Peatland microbial communities from SPRUCE experiment site at the Marcell Experimental Forest, Minnesota, USA - June2015DPH_6_40 | ecosystem: Environmental > Terrestrial > Soil > Wetlands >...
CACGCTATCGTGATGTCGAAGGTCCTGTGATAGGCCATGAGATCGTTGCCGCAGACTGCCCACTTGTTTATAATCGATTCGTCGAGCGGGAGTAGCTCAGTGGTAGAGCGCGACCTTGCCAATCCCTTCCTATTGAATGAAATCAACAACTTAACAGGTCACGGGGTTGCCGCTAAGTGACTGTAAGTACATGTTGGCCGGAATCATTGCGGGTGCCATTGCGGGTGCGATCTGTTCGCCTCGCCATTCGTTTTTTTGACAGTCAGAGTGCGACCCGCTATCAGTCAGAGTATTCGCATTGCATTCGTAGGTCCCCGATTAGTTGGGGAGTCATTGGGGTTCCGTAAATAGAGGGCAGAGGGCACGCATCCGCCCTCACTCGCGTGCCACCACATCCCCGACCCTCCTATCGAAATCCTCCCAGCGGTTTTTGGAACACCCCAGTGTGCCTTTCTCAGCGCCACTCGACTCAGCAACTTCTCGCCCAAGGCATTCGCTTTTAATGTAAAGGCGAAGGGCATCCAGCAAGCACTGGAGGCTCAACTGTCGCAAACAGGTCCTAGCTGCTCATTACCGCGAAGCCGTGCGTGAGGAAGCAGTCCCAGAATGTCGTTCATGATCTCTCAGACTCGCGAGCAGTCCCGAATACCGCCTCTGCGGTCGGTCATTGTGAACTGCGATGCCCAGCGCCTTCTTCTGCCCGATCAGCACCACCAGCTTTTTGCCCCGTGTGATGCCTGTGTAGATCAAATTCCTTTGCAGCAGCATGTAGTGCTGGGTGGCGAGCGGGATCACTACCGCTGGAAACTCCGATCCCTGCGACTTGTGGATGGTCACTGCGTAAGCCGGGGCAACTTCGTCCAATTCCCCGAAATCGTATTTCACTATCCGGTCATCGAAGCGAACCGCAACTTGATGTTCCACTACATCTATCCGTTCCACCGTTCCGATGTCCCCGTTGAACACTTCTTTGTCGTAGTCATTCTCGGTCTGGATGAGCTTGTCGCCCATCTGGAACCGCCATCCAAATCGCTCAACGGTCGGTTGACCTGATTGATATGGGTTCAACGCCCGCTGAAGCGAAGCGTTCAGTTCCCGCACCCCGAGCGATCCCCGGTTCATCGGGCAAAGAACCTGTACGTCGCCGACCGGGTCTAGATGAAATCGCTCTGGAATTCTCTCCTGCACCAACTTGACCAGAGTTGCCACGATTTTCTCCGGATCGTCCCGCTCGACGAAATGGAAGTCCCAAGTTGGGCCTGCTTCCCGGATATCCGGCATCTGCCCTCGGCGGATGCGATGCGCCGTGGTAATGATCCTGCTGTCCGCCGATTGCCGGAACACTTCGGTGAGGCGGACGACAGGCACCACACCACATTCGATCAAGTCATGCAGCACCGTTCCCGGTCCAACGGATGGAAGCTGGTCTACGTCGCCGACCAGAATCAACCCGGCGTTGTTGCTAAGAGCCCGCACCAGCGAGTGCATCAGCAGCACATCCACCATCGACGTTTCATCCACAACCAACAGGTCGCAGTCCAGCGGGCTTGATTCGTCCTTGGTGAATCGCCCCGTTGCGGGATTGATTTCCAGCAGGCGGTGGATTGTCTTGGCTTCCATGCCCGTAGTTTCAGTCAGCCGCTTCGCCGCCCTTCCAGTGGGAGCGCACAGCAGGCATTTCACGCCCTTGGCACGCAGGATCAGCAGGATCGAATTCACCAGCGTGGTTTTGCCAACGCCCGGACCTCCAGTGATGACGATCACTCGGTTTGCCAGAACCGTTTTCAGCGCCTCCCGTTGGCTCGGGGCGAGTTTCTTCCTCGTTCGCCCCTCGCACCATGCAACCGCTTTCTCGAAATCGATCTGCGGATAGGGTGTGGTCCCTCCTGCCAGCCGCTTGATCCTCAGGGCGATCCCTTCTTCCGCTCTCCGGAGATGCGGCAGGAAGATCAGTGGCTCGCCGTCGATTTCCTCCAATAATAAGGAGCCGCTGGTGAGCATCTGCGACAACCCCTGTTCGACTGGAGCCTCGCCCACTTCCAGCAGCTTCACCGCCATGAGCTTGAGTTTTTCCAGTGGCAAGGCACAATGTCCGTCCGAGGTCGCTTCCAGCAGCACGTGATCGATGCCCGCCTTTGCCCGGTTGGACGAGTCCCGTGGAATCCCGACCTTCTGGGCGATCTGGTCGGCGGTCGCGAAGCCGATGCCGTAGATGTCCTTAGCCAACATGTAGGGATTGCTCCGCACTTGCTCGATTGCCTGCTCGCCGTAGGTCTTGAAGATTCGCACCGCCCGGCTGGTGCTGACGCCGTGGCTATGGAGGAACAGCATGATTTCCCGTACTTGCTTCGCTTCCTGCCATGCATGGGCGATTCGCTCCCGGCGCTTGGGGCCGATGCCATCGACGGTTTGCAATTCAGCGGCGCGGTTCTCGATCACCGCCAGAACCTCGGCTCCGAACCGCCCGACCAACTTCTTCGCCAGAATCGGACCGATGCCCTTGACCAAACCGCTCCCAAGATACCGCTCGACGCCCTCGGCGGTGGTAGGCGGCACCGTCTTCATCATGGTCGCCTTGAATTGCAGCCCGTGTTCTCGATCCCTGACCCAACATCCCTCCGCGAGCAGCCACTCCCCGGCACTGACCGAGGGCAGCGACCCTACGACCGTCGTCTCCTCCCGATGCCCTTTTGTCTTGACGCGAAGCACGCAGAAACCGCTGTCGTTGTTGTGGAAGGTGACGCGCTCTATGACGCCGGATATTTCCTCGGTCGCTGGTCGGCGCTCTGGCATGGCGGCGGTCATGCGTGAGGACTAATTGTCCCACGTAAGGCTCGGGGTTGGGTGATCCATAGGGATGCCGATTCTGCTGGGATTTGGCTGCCGGGAGGGGTTCAGGGTCGGCTCGGGCGTCTGAGATTACTTTGAACTGTCGCAGCCGCCCGGAGCATAAGGTTCGCGCTGCACGGGCGGCTGTGACCCCAGACGGGCGTGAGCGCGACGGGGCAGGATACTCACGCACCCAACCTGCAAAGTGTACCCCAGAATTGTGACCCTGCGCACAGAATGGCATCGGGCGAACCTGCTACCGTCATGCAATTCATAGCCTTTCTTCCCCCAGAAGGAAGACTGATGTTGGGCCACGAACGTAGAAGCAAGGTACTTGCGAAACTGACCAATGCCCGTTGTGAACTTGAAGATGCCTTGAACCTTTCAATTCCGGCTGCACGATACGATCCCATCGTAATTCCCGAGCCGCTACGCAACAGGCTCTCAGCCATGATCGATGACCTTAACGGTGTGCTGCACCACATCGAGGGTTCGCAGTGATGGGATGTATCATCGGCTTCTGATGTCTGTTAAATGTAATCATCGGACGGTCCATGGAGATTGACTCGTGGTCACAACAAACTCCTTCTCGTCCTCTTGCTCTCATTCCAGAATTCCACGCCCTCTGTTTTGAGAATCTGTTTGTCTAGATCAAAGCACACGCTGACGATTCCTGCCTCTCGAATTGAATCGTCCGCATCTCGATACTGAACAGGAATGTCGTACCAGATGAACGTGTGCCCTCTCTCACCTGCATGATCCTTTCCGAAGTCCCAGAGCGTTGCGTTCTTTCCGCTATACCTCTCATCGTCGCGGCGCGGATACACCTGATATTGCACGACGGCCTTCTCTCCAGCGAGTAATGCAGGGATTATTTTGAAATCTAATTCGTAAGCTCCGATTTCTGATCTGATCGCTCCGAGTTGGACGTATCGTACCGTTTGTGATCCACAGTTCTGAAGTAGGAATCGCCAATCTGAAAGCTGACTGCTCAACGGTTGAGTGCCCACGACATCCAGCACGAACTTCAGTCCACCTCCACTGCTAGGGGACTCCTGCCTGTGACTGTTTAGCGCGATCACGCCTGCTATCGCAAGCAGAACGATTGCCGCCCCGTAGCCGACAAGATACGGCTTGAGCGACGATTGCCCACTCAAAGCTCCATGCGCTTGAGCGACGGCCGTCGTTATAGCGGCTGTGATCGTAGCCCCACCAGCAAGCACGGGTATGAGGTATTTCACACTACTGTCCTGTTTGTAAAATTCGCATTCGCCAACCCTCAGCGTAGCATCAATAGCCTTTGAAACCTCATTGACGATCTTTGGCCTGCGCTGGCACATGGGAAGAGAGGGGCATCCCTCAGGACGCTGATTCTGCGGCGATTTGACTGCCGGGAGCGGCCTAGCCATCGGTTCCGGCGTATCAAAGGGCTGGGAGCCTTTGGGGCCACCTTGGAGCGGCATCGCAGGCGCGAGACCGTGCCGCCATCGGCAAAGAACACCTCCGTTGCAGTGCAACAGAGGCCGTCCGCCGAACGCGCTCGCCGCCTGTTTTCTGCTGATCGCTGCGTCGATTTTGGCGGTCCGGAAGTTCGGCGCAATTCGACGGGGGAAAGCAATCCGGTGGGCTGAGCAGATCGTGGAGGAGATTGATCGGCGATGGCCACAGAATCAACGTGTACAACATCCGCGCTTCTTGGATGTCGAATCCGAATTAGGGCGTTTCACTTTCCTCAGAAGTTCCGTCAGCGGGTTCGGGAAGAACGGCCAGCACCGTCTTGATGCCACTGATCAATCTCTCAGCTTCGGGCACGCTCTTCACGTCCATGCCGACGAAATCAACCGTTCGCACTCGCCTTCTTCTGAGTCGTGCTTGATCAATCTGCCCTCGGACATCGGAAAGCGGTTTGTATTCCTCGCGCACGCCTATGAAAACGGAATCCTTATTGGGACTGATTTTCCCAACGGTTTGATTGTTCTCATCTTTAATGCTGTAACTTCCGGCCACACGTTGGACGCGCACCGTGCCCAGTGCAAGCGCCAAGCCTTCGCCAAGTTCGATGATCTGGCTCGGAAAGCTTTCCCACCTGCCTTGTCTCTTTTCAGAGTAGAAAGACAAGGGCGGTTCCGGGCTGTCCAGCATTGTTGCGAACGCCGCCTTGTACTCCGTGGCGTTCGAAAGGCCAATCGCCTCCTCCAATTGCTTGTAGCCAATCCATCCGACTCGATCCAACATTGTCGAGAATCTTCCTTCTCCATCTTCTCCAAGGAACACGGGCAGGTAGTCGAATGGAACGTCAGGAGAATTGAAGAACGCCTTGGATTCGCAGTCCCATGTAAGCGCAATGTAGTGGCAGTTCGCCTCCGGCAGCCCAGCCAAGCCCAGTCGTCCGAAAATTCCGGCGAGGATGGAAGGTTTTGCAAGGCTGCGTCCGGGAGATTTCTTTGGCGAGTCGTTCAGTCGTACTTTGTACGCCTCGAACAACAAGTGTGATTCGGAGATGGCTGCTGCACGTCCGTCCCACAACGACAGTGCATTTGCGAACCTGTATTTGAGGGTAAGCTGGCCGTTAATGCTGCTGTTGAAGCCCTCTTGCTCCATTCCCCATTTCCCCGCACGCAATACCGAGGTCTCTTGCATGGAGTCCGTATACGACTGTGCCTTTGCTTCAAGAAAGACTAGGTATGTCTTTTCCGATCCTGTGCGACAAATTATCAGGAGATCGGGATCGCCAAAGTCAGCCAGCCCAACCTCTACAATCAGATGGGCGTCTGAAATCCCTTCAATCCAAGACGGTCCATTTCCAGTTCCCCAGCAGGTGGCTTTGAGGAGGTTCCTGATGGACCCGACGAAGTCACCGCTGGTATTGACATGAGAGACCACCGCGTTGATGATTCCGCGCTCTCCGTACCAGAACACGTTGGGGATGGAGTTAGGCATTGCAGTTCTCACAGGAACACGGACTCCGCTGTGCTCTAGGCTGCCTTCTTCTTCCCCGCCCTCACCTTCGCCCACCGCGCCCGCTGCGCCGCAGCGATCTTCCTCCGGGCTGCTGCCGACATGGTGCGCTTCACAGGAGCCGAAGCGGTTGCGGCTGGCTTCGATCCCCTTCGAGTCTCCGCCCATCGCCTCTTTTGCGCTAAGCTGATCCGCTTTCGAGCCGACGCCGACATCGTATGGTGCCCGTTCGAGCCTGCGCTTCCCAAAGCTGCTAGTGCAGCGGTAAACCGCTGAACTTCCTCCTCTGCCCTGTTCAGTTCTTTTTTCAAATGACCGACCACACCAGATAGATTTCCCATGAGTTTCCCCCTCGCAAGCGATTGTAACTGACGGGCTCTGGTTGCCCTGTGACTCGTGTCACTTGAGTGACAAGGAAGGGGCGGGAAAAAAGGGTGTTAGCGACAGCTACTCGCTTGTGCCGTACTTGCCTTCCTCGATTTGGATGGATGTCCAGATGAACCCCTGCACGTCAATCCGGGAATGGGGCTTCAATCCTCGACTCTTCAACTCCAGTTCCACACGTTCAGCCAATTCCTGAAGTTTGGAATACGTGAGCCAATTCGGTTCCGGCTTGTAGTTCAGCGAGATTTTGAGCGAGTCGGCCATGCGTTTCATGATTGCAGGCTTCATGAACATCCATCTGCCATCACTCGCGAGAAATTGGTAGTAGGTCGCCATAGGCCATTTGTTTACCCCCATTTCAGAGAGGAGGTCAGAGAACTTCGTAAAACGGGCTTCCATCTCGGAAGGGCCGTATAGCAGATCAAAGAGTGCATTCGCAAACCGCTTGCGATTCGCAACATTCCCGAAGGCGGCGTCTCTGAACCGCATCTTTTCCCATTTATCAACGAGGTTTGTTAACACATCTTTTGCAATGTCACACACGCCCGCGTATTCTCGATTCCGCAGAAGTGCAGCGAATCGCTTCTTGCTCAAATCGTGCTTGAGCAATTGTGCAGCGTCTTCCTTATATTCTCGTTCTCTTTGTTGAAAGTCGTCCGAGTCAAATCCACCATCAAAGCAACGGAGAAAACACTCAACGAGATGATCGAAATCCAACGGAGGGCGGCTCGGCGGACGCTTAACCTTGAACTGTGGTGTGTGACGTTTGCGCTTGTTGTGAGGAAATCTGAAATCGGTGCTAGGTGGAGTCGCTGGTTTCAGTTTCAGTTCCGGTGATTGTTGAAGTGTTATTCTGCCTTCGCGCACAAAATCAATGTCGAGTTTGTTTTCTCGAACTTCGCTGACTCGACCGACCCCAAATTTGGGGTGTTCAATCCAATCTTTTGGCTTCCAGTCCATAACTTCTTTCAGTCGGCTGCTGCGCTCAGTCAAACGAAACATCGTCCGGAAGCCCCAGTTCGCGGAGGGCCACTTTGATCTCATCGACTTTCTGATTGGAAACGCCACCGTCAGGTGCGATCTCGACGTTCAAGCCGATCTTGAGACCAGTCTGTGTGGCAAACTTTGAGAGCACTTTGGTATAGAAATTCATCCACTTCTGGGGTGGAACATCCCCATGCCAACTGACTCGGTTCACACCCGCAGGTGGGAGAGCTTGAACAGGTGGGGAGCCGGGCTCCGGTGACACGGGTTTCCCTTCTACCGGGGTGGTTCCCGGTGGCTGCAACACAAGATTCGGGGCGGGCGCTGACTTCCCCGCAAGATACGCCTCAGCAGTCGCACGCTGGATGATGTACATATCGTCCGACAGTTCGACATCAAAAGTCGTCAGCGACGACTTCCAGTGGAACGGGGCATAGCTGCCATCGGGTCTCTTCGCGACGTATCCCAGCATTCCAGTTTCGACGCCTCTGGCGATTGTGTCTTTGAGGCTTTCGGAATTGAGCAGCCGGGGGAATTGTGGGGATGCGAAGAAAGCGTCCCGAACGGACTTAGTGCTCCATTCTTTGAATGCAGGAGGCCAGTTCCGGTCCAGAAAGCTAGGGCTCACGGCCTCCTCGATGTCACCATCCTGCCGCAATCTCATAAGGATCAAATCGACCATGGACGGAGCCGCACTCGAATGCACCAAACCCAGATCGACCGTCTTCCAACTGTTGTCTTTTGCGAGCAGCATCAGATTCTTGTAGGTGCGCCAGACAGCCTCGTTGAGGTCACGTTCTGCTTTTGATTTGTTCGCGGAGAGTTGCTTTTTTTGTGCGTCGTCCAAACGGAGATCGTCCGACTCGTCCTCAATATCTGCCCAAGCGAGGACTTTTCGAGCTTCGTCACGCAGAGAATCAGGTGAATCAGGAACCGCCCACACTAGTCCGCTTTTGTAGGTCCTTCCAGAAGTGCCGCTTTCTTTCGTGGCGCTTTCGATAAAGGCGCGGGTCGTCGTATCCGAGATCGACTGTTCTGGTGGCATCACTACCAGAGAAAGCACCGGGCGGTCGCTGATCTGCCCACTCTTTTCGGGAAAGTAGACCCTCTCAACTCCACTTCCCTTTGTGAAGACTCTCTGGACCTCAGCCCGCAGTGTTTCCTCAATTTTCTTTGGTTGGACGCTGGCTCGCCGATCCGCAAGAAGTTTATTCAGGTTGGGCGACAGGCTGAATCGGTATCGACTTTTCTCGGACGACAAGAAATAACAGGTGGTCGCCAACGTCTCCAGAACGGTTTCAATGTTCCCAATATCAATGTCCGGCTCGGCGACTGCGAGCCTTATTTCTGGGAGGGTGGCTTCCGTCTTGGACTGCCCCCCGTTCGACTCGAAGAAGATCGACGTTGCAACTTTTTGGTGGAGTCGCGCTTTCTTTATGCTATCAACCGCCTCCTTATCCAAACGGACAGCGTGGGATTCTTTCTTGCCGCAGATGTCTGTCGTTACAGCGCCTTCTAGCTTCGCGCCCCCCAGTTGCTCAAAGGCGGCCGACCGGAACATTGGATCATCGAGAGGGGCGGTTCCCATCACAATCAGAGCATCCTTGTGTGCCCCTTTGAAACCAGCCTGATATGCGTGGGATACCCAGAGTGCCAACAAGCGCAGAATGCCACGAGTCTGCTGGAAGCGTGGTAGTTGTTGCCATTTGCGCTCAAAGACCGACAGCAACGTCGGATGGAATGGGTAGCTAGCCGCAAATTGTTCCTTCGCATTGTCTGCCGGGAACCAGTTTGGAACCTGAGTCCTGTTGTCGAGAATGAATTCGCCATACTCCTGCGCGGTTTTCTTGCCCTCATCGGGAATACCGCCCCATTCAAATAAGCGGCGTCGGATGATTTCAGACGTTTCCGTTTCGGCGGACATAATCATCGCCTTGCCCAGCCGATCAAGAAGTTTCTGGAAACGGTCGAAGTCACCTTCGTCCTCGGGGGTCATCTCGTCCAGCAACGACGGCAACGACACGGCCAGCACGACACGATCCTGAGCCCTCGCCTCCTCTGAGAGGTTCTGCACGAACGAGTACAGTTGGTTTGTCAGACCAGACTTGCGGTTGCGCCCCATGTAGTTCAGTAGCTCGTCCATCAGGATCAGGGCGGGCTTGTCTTTGGGGAGGAAAGAACGGATCACTTCACTAGACGGCGCGGTTAGCTCTTGGTCGTGCTTCGCCACAGTTGCGAACGCCTCTTTGCCGCCAAGCTGGAATGCGATCTCGCCCCATGGAGTTTTTCGCAGCGGAGTTCCGTCCTTCCCGCCGCGACCTGTTAGGGAATCGAATTCTGTGCCGACAAAGACCGCTACGGCCGAAGCTGGAATGATCTTCACCCCGGCATCCGACAGAATGCTGGGAACGCCTTTCCACGCCAACGCCTCCGGGCCACCTTTCGCCAAGTGATACAGGAGCGTAAGTGCGTGAGTTTTACCGCCACCAAACTGGGTGGTGAGGTTGAACACCGCCGATGTTTCGAGCTTGATGCCTGATAGTCGCCTGACGGCACTCACAGCCAACTCGGTGAGATTCTTCGTCAGAAACGTGCGGTCAAAGAAGCGGGCTGGCTCCTGATAGTCGGCGGGAGCCCGATGATCTCGAACATGATCCAGATGGACTGCAAATTCGGAGGCATCTAGTGGACGACCGTCCCGCAGGTCTTCGCGAGGGGTAACAACTTTGTACCAAGGTTTGAGTGCCATAAAGGACATCTCTCCCAATCAGGCGCGTCCAAAGCGCCCCAAATTCATGTCGAACTGCCACTCCTTGAAAAAGCCGTAGGAAAAGGTCGCAGACTCGTTCCTCGATCCCACGATCAGCATGGTTTCCCCGCCGATCCGAGTCCTCTCCTGTATTCCCATCGCTTGCGCGACCTGCTCAGTCAGGTGGCGGACGAGCGTGCCACCTTCCGCCGCATCTTTCCGATAGCAGAACACTATCCGTAGGTCCGCACGTGTGCAGAGCACTTTCCACAGAGAATATGCGACCCGATCATCCTCCCGGCTATTCTCCAATTCAATCGCGGCTATCGGGAAACGCCAGCGGCGGTCTCCCGCTGGCTCGAACGCGACAACATCAAGAGCTAGATACTCTTGACGGGCCTCAGGAAGCAGCGTTGAGAGATTTCCCTTCGCGGCTGCTTTCCACCCCATCGCCTCACACGTTGAGCAAACAACGCCAGTGAGGGCAGTTGTCCATTTGCCTAGCTGCCCACGGATCGCTGCATCCTTCAAAAGCGCCGAAGATTCGTGGCGCTGAATGGTGTCCATAAATTTCCCGTACCAGACTGGAGCCACGGCGTCAGGCATCAGAAACCGAGTCCCTTCTTCCGAGCCAGCACTCCATCGATCCATCTTTTTTCGTCACTGGCCTTCGGATACAGGAACGAAAGCACCTGCGCCAAGCGCCAAAATCGTTCATCTCTGCCAACACCCTCTTCCACGAGGAAGCGTCGAAGAGCCTCACCCCTGCCAGCCGCGAATAGAATCATGCACTGGTGAACTCGGTCGAGAACCGTAAGACCTTGAGTCGGAGCACCCTTATCGCCCCAGCCTCCTGATTCTTCTGCCTCTTCTAACTCCGCAACAAACCCCAACTGAAGTTGCGGTGATTTCTTCTTTCGAGTGCTTGTCGGGGTTTCGCCGCCTTCTTTTCCGAATAGTCTGCGAGTGCGTTCCGCCACTGGAAGGAGTCGAGCAACGTCTCCTTTGACCTCGACTAATGAGGTCAGCGACTCCAAATTCGCGCCCAAGCCTTGCGCGATCTTTCTGGCTGCGTCATATTCCAAGATCACACCTTTCGGTGCAGTGCCAGTCCCCTCAGAATCTGAGGTATCTTCCTCTTGTTTGGATGGCAATCCGTCATCATCGTCTTTACCACCCGAAATCGTCCAGAGCCACATCGCCGTGAGTCGCGCATCTTCTTCGAATCCGCTCGCATCTGCTCCTTCGAACACCATTGCGAGAGCTTCCTTCGCGACGGCAGCCCACACGTATACGAGATATTCTCCCAGCCCAACCTGATCTCCGTTCGCTTTTTCAACGCGGGAATATCGGGAGAAGATTTCGAGTGCTGGCCCAAGGCATGCGAAGATCGCGTCTGCGCCGACAACGCCTTCTTCGGCTAATCGGGGCATCCAGTCGTGGATTCGTTTGGGCAACTCCTGAAGTACATCCCGCCAGTCGCCGATTCCCATTCCACCCACGCCGACACTCTCGCGAGGCCGACACACAAGATGAACCGACGACGCGAGTACAGCAGAGTCCTGAGCCCGTAGGCGGCTGGTCATTTCCGTGTCGATTGGCCATGAAGCGGTCACAATCCAACCTGATTCGACCAGAGCAGCGAGCATCGCTTCCCAACCAGAGGTGGACTTGTTCGCGAACACCACCACGCCGATCCCGGTCGGTTTCGTAAGGCGGCGTCCCTCCGACATGGCAACCGTCATCGTCCGCTCGAAAAATTGACGGTCTTTGTTTCGATACATCGCCGCACGGTGCGACAGGGTCACGCACTCATCAGCCTTAGGAGAAAGTGGCTCGTTAAATAGTTGGGGGTGAATATTCCCGACCATTCGACGTAACCACACGTAAAAGAAATCCGACAGATCAGCGTATGGAATCGCGTCGTAGTAAGGAGGATCGGTGACAAAGGCGTCTACGGAGTCATCAGGCAAGGGGTGAGCGGTTGCGGAGGCCTGCTCCACGGTGCCTGACTTCATGTGCAGACTCGCCAAATCTCTAAGGACCGCGCAGAACGCATCGATATATTGCTTTAGGTCCCCTGTGCTCTCACTGAATGGGTAGGCTTCGGCGAAATCCCACACCATCGGAATAGCTTGACGACCAAACATATCCACCAGCGTTTCGCCAGTTGGCTTCCATCTACAACACGATGAGTTGTACTGGGCAACCTTCCCAGCAGCTAGCGCGAGACAAGTGCTGACTGCGTCCGCAAGCGAAGGGTTGGCTTGGGCGAGCTTTGCATGCTCCTCCTTTATCAAACGCGCCAACGTCAGCATTAGGAGGGTCTGGCGAGGGTTAAACAGGTCACCCCAAGCACGCATGCCGTACAAGACTACGTTGAAGAAGCCTCTGAGGTGGTTCAGTTCCTCGTTGGGGACAATCGAAATCCCATTGTCGGCGTGTACCTTTTCGTTCAGATATTGATTCTTGGCTAGAGCGAATTGGCGTAGCTCGTCCTCAGTAGGAGAGCGATATGACTTTCCCACTTGACCTGTTCTGCTGACTGCAACCGCGAACAGCTTGGCGTCTGCGGCACCGCCTTCGCGCTTTGACAACTGCTCGCGGACACTCTCCACCGGAGTGGTGTAACCGCACACGGGACAAGTAGCACTGCCTTGCTTTGATGTACCTGCTCCGACCGCTTGACTCGAAGTCGGGCTAGCAATCTCGATTTCAACTTCCTGTGTTTTGTTGTTGCCTGTCAGGATAAGTGCAATCGCGTTTGTGCTTTTCTGCCGTAACCACAGCGAGCGCAATAGCGGAATCCGGTAACCACACGCGGGCCCTTCGCAAGTGATCGTTCTGGCCCAGAAGAACACGAGCCGATTCTCTCGATTGTCATTCGTAAAATAGTAGGGCTTGAGCGCCTGTTCGAGAGCGGACCGAACGGAATCACCGGACTTCCTGACCTGCTCGACAAGCTGTAAGCCGTATCGCGGCACATAATCAAGAATGACCTTGTTCAGCAATACCGGGAGAGGATTTAAGTCGCTCGCGAATGCTTCGGCTCCGACCCGCTGAGTTTCTAGGGGAATCGCACCGCCGCCAGCAAAGGAGTCAGCAACTAGCGGCGATGTTCCCGGACTTCCTCCTAACGATTGATGCGCGACACTTGTAAGCACCCGGCTAGTGTTCAAGAATTCGCTTACAGTTGAATTCTGCCAGTCTGCAAAATCAGCAATAAAGTCGAGGAGTGCATACCGAAGCTCCAAGTTGCTGTCCAATTTTCGGGGATCATTTCGAAACTCCAGAAAACGCTCCGCACTTCGGCCACTCAAAAGTCTGAGGTGATCATTCGCCCAAACCTGCATTTGTGATTTTGCAGCGGTCCGGAAGGAATCTGGGCACTCAGGGTCTGCCGGGTCGGGCCAAAGTGCTGCGCAGATCACAGCACGACAAGCGGCTAAAGGGCGTCTTGCCCACCAAATGTGCAGGGTAGAAATGTGCCCGACCTTGGTGTTCTTTTCCCGTCGAGCGTGCTCAGAGATTCTTTTGATGGGCAAATCGACTTCGATCAACCGTTTGGGCAAAGCGGAAGTCATTTCGACTCACCGCCAATAATCTGCTCGGCGCTGGTGTGGTAGTGATCGATCTTCACAATAGGTTCCCATCCCAGCCTTGCCGGGTCTTGAACTGAATGTAATTCCGGCTTCGACCCGCAGTTGAAGACGGCGTACAGCCAGTAATCTTGTTTCAATCGCTCGGCGGTCTTGTATTCGTTGAAGCTCAGCGCGACCTCGCCTATCACTGCTCGCCCCTTGACCTCGATGAAGCGAACGTCGGTGAAGGTCTTTGGATCATGCGGATGCGGCTTTCGGGAAATCAGGTCGAAGCCACGGTTGTCGGCCTCGACGCTCTCAACTTCCCATCCACGGCTGGTCTCATACTTCTTTGCCTCCTCGATAGCTATCCGTTCGATCTCCTCGTCGCGCACCATGAACGCAATGCCCGGTGCATTGCGTTCGGGATGAGGCAGAACCCAAGCACGCCCAAGGTGTTGAATATCCCCAATGGTGCATTGCTTTTCATTCCGCAACTCGGCTCGGCGGTTCTCAAGTCGATTGTTCAACTCGTCTAGGTGAGACTCTGCTAAGGAAATGTTCCCATCGAGCCCCGCCACCGTGACGCCCGACTGTTGCTGCCGCCCGACGAGTTCCGCAAGCTGTAAGTTCTGGCGATTGATTAACTCTCCGAGGGAAATCTCCATGTGCCGGGAGATCGTGTCCACTTCTTTAGCGCGTTGCGCAGCAACTTCATCTAGAAAAGGCTTCAGGGCAGCATCAACCAGCGCGTGCTCGACCGCTGCACGTTCGGGAAGACTCCCGTCGTCGGGAACGGGCGTTCCCTTCGGAGCAGGGGATATGTCTAACAGAAGCGTCGGCTGCTTGATCGTGAGTTTCCCATCCATCGTGGCCTCCACGATGAACAGACGCCGATGGAGGCAGTTAGCCCGCCCGTCCTTGATGGAAGCGCCGAACACATCCAGTCGATAGGGCAGTTTGGTGTGTAGATCGAAAAATACCGTCCCTCTTCGCAAGTCATCACTGACTCGCTCGCCAACGTCTTCTCTGACCGTCTCAAATAGAGGATGACCCGGCGTGACCCACTCCAGAGTTGCGTCTTGAGGCAGGAGAGCCTTGTCGAAGACGACCTTCTGGTACTCGTGCCCCAACTTTCCAAACCTACCTTCCAGTCGCTCACCAATCGGGTAGAGGGTGCGAGGGATTCTACCAATGCGGTAGACGTGCCCATCTTTCTGCACGGGGCGCGGGTTGACGCCGGAGATCGGTGCCGCCTGCGTGAAGAAGTCCTCGATAACCTCGGGGATGAGACGGCGCTCACGAGCCTCAGCCGACTTGCCGACAATCGCACCGAGGTTCAACTCGCGCTTGGCCAATCCCTCCAATGTTGAGTTGGTGATTTTTCGAAAACGATCTGCATCGACCTCTCGGACAATTCGCGCTTCAATATTGGGGAGGTCGGTTCTTCTCGCGTACATGTCGCGGAAGAGCTTTTCGAGCAGATTAGACGGGAAGACTTCACCGATGACATCGAACACGTGGTCAGTGCCTAGCTCTTTACGAATCTCACTCAGACGTTCCAGCAGTTTTTGGAGGACCCGACCCTCTCGGGTATTGAGGGCGGCGAAATTGAAGATCAGGCAGTTGTGTTCCTGTCCGTAACGGTGGATACGTCCCATACGCTGTTCTAGTCGGACCGGGTTCCACGGGAGGTCGTAGTTAATCATGAGCCAGCAGAATTGAAGGTTGATACCTTCGCCTGCGGCCTCCGTTGCAACTAGAATCTGCGCCTCTTCCCTGAACTCGCGTTCTGCGTAGATGCGGCTGCCCGGTGTATCACGGTCTCCAATCTTCATCCCGCCGTGAATCTGGGTCACTTTGAGACCCCATTCTCGCAGTTTGCCGAGGGGCCTTCCGTCTTGCCCGTCTCCGGCGAGGTAATCGAGAGTGTCCTTGTGCTCGGTAAAGACGAGCAACTTCATGCTCGGGTTAGAAAATATTTCCTGTTCCGCAAGCACTTTCTTGAGCTTCACCAACTTGGATTCGATTTCACGGTGCTCCAGCGCCCGCGCTTGGTCGATAAGTCTGCCGATCTGGACGATTTCCTCTTTGAGTAATGTCGGATCAAAACTGATCGCAGCGTTTTCAATCTCCTCGATGTATTCGTCGCGCTCCTCTTCGGGCAGGTCGTCCAAATCTTCCGGAATCTCCATCTGCTTTCGCAGGTAGTCGCGGGGGTCTTCCAGAATCTTCTTTCGTTTGTCCCTCATGCGTTCAAGACTGCGACGAACCGCATACACACTGGACGCAAATCGTCGTTGCAGCATCGCCATAGTGAAACTCAGAGCCCGGCTGCGCGGAGAATCTTCCTGAGCGGCTTTGATCGACTGATCTTCAACGTACCGGGTGAGCGCATCGTAGAAGTCATATTCCTCACCATCCAGATCGAAGGACGCGGTGTGGACAAATCGTTCAGTGAAGAGCTTCTTCACCTCCCCGGTTTCGGGATCGGGGAACGATACCAGAGCCTCTTTAGTTCGTCGGAGATAGAACGGCGCATAATTCCGGCGCATCGCCTCTTCGAGGCTTTTAACGTTTCCGTACACGTCACGGTCCAAAAGTTCGAGGAAGAGACAGAAGTTCTCGGGATCGCCTTTGTGCGGAGTCGCCGTCATCAATAGGAAGTGGTCTGTCATGCCCGACAGAGATTCGCCGAGGCGATAGGCGAGCGTCTTCTTGTCGGCGCTGTACGCCGCCATCTTGTGGGCCTCGTCCACAATGATCAAATCCCAGCGGCTTCGCAGGAGGCTGTCCTTGGCATCCTCAATTCGGGAGACCCACGAGATCGATGTGACGACCTGATTCCGTTCTTGCCACGGATTCATGCCGTAGTTGGCGCGAAGCACGTCGCTGCGGATGACCTCAAACTGCTCTCGGAACTTTTCCTTCATTTCGCGCTGCCACTGAAATGACAGGCTGGCGGGCGTGATGATGAGCGTCCGTTTGACCAGTCCACGAATCTTTAACTCTTTGAGGAGCAGCCCCGCCATGATGGTCTTGCCTGCGCCGGGATCATCGGCCAGCAAGAAGCGAATGCGCGGCATCGTCAGGAAGTAGTCGTAGACCGCCTCAAGTTGGTGAGGAAGCGGGTCTACTCGGGCGATGGAGAGAGAAAAATACGGGTCGTATTCGTAGGCGAGCCCCAGCCTAAGAGCTTCGACGCCAAGCCGGAAGCGCAGGGGGTCGCCATCGAAGGGCTCCTTTTCAGGACTCGACACCAGTTGGGCAAGCTGCTCGGCGCTGAGGATCGGCTCGTGGACTTGATTTGTATTGAGCCCCTTCCCGATCAGCTTTACCGATGCGCCCATCGGGATCGCGACGATTACCTGAACGGGTTCTGGAAAGATCGGCCCACGCACGATGATGTTCGGTTTTAACTGATCCAGAAGCATTTGTTGAGTCCCGAGGATGGAGTCACGATCAAAAGCCGGGACTCCGTGATGGCACGGCCCAAGTCTTGAGGGAGTGAACTGCTAAATATAGCAGAGTCAATGGGTTGGTATTGGCAGCCCGACTGGTCTCACTTACTTCTTTCAGCATCGTCGCAGGCGCAACATTTGGGTTCTCGGGGTCGGGAAAAATATGTAAGCCAAGATCGGCGGATTTGGCCGTTCGGCTGAGACAGGCTAGGCCCCCCCGAGTATGCGCAGGCATTCCCGCTTCACTTTCGCCAGCCTGTTGATCGCGTGGTAATCAGCGACGATGTTCTCTGAGGCATGGGCCGCATCGTCGCGCGTCTCTTTCATTGCCTTGATAGCGTCATCGGCCATCTGAATCGTACCCGCTTTGACGGCCAATCGAAGGATGTCTGAGATATTGAGGTAATTGAATAGACTACGGGCGGCATCGCCATCTCGCTTGTATTGCCGGGTAATCTGTGCGAATCGCCTTGGATCGAGGTTCCTGCTGAGGTAGTCGCGGTCGTCGTTTCGTGGTATTGAACTCAACACCTCTCGCTCAAGTGCCTCCAAAATAACGTAGAACGACAGCTTTAAGAGATGGTGGTTCAAGTCGGAGTAATGGACATAGCCCGAAATCTGTCGATGGCTCAGGACGAAAGAAAACTCACGATCTGCAAATGTCTCAACGAGGTCGAGAAGGCTTGTTCCGTCGCTAATAAGGTCGCCAAGTGCAATCTGGCTCGTGGCATGAGAATCCCGTCCAAAGTATCCAGTTAGTTTTCCATTTTGTCGGATAGGTATGAGATTGAAGTCGGGATTGCCTTTCGAGACCTGCGCCGCAGCAATCTCATTCCCCGCGCAGACCAGCCCCTTCTCGGGGATCATGATGTCCCTAACTGTAAAAGTAATGGCCAGTCGTTTGAGAGTTTCTTCTAGCGATGGCATTTGTTCGCACCTCCAAGTTGCCCGCCAATTATGGGACACGGTGCGTACAAGATACCTGAAGAATCATCCGAGCATGCGTCTAGTTCAGACTTCACGCTGCACCTGACTCAAATCGAGCTTCTAGCTGGAATAATGGAGTCTTTCCAGCAGCCTCACCATCGCCAGCGTATCCTGTCCACAATAATCCCGAAGTGCCTTCTCAATTCTGGCCCGCTCGGACTGATCCAATCCTCCCCGCACCAATGACTCCCAAGCCGCCCCAGCGTCGGTGCCATTAGCCACGTCCATGCCCTCGTAGGTCATCTCGGGGACGAGAGCAGGCAAGACGTACTTCAGGGAGAACGACCCGCCGAATGCCGGGTGGTAAACGTGCTTTCGGACGGCGGGATACAAGTCCCACAACCGACCCTGAATATTTTTGATCCGCCCCGCAAACTCGGGGAGCCATGCCCCTAGTTCCTTGAGTCTCAGCGATTCGAATGTTTGGTTGTACGCCACAATACTGCCGCTGTCGCCCATCACTGCGCACAGCGAAGTGATGAACTCGCGCCGGGGATCAGTCGTGTCGGTCGCAAGGAATTCGTAATGCTTGGGCTCCGCACCGGGCGTATCCAGTACATGGACTGACCACTGGAACGGAAGTTGGTCATACGGGCGCAGTCCGGCGAACAACGGGAGCGCCGGGAAGACGGTCTCAAAGTCCATGAAGTAGAGCGGATAGCGCAGAGTCTCAAGTTCTGCCTCAAGCTCGGGCGCAATTCGAACACCCTTTTCTTTTGCTCCCAGTGCAAACTTGCATTCCGTTTTCGTAAGGTGGAACTCTTCCATGAGGATGATCGGGCTGGGAAGTTGGTCGATCATTGTGATCCCGGCGCTGCGCAGCGCCTCGATTTTGCACCCTGCAATCGGCAACGACCGGACATCATCGTCCGGCCATGCTGGATGACAATGATCGTAGAACTCGCAGTCGTAGGGGCTGGTGCAGCGAGTGCCGGGTTCAGGATTCGGCGGCAAAGATTGTGCCAACATCTTGAACTGCTCGTCCAAGGTGCGGCTCACCTGTCCGTCGCCGTAAGTCCGCAGCGCCTCGCTCGCAAACAGGCGAGAGAGATCATAGACATTCTCCCCATCCGCCCCCACCGTACCGTCGTAAACGTAGTCGCGGCTCAGGTGCATGACGTTCGTGTCTTTCACCTCAACACCAGCGCCCGCCATCACGTATCTCTGGATGCTCACATCGTCCGTATATTCGGGCTTCACTTTGGTTGAGGACTTTACTTCGGTGAGATGGAAGCACTTGCCAGTGCGCCTCAGGACATCAGTTCGAACGAGGACGCCGCTGTGTTCGAAAGTCGCTTCGAAAATCGCTGGAACTTCAGGGTTCGCTATGAGTTCACGGGTGTCGCGGATGGCGTTTGAGAGGTGCTTATAATCGGCAGCGACGACCACGCCTCCGGGGAACATCTGCCGTGCCAGAGACCCCACGTCCATGCCCTGCTCCATCCGGCCATCGTCAACATCTTCGGCAAGCTCGGGCTGGTGCACTTCCAGATACTCTCGCTTGGGACACTGGACTCCGGCCATGTATTTCGACTTGCTGATTTTGCAGGTTGGATGCACGGGAACGGGGGCGTTCATCACCGCCAGCAGAGCGGCGGACAACTCGGCCGCATTTTCCTTCTTCGTCCTCGCCACATTACACCTCTTTGTTCAGCCTTGCGCCGCTTGGTCTTGTCCTTCAGGGAGCGGACTTGCAAACACGGGCTCTGTCCATGCTCCACTCTTTACGGGAGAGAATCAGTGATTGCACCCCCGGCTTGCGATTACGGAAGTGCTATTTTATGGGGCGGCTGCCATAGACATTGGACCGACAGGGTTGCCCAAACCACGAATCGTTGCTCCGATTTCACCACGCAGCTTGGCTCATTTCCGACCCACCCTTCTCTTGCTCATGCGGGCACACTCTGCCGCAATTTCACGCCGGAGTCCGGGCGGTTTCACCACCAGAGCGTCCGCGCCAAATCCGATCAGCCATCGCTTGATCTCGCCCAAGTCGGCAACTTTGAGCTTGAGAACAATGCCACCGTTCCGTCCGTCCACAATGCATTGGCTCGGGTGCCATGTCCGCTCCCTGACGTATGGCGCTTGCTCCTTCGAGAAACTGATTTCCACCTCCTGCGCTTCTCCCCCGATCATCACAAACGCCGACTGCGAGAACTTCTCCAAGTCGAAACCACTGGGATCGAATCGCCGATTTGTTAGGGACACAGACTTGATCCGTTCCACAGCAAATACCCGCAAGTCCTCGCTCCGTTGGTCGTATGCAACCAGATACAGGCCGTTGCTCACATACCAGAGTTTGTAGGGATCGACTTCCCGCGAAACGGGCTCCTTGTATCCGACAGCCGTGTGTTCAATGCGTGCCGTGTATCGGTGCAGCACCGCTTTTGTCAGCTTTTCCATGACCTCGCGGGATCGGCTGTAATCCTTCCAGCCGGAGGTGCTGACCGCAACCGCCCCTTCCAATTCCCGCATCAATCGAAGGCTCTCGGCAGGCAAAGTCGCACCAATCTTCTGCATTGCGGACTCGATGGAGTCATGGATTTCACTGCCTTGAAGAGGACGGAGCAGTCCCCGGCTGTAATAGAGCGCCATCAATTCCGTGAGTGTCAGTGAGACGGGCGATTGGGCAGAGAATCCCTCGATGAATCGCCAGAAGATCGTGCCGTCTCTGGCCTCCGACACGATAGGAAACCCAGCGCGTTCCAGACCCTCGATGTCCCGTTGCACCGTTCGCTTAGTGACACCCAGTTCTGCCCGCAACTGGGCAAGCGACCGTCCCAGCTTCCCGCTGAGGAGCCGGACGAGTTTCCATTGTCGCGAGAGTTGATCGCCTCTGGGCATAGGGCACGGATGACTATGGTTCCAGCGTATCCGCCTACAACAATCATCGCAATGACGTGTGTCACCGAAGGTCATCACGATTCTGATATTTCGAACAAATCAGGTGACCTCCGGCGTCATACCTCGTGGCTAAAGTGTTTGCATGACCAACGTGACCCAGATTCGCTTTGCCCCGGCAGTGATATCGATGCGGGACTACTTGGAGCCCCACCTCCCGTGGTTGGAGAGGGTTGTCGGCTGCAAATATTCCGAAACGGTAACGTTTGAGATCGACCTGCCGATTGGGCGGGTCGTGATCGATGAATTGCTCGGTGGAGTTCCGCTCGATGACCAAGCCGATGTGCCCCTCAGATTCCGGGCGGAAATCGATCATTGGGAAATTGGGGGCGGGGTGAGTCCCCAGATACAGCTTTCACTTTCCCGCAAGAGAACAACCAACATTGTCGAGCGGGAACCCGCGTGGAATGCCGTGTGGCGAGACTGCCCTATCGCCGTTTGGTTTAAGGGTGAACCCAGAGCCTTCGTCGTTGCCAACATCCCATATGTCTCTTTCCAACAAGGCTTGTTCTCGAAGTCGAAGAGTTGGTTGATCGTCAATCGTGCTTCCACGACATCTGTGCTCAATCGACTACTTTCCTTGACCCAATGCCAACCCAAACAGGTGAGTGTATGGGGCGGCGGGCATCTGAGCTTCACACCACACCACGACTGGGATGCGGTCGTGCTCGATCCGTCCGTCGTTCAGTTGGTCAGGAACGACTTCGAGTCGTTCTTCCAGCGCGAACCTTGGTTCCGAGAGCACGGATTGCCTTTCCGGCGCGGTTATCTTTTTTATGGTCCTCCGGGCAATGGCAAGACCACGGTAATCAAAGTAATGGCGTCCCACCCTGCAATCACGCCTCTGAGTTTCGACTTTGGGAGTGAGTGCATGAACAACGAGTCCCTTTCGGGCTTTTTCGAGGAGGCGAACCGGAATGCCCCGTCACTGCTCATATTCGAAGACTTAGACCGAGCCTTCGTGGTCAGGGACGACGAGCGTCCGAGAATCACCCTTCAACACTTTCTGAATTGCCTTGATGGTGTCGGCACCCAAGACGGCTTGATAGTGGTCGCCACGGCAAACGATCCCTCAACGCTGGATGCGGCGATACTGAACCGTCCGGGCCGATTCGACCGGGTGATTCCATTTCGACCTCCCGATAGTGATCTCCGTGGTGACTATCTTCGCCGCCTTACTCGGGGGGGACTGACAGTTCAGGAACTACGCTCTGCCGTGCTGGGATCGGACGGATTTTCGTTTGCGCAACTGCGAGAGAGCTACATCATGGCTGGGCAACTTGCGTTTGGTTCCCAATTACGGATTGGGATGGAACAACTGCGCCAAGGGATCGACGCTGTTCGGACTCAAGCGACGGCAATAAAATGTTGGGACGGATCGAAAATGGGATTCGAGAATGCCGGATTCGCGTGAGAAGCTAGCCAATCTCGCCTTTCGTAACTTTCCCATTCTCATTGCAAACCCTAATCTGAAAGTGTGCCCGCCCGCTCGGGGCGTGTCGAACATACAGAGAAAAGGGGACCGAACGTGGATTACGGTCGAAAGTTTCTGCAACTCGCGCACGACGCCATCCAACTAGAAGAAGAGGAATTGAAACAACTGAAAGCCGACCAGCATTCTAACTTTGGGAGCACAAGGCAGTGCGACGAAGCATGGCAGAAATATTTCATACTGAAGCACGCAATCCGGATCGGCTTTCGCCCGAAACTCTTCTCCGAACTGCCGTGTGGCAAGAAGCATATTGACCTCTATTTTGTCGATGGCAGCGGCGCTACGCTTGCAGTGTTCGAGCTTAAGCCGGGGAACCCGAATCCAACCCTTGCAGAGCGCATTGCTGACGACTGCGAAAAGCTGCGTGATCTCTCCGATATTCATTCTGAAACGCAAAAATATGTCGTTGGGATAGTGTGCGGATCGCCATCAAAGATCAAAGCGTGGGAAGAAACGTTGACGGAGTATTTGAGGAAGTCAAACGTAATCACCCATAGAGTCGCCGAACTTCCCGATATTCCCTCGAACGAGGGCGGGGTGATCAAAATTGTGATGCTCCGCGTGACAGCAGCAGCCACAATGAAAGCAGGAGCATAGCACAAACTCGTCAGAGCAATCCCGCAGGGCCCTGTCTTGCATCACGCCGCATTAGAGGGGAATCCACCAGCCCCATGCACGCCCTATCCAGATCAGAGTGGCAGCAAGGGCTCACGCAGCAACCTCAATACCTCCTCGAACCTGAATGGCTTCTCCAAAACGGGGAGGAAGCGCAAGGCCTCCGGCAGTTTCTCCCGTGCCTCATCGCACCAAGGAGTCATCAGCGCCATCCTCTGAGCAGGGTTGATCGCATGGATCGCGGTCACCAACTCCACCCCATTTTTGATCTGAACGCCGGGGATGAAGCGATAATCGGAAAGCACGAATTCAAACGGTCCGTTCTTTCTATAGAGCGAGAGCCCTCCATCCCCAAAGTGGGTCGGCACGACTTCATATCCACAGGCTTCCAGCTTCTTTGTGAGAAACGACAGCAAGGTATCGTCATAGTCCACAAGCAAAATCTTCATTCATCCTCTGCGTAGAACTGGTTGAGTTCGTCAGCGAGTTGTTTCCCAAAGAGCAGCATCGGGCACCTGCGGCTGATGCACTGCATGTTTCGCCACACCATCTCTACCACCTGCGGGTCCGTGATCTCCTTCTCCGGCAACCTGCGGTCTTCGCCATCGATGAGCGCAAGAATCGAATCCACAAGCCCTGTCCGTGTGCTCTGTCCGATACCGGGGCATATCACTTTCAGATACGCCGTTGTCAGGGTAATGCGGCGATGGGCGGCATTGGTTTCATTGCTTGCCAGCGGTCACTCCTCCAAGCAGCAGAAGTTCTAGTTCCTCGATCTCGTCTGTCCCGGCGACGAAGACATACCGGACGCCCTGTACCCATGCGGACGGCACTCCAGTTGGCAGGTGCACGCCGAACAATTCCGCAAATACTTCTCTGGTAATCCTCACAGGTGGTACACACCGTTGATCAGGAGCAAATAGATCAGACCAGCGGTTCCGAAGAACACCACGAACTGCATGAAGTAGCCCGCTCTGCGCCGGAACACCAAATTGCGTACCGTGATGTACCAGAGCACCGCGCTGAACGGACCCAAGAAGGTCGCTCCCATCTTGACCAGCCAAATGCTGTCAGCGGCAGCACCCGTGAGGTTCCTGCCCCAAATCACCGCGCTCACGACGAGCAACGGCAGCCCGAGAGTGAAGAGCACCAAAGCGACAAAGCTGCCAAGCTGCGACAAGAACCGTCCGAGCATGTGTACCCTCCAAATAGAAATGATTCCAGCTACAAGAAACCGCCACGTCCTGACCCCCTAAAAGTGGCTATGCGGAGGGGGCAATTTCCGGGGGTTTCTGGACGGCTTGCTGAAGAGCCCGGACAGCGGTACCGACGCCGATGCGCATCTGCTCCGCGACCTCCCGCCACGACGCCCCAGACGCTCTGAGGCGGGCAATCTGGTCTGCGTCCACCATCCGTTTCGGGCGACCGAGGCGAACGCCCCGAGCCACCGCGTTACGGAGTCCTGCGCGTACACGTTCCTGAATCAGCGACCTTTCAAATTCAGCCATCGCCCCAATTATCTGAAACATCAGACGACCGGACGGCGTGCTGAGATCGAGGTTGTCCCTCAGCGAGACGAACGCCACTCCTAGCGAATCGAGGTCGGCGAGAGCGTTCACCAAATGTTTCAACGAGCGACCGAAGCGGTCGATTTTCCAGACGGCGATCAGGTCGAACTTGCGCCGATGGGCATCAGCCATGAGGCGGTCGAGTTGAGGCCGGCGCTCACGCGAACCAGAGACACCTTCATCGAGGTATTCGGCTACGATTTGCCAGCCTCGCCGGGCACCATACTCCCGAAGCTCAGAAAGTTGCATTTCCGGGTGCTGTCCGTTCAACGTGCTGACTCGGGCGTACAGTGCAACCCTCACGCTTCCTCCAACATGACGCCGTAAGTAATGGATGGGCACGCTGACGGGGCGGGGAAGCATATATCATCGGCATGTATTCGACTCACTTCATGCGTGAACAGCACATCGCACACGAGGCACCTTCTGAGCGAACCTCGGACGACGAAGATTTTGCCCACTTTGTCTATCATGCCGATGCCTTCTTCCCCGCCTTGATGGAAAGCCCCAAAGTTTTCCGGCTGATGCGGTACGGAAGCTTCAGAATTTTGCCTTCGGCGTCCCGGTAACCCTTGTGCATTTTCGACAAGAAGACGCGGAGCGCATGAAACTTGTCATCGCCTTTGTCCACACGATCAATCGCCTTCGCGATCTCGGGAATGGTTTTCTCCTGCGCCCACATCTTGGCAACTTGTTCGTATGGGAATGGTCTGCTGGTCGCACGCTTGCGCTTAGCGGAGCGTGCGGCTTTCCCCTTTTTCGATGGTGTCTTCATACTCCTCCCTCTCAGTGTGGAACGATTCTGGTAGGGGGAGTTTTGGGGTAGTGATCTGCGAAGGGTGGCTGGCCGGGACTTTCCGGCTAGAGCTTATTCGTCATCATTGCCGAATAGGAGTCCGGCATCTGGGGTGTTGGTGCTGACGAGTCGGCCTTGGGAATCTCTCGTAGTGTGGAATAGCTCTGACGTTTTACCCAACAGATGACCTTCTGCATCACGAACGATGGACGAGCCACCCGCATAGCCCGTGGTTACCGAGCCGATGACCCTGTTTTTCCCGTCTCTTATTACGTTCTTCTTCAGCATTTTGTGTCCTCCTGTGATGAAGTATACGGAGGCCACGGGCGTTTTCGTCACTCGCAAGTGGTTGAGGGGCCAGATGTTGTGCCAATCAGATTTGGGGACGACGGCTGGTTCGACATCCTCTGGCGGCTATGCGTGGACTTGGAACCGCTGGTCGCCGAATTCGAGCAGGAGACTGGAAGCCAGTTTGAAGTCCTGTAAGTGAAGGAGAAATTTGGCGGCTTGCGCTTTTACGTGAACTGTCGTCGGAATGAAGCCATCCGCCAACGCATCGAAGCCGCCATTCAGGAATCCTTCCATACCTGCGAGGTCTGCGGGCAACCGGGAACACTGCGGGAAGGTAGTGGATCAAGACTTTGTGCGATGAGCATGACGCCAGCGGACAAGGAGTAAACCATCATGGGTGAGCTAACGCACGAACAACTTTGGCGGGTTTGTCGGCGGAAGCCGGGGCGATTATGAACCTAACGGGCAGCGCAAGAGATTGACAGCTACGCTTCCTGCGCTGATATTGGGCGACTGCTCCGGTGGGTGCAGGTGGTTTCACACCCTGAGCAGACCTGCCTCGCTGGACTGGGGCGTCTGCGGCAATCCGGCGAGTCATCGTGCGGAGCTGCTCACCTTTGAGCATCAGGGATACCCCCAATTTGAGCGGGAGTGATCAGGACCCGCTGAGTCACCCGTCTGCACGGTGGACAGAGACTCACAAATTATTCAGTTGGCCCAGTGCGGTATCGACGGGGGTTGCCGATCACGCCGTCCTCACAATCTCAAAGTCAACGTGCTTTAGCTTGTCCAGTACAAGACCGGAGGGGTTGAATAGCTTAAATCGAATATCGTGGTCTCGCGCCCATTTCTGCAAAAGCAGCAGCGTCCCCAGACCGCCACCGCCTATCGCATGCATGTCGGTCAGGTCCAAAACTACAATGTGAGCGTTTGTCTGGGACGTAACGGCGTCCCGGATTTTGGAAGCAGCCTCGTTGCGGACAAATCTCCCCGCGCATTCAACGATTGCCGTCTGACCTCGGTTGTCGATGTGTACACTCGGCATCATCCCTCCAAGTTGATTTTTTGTCTGACTGTCGTATGTAGAGCACGAACCGTGCCGTACTGTATTTTGTGCAAGATGCGAAGGGTTACATCCCCACGTTACCGGAACTTCTTGCATAGCGAGAGAACTTCTGTCCTACACACATGCTTGCACGACCCGATTCTCTCAGGCTGCAAGTCGGCGGTATCTCTCGTTTTCATCGGTCGTTGCGGTGTGCTAACGCCATGTCATGCTCGGCCCGTCCGGTTTCGTCAAACTATGCGGTCTTCAACGTCAAGGCTGATTGAATACATGCCGATTCGGAGCTTACGATGTGGAATACGCTGGAGTTCGGGAGAAGAGATGAGACTCGCCAAAGGAGCAGCGGTCGCCTTCGTGCTTTAGTTGTCTCTTGCCCAAGGAGTACTCGCGCAGGGTGGCCCCGTGCCCGACAATGTCGCTACTGGCCTGCCCTGCATGGCGGTCAATCCGAAATACCCCTCAGCGTAGACCCCCAAGAAAGTTGAGGACACCGTTCTTCTGACCGTCCGAATCAGTAAGTCCGGAGTTGTCCACGATATCAAGGTGTATATCGCCACCCTACGCTGGCACTGGCTGCGATTAAGGCTGCAAAACGGTGGAAGTATAAACCGGCCTACTTTGTCTTCTGCCCTTTCGGGCTAGAACGTTTTCGTCGGTCTGTGCTACTTGCAAGTTATCGAAGGATTATCTACCGCTAATTTCAAACACGCTGCCCTTCCCGTATCCGTCTGTGCGTTTTGTGAACGTGCTTGGGCTGCTTGGTATGCCCTTTGATACGCATGCTGTGCTGCCAGTTGTGGGTCATATATAGTTGCGAAAGAGCCTTGACGATAATCTGAATCAGGTTGTGGGGTTACGTCGGTTGATGTACATGTAATTTCGTCGCCGCTGGCGTGGCACTTGGTTTTTACTTGTGCGCTGGCTAAACCAGTCAGCAAGATTGCTACTGCGATTACGACCACCATCTTCTTCATGTCCACATCCCCTGTCAAGATTCTTAGTTCTTGACCGTCAGGGCCTCGGAGTCGGTGGCCTTCTTACCAGTAACTCCTTCCAACGCAGTTAGAACTCCTCGATAGTCGCTCTTTTCACATTGGATTGCGAGTCCACCTTTCTTGTCACCGTCGGCCCAAGTCAGTCCAACAAAATGCTTCTTGGACTTGGTAAGCGCCATCAGTCCACCGATGCCGAAAGAAACGACTGCCAAGCCGATTGCAGCGCCCACACGGCGATGAACGTCTTGTCCGTAGGTTATCTCGGTCACAGCAGAGGCCGGAATAACTAACACGTCTTCCTTGCCCTGCGTAAACCGAATTTGATTCGACTCCACGTGTATCTTCAGACTCGCCCCAGTCTTGATTCCTTGTACAGAACCGCCGTCGTAGGAGACTCCGTAACCGTCTTCTCTCGCAAGAGCGATGGTCGAGATCATGATGCAAAGAGCAACAGCTATTAGCTTCTTCAATATATCTCCCTCAGTTCGAATTGTTTCCTATGTTCGAGTTCCTCATCTGATCCTCTTCCTCGGCGACATAGATTGATACGTGACTAAAGGTTCGTGCTCGGCAACTCCACGCGGTACGCTTGCGTAAAAGCGGGAATGCGCTGGGCAAAACTCGGGGGCCGGCAGATCGGCAGAGCGCGGCTGGACATCAACCGGGAATGGGAAGCCCAACCTAGTTACCGCAGGTCTCGTTTGTTGATTCCCAAAGTGTGAAAGAACAATGATGCAGAGGTTAGAACTGCATGGGGTTAGAACATCGGCTCTCGATGATGTCGTCAAAACGACGGCCTATTGGCACTATTCGGTTTATCCGCACGATTGGGCAATTACACACCTGCGTTTCTGCGCGTAGAGTCGGAGTCAATGAAGGTGGCAGCCAATACCCCGAGTCAACATGCGAGTCGAGCAGAAGCCCAAAGACCAGTCACGTGAGTTCCCGGTCGAGCCGGAGACATGTTGGGAATGCACTCGCGGGAAGATTTTGCGTCTTCCATGTGGGGGAGAGTATGTGGATTGCCCTCCAGCCAACTGGAAGGGGCGCTCTTGCGCGGCAAGGCTGCTAGATACGATAGAGAGTGGACCGTCCGGTCACGCTCGTTGTTTTAACGATCTTAGCGGTAGTAGAACTGATCGCAGATAAGCTGCCGAAGACCCCGGCGCGTACAGCGCCTCCGGGACTGATCGCCCACATTGTCCTTGGTTGTTTACGCGGTACCGCACTTGCGACAAATGCTGGGGGAAACTTGCTGGTTCCTGCAATCGTCGGCGTCGGCGGTGCTCTTATAGGGACATTCGTGGGATACAAAGCCCGCCGCGCTCTGGTGTTGCGAGCACATACCCCAGACTTCGCTGTGGCGATAGCGGAAGACGTGATTGCAGTTGCAGGAAGCTTGGTGATCGTTTCGCATGCCTAGAACGGTTGCCCTGAAAAGTCGATTTGGAGTGGCCCTGTCTGAAGCGGCGACTTGTCTGCGGCAAATTCTCTCGTTGGTATTACTGCGCTCTGCGCCAGTTTGCCACCCAGAGAGCGTTAGGGTTGGTCGAGCGAAATCACTGATTTTCGTCACCATGCCTCAGTAGCGTGAGATGAAATCGAAGGGTGGCGCGAAGGTCGGCGTGGTAAACACTGGTGGTGCAGTAAAGACTACAGACTTAATCGCAGGGCGTGGGCTAGTCTTGGCTCTTTACGTACTCGACGCCATATTCGGTTAAATCGTTGCTGATCTTGCGGGAGCGTACCACACACCCGGCCACGAAAATGTTTGCCGCACCCTGCGTGTAAGGGACAGCAACTTGAATCCAACTGTCCTCACGGTAAGTCTTAGAACTGTGGAAACAAATACCTCCGCGTGAGATGTTCACCACCTCAACTAAGTCTGCTTCGGGACCAAGCGGACCAACACAAGCAACCGTTTTCATGTTGATGCGGCCGTATTTTCTCTTGTCCGCTTTCTTGCCAGTCGCGAGGAGTTCCTCCGGCGAGGTTTTATCCGGAACTGGTTCCCAAACGGTATTTGCAGAGCACACATCGCACATGCGCGTGAGACGATGGGTGATTTGGAAAACGGAGAGTTCAACCTCGTTGAGGGCAGTCACGTGACAGGTTTGGCACACAGCGCATTTGAGAAGTGCGCGTGAGTTGCTTTC
>Ga0116106_1000296_pt1 | contig 29736 bp, 25 predicted proteins | sample June2015DPH_6_50_FD_89717 | JGI IMG/M metagenome (GOLD analysis project Ga0116106, IMG submission 89717) | Peatland microbial communities from SPRUCE experiment site at the Marcell Experimental Forest, Minnesota, USA - June2015DPH_6_40 | ecosystem: Environmental > Terrestrial > Soil > Wetlands >...
ACACTGGCCAGGGACCTCGCCCCCCTGCTGGCGGCCGGCTACCACATCGAGGAAGCTCACTTATTCGATCTCTTCCCTGAGACGTTTCACATCGAATCGGTGATGCTGCTGGCGCGCTGACCGCTTTCATGTCGTCCAGTTCCTCCTGGAAGACGGGTGGTGGAGAAGGCTCTGGCGCTGAGTACGTGCGCGCCAGAGCCCCGCTCGTCCGGTCAAATCAGTTCTCAGTTCCCGGTTCCCGGTTCTCAGTTCTCAGTTCTCAGCAAAACGTAGAGCGCTCAACTTGGAACTCTTGGTGGGTTTTCACAACTCATGACACGCAACTGGAATCCCCCGCGGCAGCCGTTGTTCTGGGCCGCGGTGTCATTTTCGCTCGGTCTTTGGACAGGAGTGCGCGCCTGGCGGCCGCCGTCGTGGTGGGTGATCGCAGTCGTGGCCTTCGTGCTCGCGTCGTCATGGTTTCTTACGAAACGCGCCTGGCTGGCTAAGCTGCTCTCTTTGGGTGCGTGGCTTCTTCTGGGCGCATTTCTGATTCAGGTTCGCGGTCAGCGGCCGGACGACCTTCGGCAGAATGCCCCCAGCATTCTCACCTTGGCGGATGGCCGCGAAGTCACACTAACAGCGCGGGTGATGCGGGAGGGATATGCGCGAGCCGCGGGGCCGCAGTCAATTCGTGAAGCGATTGATGTGGAGACAGAAGAGATCGCAAGTCAGGGCAAGACCTGGCCGTTGCGGGCTGGAGTGCGGCTATCGATCTACGAGAAGGTTGAGAGTTCCGAGTCAGTGGAGCGCCGGGCGCCCTCGCCCGGCCTAGGTGCTGCGGAAAGCGAAAGCCAGACGGGCGAGACGCCCGTCTCTCCGCTTACTTATGGCACGCGCCTTCGCATTCTCGCGAAGCTGCATCCGGCGCGCAATTACCGCAATCCAGGAGCCTTCGACTATGAAGGCTATCTGCGAGACAACGGCATCAGCGTCCTGGGTTCGGCCGAGGCAACAGACATTGAGCGGCTTCCAGGGTTTTCAGGCAGCCGTATTGAATTCTGGCGGACGCGCGTTCATTCGAGCATCGTGGCCAAGATTCACCAGCTGTGGCCCCCCTCCCAGGCATCACTAATGGACGCCATGGTGCTCGGCGAAGAATCGTTTCTGCGCAATGCGACGCGCACCGAATATCAGCGTTCGGGCACGTATCACGTGCTGGTTGTTTCCGGAATGAACCTGAGCATCCTGGCATTCGCCATTTTTTGGACACTGCGCCAGTTTCGCGTCGATCCCGCCGTGGCGGCCATCGCTACCGTCGTGGTCTCGTTCGCATACGCGTTTGTGGTGGGAGTCGGTCCACCGGTGTGGCGCGCCGCGCTGATGCTGGCAACATATTTGGGCGCGCGCCTGCTGTATCGCGAACGCAACATGATGAATGCAATTGGAGCGGCGGCGCTCGGAGTTCTGATCGTCGATCCGCGCGCCTTGTTTGGCGCCAGCTTTCAACTGACGTTTCTGGCGGTCTTCATCATCGCGGGCATTGGCTCGCCCATTCTGGAGCGGACAACTTTACCCTACGCGCGTGGTTTACGGCTGTTGCGGGCCGCCAGCTACGATTTGCACGTTGCCCCCGAAGTGGCGCAATTTAGACTCGATCTGCGGTTGATCGCGGGGCGCCTGCGGAGATTCATCGGCGACCGCCTCAGCGTGGCGCTGCCCGCCATCCTGATGCGCGTCTCGATCGGGCTGGGCGAATTGATTTTCATCTCGGCGCTGATGCAGGCGGGACTGGCGCTACTCATGGCCTATCACTTTCATCGCGCGACCACCATGGGAATGCCAGCCAATCTGGCCGTGATCCCGCTAACCCAGATGCTGATGCCTGCCGCGGCAACCGCCGTCGGGTTGGGATACATCTCGACCGTGCTGGCCAAGCCGGCGGTTTGGATTTCCGGCTTCGCGCTCGATGGCATCGCCGGAACGGTGCACTGGCTGGGAGGCGCACAGGGCGTCGAAATGAAGATTGTCGGATTGAAGATTGCCAGCACATCAATCGCCGACCTGCGCGTAGCCATGCCTTCGCTCCCGATGATACTGGCGTCAATTGCTGCGTTAGCGCTTGCGATGCTGGCAGTTCGTCGCTCGCGCTTGGCCGTCTTCTCTTCTGTGGCATTGGTGTTCGGTGTGGCGGTCTGGATTGCGTTTGTCCCCTCTCGCCCTCACCTTCGGCCGGGCACCATGGAGATGACGACCATTGACGTAGGACAAGGCGATTCCATTCTGCTGGTCACGCCCGAGGGCCGCACCCTGCTCATTGATGCGGGAGGCCTACCGCAGTGGATGCATTCCGACTTCGATCTCGGCGAACAGGTGGTGTCTCCTTATCTTTGGAATCGAGGCCTCGATCGTCTCGACATCGTCGTGATTACGCATCCGCACGCCGACCACCTTGGCGGAATGCCCGCGGTAATTGCGAATTTCCACCCGCGGGAACTCTGGATGAGCATCGACAAGCCGGTCGGCCAATTGGCGCCGATCGTTGCGCAAGCCCGGCGCGCGGGAATGGTAATCTCGGTAAAAAAAGATGGCGATCAATTCGATTACGGTGGAGCGCACTTCCGCATGCTCGCTCCCGGACGCGACCAAATCACCGGGTTGATGCGTCCCAATGACGATTGCCTGGTGTTCACGGCCACGTTTGCCGGGACGACTGCCTTGCTCGAGGGGGACGCGGAACGTCCGGCGGAACGACGTGTCGTGGAAGAGCACCCGGAGGCGATGCTGCTGAAGGTCGCGCATCACGGGAGCGCCAGCGGAACTTCCGCCGATTTGCTCGCGACCGTTCATCCCCGCTATGCGGTCATTTCCGTTGGCGCGCGAAACGTGTACGGACACCCCCGCCTCGAAGTGCTGGAGCGGCTACAGCAGGCTGGGGTGAAAACCTACCGCACCGATGAAGAAGGCGCGGTCAGTTTTTATTTGGACGGCAAGTCGGTGACGCCGGACGTCGCGCTCCTGCACTGAACTTCAGTAGAGACGGGGCTCGCCCCGTCTCCTTTGGACCCAGCGGGGGACACAGCGGGAGACGCCGCAAGCCGCGTCTCTCCAGGAACATTGGGGCGTGGAAGTTTGGACCGATATTCTCACCCGCTGGCCGTCTCGTCATCGAGCGGCGGCAATTTACGGTACGCCTCGATAATCTTTCCCGCTTCGGGCGCGTCTTCTTCGCGCACCAGCAGGACCGTTCCGCCGACGCCGGGAAACGTATCCTGGACCGCGTCAATGGATTTCAAATCGGATTCGATCCCGGCAGATTGAAGCAAGCCCTGCACGACGATGGCTTCGTTCTCCTGCTCCGCGTCGAAAATCTTAACCAGTTTCTCGTTCGGCTCGGGTTGAGGCGAGGGGTTTGGCATGCGTCCTCCGTAAAACCGTCTGTTAACAGATTACGGCAGTCACTATGCCTCTGTCTTGTGGGTCACAAAGGTGTACGCCCAAGGGAAGCTTGATTCGCGGGCGGAAGGTGGCACAATGGCGAGTGGGGCGCAACGCCGGGGACGCGGTCAACATCCAATTCCAAGAGGGACGGGGCAGTATGGAGATTCAACGGGCCGAACCACCGGGCGGAGAACACAATGAGCGCATGGAAGAAGCCCGAAGACTGCGGCGCCTGCAGGTAATGATGAGCATGGTAATGTCGGTGATCAGCCAGGATCCCGATCTGACGCTGGAAGAGGCGGCGGAGATGGCCGCGAATGCCCGCCGCGCCGCTCTCAGCATGTTTCCCGACAAAGAACTTGCCTACGACATCCTCTATCGGCCGCGCCTGCAGCGGCTGATGAACGAACGCTTCCGGCTGCAGTAGAACAACCGCCCTCGCCTTGACCCCGCCTCAACCCGCGCACTAGACTCCAACCGGGGGTGCTCCATGCGCAAACTCATCTTGGTCTTATCTATTGCTGTGACATTTTGCGGCGCCGCGATCGCAGACGAAGACCATCATCACGAGGAACTCACGCAAGACCAGCTGGGCACCGTGCATTTTCCCGTATCTTGCACTCCCGACGCCCAGAAGACTTTCGAAAAGGGCGTCGCACTGCTTCATTCGTTCTGGTATGAGGAGGCGGAGAAGACGTTTCTCGACGCCGAAAAGCAAGATCCAAAGTGCGCTATGGCGTACTGGGGCGAGGCCATGAGTTTGTGGCACCAGCTCTGGGACGAGCCGAATGCGGCGACCATCAAGCGGGCCGCCGCGGACCTGAAAAAGGCCGACAAAGCGAAGGCCCCAACCGAGCGCGAGCGCGACTACATTCAAGCTCTGCGGGCCTTTTATTCCAACAGCAAAAAGGCGGACCATAAAGCGCGCGCCCGAGCGTACTCCGCAGCCATGGAGAAGGTGTACCAGAAATATCCCGATGACCACGAGGCAGCTGCCTTTTACGCGCTCTCGCTGCTGGCGTCGGAGCCGGATAACGACACCACGTTCGCCAATCGCAAGCAGGCCGGCGCAATCCTGGAGAAACTATTCGCCGCCGAGCCCAATCATCCGGGCATTGCGCACTACCTGATCCACACTTACGACAAGCCGCAGTTGGCGGAACTCGGATTACCCGCGGCGCGGCGCTATGCGCAGATAGCGCCGTCAGCTCCGCATGCGGTGCATATGCCGTCGCACATCTTCGCGCGCGTTGGGGATTGGCCGGACTCGATCCAGTCGAACCTGGCCTCGATTGCCGCGACGCGCAAGGCTTCTGTGATGAACATGGGTGGTGAAGGTCACCAGTTCCACGCTATGGATTTTCTCATCTATGCCTATCTGCAAAGTGGGCGTGAGACGGACGCGCTAAAAGTGATTGAAGAAGTGAAAACCATGCCTGCGATGAACATGGGCGGCATGGATCGCGATATGCAGGCTTTCGCGATGTCGAAGTTTCCCGCCATGTATGCCCTGGAACTGCATCGCTGGTCCGAGGCGGCGGCTTTGCCGGTCATCTCCAAGGCAACGCCAGGCGACCGCGCCTACACTTATTGGGCGAAGGCGGTAGGAAGCGCGCGCAGCGGAAACTTGGCCGAGGCGAAAAAGAATCTGGCAGAAATTGACGCAATTCACAAAGACCATTTGACGGGCAAGAACACCTACGCCGCCGAATACGAGGATATGCTTTACCAGGAAGCATCGGCATGGGTAATGCGCAGTGAGGGTAAAGACGAGGAAGCAACCGCAGCGCTGCGCAAGGTCGCGGATCACGAAGATGCAGTCGGCGAAGAGCAGACCTCAATGCCGGCGCGTGAGATGCTGGCCGACATGCTGCTCGAAATGAAGCGCCCGGAGCAGGCGCTGGCCGAGTATCAGGGAGATTTGAAATTTAATCCGAAGCGCTTCAACGGCCTGTATGGCGCGGCCCAGGCGGCGGAGATGGCGGGACAACCTTCACAGGCGAACGAGTATTACGCCGTGCTGGTCAAGACCTGTGAAGGATCGAGTTCAGCGCGTCCAGAACTGGCGAAGGCGAAGCAGGCGGTGGTGGCGCGGAAGTAAATATGTAATTGGCAATTTGTAATTTGCAATTGGAAATCCGAAAGTCGTTGGCGTCTTAAATTACCAATTACAAATCACCAATTACAAATCTCACTTCTCGATCCGCTGCAGGCGAAACAGCAACGTGCCCCATCCCAGCTTGGCGCGCATTTGCACCGGTGTGTGACTGGGATCCTCCGAATACCACACCCACACCTTGCCCTTGGACTGCAGCGAGCCCGAGGTGGCTTCGGCCGTAACCAGCACCGCCGGAAAGGTTCCGGCCGGCACTTTGATCTGCTCACGTTTTTCCACCGTGGCGCGGACGGTAGCCGTCTTTCCGTCACTGATTGGGAACTCGTAGATGGCGCCCAGTTGCAGCGGCAGCGACTGCAGATAGTAGAAGCCGGTGATGACGTCGGTGGCGCAGCCGGCAAGATCGTTTTCGACGTGTTTGGTCTCGCCCGTCTTCAGATTCTTTTCATCGAGCGTGCTTTTCTTGCGCGTGTAATCGAAGCCGATCGATGTCTCACGCTTGTGCACGCCTTCTTCGCTGTGCTTGAAGATCGAGAGCGAGCAGAACGTCCGGGGATCGAAGTGTGATTCGAAACGGTCGTGCACGGGAAAGATGACGTTCACAACTCCTGCAGATTCGGCGGACGCGGTGACTTTGCGGTCGCTTCCGGTGGCTTCCATCCTCACCACACCGGTTCCGGCGGTGATCAAATGCCACTCCGCCGCATAAACGTAGCTACGTCCATCGGGAAAAGGATAGTTGGGACGAGGCGGCGCGATCTGCACCGGAGCGGGGCCGATGGTTGCTATTGGAGACTGGCCTTGCTGCGCCGACAACATGGTCACGATCAATAAAATCGGACAGAACAATCTGAGGGAAAGGCACGACTTCAGTCGTGCCGTGACTTCCGCTGAATAGACGGGCTCTAGCCCCTGGGGTACACGGCTCATGCTCCCCGGCAGACTACCACACCATCTTCGCCACACCATCTTCACCACACCATGTTAAAGATCAGCTTGATGACGAGGATGGCCATCATGACCCCGCACCCAATGCTTGCCTCATATTCGCGGTGCTTCCAGTAGCGTGCGGAAGAATACGCGCTCTGCTGGCTTCCATACGGTGTAAGCCGCGGCCACATGCGCGGCACGCGGCGGGCGTAGTCGTCATAGTCGGGAAACGTCCGCCGCAGGTAACGCTCTTCGCCGGCGATGACCGGGACATAAATCACGGCGAACATCAGGAGCATGACCGCGACGATCCACCAACTGCGCGCCGCGATGGCAAACCCGGCAGCCAGCATCAGCGAGCCCAGGTATAGAGGATTGCGAGTGTAGGCATATGGGCCGCTGGTGGTGAGCTGCTTGTCTTTTTGCACGTGGCCGGAAGCCAATCCGCGCAAGACCAGTCCAGGAACGAGCACGAGCGCGCCGCTTATAAGTGAAATTCTGGTGGGCCGCGCCAGCCAGATGTAGACCACCGCAAAACAAAATCCCAGGGGCACACGGATGCGGCGGGCCACGCGCGACCAGGTGTCTATGCTGGATTGCGACGATGCGGGCGCGGATTGTGAAACATTACTCACTGGTTCCGGAAATACGAGCTTCGGAGATACGGGTTTCGGCAGTACGATTCTGCAACAGCTTTCGAGCCGCGGCGATAACTTCGCCGGCCGTGATTTCGAGCAGACCTTGTTCCGGTTCGCCGTGCCGCGTATGGTCGGTCATGCTGGTCGCGCTTCGCAGCACGGTCGATCGCGTCCCAAACGGGCCGTTGCGCGCCGGATTTGTCGGACCAAAAACCGCCACCACCGGAATTTTCAAAGCCGCCGCCAGGTGCATCGGCCCGGTATCTCCGCCAATGAAGAGTCGAGCCCGGCGCGTAAGCGCGATGAGTTCAGAAACTGAGCAGGAGATCTTTCGCGCCGCCCCTTCGCCAGCGGCTTCCACAGCGTCGGCCAACTCTTCTTCTCCCGGCCCGAAGTTTACGAGCGAAGATAATCCATCTATTGCGAGTTCTTTCGCAACCTGTCCGTAACGCTCGGCCGGCCACATCTTCGCGCCCCAGCCCGCGCCGGGATTGAGAATTACGAAGTTGTTCCCATCCGCCGTAAGACCAGCAATCCTGCTCTCGGCATCCGGATCTACGGGAAACTCTACCCGCGTTTCCACCACTGCAGTCGGGCTGACGGCTTCCGCCAGCGCCAGCGCCTGTTGGATGACATGAGTGCCGTTCGTCTCCAAAAGTACGTTTCGCGTGTAAAACATGCTGGCGGCATTCTCCCGCGGTTGCACGTCCCCATAGACGACGAGCGCGCCGGACCAGCGTGCCAGCAACGCGGAACGGACTGCGCCCTGAAAATCAATCACCGCGTCATATTGCGTTCCGCGTAACTGACTCAGGCCGACGGCCATCTGCTGCCAGGTGTTGAATGAGAAAAGGGCGCGGCGCCATTCCGCCAGGTTGACCGAATGGACGCGGTCGATCAGCGGGCGCTGCGGAGAGCGCGGTCCCGATCTCGGATAGCGCAGCGTGCATAGTAGTTCCGCCCAGCGCTCTTCGATGAGCCATCCCAAAGTCGCGTGAGGAAAAGCCTGGCGCAGCGCGACTGCCGCAGGCAGCGTGTGAATGATGTCTCCCATAGCGCTGAGGCGCACGATGAGCAGGCTTTTGAATCTCGGAGTGCTGGCCGGGAGAGAAGGGAAGTCGGTCATTTTCACGGCCTGATTTGTTGGAGCTCCCGCTGCCACTCGCAGCATCTCACGATTTTCTGGGACCTGAGCGCGAACGCGAATGAATGATCTCAGTGGCCGAGTGATTCTTGGGATCGCCCACGATCGCGACCCGGCCCCCGCAAGCTTCGACCTCGTCACGTTCCGGCACGGTCTCTACCGTATAGTCCGTACCCTTAGCATGAAAATCGGGACGAATTTCGCGAATGAGGGCGCGCACATCCGATTCTGAAAAAACTACGACGGCGTCCACATCCGCCAGCGCCGCCAGAATTTCCGCGCGTTCCGCTGCCGGCATTACGGGCCGCCCTTCACCCTTCAACGCGCGCACCGAAGCGTCGGCGTTCACCGCGACAATCAGTTTGCCGCCGAGTTCCCGCGCGGCATGAAGGTAGCGTACGTGGCCGACGTGCAGCACGTCGAAACAGCCGTTGGCCAGCGTGATGCGATCGCCGGTGCGCCGCCAATCCGCCACACGCTGCCGCAGTTCGTCGCGCGAAACAATCTTCGGATGATGTGATGTGCTCAATGAATCTCGATCTATCAGGCTGCCGCAACGTCCCGCCCCGTATCGGGGCATCGCTTTAGCCATGCCGCAAGGTACCGTGAATCAGATGCCCCTTTTAGGGGCTGGACATTGCCGGTTCTAGGCCGGTTCTAATGTTCGCGAGCAACCGGCGGCGTTTTCTCGATCGCCTCCAGCAACTCCTGCTGGCTGACAGTCGCCGTGCCTCGCTTCATGACCACGATGCCCCCCGCGTAGTTTGCGAGCTGGGCCGCCTCTTCGGCGGTTGCGCCCGCAGCCAGGGCAGCGGTAAAAGTCGCGATCACGGTATCGCCCGCACCGGTCACGTCGGCGACTTCATCGCTGCCGTAGATCGGAATATCCACCGGCTTGTGGCGCCGCGGAAAAACTACCATGCCATCCTTGCCACGCGTGATCAGCAACGATTCCAGATTCATCGCGCCTGCGATCTGATCTCCAGCGGCCAGAAGGCGCTCCCAGTCGTCGCCAATGCGTATGCCGAGAACTTCCTCCACTTCAGACTCATTCGGCGTTGCGGCCGTGACTCCAGAAAACTCGAGCATGCGATGGCGCGAATCAAGCGTTACGGGGACCTTGTCGAGGCCGCGCTTTTCTCGAATCACATTGAGCAAGGTTGGCGTTGCCGCTCCGTATCCGTAGTCGGAAACGAGCAACGCATCGGAGGCACGGGCATATTCGCGGGCCGCAAGTACGATCTCACGGCGCACATGCGAATTGGGGCCTTCGGTGGGCTCGCGGTCCAGACGCACAACCTGTTGTCCGGCGGTGTGCGCGAATCCAGCCAGGATGCGCGTTTTGGTCACAGTAGTGTAGCTCTTGTCTTTCAAGACGCCGCTCACCGGAATGCGTTTGTGACGGAAAGCTCGGAGCAGCAGCTTCCCCGGCTCGTCGTCGCCCACGACCCCAACCGGCAACACGTTGACTCCGAGGTCGGCAAGATTGTAGATGGCATTCGCGCCGCCGCCCGGAACCACCTTGCGATCATGGTGCTTCAAAATCAGCACGGGCGCTTCACGCGAGACGCGAGAAATCTCGCCGAACACGAACTCGTCGGCGACCAGATCCGCGAGCACGGTTACCGTGAGCTTGGGAAAAGACTCGACGATCTTCCGCAGACGGTCGTTTTCCTTGATATGTTTTGTCATTAATGCTTAGTCATCGAATATTAGCCATTGCGTCCAACCCAAGATTTTCTCACGAGTGGGGCTTCCGTTCATTGCTACTTGAGAAAATGGTTCTCGCCAAAATGACATTCATAACCTCAGTAGGACGGTCGAGGGTGAGCCTGAGCTCGGCGACGACGAGTGGTTCGAGGCAGTGCCGCTGAGGGGCAAGGTTGATAGCGTCTTTTTCCGTTGTCAGGAACCCATCGGCCAGCCGGTCGCGGCGAGCGCTGACAAGGGCCTGAATGTCGTCCAAGTCGTAAGCGTGATGGTCGCGAAAGATGACTTCTGCCGCGGGCGTGATCCCGGCGGCGCGGACCTGCGCAAAGAACTGCTGGGGCCGCGCGATGCCGCAGAAGACAACGGGGGCCGAAGGCAGGTTCGGGAGAACGAGTTCGCGCTCGATCCGCCAAATCGGCTTTTGCCGCAGCGCCGGATGATCCACCGCCACGCCTGCGGGCAGCACGATCGCGTCAGCACGTCGCAGCGATGAGAGCGGCTCGCGCAGCCGCCCCGAGGGAACCATCTTGTCCTCGAAGTCGCGCTCGCTGATCAGTACGATGTCGAAATCGCGAGCCAGAGAGCGGTGCTGAAAGCCGTCGTCGAGGATGTGCAATTGCGGCTGAAATTTCCGCTCGCCGGCTTGGCCCGCGGCATAACGGCTTTCACCGACGATCACCGGAACGCCCAGCCGCCTGGCTATCAGTAGCGGCTCATCGCCGAAGTCGGCCGCATTGCCATCGGGCTCAACCACCAGCACACCGCGAGTCTTGCGCCGGTATCCGCGGGAGAGCACGTCGAACCGAATGCCTCGCGCCTTCAACAGTTCGCCAAGCGCAATCACAAACGGAGTTTTGCCCGAGCCACCCACCGATAGGTTTCCAACGCTGACAACGGGTTGCTCCAGTCGGTGCGAGGGCAATACGCCTCGATCGAACAGCGTGTTTCGCAGAGCGGTGGCGGCACCGTAAACTCCGGTGAGCGGATTCATGATGAAATACCCATCAGTTGGAACAGCGCTGAAACCGTCCTGTCCGTAGCTCCGCGCTGCGATTCAAGCGCCGCCAGCGCGTTCCGGCCGAGCGTCGCGCGCTCCTCGCCGTTTTCGATCAGCTCCATGAAGACCAGCGGCAGCTCCGCCAGCCCAACGATGCGGACCGCGTTGCGACTGGCAAAAAAATTGACCACTTCGCGAAAATTCTCGTAGTGATTGCCGGTGACGATGGGAACGCCATAGAGTGCGGGCTCAAGAATATTGTGTCCGCCGCGCGGCACCAGGCTGCCGCCGACGAAGGCGACAGTGGCCAGCGAATAAAGCGCCGCCAACTCCCCAATACTATCGGCGAGAAACACGCCACCGGCGAGCGCTTCGCCGCTCCACAGAGAACGCCGCCACATTCGAAAGCCGAGTTTCTCGACCAGCGCCCCCACATCCTCAAAGCGCTCAGGATGGCGCGGTGCAAGCATCATCACAGCCTTTGGATGATTAGCCAGGATGTTGCTAAACGCCGAGAGCAACGGGCCTTCTTCGTCCTCAAGCGTGCTGCCGCACACCAGAACTGGGCCGGTTCCAGAATGATTGAAACTTTCGCGGAGACTCGCAACGATGGTCAGCAATGGTGGTGGCGTCACATCAAATTTCAAGTTGCCAGCCACCATGACCTTCGATTCGGCGGCGCCAATCTCAATAAGCCGCCGCCGGTCTTCTTCCGTCTGGGCCAAAAACAAATCGACGTTCGCGAGGGTCCGCTCCAGCATTCTCGGAAACCAGAAGCGGAGCCGCTTGTAGCCGGGAAGTGAGCGGTCGGAAATGCGGCAGTTGATTACGGCGATGCGCGCTCCACTGCGTTTGGCCAGCCGGAGAAAATTTGGCCAGAACTCAGTTTCCGCAACCACCACAAGTTCCGGATGCAAAGCGTCGAGGTAGGGCCGCATGGCGAAGGCGAAATCCAGTGGGAAATAAAACACGTTCTCCGCGCCGAAGCGCTTCGCGGCGAGTTTCTGCCCCGTACTTGTCGTCGTCGAAACCAGCACGCGATAGGAGGGAAATTTCTGTTGCAGCGCTGCGACAACTGCGCTGGTGGCTACAACCTCGCCCACCGAAACTGCGTGCACCCAGATTACGGGTCGTTCGGCGAGACCAGACAGAGTGGGCGAAACGGCGCCGAACCTCTGGCGCAACCCCGCCCGATACTTGCCGTGCCGCATCATCTGCAGCAGCCAATAGGGCAGCGTCAGCACCAGGAAGAAAGCGAGCAGCGCACTGTAGAGCGCATACATGAAAAGGAAGTCCCATTCTAAATGGGCAGCCGAAATCCCCATCTTTTATCCGAATCGGATCGGCACGGGACAGCACCAGTTGCGCGGACGGCATCCTATGATTCGGCATCCTATAATTCACGTATGCAAAATGCAGCTTTGCAAAAACCACGCCGCAGGCCGCTACTTCCGCATCCTGCAGCCGTCTGTGCTTTTGTGTTGCTGTGCTGCCTCGGCGCGATTGCAGCCAAAGAATTTGTAATGCCCACGGCGCACCCCGCCCGCACCTACCCGGCGCGCGACGATCACCCCATGGAAAAAGTTGTGGTCGCAGTCGATCCGTATGACCTGGAAGATAAAGCTTCAATCTTCACCGTCAACTACCGCAATTACGGTTACATGCCGGTCTTCTTCGTAATCACAAATGACGGCGACCAGCCCGTCTCTCTCGTCGGCATGACGGCCCAGTTGAACACCAAAGATCGCAGCAAGCTGTTCCCCGCAACCACGGACGATCTGCTGCGCCGGCTCTCGCATCCTTCGCGAAATGACGGGCAAGTTACATTGCCCATTCCGCTGCCCAAGAAAGAAGTGAAAGGCGGCGTGAGTCGCAAGACCTGGGACGAAATCGATCAGGCTCAGTTTGGCGCCAAAGCGGTCGAGCCGCACTCCACGGTGCGCGGTTTTCTGTTTTTCGATATCGCCGGCATCTCGAATCCGCTGGCCGGCGCCAGCTTCTACCTGATGGGAGTGCACGACGCGAAAGGCAATGAGCTGATGTATTTCGAAATTCCGATGGAAAAATACTTGAGCGCTCCGGAAGTGAAGAGGCCGTAGGTTTTTGCGATGGAGCGACGGGCGTCCTCGCCCGCCCGGCTATAATTTCTGGTTATGGCGACCATTTCAGCCGTTTCCGAGGATCTCCTCGCGAAATACGAGCCGGTCATCGGACTCGAAGTCCACGTGCAACTGCTGACCGCGTCGAAAATCTTTTGTTCCTGCTCGACTCGTTTTGGTGATCCTCCGAACACGAATGTGTGCCCGGTCTGTCTCGGACTTCCCGGGGCTTTGCCGGTGCTGAACCGGAAGGCTGTGGAATTCGCGGCTCTGGCGGCGATGGCTCTGGAGTGCCGCATCAACCAAGTTTCCATCTTCGCGCGGAAAAACTATTTTTATCCTGACCTGCCAAAGGGCTACCAGATCTCGCAGTATGACAAGCCGCTGGCGGAATTTGGATTCATCGAAATCGACCTGAGCGAAGGTGAGACGAGCGCAAGTAAGATGAACAGCAGCAAGAAGAAGATCGGAATCACCCGCCTGCACCTCGAAGAAGACGCGGGCAAGAGCCTGCACGAGGGCTTCGCAGATGCAGCCCATAAAACCGCCATCGATCTCAACCGCACCGGCGTGCCCCTGGCCGAGATCGTCAGCGAACCGGACATCCGCTCGCCAGAGGAAGCGTACGAATACCTTACGCGGCTCAAGGAAATCATCCTCTACACCGGCGTCAGCGACTGCAACATGGAAGAGGGTTCGCTGCGCTGCGACGCAAACATCAGCGTGCGTCCTCGCGGGCAAAAAGAATTCGGAACTAAAACCGAGATCAAGAACGTCAACTCGTTCCGCTTCATCAAACAGGCGCTGGAGTACGAGATCGAGCGCCACATCGAAATCATCGAAGGCGGCGGCCGAATCACTCAGGAGACCCGCCTCTACAACGCGCACGAAGGCAAGACGTACGGCATGCGCTCGAAAGAGCAGGCGCATGATTACCGCTATTTTCCCGAGCCGGATTTGCTTCCCCTGGTTGTCGATGAAAAATGGCAAGCTGCAATACGCGCCAGCCTGCCCGAGCTTCCGGAAGCGCGCCGCCAGCGCATGTTGAAGGAGTATGGCATCAGCGCAGGCGACGCCCACACCCTAACGCTGACACGGGCGCTGGCGGATCAGTTTGAGGCCGCGGCCCGCACTGCGAAAAATCCTAAGCGCGTTGCCAACCTCGTGCAGAGCGAATTGCTCGGACGCCTGAAAGCGCAGGGTCTCGAACTCGAACAGTCGCCAATTTCGATGGCTGGGGTTACGGCCTCGGCCGATCTGGTCGAGTCGGGTGCGATCTCAGGCAAAATGCTGAAAGACCTTTACGACCTTTGCTTCGCACGCGGCCACGACTTTCCTGCAGTCTACGAAGCAGAGGGGCGTCCCCAGCAGTCGCGCGACACGTCAACGTTGGAGAGACTCGCCGATCAGTTAATCGCGGCGAATCCGAAGCAGGTGGAACAATATCGGGCAGGCAAGAAAACCATGATCGGATTCTTCGTCGGCCAGGTAATGAAGGCCTCGAAGGGTCAAGCCAATCCCGAGTTGGTGAACGAAGTCTTACGCAAGAAACTGGAAGGGTAAGTGGGAAAGTAGTCGTCCACGTTCGTACCGAGCAGGTTCGTATCGGGGCATCGCTTTAGCGATGCCGAAGCCTGTCTGAATCAGCGCCCCTTCAGGTGCTGGCGTCGTCCTACTTTGCTGCGCCCAAATTCTTCAGCACTTCATCCGCATAATAATTCGTGACCTTGGCGTCGTCGCGGAGACTCTCGTAGTACGCCGCTTTCAACAACTGCTCGCGGCGATCGCGCAATTGCTGGCGGATGGCCTGTTGCACCCGCGGATCGTTCAAATCCCTCTGGCCCGCCGGCTCCTTCGAAATCAGTTTCACGATCATGTAAGCGTAGGGCTGATGATTGGTTGGATTGATCATGGGAATCACCGGCGTATACTGCCCCGGTTTGAGCTTCATCACTGCGTCGCGGGTTGCCGGGTCGGCGTTCTTGAGCGCGGATTCGGGAGCCATTCCTAAATCGCCGCCGTTGTTGCTGGTCTCCGGGTCCTCGGAATAATTCATGGCCATGGTGGCAAAGTCGTCTCCACTGTCGAGATGGTTGGCGATCATCTGGATTTTCTTGCGCGCCTCGGCATCATTCTGCGCCTTGCTGTTCTGCAGGTTGTGCACCTGGCCGTTCGCCATTCCCGAAACCATGATCTTGGCCAAATGGTATTGCGCTTCGATCAGGTTGAACTCCGCCTTGTGTTCGTTGTAATAATTCGTAACATCCTGATCGGTGATGTTGATGCGCGAAGTGATTTCCTTGTTCAACACTTTGTCGCGGGTGAGCGAGCGCCGCAGGTCGCGCTTGAAGTCATCGAGCGATATCTTTTTCTCCTGCAGGCGCTTGTTAAATTCCTCGGCGGTGTAGGGCGACTTGATTTCATTCAGCTTGCGATCCACTTCTTCGTCGGTCGCCAGCAACCCGAGCTTCTCCGCCCGCTGCATCAGAATTTCTGTTTCGATCAGCTCGTTCAGAATGCTCAGCCGCAGGCTCACGGCCTGCTCGCCAGTCGGCTGCTGATCCGAGCCCGCCGTCTGGTTGGCGTAATACTTGTCGACTTCGCTGCGATAGATCTTCCGCCCGTTGATCGAAGCCATGACGTCGCCGCCACTGCTGTTGCGGTTGCAAGCCGATAGCCCGATCAACAGAAACGCGCTGACCATGACCAGGCCCGCTCGCCCGAAGTAGTTACGATTTTTCAAGTTTCTTTCCTCCCCGATGACGGCGAGTCAACTTAAACAGGATTTGTGACTGGCAATTTGTAATTGGTACGGTTGATCGCGCATTCGTCCGGTTTCAATTACAAAATCGCAAATTACAAATTCATTGCTTGTGCGCCGGAGGCGCGACGCCGGCATCCTGCAACGCCTGGTCGAGCGCGATTCGTATGTCCTCCGCCGGGATGACTCCATCCAGTTTCCGGCCATTTACAAACATCGTCGGAGTTGCGTCGACGCCGACTATTTCTCCTTCGTGCATCGAGGCGCGAACTGCCTTTTCATCTTGTGCCGTGACGCATGCCTGCAACTTCGCGACGTCGAGATTATGCTTCTGAGCCTGCAGAGTGGCCAGTTTGTCCAGTTCCGCATTCTGGCCGTCGCGGCCTCTTTCGCCGATCGCGTGCGGATTGCCGTGCAAGTAATCGACATAGTCCCAGTAGGCGTCGTTGTTTTGCGCGCCCAGACAATTGGCGTCTACCGCGGCATGCATCGCCCAGGGGTGAATTTCTTCGATTGGGTAATCCTTATAGATGAAAAGAACACGATCGCCGTATTCCTTGAAAAGTCCGGGAAAAAGCGTCGCGTGCATGCGCGAACAGAACGGACACTCGAAATCGTCATAGTTGACGACCGTCACCTTGGCATCTTTGTTGCCGCGCGTCGGACGCCCGCGGGCATCGATCTTCTTCATGATCTCAACGTACGGATCAGTCGTCAGATCGAACTTGGTCATGCGTATCAGCGTCTTGTGGTCGTGGGAGAGCAGAAACTCGAACTCCTGTTTCTTGTCGGGACCGGCAAACGTAACCGTCAGCGCGTCATAGTTCGGAAACTCGCTCGACCGGAGCGGTCCCATAATCACCTTGACATCGGGCGGGAGAGAATAATGCGCCCGTACCTGGCGTTCAACCGCGCGGGTGATATCCGAAGGAGAAGAAACGGAAGAAGGTGGTGAAGGAGGGGACTGGGCCGAGCAGCCCAGACAGATCAGCAAAAGAACCAGAAACGCGCGCCGCACCATCATCAATAGGAACCACCTGAACATGAGCAAACGCTTGATTATCTCATGGCAGCTAGGCGCACTGCGTTTTGTCCACGTGTAGCGATTTGTTTCAGCCGCGTCCCCGAAGCAACTCTTCCGCCGTTAGCAGTTGATTCATCGATCCGGAGCGGAATCCTTCCAAGTCAAGGGTGACGAACTTGAATCCCAGCCCTTTGAACACGGCGGTGAACTGGCGGGCCATCTCGGGGGATAAAGCGCTTGGAAGTTCCTCGGGGGCAATCTCGATGCGCACGATTTCCCCGTGGTGGCGTACGCGAAATTGCCGGAACCCCATCGCCCGCAGTGCGTCTTCGCCGCGCTCGATAACGCTAAGCGCCTCGGGCGTAACCGCGAGTCCATATTCCAGGCGCGACGACAGACAGGCGGAGGCTGGCTTGTCCCACACTCGCAACTCTGCCTGCCGCGCCAGTTCCCGGATCTCAGTTTTGTTCAGGCCGGCTTCGAGCAGCGGTGTCAGGACATGATGCTGGCGAGCGGCCTGCTGGCCCGGGCGAAAATCGCCCTCGTCGTCGGCGTTGACCCCGTAAGCAATGGCGTTGAATCCGCCCACCTCGCGATAGCGATCGAGGACCGTGAACAATTCGTCCTTGCAGTGAAAACAGCGCATGGCATCGTTGCGGCGGTACGCGGGATTTTCCAGTTCTTGCGTTTCCACAACTTCGACCGGAATTTTATGTTCGCGCGCAAAGATGAGCGCATCTTCAAGATGAGTCCGCGCCAGGCTGGCGGAGTCCGCAATCACAGCGCGCATCTGGCTGCCGAGTACTTCGTGCGCCACCCAGGCAAGAAAAGCGGAATCCACGCCACCCGAGTAAGCAACGATCAACCCGGCGTGGCTCGCAAGGATCTCGCGCAGGCGTTCAGCTTTCCGCTCGAGCGAGGCCGCAGTGTTCACGATCTCCATTATCCCTGAAAAAAGTTCTCAGTTCCCAGTAAACGGCAGGAATGTTTCTGAGAACTGAGAACTGGGAACTGAGAACTCGCAGACTAATAAAGCCGTTCCTGCCGTCTGAGGTTGCCAAATGCTCCCACGTTCGCCAGGCTGAAAGTGAAGCGATATTGATTTTCGTTGCGCACCGATCCCAGCGCAAAGCGCCGGTATTCGACGCTCAGGCCGCAACAGTCCCAGTTGTAACTGGTCTCCGCCGTGGCGTACTGCAAAGACCCCAGGTTGGCGTCAAAACCGAAGCTGGCCGCGGCGCTCAAGCCACGCTTGTTGAGTTGATCATAGCCCTGGCCATAGCCCAGCAGCACTCGGAACTGGTGGTATTCGCAAAGTTCGGAGCCTCCCATCCCGAAGCTGTTTCGCGATAGTTTAGCGCAGTCCTCGCTCGCGCTCGTGGGCGTCGCCGCTGCACTGTTGATTACGCGCAGAAAGGCATCGCCTCCACCCACGGTAAACGGGCCGTAGTGGTAATTCACTAGCGCCAGGCTGGACGTGATTTGGTTGGTCTTGACGTCGTAGTCCAAGTCCCACTCGGTGTTGGTGCGCGGACTGGTTTCGACGCGCAAACGCGAAATAATGGGAGCAAATCGCCGCTCTGAATCCAGAAACGCAATGCCGGTGAAGTCCGCAGTCGTCGTAAACACGTTCCGCTGCCCAGCCACCAGCGCATTCCCAAAGGTGGGATCGAAAAAATACTTCTGTCCGATCTCCCAACTCAAGATCTCCCGCGGGCCCGAGGCGCAGACTTTAGCGCCTGGGTTCGGCGGCATTTCCCACGGCACTGCGCCGGCTTGTGGGACACCGCCGATGGTCATGGTGCTCAGGACCGGCACGTCGCAATCCTTGGCGTTCGGATCCACACGCTTGGCATAAAGACGATTCACCACCGAGTACTCAACTTCATTCGTATCGGTCAGCACATCGGTGGCATCGAAACGCAGAATGTCGGCGAAGTTATTTACGCCAGTTACGTAGTCGTACTTCATGCGCGGCTCAATCACGTGCTTCCATTTGCGTCCGAGCCATGGACGATCGAAGATCCGCGACAATGCCGGCGGGCGCAATTCGACCGAAGTTTCCAGGGACTTGCGATTAAGAACTTCGTTGGCGGCAATTGCCGCATCCTCCGGGTTGACCTGTTGGGTGTAGAACGTATCACGCAATGTAAGTGCGGGACGAAATGACCATCCCCGCCACTGCACAGGCATCACGAGCGATGGCGCCAAATCGAATCGGCCCACCAGTGCAGCGGTCCGAAACCCAGGCTGCGAACTTTCGGGAGCATCGCGCCGTTGCAAACCTTCGGCCGCGCTATCGAACAACCAGTACAGCGGCGTATTACCCAATTGCCGTTCCTCACCGGAGATGAAGAAACTTGGCGTATGCAGAATCCGGACTAACTCCGTCTGCGTGAGCGTCGTGCAGCCCGCGTTCAATTCGGTATTCGGATTGCAAACTTCGAAGTTCTGGTAGCGCTCCGCCAGCCCACTGAAGTGAAATCCGTTGGTCGTGTTGGACAGAAAAATCTGCGATCTCACTTCCGAATCGATCGCCTGGGTGTAGACGTCGGTGAAGGCGATGCGGAAAACAAACGAACTCAAGTAATCGACATTTGCAACGCCGCGGAAAGTCCCGAAAGGACGCTCGGCCATAAAATGTGCGTCCTCGCCGCCCTGATCCTGCGGTGGATAACCGGTGCCTCGATCCGCAATTCCTACGTAGTTGAAGAACACGTAAGAGTTGTCGCTGGGACGAGCGCGGAATTCTCCATGTTCCAGGAAGCCCCGTTTCGAATAGTAATCGGCGCCCAAAATGGCGTCCACGCTGCGACTTAAGACCCAGTACACGGATTCGCCGGCAATATATCCCTTAGTGGACGACGTCCCAAAGGTCGGAATCAACAGCCCAGTCTCGCGTTGCTCTTTCTGAACGGGATGCGTGACAAACGGAAAATAGAACACCGGTACGCCCATTAACCAGAACCCGCTGTTGTAGATTTTGGCGGTGCCGTCCACATCGATCCACATGCGCCTGGCGTCGAATTGCCATTTCGGATGCGGCAGTTCGCAGGTGGTGACCGTGCCCTGGCGCACCAGATAGTGGTCGGGCCCGTGTTTCTCGACAATTTTTCCGGTAAAGGTAAAAGGATTGGTGGTGGTCAACACGTAACGGGAGGCGTGCATACGAAATCCCACCGTTCCGATCACGCTGTAAAATGTTCCGACTTGAGTCCGAATGTTGTAAGTGCCGTGACTGGCCGTGACATGCTCGTCGTAAGGGCCGCCGTCCAGAACGACGTGGCCTTCCAGTTCGCTGTCTCCCGTGTCCGTGTTGTAGGTGATTTGATCCCCGCGCAGGATGTAGTTGCGATAGTCAATTTCGGCCCGGCCGCGCAGGTGATAGATGGACCCGTCCTTCTCCTGTTCCACCGCCCGGATCGTAACTGGCTCTTCCGTCTGGCTGGCAACTTTCGGCACAACCGGCGCCGTAGCGGGAGCGCTCTCAGAAATAATGCTCTCAGGAACAATGCTCTCAGAAACAATGATTGTTGAGGCGATGGCGGGGGGCGGCGTCTGGCTGGTTACTATCCCGGGAGCGAGAAGCAGATGACAGAGCAATGCTGCCGTGATAAAGATTCGAGAGCGGGCGATCATTAGCCTGTGATCATCTAGCGGGTGGTCATTGAGCGGTTGATCTGCAAGCGCGCGTGCGCTCCGCCAGCCGGTCTGCCAACGGGAACCAACTGACCTTAGCATGCGGGCGGCTGGCGAAGCAAAGCTGCGCACGATTGTGGTCCAAGATTGCGCCGGCATTCTTCGTGACTTCTTACGACGACTTGATTTAGACCGCCGCATAGACGTCGGACTGATACTGATGATGACTGGACCAATGACGACCAGGTCGATGATGACCGAATCAACAATCTCTCCGATCGATGCTGTCGAGCCGGAGCACAGCTCCGCCATCCCTGCAGAAGCTGCGGCCTCGGTATCACGCATTGATTCCGATCCCGGGGTTGTTCTCGGCATTGATCCAAGCGTTGCTCCGGACGTCGCCTCCAACCTTGATGAGAGTCCCGATTCCTGGCGCGTCGAGGTTGCCGCTCGCCTCGAACGCTATCGCACTCGGCGCAAGCCCCGGACTCCGCGTTATCCTTCACTGCTCTTACCCTTTGATGCGCCCGAGAGCTGGTCGCGGCCTGCCACGTCAACTGGATCCGGATCGCTGGCGGTTGCGACTGCGAATGCCAGTAAAGACTTCGCCTTCCACACATTCGCCATCCAGACAAAAGAAGAACCAGAGGCACTCGGGACCACAGACCCCGCCGAAGCTCGCCAGGCATCGCAGCCAGCGCAAGAGCAGACCCTGGAGCCGTCCGCCAAAGTCATCGCGTTCCCGCGTTCCGCCGCAATTCCGGTTTTTCGTGCCAGCGAACTGGCCGATCCCGTCTTCGATCATGATCGTCCGCGCATCGTCGAAGCCCCGGAGATTCTGCCGCCTCCTCCCGCCTTAGGCGGAATGCTGATCGAACCTGCGCAGCAAGAGTCGGCCGACCGGCGAGCCGACTTCGCCTCCGTATCTCCCCCTGCGTCCCCATCAGCATCGATAGTTCGGCGCGCCCTCGCTGCCCTCGTGGATGGCGCTGTCGTAACCACGTCTCTGGCGGCTTTTGCCGCAATCTTTGTTCGTTTGAATCCCAGCTTGCTTCGTCTGAACCCCGACCTGCTTCGTTTGAACCTTCTTCACTTGAACCTTCTTCACCCGAATCTGCTTCACCTGAATATGGATCTCGTTCGCGCACCGCTTCTGGTGTTTGCCGGTGCGCTCGGCGCCCTTTTAGCCCTTCTGTGGGCTACCTACGAGTTCTTGTTTGTGGTCTACACCGGCTCGACTCCCGGACTTCGCGCCGCCGGGCTGCGGCTGGCAGCGTTTGACGGCTCCTCGCTCAATCGTCGCATGCGCTGCTGGCGCGTCCTCGCGTCGTTTCTCTCCGCGTTCTCCGCTGGACTTGGGTATTTCTGGTGCATTCTTGATCAGAACGGATTGTGCTGGCATGACCGTATCACCCGCACCCACGTCCGATCCGCGGAGGCAGCAGACGAGAAAGAAGAAGGAAAAGAATAGAACGGCGCCAGACAGAAATTCCCGACAGTTCTGTTCCCTGAGCCAACCGCAAGTCGTCACCTATAAAATGCAAACTATTGCACATTGGCCTCAGCGCCAAGTTAAGAGTGATGGCACGACACGGAATCACATGTTGCGCTTTCGGTATTCGGTGGTAAACTCCGCTGATTAGGTTCGGTTCGCTGGCTCCCCGACCACGCCCGGCCTCCTGCTTGGAATAGAACGCAATCCAGAAATTCGTGAAAATTTAAGATGAGGATAAATATGAGAGTATTGCGCGCAGTCACTGTCACCTGTGTGGTTCTGCTAGCCGGGCTAGGCATCGTTAGCGCCCAAAGTTGGACCCCGCTGAACAATCAACCAACCATCTCGGCAAGTAATCCTCTCCTTCTCAGCAACGGCAAGGTTATGGTGCACGACGCCGATGCTGGGGATTGGTGGGCCCTGACTCCCGATATCAACGGAAGTTATCAAAATGGCACTTGGTCTCAATTGGCCTCGCTTCCTTCGGGATACGCTCCCCTCTATTTCGCTTCGGCCGTACTGCCGGACACGCGGGTGGTTGTTCTCGGTGGAGAATACAACAATGGCGTAGGCGTATGGACGACCCTGGGCGCCATCTACACCCCGAAAACCAACAAGTGGAAAAAACTCAAGGCGCCGTCGGGTTGGACCAGCGTCGGCGATGCGCAAAGCGTGATTCTTGAAAACGGCACCTTTATGGTTGCCAACTGCTGCACCACCCAGGAAGCTTTGCTGGATGCCGCGAACCTGACTTGGACTTCCACCGGCACCGGCAAGTATGACATTAACGATGAAGAAGGCTGGACCTTGCTGCCCAGCGGATACGTGCTCACCGTGGATGCTAACGACGCCCCCAACACAAACTCCGAGCTCTACGATCCGACCACCGGTTCCTGGTCTTCCGCCGGCAGCACCATTGTTGAACTTGAGGATCCTTCCTCCCACGAACTGGGCCCCGCGGTTCTCCGCCCCGACGGCACCGTTATCGCCACGGGCGCAACCGGCCACAACGCCATTTTTGACTCCATCACTTCAACCTGGTCTGCCGGCCCGGACTTTCCCAAAGTCAACGGTCAGCAACTGGATATCGCCGACGGTCCCGCCGCTCTCCTTCCGAGTGGAAACGTGCTGGTCATGACCAGCCCCGGCGTGTACAACACCGGCGCACACTTCTTCGAGTGGAACGGCACGTCCTGGAACTCGGTGCCGGGCACTCCAAACGCACCCGACGATAGCTCTTACTATGGCAATATGCTGGTGTTGCCGACCGGTGAGATCTTGCTCACCGATTTCTCCACCGACGTTGAGCTCTATACCTCCTCCGGAAGCCCGCAGTCGTCATGGGCGCCTACCATCACCAGCGTTCCTACGACACTCAAACCCAACGCGACCTACACTATCGAGGGTACGCAGTTGAACGGACTCTCGCAGGCCGGTGCCTACGGGGACGACGACCAGTCTGCCACCAACTATCCGTTGGTGCGCATCATCAACAACGCAACCGGGCATGTGTTCTATTGCCTCACCGATAAGCCCAGCTCGATGGGCGTGGCCACTGGTTCCCAGATTGTCAGCGCGAGTTTCAAGCTTCCCGCTAAAGCTGACATCGAGACAGGAGCCAGCCAATTGGAGGTCGTAACCAATGGCATTCCCTCCACTGCCGTAAGCGTAACTGTCAAGTAATCTCTCACCTCTCGCAAGTGGGCCGGACGGCAAAACCGTCCGGCCTTTTTCGTGCGCGCCACTTGTAGAAACTGCCAGACGAACCTTCAAGGCAAAGAAAAGCCCCGGCCGTCGAGCGACCGGGGCGCTAATGAACTGGGTGAGCTAACTCCCCGCTGTCGTTTGCTGATGGCGTTCGCACTTGCCGCCGCAGCACTCCATGGCGGTTTTGTCGCCCTTGGCTTCTCCGCAACTTTTGCCTCCGCTGCAGCACTTACCGTCTTTGCAGCAGCCGTTTTTCTTGCATTCCTTCATCGCCGCTTTCAGGTCTTTCCCATGGCAGCAGGACTTGCCATCCTTCATTTCACACTTGTCTTTGCTGCAACAGGCCATGGCATCCTTGGCATCGGCCGCGGCGTGTTGGCAGCAACCTTTGCCATCTTTCATATCGGCCATGTTGTGATGACAGCACGCTTTGGTTTCTGGGGCGGCTTGCGGGGCCAGCGTCGAGTTCGGAGCCGCCGAGGCTGCCGGCGTCTCCTGTGCCCAGCCAACCAGCGACAGGGCAAGGGTGAGGATCAAAGCAATCAATTTGAATTTCATAAAAGCTCCTTATCAAAGTTATAAGAACAGTTGAGACGTGCGGCGAACTTGACGGCCGCCGAAGAAAAGTTCTCGGTTCCCAGTTCTCAGTTCTCAGAAAACAACGGTAGCAGTTGGGGTTTACTGAGAACTGGGAACTGAGAACTGAGAACTAAGAACCAAGGAAGGAATCTAAACCCGGAGAACCATTCCAAACTGGCCCGGTGGAGGACCAAGCGCAACCGCAGTCGCCGGGGGAACGTGCCACTCTGCTTGAGCCGGGCTGCGTTCGGCAATCTCCGCCGGGGCGATCGGTTGCGAAAGGCGGGCACTCACAGGCGCGGGTACGCTCTGCGGCCCTTGCTGGAAACAGCAACGATGCTCATCCTGGCAGGGCAGGCTGCTGGCAGCGAACTCGACCCCAGCTGTGTTCTCAGTCTTGCCAAGCGCCGGACAGCACGGATGGCGCTGGCTGGCGGGCGCAACGTGATGGTGAGCGGCCATCTGCCCAGACATTTCACGCGCTGCATGCACGTGGCCGGCATGCATCAAGAACATCGGCGCCAGGGCCATTTCTGCCCAAACCACCATGACCACAAGGAGCGTCGCCGCAATGGACCTCTTCAGCATGCCGATTTAGTATCGCAGACCAGGAACAGCCTTGATGTGACGACGATCACGCTCGGTGATGACGCCAACGAATGAAAGAATTATCCCACCAGATTCTCCAGCGCCGCCCGCAACTCGCCGAAACGAAACATATAGCCACTCGCCCCGAGCTTCCCCGGCTCGACCCGCTGGCTCGCGAGCAATAATTCCTCCGCCGCTTGCTTCCCGAAAGCCACCCGCAGAACAAACTCCGGCACCGGAAAAATCGCCGGACGTCTCAGTACCGACGCCAGCACCTTTGTGAAGTCAGCGTTCCGCACCGGATTGGGGGCCACCAGATTCACTGGACCACTCAACTGGGAAGCGCCCGACTCCGTGCCCATCGCGTGATGAATTCCTCCCACAATGTCGTCCACATGAATCCAACTGCACCACTGCCGGCCAGATCCAATTCGCCCGCCCAGTCCCAGTTTGAACGGGGTCAGCATCTTTGCCAGCGCCCCGCCTTTCGCGCTCAACACCAACCCAATGCGGATGCTCACCACCCGTATACCAGCCTCGGCCGCAGCCTGGGTGGCTTCTTCCCACTCGCTACAAACCTCGGGCAGAAATCCTCGTCCAATCGGACTCTTTTCTCCCAGAACTTCATCCCCCCGATCCCCGTAGAACCCAATCGCCGACGCACACACCAACACGCGCGGCTTGGCCGCACACTGAGCCAAAGCCTCAGTCAGGTGGCGCGTTCCCAGCACGCGGCTGTCGCGAATCGCACTCTTCTTTGCGTTGGTCCAGCGTCCCACCACGCTCTCTCCTGCCAGGTGGATCACCGCATCGAATCCCTCCACCGTCGCGGGCGACACTGGGGCCAGCGGATCCCACGAAACTTGCGCCGCATTCTGAGCGCGTCCCCGCACCAGCCGTACAACCTGCGTGGCCTGGCTTTCGAACGAAGCCAGCAGCGCCGAACCAATCGGCCCCGAAACCCCAGTAACCAATACCCGTTCCAAGCCAAGCCTCCCGAAGCAAGTGTGGCGCGGACCTGCCCTGAGCGTAGCCGAGGGGGCCCCCGCCCGCGTGCCCGTAGCCGGGCCACTAACCATGGGCGAAGAAGCTCCGTCCCCCATACTCTACCAGCCCAAGGTTTTCTCGGCGACCTCGGCGTCTCAGCGGTGAAATAGCTCTACCGGTGAGTTAAAATCGATCATGGCGACGTTGCGCGAACAGATCGCGACCAACGTGCTCACGGTCACCCGCTTCCGCGAGCTGATGAAAAAGCTGCGCGAGAACCGTCCCAACGACGATCTCAACCTCGTTAAAAGAGCCTACGAATTCTCCCAGAAACACCACGCTGGACAACACCGCGCTTCCGGCGAGCCCTACCTCGTACATCCGCTCGAAGTCGGCAACGTTCTCGCCGACATGAAAATGGACGCCGTTTCCATCGCCGCCGGCCTCCTCCACGACTCCGTCGAAGACACCTCGGTCACCACCGTTGAAATCCGCCAGGAATTCGGCGAACAGGTCGCCCACATCGTCGAAGGCGTAACCAAGATCAGCAAGATCGATTTCTCTTCCCGCGAAGAAGCGCAAGCCGAGAACCTCCGCAAGATGATGCTCGCCATGGTCGACGACATCCGCGTCGTCCTCATCAAGCTCGCCGACCGCCTTCACAACATGCGCACCCTCGAGCATCTCGATCCCGAGCGCCAGCAGAAGATCGCGAGAGAGACGCTCGAAATCTACGCTCCCATCGCGCACCGGCTCGGCATGGGCAAGATTCGCGGCGAACTCGAAGACCTCGGTTTCAAATACGTCGATCCCATCGGATACGAACAGGTCCGCGTAGCCGTCGAGTCGCGCCGCAAAGAGGGCGAAGCCTTCATGGCGCGAGTTGAAGGCGTTTTGCGCGACGGCCTCAAAGAAGCCGGCATCACCGGCCGCGTCGAGAGCCGCATCAAGCGCCTCTACAGCATTCACAAAAAATTGCTGCGCCAGCGCATCAACGTCGATCAGGTCTACGACCTCTTCGCCATGCGCGTCATCACCAACTCCGTGCAGGATTGCTACGCCGTTCTCGGCATCATCCACAACCTCTGGCGTCCCGTTCCCGGCCGTATCAAGGACTTCATCGCCATGCCGCGCCCCAATCTTTATCAATCGCTGCACACTTCCGTCATCACCGAGACCGGCGAGACTTTCGAAATCCAGATTCGCACCGAAGAAATGCACAAGATGTGCGAGGAAGGCATCGCCGCCCACTGGAAATACAAAGACGGCCCCGTCTCCGCCGAAGACGAGCAGCGCCTCGCCTGGCTCCGCCAGGTCGTAGAATGGCAGCGCGACGTCTCCGATCCCAACGAATTCCTCTCTACACTGAAAGTCGATCTCTACCCCGAAGAGGTCTACACCTTCACGCCCAAGGGAAAAGTCCTCGTCCTGCCGCGCGAATCCACGCCCATCGACTTCGCCTACTCCATTCACACTGAGGTCGGACACAGTTGCACCGGCGCCAAGGTCAACGGCCGCATGGTTCCCCTCCGCCACAAACTCCATTCCGGGGACATCGTCGAAGTCATCACCCAGCCTGGACACAAGCCCAGCCGCGACTGGCTCGCCATCGTCAAGTCCTCGCGCGCTCGCAACAAAATCAAGCACTGGCTGAACGTGCACCAGCGCGAGCGCGCCATTGAAATCGGAAAAAAGCTGATTGAAAAAGAAGCGCGCAAATACCGCATCTCGCTGAAGGAAATTAAAGAGGCCGACATGCAAAGGGCGGCCACCGAATACGGACTCGGCCGTCCCGACGACCTGATGGCCGGCATCGGCTACGGCAAATATTCGGCCCGCCAGGTGCTCGCGAAATTCGCCCCCGCCGGCGCTGAACCGATGTCCGAAACCGAAGAGCACGCCGCATCCCACGGCTTCACCAGCGCCGTCCGCCGCGTTTTCGGAGGCGGAGACGCCAACGCCATCGTCGTCCGCGGCCAAGGCGATCTGCTCGTCTATCGTGCCCGCTGTTGCAACCCGATTCGCGGTGAAGCCATCGTCGGCTATGTCACCCGCGGCAAAGGCGTTGCCGTGCACTCCGTCAATTGTCCGAACGTCACCAATCTTCTTTACGAACCCGACCGCCGCATCGACGTGCTGTGGGCCGGCGACAAAGACGGCCAGCCGGTTTCTTATCCCGTAAAACTCACGCTGGCCTGTGACGACCGCTTCGGCATGCTCAAACAAATCACCGCCGTCATCAGCGACACCAAAACCAACATCCGCAGCATGGAGTCCCGCAGCCAGAACGGCCAAGCCAGCATCGACGTAGTCCTCGACATCGCCGACCTCAAACACCTCCAGAAAATTATCGATGGAGTCCGCCAAATCCCCGGCGTCCACGACGTCCAGAGACTGCAGAAGATTTAGCAGGCTGCGAAAAAAAAGGCCGAGCCTCGTATCAGGATATCGCTTCAGCGTTTGCGGAAAAACTCCGGTTTCGTATCAGGGTATCGCTTCAGCGATACCGCGAGTTGCCCAGAATCGGACGCCCCTTTAGGGGCTGGCCGTCGACCTGCGATTTTTCCAGCAGCCTCCTAGCGCGAAACCGTAGTATGAGTTAGCCTGTTTTCGAGCAAATTCCAACCAAATTTCTAAGGAGACTAGAAAAGGAGACTAGAAAATGAAAAACATTGTCCGGGCATCGCTGATATTTCTGCTTCTGAGCGCGTTTGGCTGGGCCGCACAGGACGTGGTCAGCGCTGTCCACGGAACCATTACCAAGTTGGATTCCGCCACCAAGACAATGGTCGTCAAGACCAAGGATGGCACCGAGCATACCATCAAATTTGCCGACAAGACCACTGTCCATGGCGTCAAAGCCAGTGTCCATGAAACCGCCATGGGCGCCAAAGACTCCTTCCACGGACTCACGGAAGGCACAGAAGTAGTTGCGCACTACACCGAAAAGGGCACGGAGAAAACAGCGGCCGAGGTCGATAACGTTGGCAAAGATGGAATCAAGTCGGTAGACGGAGCCATCACCCACATCGATCGCGCGGGCAAGACTGTGGCAGTTAAAACCGCGGATGGTACGGAGGAAACATTTAAGCTGTCCGGTCACGCGGCGGACGACGCGGGCAAGGACATAGCCAAGGGAACCGAGAAATCCGCCCACGTTACCGTCTACTACACCGAAGAAGCCGGCAAGAAAACTGCCCACTTCTTCGAGAAAATATAGGCCAGACTAGCGTCGCTCGAGTGGGGGGGCGGGCGTCTCGCCCGCGAAGCCTTAATAGGGCTCCTCAATCTCCCTCCGGCCGGGTGCCCCATTCATTCGCGCTTGTTGCGAATGAGTGGGCGCGGCTTGCTGCTGCGAGAAAACTTAGGTTTCGTATCAGGGTATCGCTTTAGCGATGCCGCAACTTCCTCGGAATCGCAATTTGTCATCCTGCCCTGAGCACAGCCGAAGGGGAAGGACCTGCTTTCGACTGCATTACCAACACTCCGGCCCCCAGCAATCACACCGCCAAGTGACAAAGTGCACTGACAGAATACCCCAAGCGGTATCTATTTAATCTGCACGAAAATCCCCTAAAAGCGAAAAGGAGACCCGCAATGAAAGAGCGATCCTCGGAGAGCGACAGGGAAACTTACTGAACCGAGGATTCGCGACAAAGACAAAGTTATAAGGAGGAACTATGAATTTAGCAGGAACAAACAGTAAGACGAAAAGCCCTCTGCACATTTCCAACGTCGAACCAAGATTCGGCTCGACGAAACTAACAGCGGGTGCCCCACCCACTCGCGCCTTTTGCGAATGTGTGGGAGTGTGCGCCATCCGCGCCGCCCTGATACTAGCTGTACTTTCCGCGCTGATCCTGATTGCCGCTCTCCCAGCGCAGGCCCAAACTGAGACTGTG
>Ga0116106_1000297_pt1 | contig 29604 bp, 29 predicted proteins | sample June2015DPH_6_50_FD_89717 | JGI IMG/M metagenome (GOLD analysis project Ga0116106, IMG submission 89717) | Peatland microbial communities from SPRUCE experiment site at the Marcell Experimental Forest, Minnesota, USA - June2015DPH_6_40 | ecosystem: Environmental > Terrestrial > Soil > Wetlands >...
ACCAGCATCAGTGGGCCGCAATAGCTCTGCGCTTCGCGGAAACTCTTCGAAAACAACCCCACCATCAGCAGCGCCGCCGAGAGCATCACCGCCACCGGCAACAGCATCAGAAATACCCCCGCCAATCCCCCGATATCAATGGTGGCGACGGTCTGCAGGACTTCCCGCGGCGCTGATCCCGCCAGGACCCGTTTGGCGAACTGGAACGTTGCGCCCATGCTCAACAGCGACAGCACGACCGTGCCGACGGAGGCGGTGAGCACCATCAGAAATTTTCCCAACACCAGCTCGGTTCGCCCAACCGGACAGCAAAGTATCGTTTCCATCGTCCCCCGTTCCTTCTCGCCGGCGGTGAGGTCAATCGCCGGATACATGGCACCCGTCATGCACAGGATGATGATGATATAGGGAAGCATCCCGCCCAGCAGGCTCCCGGCGACCTTCGCCGGCGGCGCGACATTCTGCCGTTGGATCGTGAACGGTTTCAAAACTTCCACCGGAACACCCCTGCTTTCCAGACGTTCCCGCACCGTCGTGTCACGCAGATTTTGGAAAAAAGCGTTCAGGTTTCCGGCCGCAAAACCCGATTTTATCTCGCCGGCATACTCGTAAATGTCCACCTCGGCCTTGTCCCCGCGGGCGATCGCCGCGTCGAAATCCGGCGGCAGTTTCACCACGGCGCGGACCCGTTTCTCCACAATCTGATTCGTGAAGTCTGCGGTCGCCGGGACGATCTGGAGGCTCTTGGCCGCGCGCAGTGCCGAAAGCACTTTCGGCGAGTTTTCGCCGCCGATGATCATCACGTGCGGAATCTCCTGCCGCGCTTTCGTCACGGTTTTGAACACCAGCGTGCCGACCCCAAACATCAACAACGGTATGGCCAGCACGGGCACCACGATCATGGAAATAATCGTGCGCCGGTCGCGCAGTGAATCGCGCAATTCCTTGCCATAAACAATCCGGATGGCGCGCCAGTTCATGGCCGGCCCTCCACGGCCCGCACAAAAATGTCCTCCAGATCGGGCGCGCCGAATTGCGTCCGCAGTTCCGCCAGCGTGCCTTCGACCAACAGCCGCCCGCGGTCAATGATGCCGATCCGGTCGCAAAGCTTCTCGGCCTCGCTCATCACGTGCGTGGAAACAATCACGGTCTTGCCCTTCTGCCGGCAATCGCGAATGAACTGAACGATGGTGCGCGCCGTCATCACGTCCAGCCCCAGCGTTGGCTCGTCAAAGATCATTACCGGCGGATCGTGGACCAGCGTCCGGGCAATCGACACTTTCTGTTTCATCCCGCTGGAAAGCTTGTCGCAACGGCGGTCTTCGAATTCGCCCATCCCCAGCGTGGAAAACACTTCACGAATGCGTCCCTGCAACAAATCCTCGGCGACGCCGTGCAGCCGCCCGAAATACTCGACCGTTTCCCGCGCCGTCAGCCGTCCGTACAACGCCGTGGCGGTGGAGAGAAACCCGATCCGGGCGCGAACTTTTTCCGGCTCGCGGACGGCGTCACAGCCCGCGACCCAAATCGTCCCCGAGCTGGGTTTGAGCAGAGTGGCCAGCAGCCGCAACGTGGTGGTTTTGCCGGCCCCGTTGGCGCCCAGCAACCCGTAAATCCGCCCGGGTTCGCAGCGGAAATTGATGCCATCCACCGCGCGCACCTCCCCGCGCTTCCGGTCGCGGAACAGTTTGGTCAGTTGGTGCGTTTCGATCACAAAGATTGGACCAGGCTCGCCGCGAACCATCACGGTCTGCACTTATTGAACGGAACAACCATCACCAAGGCAAGCCCGCCTTTGCGAACCAGGGTGGGGCGAGGCTCCTGATTCCCCCTCTGACAATTCGATGTTGGATGTTGAATGTCGGATGCCTGCTCGCGATTCATCGGAGTTCGATGTTTCCCACCGCGTGAGACGAAGCCCTTTACGCGGCCCTTCAGCCTTCAGCATTCCTTGCCGCGCCGAAATCCGATGAAGGCGGGAGTCTTTAGCCTTCGTTTCCCGCCTTTGTTCCGCCTTTAGCCTTTAATTCCCCGCCGCTTCTGCCATCCTCCCTCCCATGATCTCCCCTGCTCCACTTTGCTCTCTTCGCCGGATCGGCGCCTGCCTTGGCCTGCTCTGGCTCGGCCTCACGCTCACCGCCCTGCCCGCCCGCGCCGCCGAAACGCAACCCGCCAAACCCGCACCCGTCCCCGTCATCCTCGACACGGACATCGGCGATGACATCGACGACACCTGGGCGCTGGCCCTGCTGCTCAAATCGCCGGAGCTGGACCTGAAACTGGTGGTGGGCGATTACGGCGAGGCGCAGTACCGCGCGCGGCTGCTCGCGAAACTGCTCGAACGCGCCGGGCGAACCAACGTGCCCGTGGGCGTTGGCCTCGACATCGCACCGCACGGCGACGGCCGCCAGGCCGCGTGGGTCAAGGACTACGATCTCAAATCCTATCCGGGCAAAGTCCGCGCCGACGGCGTGCAGGCCATCATTGACACGATAATGAACTCGCCGCAACCCGTGACGTTGATTTGCATCGGCCCCATGCCGAACATCGCCGAGGCGCTGAAACGCGAGCCGCGCATTGCGCAACATGCCCGGTTCGTGGGCATGCAGGGCAGCGTGCGCGTGGGTTACGGCGGAGCGAAGCAACCCCAGGCGGAATGGAACGTGAAGGCCGATCCCAAGGCCTGCCAGCAGGTTTTTGCCGCCCCGTGGGACATCACCATCACGCCGCTCGACACCTGCGGCCTCGTGACCTTGACCGGCGACAGATACCGGCGCGTCCGCGATACAACTGACCGCAACGTCGCCGACCTCATCGCCAACTATCGCATCTGGCTGGCCAACCAGCCCACCTTGCCGGCGGACATGGCTGACAAGCGCAGCAGCACGTTGTTCGACCCTGTGGCCGTCTATCTGGCCATCGGGCCGGACCAGTGCGTGATGGAGAAGCTCAATCTTCGCGTCACCGACGACGGTTTTACGGTCATCGACCCGCAAGCGCGGCAGGTCAACGTGGCCACGCAGTGGAAAGACCTCGGCGCCTACGAAGATTTCCTGGTGGACCGGCTGACCGGCAAACATTGAACCGGATGATTTGAACAACCAAGGCACAAAGACGCAAAGAAGTTTAACCGCCTTTTGCCGCTCATCAGCGCTGACCTGTCCTCCATAGCTTCTTGGCGAAGGATGGATTAGTGCATATTAGCGATTCTCCCGGTCCGTTTCATGCCACCTGCCACTTGCCACGTGTCACTTGCTTGTGGTGGTGGGGCGAGGCGCCTGACGAGCCGTTCCATCAGCCCTCAACTCCTGCCGTGTCACCCGTCACTCGCCACTCGTCACTTGCCGCCCTCCCGCTCAATGCTTTTGAATCAAGGCGGCGGCCTGGAGTTTTCGGGCCTCGATGGCTTTGGTTAATTCCGCATTGAGCGCAGCCAATTGGTCGGGGGTGAGAAAACTGCCGGCTTGTTGCAGGATGCGCTGATTGCTCTGGGCCACCTGTTGCAGGAAATTATCAATGTCCGCCTGGGACCCCAGAAACGCCTTGTCCGGCGCGCCGGTGATGCCGCGCGTCAAATCCGTCGGCTCGGCCTCGACCACCTGAAGCAGTTGGGCACTCTGCTCAGGGGTGAGCGGATTGTCACCCAGTTGGCCATTCAGCAACGTGACGGTGGTCCGGGCGGGAATTTCGTCGCTGTACTCCTTGAACCGCGCCATCCCCTGATCGCCCAGCAATGTGTATAACTGACTCCCCAGACCGGCGAGCGCATCGATGGCGGACTGATTCGGAGTCCCCGGAGTGGCGATTTGTTCCATGCTCTTTGACGCCATATCGCCCATTATCTGAAGGAACTGGTCCGTCTGCTCCGGCGTCAGCTTCAGTTCCTTGAATAAATCGGCGTACATGGACCTGAGTTTTTCCTTCTGCGCCTGGCGGAGATATTCCTTCATTGCGGGATCGCTCATCATTTTGTCCAACCCGCTGGCGGGCTGATTGTTTTCCGCCGCCTTCTGCCGTAGCGCCCCCACCTGGCCGCGCAATTTCAACAATTCGGTCGGCGTCGAGTTGGATCTCAACCGTGCATTTTCGTCCCGCAACGCAGCCAGTTGACCGGCCGCCTGCCCGCGTTCCTGCTGCAATTGCTGGATTTGCGCGGTCAACGGCGCCTGCTCCTGCTGGAGCGTCTGGATCTGGTCGTGCAGGCGCGAGCTTTGGTGGACGGCGTAAATTCCGGTTCCGGCCGCGGCGGCCAACGCCGCAGCAACGATGGTTTTTTGTAATGTGGTCATAACGATGGTTTTGGTTGCGACAATGAGGGTTGAAGCCTGGACGGCGCTGCCGGCAATGGCAGCGGCGGAAATCGTGGCGGACAGACCGGCCGGCGCGGCCTGGACGGCATTCGCGGCCATCACCGCCGCCAGCGCCGCCGCCGTGGTGGTGATGCCGTGGCGGGCCAGTTTGCCGCGCAGCTTGTCCAGCGCGCGGTCCACGCGCATTCGCGCGGCGTTTTCGGTGAGATTCAACGCCGTGCCCACTTCGTTGAGGGTTTTGTTTTGAAAATAGCGGAGCAGGACGGCATGGCGATCCTCGTCGTCCAGTTCGTGCATGGCGTCCTCGATCACCGGCCCGAGCCGGTTCCAATCCGCCGGGGACGTGTCGTCATGGAGGAGTTGATTCATCATATTGGCCTCCTGTTCGCGCGCCTGGCGCCGTTGCTCGGTTCGATTCATCCGCAACGCCATTTGCCGGGTGGTGGTGTAGAGCCAGCCGACCAGGGCGGGATGCCGGCTCAGCCGTTTCGCCTGCCGGGCGACCTCCGTGAATACCTGCTGCGTCACATCTTGGGCGGCGTGCAGGTCGCCGTTCATCAGCCGCAACGCGGCGGAATGCACGAGGTCCACGTGCCGCCGGGTCAATTCGGCGAAGGCATCCTCCGATTGGTCGGCGGCGTAGCGGCTTAATAATTCGGCATCGTCAGTCATCACGTTTCATAAGGTAATGCCCGCCGCCGGAAAAACCGCACAAGAAAAAATGCTTTGACGCGAATTCGGAGGGCGGAACTCCGCGACGCCCAAATTTCAACCACGGATGGACGCGGATAAACCCAGCGCGGCTTATGCCGCAACCACAGGGAATAACCGCAAGAGAACGCAAGGAACGCAAAGATGTAAGCTACTTCTCTCGTGTTCTTTGCGTTCTTTCGCGACCAATTCTTTGCCAAGAAAACAAAGATATTCGTCATTGTAGTACAGATGAATCAGCCACAAAAGATCGCAAAGGACGCAAAGACACGATCTTTCACTTCAGCCTTCAGCCTTCCTTGCCGCGCCGAAATCCGATGAAGGCGGGAGCCTTTAGCCTTCGCTTCCCGCCTTTGTTCAAATTGTAGCCGATAGTCCACAGACAATTTGACCAAAGATTCTTAATTCTTTTTTCTCCCCAAACCGGTTTGCCGTGGCAAAATCGCGTCATGGCCGGCCGGACCCGGTCTGCCTTTTCCATGAATACGATTCCGCGGCAACTCGTCATTGAAGTCTGGGAACGCCAGTGTGCGCTGGGCGAGAACGAGGCCCTTGCACTGATGAAGCAATTTTTCGAGGAACAGCCCGCGCTGGGCATTTATTTGCACGTGTGCGATGAGCAACTCGGTCAGGAAGCAGCGAACAGCCAGCTCATTCCGCTGGCCGCCACGATTGGGGAGGCGGCGGCCCGCACCCGGGGCAAACGACTGAAAGCCGTGCGCCCAAAAATCATTGAACTTGCCGAGGCGGCGAACACCCGGATGCTGGAAAAGCTGGAAGACGTTTCGGAATTCGAGTGGCGGGAGACAGTGGAACGGATGTTCCTGGGATATCACCAGCAGCCGCTGCTCGCGTTTTGCATTGAAATTCTCATGGCCAATGACGAGGAGACGCCGGAACTGGCCCCGCAACGGATTGGGATGGAACTGATCTGGCTCAAAACCGTGATTGATTGTTTCGACCAATAACCACTGTTGGCCGCAAAAAGGCGCAAAGAGCGCAAAAGCAGCCCCGGATTAATTCCGGCTCCCAATTCCCATCCCCAGACCCGAAATCCGAGACGCGAGACCCACCGCGTGAGACGGAGTCTTTTATGCGGCCCTTCAGCCTTCAGCATTTGGCATTCAAAATTCAGCCGTTCTTGCCACGCCAGCTTGTCGCGCCGAACTGGAATGCAGGCGGAAGCACACAAATTTACTGCGACGGTTGACGCAGCGCGGCGGCTAAAGCCGGGTCGCGGCCGGCCAGAAAGTCCGCCAGCGACGTCGGCGCCATGATGTCCGGCTCAACCGTTGGCGGATCGGCATCGGGCATCAGCCGGAAATGCCTTGCGGAGTAATGCACCATCAGCCTTGAGTTCGGCAGCGCAAAGTTTTGCTGCAACCCATAATGATTGGGCTTGTTCCCCGTCGGTTCGCCAACGAGAAGCGCGTGCAGGTCAGTGCGGAAATCCATCACCGCAAACACCCCGGAAGAGAACGTCTGGCTGCCGATGAGGACGTAGAGATGTCCCTGCGCATTGAGCGCCGGTCGTGACTTCAAACCCTCCACGAGGGGTTTCACGATGCTGGAACTGCCGCCGGCGTTGAAGCGCAGGTCCACGACCACACGCTGGACCGGGTGCGCGTCGGCAAAGGCGAACAGCGCCTTCGCAAAACCAGTGAACGGGTTGTTGGTTTCATTGGCGCATTTATTGTATTGGAGGTAGAGCGTCTGCGTGTCCGGCAGGTATTCAAACCAGTAGGAGGCTCCGGGATGTTTGCGTTTCAACCCGGCTGGAATCGGCAGGGCGTCGTCGGCTTTCACCATCTTCCGGCTGCTTTGGCCCCGGCCGGCCGGTCTGATTTCAAGCGTGAATTCCCCGCCACCAGCTTTGGCCAGCGTCAACTGCAGGCGACCGTTGGCGTCGGCGATTTTTTCGCGCTGCATCAACTCCACCAAATTCAGGTATCGGGGACTTTGGGCGTGCAGCCAGGCATTGTTTTCGTGGGGGATGTAAGGCGCCACCGCCGCTTCGGCCTGCTCCGGCGTCAAGGAACCGATGCGCACCACGCGGCAGCCGAGCGCCTCTTGATGTTCCGGCGTCGCCGCCACCACGGCCAGCCCGTCGGAAAACCACTGCATCTGGACGGGATACGTGCGCACGTTAAAATCCTTGATGGATCCGAAGGCCACCCCCGTATGCGCCACACCCAGGCCGGCCACGATGCGCATCAACTCAAACAGGATATCCTGATCGGAGAGCTGTGGAACTTCACGCTTCAGTTCCGCAACGGAGCGCTCAAACTTGTCCCCGGGCATGAGCTGGGAAAAATCTATTTGCCTGGCTGGAAGTTGCCGGGCGAAAAAGTCGAGGTCTTCCTGCCAGCGGCTTGTGCGCGCGGTTGAATCATCGGGGGCCGGAGCGGCGGCCAGATGACTGAAGGCGCAGAGCGCAATGCTGGAGAGCAGGATGGCGGTCTTCCTGGCGGCTGGAAATGACTGGCAAAAGGCCGGTGACCGGGCCACATCGCCCCGGGACGATGTCCCCGGGCGATCACGTGGAATCCGGGTTGGGCTCACGTGCCGCCAGAATAACCCGCCGGACACCTGAACCGCAAGCGCGCGAGCGAGTCCATTTCGGAGGGCCGATCTCCACGAAGCCCCAATTCCTAACCGCGAAAAACGCGAACCACGCGAACGGTTTTTTTTACCGCATAGAACGCAAGGAACACAAAGGTGGGGCGAGGCTCCTGATTCCCCCTCTGACAATTCGATGTTGGATGTTGAATGTTGAATATTCCCCACCGCGTGAGACAAAGTCTTTTACGCGGCCTGCCGCGTGGCACAACTTTACGCGGTCTCCCCAAACCGCTTCCCGTGGCAAAATCGCGTCCGGAGGTCACTTGCGTTCACGAAATCTTCAGTAGGGTAACACCCCATAGCCCCCGTCAGGTTTCCCGCCTATTGTGAAAGCTGAGACAAAGGAAAACCTCCTTACGGAAAAAATAAACACGGAAAAAATTATATGAAACGGAAATTACAAATCATTACCAGCGCGTCCGCCGCGTTTCTCCTGTCGTTCTCGGCGTTGGCCCAGGAAACACTTGGTCCCAGAACGGCTGAAACCGGCTCCACCCGACAACCCATGACCCGGGCACGCTCGGAACGGCTGAACGGCGCGGCCAAGGCCACCGACATCATCGGAATGACAGTCAATAACTATCAGAACGAAAGACTGGGCAACGTGAAAGACCTCGCTGTGGATGTGGAGTCCGGACGGATCGTCCAGGTGATTCTTTCCACCGGTGGATTTCTCGGCATTGGCTATACGCTCACCGCGGTGCCGCCGGGAGCCTTGCATCTCGATGCTGCGGATAAAGTCCTTCATCTGAACGCCAGCAAAGCGAAACTCGCGGCGGCCCTCAAATTTGACACCTCGAAGTGGGACAAAGACACGCAGTCCAATCGGGTGACTGAAGTCTATGGTTATTACGGCGAACGACCATATTTCGTTGCCGATAATGACGGATATAGGAATCCCAACCTGGATGGAACGGTCGCCGCAACCTTGCCCCACAATATGGATGGATCAATCAATACGGATGGAGCGCGCGCCGTGGACAAGGCAAGCAATGTGGAAACAGCCGGCAATTTGGAGACAACCAACAACTGGATTTCAACCCGCAACCCGGACGGAACCTGGACGCGGGAATATTACTCAAATGAGAGGCGAGTCAACAATGCGTGGTCGCGGCTGGGTTATGTCCAGAAGGCGAGCCGGCTCATGGGCACGCCGGTGAAGAACCTGCAGGATGAGAAACTCGGCAAGGTGGAGAACTTGATGGTGGATCTATCGGCGGGCCGCATCGTTGCGGTCATCATTTCATCCGGCGGATACATCGGGCTGGGGGACGAGTTGAGCGCCGTGCCACCCGCCGCGCTCCGGTTCAATGCGGAACATGACACCCTCCAGCTTGACGCCTCCAAGGAGATGCTGGCCAATTCACCGCATTTCAAAGCCAGTCAATGGCCCGATTTCAGCCAGCCCGGTTATGCCGGCGGCGTGTACCACGCCTACAAGGTTGAGCCTTGGTTCAACCCCAACGCGACGACCGACGCTGACAACACCCGGCTAAATGTTCGTGATCGCGACAGCAGCACGCTGACCACGCTTGAGCGGGGCAACAGCCAGACCGACGTGAACACCGCGGCGCAGATTCGCAAAAAAATCATCGCTGACAGCAGAATGTCCGTGAATGCCAAAAACGTGAAGATCACCGCCATTGATGGCCGGGTCATCCTGTGCGGGCCGGTCAACACCGCCGAGGAAAAACGTCTCATCGGTGAAATCGCGAATCGGATCGCGCACGCCGGGAATGTGGACAACCAACTGGAAGTGCAGTTAGCCACGAGCAGCAGCAACTAATTCGGTCATCGGTCAACACAAAGAAACGCTTTTACATCAATTGCGCTAATCGCCGCCAATTTTCTGGTGGGGACGCACTGCTTGCCGCGGCGTAGCCTGTGGCGTAGCCGGGCCGGGGCGTCCGTTAGTTAACCACGGATCTTGCAATGCGGGACGGATTTAACCGCAGAGAACGCAGAGAACGCAAAGGTGGGGCGAGCATCCCCGCGAGCCGCCCGAGACCCGAAATCCGGGAACCAAGAACCGAAGTAAACCGCTCATTCCCGCTCACCTGTCCTCCGTAGTCCAACATTGTGGGACGAAGGATGGATCAGCGCTGATGGCCATTTCCACAAAAGGAAACGAAGGGAACAAAGACACAAAGAAACTCTCAACGCTCAACTTCTTGTCCCGTCGTAGCCTTGGCGAAGACGGATCAACCCTCAACCGACCAACGACTTTTTTCCCCAAACCGGCCTCCCGCAACAAAATCGCGCCTTGGCTGGCCACCAGGCTTGTTCCAAACTGTTCATACACCGATGAATTGGCTCAAATCATTCTAAATCATGAGAAATGGCATCGTTATTTTCCTGTGGCTGTTGACAGTCCAGGCCCTTGGCGCGCGGGAGTTTCAGGTATCCGTCAAGGGAGACGATCACAATGAGGGAACGGCGGCCAGGCCTTTCCGGACCATTTCAGCCGCCGCCCGGGTTGCTCAGCCGGGCGATGTCATCACGGTGCATGAGGGCGTCTATCGCGAACGCATCAGCCCGCCGCGCGGAGGCAAATCGGACCGGAAACGCATCGTCTATCAAGCCGCGCCCGGTGAGCCGGTCGCGATCAAAGGATCGGAAGTGGTCACCAACTGGGTGAAGGTCCAGGACGATGTCTGGAAGGTGACGCTGCCGGATTCTTTCTTCGGCAGTTTCAATCCTTACAGCGATCTCATCCACGGCGATTGGTTCGAGGCCCGGGGCCGGGAACATCACACCGGCGCGGTCTATCTGAATGGCGGGTGGCTGACCGAAGCGGCCAAACTGGACGAGGTCCTGAAACCGATGACCCCCAACGCACTCTGGTTCGGCCAGGTGGACAAGGAGAAAACCACCATCTGGGCGCAGTTCAAAGGGGTCAACCCGAACGAACAATTGGTGGAGATCAATGTGCGGCGGACCGTGTTCTATCCGGAAAAGACCGGCATTAATTACCTCACCGTGCGTGGCTTCACCCTGGAGGCGGCGGCCACCCCGTGGGCACCGCCCACAGCCGAGCAGATCGGTTTGATTGGCACGCATTGGAGCAAAGGCTGGATTATCGAGAGCAATGTGATCCGCTACTCCATTTGTTCGGGCATTGCGCTCGGCAAATACGGTGACGAGTGGGATAACACGTCGGCCAATACCGCCGAGGGCTACGTCAAGACCATTGACCATGCTCTCACCAACGGCTGGTCCAGGGAAAACATCGGCCACCACCTCGTCCGCAACAACACCATCTCGCATTGCGAACAGGCGGGCATCGTCGGCAGCCTGGGCGCGGCGTTCAGCACCGTCACCGGCAATACCATCCATGACATTCACGTCCGAAAATTGTTTTCGGGCGCGGAGATGGCGGGCATCAAATTTCACGGCGCCGTTGATGTTCAAATCACCCGGAACCACATCTACCGGACCTGCCTGGGGCTGTGGCTGGACTGGATGGCGCAGGGCACGCGCGTCTCGAACAATCTCTTCCACAACAATGAAGCCGATGTATTGGTCGAGGTGGACCACGGTCCGTTCCTGATGGACAACAACCTTTTCCTCTCGCGCTCGTCGCTGATGGACCGTTCACAGGGTGGCGCCTACGTTCACAACCTGTTCGCCGGAACCATCCAATTGGTCTCATACGACGGCCGCCAGACGCCGTTTCTCAAGGCGCATTCCACGCAGGTCGCGGGTTATCACGACAACCCGGCCGGTGATGACCGCTACTACAACAACCTGTTCGTGGGCCGCGAAGATTTGCGCCGGTACGACAAGGCTCAACTGCCCGTGTGGATGGACGGCAATGTTTTTCTCAATGGGGCCATGCCTTCCAGTCATGAAACGAATGCGCTCGTCCAACCGGACTTTGTTCCGGCGCCCAGGCTGGTTGAGGAGGCGGATGGCCTCCACCTCCTCATGAAACACGACCCGGACTGGAGCACGGAGCGGACCCGCAAACTCGTGACGACCAAACTGCTCGGCCGGGCCATCATCCCCGATGCTCCTTTTGAACAACCGGATGGTGCGCGGATTCGAATCAACACCGATTACTTCGGCCAAAGCAGGAACGCATCGAATCCGACTCCGGGCCCGTTCGAGCATCCCGGCCCGGCAGATCTCAACCTCAAGATCTGGAACGCTAACCCAACCGGCAATTAGAGCATTGACAGAAATTACGGAGGGCGGAGTTCCACGACGCCCAAATTTTTTAACCGCAGATTTCGCGGATGACGCGGAGGAATTGAACAACCAAGAAACAAAGACACAAAGAATATCAACCACGGCCTGTCAGCCATCCTCGGCGACGGCGGAATAAACACGGATGGCAGGGCCGTGCTGCTGCGTGGCCAAATTCCGCCGGCTGTAAAGAATCCGGCGGCGACGCTATTGCCCGGCATGAACGCGATAAAACCTTTGCGAAGCCGGCGGATTCGGGTCGGTGAGAACTTGAGTGGTGCCATTGCCGGGAACCGGCGGAAACATCTGCCAGTTGTCCGCAAGGGTATTGTCGTATTCGAGCCGATACGCCCTTCCGAGTGAGGTGGGTTGAGAAATGATGAACTGACCGTTAATGAAGCCCGCGCTCAACATCGGCTCAATGGGGTGGGGCAAACTGTCGCCGACGATGGCCAAGTGATGGCTGTAGCCCGATGCAATGGCCAGCACGTTTGAAAGATTCATCCAGACATTTGTCTGTCCAAGATAGGGGGACGGTCCGGATAATTGGGCGTTGTAACCCAAGCCGGCCAAGGTCCCGCCTCTTTGCAAGGCCCAAACGGCGCCGGCCTGGTTGAATGGACAGGCACTGGCAACGGCCGTCACATTCGAGATGACCACGGTATTGGTTCCGTAAGGAAACCCCCACGCATCGCCGGTTCCATTTCCGAGCAAGGCAATTCCCTGTTCGCCGCCGGCCACAACGGCGGCGGCCACAACGTTGGAAGAAAAGGTGTTGACCTGATTGGTGGCTCTGCCCGAGAGCCAGGTCGAACCGTCGGTTTTGATGGCGAAACTCGAACTGAAACCGGCCGCAATCGCAACCACGTTGCTCAAATCCACGGGAACATTCGTTTGGCCGCCATAATTCAGGCCCCAGGCAAAAACGGTGCCGTCGCCCCTGAGTACCAGGTTATGATCCGCTCCGCAGGCGATGGCCACGACATTGGTCAACCCTGCCGGGACATTGGTTACGGCCGTTCCGCCATAGCCCGGGCCTCCCCACGCAACGAAGGTGCCGTCATTTTTCAATGCGAGTCCCTGTCCATATCCGGCCGCAATCGCAGCCACATTGCCCAATCCGGCAGGAACATTGGTTGCCCCACGCCCGCCCCACGCGATGACGGTGCCGTCACCCTGCAAGGCCAGGCTGAAGCCGAATCCCGCAGCAACCGCCTGCACATTGGTGACCGCCACCGGGACGTTTGTCTGGCCATACGAATTGTCGCCCCACGCAATCACATAATTTCCGGCGAGCGCCGGATGGCAGGCGATTAGAAAGAGACAGGTGCTTGCCCAGGCAGATATTGCAGCGAAGTCGGATTTCCATTTCAGTTGCATCGCAGGAATTCAAACCGGAATTCTGACTGAACTGACGGGAATCTGGACCTTGACTCGGCTCCGTTTATTGAAGCTGCGCCGGCGAGAGAAGATTGCTTCAGGGTCTCGCTCATCCTCACTGTATCCTGACAGAAAGGAATACTTGCTGTCAAGCGCCGAACATCCTCGCGAGCCGCGTTCCAGCCGCGAAAAGACGCAAAAGACGCAAATCCGTCAGTGATCGAACACGGCGCGGTAAAAACGGTTTGAGAAAGCGCCGGCGGAAACATCGTCAAACGGCAAGACCCCGGTGACGTCCGTGTTCGTGGCCAGCGGGCTCCACTGCGGGACGGCGAGATTCGTGGTTGCCTGGATGACATAAACCCGGCCGGCGGTTCCGGTCAGGTCCAGATGCATGGCGCCCGCGTTGGTGGGAAAAATAGCGCTGAACTGCGGGGGCACGGTAACGCTCAGGATGGCGTTGGAATTGACGGTGACGGGAACCACGACCGCCTGTGCGTTTACCAGCAACATATTGCTTAACACCAGCATTTCGTCGTGGTCGGGCGCGTTGCTGGCGATGGCGAACGGCACGTAGGCCAGCACACCGTTTGTTATCGGCGAGTTCGAAAAGGAAAACCCCAAAACGCGGAACACGCCTGGCGTCACCACGGCGCTGGCCAGTTGCTGATCCGCCAGGGCACTGCCGCGGATCGGCGTGCTGGGCGTGAGATAATTGGTGGCATACAACAAATCGAATTGGAACGACACCACATTGACATCAATCGTGACGCTCACGGGGACCGGGTCGGTGGTTCCCGGGGCGCCGGCGGTCGTGCCCACGGACATGGACGGCATGGCCGGTGCGCCTCCCGTCCCGAGGAGGAGCAGCCACACGCCTGCCCACCGCCACGCAAACCCCTTGAAATTCATGACTGCCAACATAGGCGCAAATGGCGCCTCCGGCAACGTGAAGACAGAAACTTTTCCGCCGCATGCCACGTGAGACAAAGTCTTTTACGTGGCCATCTCCCATTCCCAGCCTTCAGCCTTCCTTGCCGCGCCGAAATCCGATGAAGGCGGGAGCCTTTCTTGTCACTCGTCACCCGCCACCCGCCACCCTTTCGCCCCAACGAGATTGTAGCCGATAGTCCACAGACGATGGGCTTGCCAACTGGCATAACACTCCAATCCCTGGAAAAACGCCAACGCTTTTGTGAAATCAGGGAGAACACAGCCGATAGAAACACGCGGAATAATTTATCCATTGCGGGTCGCTAAAATAAACCGGACCGCCGTTAAGCGTATTGGTCTGGATCGGCAGCCAGTCTGGCGAAACCAAATTCGTGCACGTCTGAATCACCACCGCTTGGTTCGAAATACCGGTGATGTCGAAGCCAAAAGCGTTTGCCTGAACGCCGAAGTTCCCGTCGCCGGTCAGAATCTGCGGCAGCACTGTCAGTCCAAACACCACGCCGCCACCATTGGTGCCGCCGTCTGCCGCCGTTCCATAAAGTGTATTGCTGCTCAACACAAACTTCGAATCGCATTGAAGGCCGACGGCCATATCAAAATTTTCCAGCGTCGTAAAACCCGCGCCATTGGTCAGAATCATAAAAATGGTGCCGTAGTTTGAAGAGCCACCGGCCGCAGTTGTCCCGTAGAGGGTGCTGCCATCGAGGAACAGGGTATTGCGGGGAAATGCGCCGTCACTGTGCAAAAAATCATGCAAATCAGTGAAGCCCGCGCCATTCGTCTTCAATTTGAAAATATTCCCGCAACCGGCCACCCCGCCGCCAACCGTGACTCCGTAAAGCGTATCGCCGCCCAAAGTCAATCCCGCAACCGGCGCGGCTCCGTCACTGTTCGTGCCGATACCGTTTATACCTGAAAAATATTTCAAAACGGTATAGCCGCTTCCATCCGTTTGCATGGCGAACACAACGCCATTCGAAATGCCACCATGATAAGTCGTCCCGTAAAGCGTGGTGCCATCCAGAACCAGACTTCCTGTCGGCTGCGAGCCATCGCTGTTGGTTCCATGCTCCAAAGGACTTCCGCTGACATTATTGGTGCCTAGAAACGTAGCTGGAAACGTTTTGATCACAGCGAAACCCAATCCGTCGGCGTTAATCTTAAACACGGTGCCGTTTCCTGCAGCTCCTCCCAACCTGGCTGTGCCATAAAGCGTGGTGCCGTCCGTAACCAAATCCGCCTGTGGCCGGTTGCCATCGCTGTTGGTGCCAAACGTTGACGGCACCGTCGCCGAAAAACTGTGCAGCTCGGTGTAACCGCTGCCATCGGTATTTATTTTAAAAATGCTTCCGTTGTCGGCCGACCCGCCGGTGAACGTCGTGCCATAAAGTGTATTGCCAATTAAAACCATGCCGCCTTCGGGGCTGGGGCTGTTGGTCAGACTACGGATGATGCCATACCCGCTGCCGTCGGTATTGATCTTAAAAATGGTTCCGTTGTAGTTCGTGCCCCCGCTGGCGGTAGTGCCATAAAGCGTGCTGCCGTTCAGGACCAGGTCGGTCAGCGGAGCATAGCCGTCGTAGCCAGTGCCGCCGAAATTGTGGAGAATATTATAAATCTGCGCCTCCGAAACTGCGCCCAAACCAACGCAAAGAACGACGCTGAAAATCGCAGTCCGTAACGACGACAAGATGCTGTTTGTCCTCATACCACGCTGATATAAAAATTATCCCAGGACCCGATGGGGCGCAATCGGCCGATTTTGTCAGTGTGGCGCCAAAACAGGGTTTGCCAAATTTAGCCTTCAGAATCTGGCATCTGGCCTTTGCTCTCGTTCCTTATTACCGCCCGGATGGAGGTAAAACCGGCCATCAAAACCGCCGCGAGGATCACCAGGACCGTTACGGAAGGTTCGGGAACGGCGGCCTGTAAACCATCCATGGTCAGGAAATCACCATGGAGAGTAATCGAATACACCGGCGTCGCGGACAGCCACCCATGCCAGTCCAATCCGCCATCACCGGTGGCCGAGTGGGAATAGGAAAAGATCTCGGTATCGAGTAGCGTGGACGATTGACCATAAAAGCTGACCGTCACAATCGTCGGATCGCCATTATAGGACGAGGTATCGGCCGCGAAGTAGCCGCCAAACTCCATGATGGGTGTGTTCCAGGTGATGGTGGCCGTCTGAGCAAAATAATTGAGCATCAGCCCCTGTGTGCCGTCGGCAACCTGTGCTGTGCCGCTGGTGCCCAGAAAGGCCTGCCCGGACTGGTACACGGCCATCATGGAGTTCGCAATCGTGGCGTGTCCGCCCATGATGCTGGTGGGACTGGCGAGGTACGTTCCCCCAAAACGGGGAAATGATTCCCAACCTTCGCTCATCGTTCCAACAAATGGACCGGAGGTTGAAACCAGCGGGGACTGGGCCCGGGTTGGGCCCGCGTTAAAAATGGTGAGAGCACAAACGACCGCCGCAAAAAGAATGCGTTTCATAGGGTGTACCTTTTCTCGTTTGACCCCGCAGAAGGCACCGATCACATATCCTCACCAACGGGATGCACGGCAATGCACCCGACGAGCCTTGATAAGCTGCTCCTGCCTGAGTCCGTTTCTGATTAACTGTGATAATAGATTGCGTCCTGCTTTTGTCCACACGAAGTTATGCACAACCCTCGGGGCTTACCCTGTCACCTGTCACCCATCCTGTTCGATGTTCGGCGTTCGATGTTGGATGTTCGATGTTTCCATCTTGAAATCCGGGTTGGCGGGTGCAATATCGCGGCATGGCTTGGCTGCACCTGCCGCAAACACCAGTGAAAATGGCGGTTTACGGAGCGCTGCTCATCTCCACCATCGTGGGCGTTCTCCACGTTTTCGCCTGCTGGTATTCAGTTGCTCCCCACGGCTCGGATATTTTGTACAACAATATTTCAGGGATGCTGCTGGTATACCTTTTACTCGTGGGGCTTTACAATGTCGTTCGCATCACCTTTGCCGTGGCGGGACGTTTGTTTGGAACTGGCAGGGTCGGCTGGTCGTCACTGGCAGCCGGCGCCATTTTTTGCGGAGTCGTTTTGGTTGTCACGACGATCGCCTTCGGCGTGGGAGAAACGATGCGCGACGCGGGCTTCAAGGCCATCACCGTCCGGGGCAGGCCATTGGTGGCGGCCATCAAACAATTTCAGGCAAAAAATGGCGCTCCGCCGGGCAGGCTGGGGGAATTGGTGCCGGACTTCATCCCGGCCATACCCGACACCGGCGTTGCCGCGTATCCGAAATACGAATTCGTCAGGAAGCCGGACCCGGCAAAGTACGACGGCAATCCTTGGGTGTTGTTTGTGAACATTTCGACCGACGACCTGATGCAGGATCTGTTGATTTTCTATCCCAACCAGAACTATCCCACCCGCCCGCAAGTCGCCAGTGCAAGACGTTTCGGTGACTGGGCAAAAATCGGGTGGCCCGTCTCCGCCGACGCCGGCAAATAGCCTCTCCTCTCCGCGCCACCGATCTCCGATCTCCCATCTCCGAACTCCTATTTCCTGTCGGAAATCTTGTAGCCGATAGTCCACAGACGCTGGGCTTGCCAACTGGCATAATTTCGCCGTTATGTCGCAGCAAAAACTTCCAACCGACATCTTGACTCATCGTCCGTGGACGAATCGCTCGTCAATCGCTTCAATTTGACTCTGATGAAACTCATTTCATTTTTGAAACTCGGCGAGAACCGCCACAGTCCGCGCGTTTGGATTGAATCGCGGCGGCTCAATTCGTTGGGTTTCACACCGGGAGTGGGGTTCACTGTCGAACCACGACTAAATGGAATACGTCTTCGCCCTGCATTGTTGGCTGATAATCATGTATCGAAGCGTATCTCAGCCCAGCAGGAACGACCGATAATCGATATTGCGAATCGGCTGTTGCTCTCGCCTTTGGACGGTTTTCCAGAAATTAAAGTCACGGCTGCTTTCAAACAAATCGACGTGGTGCCATCGGTGCGGGGATTTTACATTCAGCGCGGTCTCACAGTCAAGCCACCTTTCAAGACGATTGAAGTTTTCTGTGGCGGCGGGACATTATCCACGGCCATTGCCAGCAATGCTGATTTCGTTCTGGTCGCGGGCGTTGAAATCGAGCCGAAGTACGCCGACGTGTGGCAACAGGCACATCCGCGAGCGTTTTTGTATCAGGCTGACATTCGACGCATTCATGCCGGTGAATTACCTACACATGATGTTCTGGTTGCTTCAATCCCCTGCACAAGCCACTCAACGCTGGGGCGAGCCAAGAAGTCTTTGGCTGGAAAACCGGAACTGGGCGACACCGGCGATCTGTTCCTCAGCGTTGCACACATCGCGGCTCATCATTTGCCGTCGGCATGCGTGTTCGAAAACGTGCCCGCGTTCGGAAATTCATTGGCGTGCCTGAGCCTTGCGCAACATCTGCAAAAAATCGGTTACTCCCTCACGGAATCCATCATCGACCCGCTGAACGAGTGGAACGAGCCGCAGGATCGAAAGCGATGGATCATGGTTGCCACGTTGAAACCGGGTTTTCAAATCCGCTCGCCGCAGATTCCTTTCACCGGAACGGTTAATGAGTTTCTGGACGCCCCGGCAGATTCGGACCGACTTGAGGTTGAGCGGATTGTCAAAAGCATTGAGGCGTTACGTCGGCACAACCAGCGCCACGCAAAACTCGGCCACGGATTTGGTTTCACCACGATCAACCGGGAATCAGCAAGAGTGCCGACGATTGTTCGCTCATACCACAAAATCAACACCGGTCCATTCGTGGAAACTGCTTACGGGCTGCGGTTGCTCCACAAATCCGAAGTCGAGCGCCTGATGGGTTGCGAGATTGATTGCGATCACTATGCCACTGCAATTGAAATTCTCGGCCAGGGTGTTCAGACAAGAATCTTCCAGGAAATTCTCCGTCAATTGGCAGGTTTCTTGAAATACTAGGTACGTCAAACCCGCAACCCCGCACGAAACTTAATCTGCTAAGGATAATCCACACCGAACCAGATAATCCGTCGTGGAATCAAAGTGGCTGGGTAATCGTGTTTCATCTGCAATATCGCCTTGTGGAATCCAGAGAACCAAACCCCGACGAGCGCGTGTAAGTAAAACACGGTAGGTGTTGAGAAGATATTGGCGGTCTATTTCGTTCTTCAAATTGCCCCAACGCGAGCCGCTGAAATTCCGATATAACCATCCCTTGTTTGCTGCGTCGAAAGAAAAATCGCCACCCCAACAGATGCCAATCCAGTCGAGTTCCAGTCCTTGGCATTCAAACTCGGACGCTGCGATTTCGAGTTGATTCGACGAGCGAATGTCCGGCGGCAGGGCCAGAAACCAATGAACGAACAAATCGCGATTTCCTTGCCGAAACCCCGACGACAATTCAAGACCATCGGCGCGAAGCCGAAGCGCACCCGAACTCGCCACCAACCCGGCGCGCTGTTGGCCGCGTGCGTGTTTGCGTAGCCATTCGCGAGCAGTTGGGAGCGAGCGCGTGAGGGCGAAAGGGAAGTCGCGCAAGTCGGGAACTATCGCTGCTGCTTTTGCCGCGTCGCCCGCGAGAGCGGCATCAACCCACTCGGCGAGTTTTCGAGCGCGGAACGAACGCAGATTTACCTCCAAGTGGAGCGATGTCTCTGTCTGAATGACAAGCGAGCCAGAGTTTCCGTCGGTGAAAAGGCGATGCCCCGCGTTGCTGGCATCGTGTTCAAGCGCTTTCGGCGAGACGGCGACCTTCCACTTTGGAAACTTTTCACGTAGCGTTTTGCCCCACTCTGCTAAACCGGCTTCGCCGTTATGGATTTCTTGCCCGCCTCCAACGAGTGCGACCAGAACTGCCCAGTCTTGGTGGCGATCCATGATCGAGAGCATCGTCTCCGGTTCGGAAACCTCCAGTCCGTTCTTCTTCCGGTTTTGATCCGCGTTCCATGCACGCTGGGCTTCGTCAAACACGACCACTTGCTCAACCGGTGGTTTGTCAGCTTTCTCCAGTCCCTCCCGAACGAAAACGTGGACGTTCTGAATAAATGCTCCAACTGTGCGCTCGCCACCGGTCTGATGCATGCGACGTTTGTGGTCGCGTGCAATTGCTGCAGAGACAATTTTCACCAGCGGGCCGTTGCCAGACAGGAAGACTCCGGCTGGGCGACCTTCTTGGCGTAGTGCTGGATTGTGAACGACGTTCAACCCAGCAAGTGTTTTGCCAGCGCCGGGAACTCCGGTCACAAAGCAGACGACTTTTTCCGAACACCGCTGCGCTTCTTGGATAATCTCGACAAGACGATCAGACGTAATCGTGAGATTTGTCGCGCCAGCGTGCGAGTGCGCAATTTCGCGCACATTGTGTCCAGCAAACAGCGCCTCGGCAGCTTCGATGATGGTCGGGACAGGCCGATACGGAGAGTTGTCCCAAGTTGCTGGGTCAATCGGCACAAAACCCTCGCGATGCTCCGCCTCGAAAGCAGCGAAAAGAATTGCGGCAAGGTCAGAAGCGTTTGCCAGCCTTACTTCGCGAACAGCATCGGCGGAAACCTTGTCAGTTGAATTCGTCGCTGCTGGTGCTTTTGGCACGATCACGATGGGCACAATTCGCCGATCAAGACTCGCCTCGTGAAAATCACGAAGGTCGAGCGCATAGTCTTCCACTTGCCGCTGCGGTTGTATCGTGTGCGTTTTGTCCGCTGTCTTGAATTCCAGACAGAAAATTACATCCGCGGCTAGCAATACAGCATCGAGCCGCTTCTGCCGCCGGGGAATCGGATACTCCAAGAGAAGCGACCACTGCGCTGTGCTCGGATCAAGGCGAATGAGATCAGTACAAACTGACTTGAGAACTCCGATCTCAATTTCCCAAGCCCTGGCCTGTCGTTTCTGCAATTCATTGTGTTGATAGGAGCGCAGAAGCGATCCTAAAATCTCGTCGGGAGAATGAGCAAGGAAGTCGGCAAGTGTGGCTTTGTAGAAAGCAGCCATGCGCTCTACTCCTTCACGCCGAGCAGCCAAGTCACCTTGACGTCAAGTGCTTTTGCCAAGGCAACAAGCTCGACATCGAGAACGCCTCGAATTCCGGTTTCAATTTTGGCAACTCCAGCACGGTCAATGGAAACACCCAGTTTGGAAAGACGCTTGGAAAGCTCATCCTGTGTGAGTGGCGGCCGCGCTTTTGCACGCGCTTCCTTCACGCGTTCGCCAACAAGGTTCTGGCTGACTTGTCCCATTGCGCAGCCAGGCTACCAGGTTCAGTGCAAAATTGTTGTTCTAGTATAGAACACAAGCCTTTTCAACAAGGCGAAGCGGTAAAAGGCGGGGTTGTGGATTCAGCGAGCGCTGGAATGATTCAGCTAATCGGCATTGTGTAATGGCATCCCTTCGAATACCCCGAACAGCCCCAGAATTTGCTGCCGGGATTGGGGCCTTTGCCGGCGACTCGTATCACCATATCACGTTCGCATTTCGGACAGAACTTTCGCGTGTCATGCAACAGTTCAAATACTTCCGGGTCAAATCGGGCGTCTGTGGATTCAATCATCTGGGCCAGCCCAGTCTCGTTTACAATCTCAATGCCATGTTTTTCGGCCAACTGCTTTGCCTCGCCGGTGTAACCGCGCAGGGTGATGAGCTTGCCCTTCTGGATACCTGCATCCGTCAGCGCTCCCAGGAATTCCCGCACGGTCTTGACGCCCACGTCCCGCGTCTTCCACTGTTTGCATTGAACCGCGGCGCACTGCCCGTCCTTCTGAATGATCAAATCAATGCCGCCGTCCGGATTTGCGCCACCCCGCCTCGTCACGTCGTAACCGAGCTTCAGATACATGTGCCCGACTACCTTCTCAAACTGGAACCAGTCTATGGAACGAAGTTGTTCGATGAGCCCGCCTGTGGATGGTGGTTTGGATGGTCGTTCGGGTTCTGATTCGTAATCATCGCATTTCTGATCTGGAACATGAGAGGGAGGTGCAAACACGTTACTTGTCATTCCCCGCATATTGCGCTCCGGCGTTGCCAGCCGGAAGATGCCGACGATAACCAGACCGACAATCGCCAGCCCAAATAAAATGAGCGCAATCCAACCGATCGCAAAAACCATCTGGCGAACGCCCGGAATGAATATATAGGCACACAAGGCAAATCCCGCCAATGCGGTAATTAACCCCACCAAATCGTCATCTCGTCGGCTGCGCCTCGCCATATCAGCCCAGAATGCTGCAATTCTGATGCCTAAATAAGAGCTTAGAATCCGCATTAATTCACGGAATTCGCGTTAATCCGTGTCCATCCGTGGTTGAATTAAAATGGCTGACGTTTTCACCAAGGCGAAGCGGATGGAAACGAAGGCTTCCACCGTCGCCATGGCTATGGTGGACAGGGAATTCTAAAGGCTCCAGCCGTCGCTCAGAAGCTATGGCGCGGCAAGAAAGGCTAAAGTATGGCTGATGTCTTTTCCAAAACGAAACGTTCCGAAGTCATGCCGCGGATTCGTTCGCGCGGCAACCGGGACACGGAACTGGCGCTGGCGCGGCTGATGCGGCGGGTGATGGGTGTGACGGGTGACCAGCCTTCGCTTCCCTCCTTCGCGGCGAAGCTTCGGCTCGGCAGGCAAGTGACGGGTGACACGAGGTGGATCGCCTGTTTTGTGGTTGAACTTTATGCCTGACATTTCCGGTTTTGCCGGTTAAATTGCCAGCATGAGTGCGCTCGAAATCATGAAGGAATTGCCCAAGCTCACCGAGGCCGACCGGCGGGCCATCCGGGACGTGCTTCTGGCGATTGCCAATGAAAATCCAGATGTGGCACTTTGCAATCAGACGGCACAGGAAGGCGCGATGATGTTCGACCGCATGGAGGACGAAGATGGCCGCCATCAATCCCGGTGAGGTCTGGCTGGTTGACTTCGGGATGGCTGCCAAGGTGCGGCCAGCCTTGTTGCTGACTGGCAATCCAGCAAGCGATGAACTTGACCTCGTCACCGTTCTGCTTCACACCACCGCTTTGCGCGGCAATCGCTGGGAGTTGGGCATTCCAAAATCCTTTTTGAAACCGGGTGCGTTCCATTTACAACAGATTCAAACCATTTCCACTGTCAAGCTGGAGCGCAGATTGGGCGTGCTCACAGCCGAGGAAATGCATCACGTGCGAGACGCCCTGAGTCAGCGCTTGAACCTTTGACTTAATGCCGGTGGCTCCCGGTGGTGCGGAGGAGTTCGCAGCCAATCTCACGCAGACGACGGTCAAGCTGGCGGCAGTTCCAGGAGGGATATTTGCCCACAGGTCAGGCGGCGAGGACGAATTTGTCGCGGAAGGCGGACGGGATGGGGCGTCCGGTTTCGAGCAAAGCTTCCAAGTGCGCCTTGGCCGCCTGTTGGAATCGAAGGGTGGCCTCGCCACGGTCGCGCCCGTGCGCGTGGCAGCCGGGCAGCAGGGCGGATTTGGCAATCCACACGCCGTCTTCATCCTGTCGAAGCTGCACTTGCGAGAGTGGAACGATCATAACGGGCATCACGTAACCTGTTTTGCATTGGACGTAAAGGAGGATGGTTGATGCCAGACGTTTTCACCAAAGCGAAACGGGCGGAGGTGAGACACGGATGGCGCGAATTAACGCGAATTGAATTCGTGCAAATTGGCGGAATTAGCTTCAAGGTCTTGTAGTCATGGCCGATATCTTTTCCAAACGGAACCGCTCCGAAGTCATGTCGCGGATTCGTGGACGCGGAATGGCGGAATGGGTCAACCAATCCGTTTCGGGAGTTTCCGGCCGAGGCGGTCCAGTCCCTTTGGTTTTTCGGTCTCACACTCCCAAATCACCATCGGGTGCCAGCCGAGTTTGCGCAGGGCCCGCTGATGCAGCTTGTCGCGGGCGGCGTTGCCGTTGAGTTTGGCCAGCCACCATTCGCGCCGGTGCGTGGGCGTGGTGCAGTTCCGACAACCGCGATGCCGATGCCAGAAACAGCCGTGGACAAATATCGCAATCTTGTGCTTGGACAGGACGATGTCGGGAGTGATGAATCGCGGAGTTCGACACCTCACCTTTTTCCAATGACTCGCTCGCGCCCGCTCGCTCGGCCCGTAGTGGGCCTCCGCCTTCGGCGAATTCCTTTCGTTGCTTCCCAGGCAACTCAAGTCCCCGGGCGAGGCGGAGAGGATAACAGGGATGCGGACGTGCAGGCGAAAGCGGTAACCCATTCGGCGCAACAGGGACCGAACGACTTTTTCTGGCGATGTATGTTTGCCACGAATACGCGACATGTTCCACGAACGACGAGCTTTAGTCAGGCGGTCCCGATTCACGACGGGAATTTAACCGCAAAGAACGCAAAGAACACAGAGAAAAGGAACATCAACAGAAGCAAACGAAGGCGGTTTTCAAACTTTGTTCCCTTTGTTTCCTTCTGTGGAAATGGACTGGCCGGCTTTGCGATCTCTGCGTTCTTTGTGGTTAAATAATCTGTAAACCGCTTCCGGGCACACCGGATGCACCGTTGAGAGATGCCAACGTTGCCCCGGCGTGGCTCGGATTCTGCTGGTTTCCTGCTGGTTAGAGGCATAAGATGGAAACGATCAATGAAGCCAGTCATTTCAAGAGCCTTTTGCCGCCTCCTGGTGATTGCGCTCTCAATCAACCCGGATGGGGGCATGGTCACCAGCTGGTCCCGGGAAACATAGACGTTCAGCAACATGAATAGATGCGTTTTTATATCGGTCCTCGCCTTGTTTTCCCCAATCTGCCTTTCAGCCCAAACGCTGGTGGATTTGTCCTTTAATATAAGAACAAATTCAATCGCTCAGACGAACCACTGGGGGGCCAACCCATTGGGCAATAATGGGGCGGAATCGATATTTTTAACCAATCCGTGTTTGTTGCAGTATCCTGATGGAAATTCAGCGGATGTCACATCAACGAATTGGTCAACGACTCAACCCTTGGTCAGGAATACGAATTTTTGGTTGCATTTTGCACGGGAAATCACGGCCATACCGCAAAGATTTGCCACCGCCGTCACCGGTGGTACGAATGCTTATAAATTAACCGGGCAAGGAGGGTTCTTTGCCATATCTCCACGCCATATTCTAACGGTTGACCACATGCTCGGCGCCGGCAATACCAATGACCAGAATTTATTGTTCATCGATGATCAAGGTTCCAACGTGGTGCGTTGGTTGATTGGAGTGGTTGAACTTTCCAATGTTGATCTGGATGTGGGAATTTTGAATGCGGATTTGCCGCCTACGGTACATCCCTTTACCGTCTTGCCCTTCGGCTATACGAATTATTTGCCGGAATTGATCCTGCCGGGGTTGAGCGGGCAAGTTCAATTGGTTGTTTGTGACCAGTGGCGAGCCGTTAAGCCCGCACTTTGGCAAATGTCGGCTTATAATGGCATGTTTCACCTGGTCTATTTTAATGATGACAGTGCCATCTGGCTGGGAACCAACGGAAACCGGGCGCATATAGGTGGAGATAGCGGTTGTCCGATAATGGCCCTGGTTGGCACAAATCTGGTTTACATCAGCGAATACGATTCGCCGACCACTGCCCCCGATGCTGCTTGCTATATCCCGGACATAAACGCGGCCATGCATCACCTTTCCACCATCTGTAATTCTGGAAGCGATTATCAGCTTGCGACGTATGATTTATCAGGATTTGAACCAAACCACCGCCTTCTCCCGCCTGATAATTTTCACGTCGTTGGACCTGGACCATAAACTTCGATGGATCGCGAGCACGCGGTGAGCGGCGTAAAAGATTTTGTCTCACACGCTGGGGAACATCGAACATCGAACATCCAATGTGGACAGGCTGGTGCGGCGGATCCGGCGGGCGCTGGGCTGTTGATCAGGTTTCACCAGCATCCGTCAGGTTGTTCGCGCTTATTCGCGCTGGGAATGGCAGCGACCTTTGCCTACAATGCGTCGCCAGATGACTGCTCCACGATCAAACACTTCCCGCTGCCTGGCGGCAAGCGCACTGGGAATTTGCCTGCTCGCCGCCGCGGGCGATGTCCGTGCCCGGGACACCGCGAAAGTCGATCAGTTGTTCGCCCAATGGGATCGAGCCGATTCGCCGGGTGCCGCCGTCGTGATCGTCAAAGACGGCGCCGTCGTGTATCAGCACGGTTACGGTTACGCGAACCTCGAGCACCGCATCCCCATCACCCCAAAAACGCCTTTTGATGTCGCCTCGGTCGCCAAACAATTCACCGGACTGTCCGTGGCGATGCTCGTTCAGCAGGGGAAACTCTCCCCCGATGACGACATCCGAAAGTATCTTCCCGACGTGCCGGATTTCGGGAAGCCGATCACGATCGGGAATCTCCTGCATCACACGAGCGGCCTGCGCGATTGGCCGGAAACGCTCCGCTTTTCGGGTCTGGACATGAAAGGGCCGATAACCCTGGACATGATCCTCGAAATGGTCCGGCGCCAGCGTGAGCTGGATTTCGCCCCGGGCGAGGAACACCAATATTCCAACACCGGCTACAACCTGCTGGCGGCTGCGGTCGCCAAAGTCACGGGACAATCGTTTCGGGCCTGGACCGACGCAAACTTGTTCCAACCGCTGGGGATGAAGCACACGCTGGTCTGCGACAACCCCGCCGAGGTCGTGGCGAACTGCGCCGATTCTTATGCTCCCCGCGACCAGGGAAAATTCCACCGGGTGGACAGCCAGTTGTCGGCACAAGGCTCAAGCTCCCTTTTCATCACCGCCGAAGACATGGGCAGGTGGCTGCTCAATTTCGAAACCGCGCGCGTCGGCGGAAAGGCTGCCATCGAGATGATGCACCAGCCGGGAAAATTGAACGGAGGCGCGAAGGTGGATTACGGCTTCGGTGTTGGCCTGGGTGATTATCACGGGAGTCCGATGATCAGCCATGGAGGCAGTTGGGCAGGGTACCGAAGTTACGTGATGCGCGTTCCGGAAAAGAGATTTGCGGTAGCCATCCTCTCGAACGCGGGCAACATGGACACCCACGGACTGGCCGTTAAAATCGCCGACCTTTACCTTGGCAATTCGCCCGCCAAGCCGCCCGCCCAATCGCCCGCCAAGCCGCCCGCCGCCGTGAAAGCCGATCCCGCCACCTGGGATGCTTTCCTGGGCACGTACCGATTGCGTCCCGGCTGGCTGCTTACCATTACGCGTGAAGGGGATCAGCTCATGGCGCAGGCGACCCGCGAAGACAAGTTCAAGATGACGCCGATATCCGACACCAATTTCTTCGTTGAGGCCTACGGGGCGGCCGTTGAATTTGTCCGCGAAAACTCCGGGGAGGTTACGCATCTGCTCTATCGTGGCATCAACGCGCCGAAATTGAACCCGTCGGATTCCACGCCTGCCCGCCTCGCGGCTTACGTCGGCGACTATTGGAGCGAGGAACTTCAGATCGTGGCTCACCTCGAAATCCACGACGGAAAACTGGCGAACCGCCAGCGTTCGGGAACCTGGCTCCATTTCCTGCCAAGCGGAGCGGACCGCTTCGATGCAGAGGGCATGGGAATAGTCCTCGAATTCACGCGGAACCCGGCATCCGAGGTGACGGAAGTGAAGGCATCCGCCAGTCGCGTCCGCCACATCCGGTACACGCGAGTGACGTTGCCCAAATCCTAGCTCTTCGCCAGTTCCCCAAGCTCTTGCAGGCCAGAGGTCAAACTGACAGCAACCGCCGTGCTCGCGCCCGTCGCGGCAGGTCAGCGCTGATAAGCGCAAATAAACGGTTTAATTCTTCCGTTTGCGGGAAGGCTTGTTCGCCGGCTCTGCCTTTTCATGCAAAGCTGCAGCCAAAGGGAGTTCCTTTTCCGATTCAGAACCGGTTATCGCCTGATGCATCGTGTCGGGGCAAAGGTCAACGCCCCCCAGCCATTCCACACAGCCGAAGTCGGGATTGACGGTGACGGCATTGAAGGTTTTTGCGTCCAGCAATTTCAGGAACACGCCGCCGCGTCGCTGGGGTTCGACAGCAAAAATGCCGCTCAATCCGTCGTTGAAGGTGACCTTCAACCGGCAGCCCGACAGTGGTTCGGCGGAAACAATCCGATTCATGTCCTTATTCTACTCCAAAGGCGGGATTTTGGAAGGCTCCTGATTGCGACTGGCCAGGTCCCACGCCTGCCGCAGTTCCGTGCGATGCAATGCCGCCCATTCAAGGACGAGCGCCTGCGCCCGCCGGCTCATGCCACCCTCAATGACTTCGAGAGTGTTGATGTTCACCTTGATTTCTTCGCCTTGATAAACCGCGTGAAAATGCGGATGATGATTCCATAGAAACGACTCAATTCGGGCATGACGGCAGGTTAATGAGTTTCCATCGGCTGGCAAGACTGACGGGTGCTGCGGATTTGGGAGCACGAGTTAGCATGGCTAAATTCTAAAGGCCAAAGGCTCAAGTGTAAGGCCAAGCGTTCGACACCTCACCTGGCCTCCGGCCATCCTCTCCCCGGTCGAGGCGGAGAGGACGCAGAACGGCTGGTGCGGCGGATTCAGCTGAAGACATCGAACAGAAGGTAACGGAGTAAACAAAGTTGGTTTCGGATCTTTGTGCCCTTTGCGATCTTTTGTGGTTAAACCGTTTCGTGTGGTTTGTGTATTTCGCGGTTAAATCCCTTTGCGGCTTCGCGCCTTTGCGTGAAAATGGATCGGCGGATTGTAGCACGGTTGTTCTCCAGAAATGGGACACGGCAACATGCCCAAAAGCGATGGCCGACGCCCAAGCCAGGCGGTAAAAAAACTGGCACGGAAAATGCCCTTTTGTGGCCATGATGAACGAACGCACTTGTCAGCAAAGACACATACTGGTCGTGGACGACGAACCTCTCGTCCGCCAGACCGTCCAGATGCTTCTCCAAGACGACGGTTATGTCGTTGACGAGGCCGAAAGCGGTCCCCAAGCGCTGGCCATGTTTGAGCCCGGCAAGTTCGACATGATTTTCACCGACTACTTTATGCCGGACATGAAAGGTGATCAGTTGGCCGCTGCCATCAAAAGGCGCTCACCCAAGCAGGCCGTCGTGATGCTGACGGCCTTTCCTGAAAAATTTCAGTCTTCCGCCTGCCCCCTGGGTGGCATTGATTCCTTCATCTGCAAACCTTTCGAACTTGAGACCCTGCGGTCGGCGATCGCCCGGTTCGCTCCCGTCTAAAACCTGGAGTCCACCATCTAATAACTGGCTACTTCCACCCTCCGTAGCAGGCTACTGCGGAGGACGGGCGCGCCAGCGCACCCGGAAGCCTCGGTTCCTGATGCCCGGGCCTTACATTCTTTCAAAGTCGATGAAGCCTACCATCCGTGTCCATCTGTAATACAATCCTGTAACTTCGCGCACGGACGACAAAGATTTGGACTGCGGTGGCAGCCTGCCGAGGCGAAGCGCAGCGAAGACTGGAGCGCAGCGGCGACACCGCTTTCCGCACTGCC
>Ga0116106_1000301_pt1 | contig 29349 bp, 28 predicted proteins | sample June2015DPH_6_50_FD_89717 | JGI IMG/M metagenome (GOLD analysis project Ga0116106, IMG submission 89717) | Peatland microbial communities from SPRUCE experiment site at the Marcell Experimental Forest, Minnesota, USA - June2015DPH_6_40 | ecosystem: Environmental > Terrestrial > Soil > Wetlands >...
GTGTTCGAACACATGCACGATGAAGTAGCCCACCAGAATCCAGATGGCTGCGCGAGCCTCCTGCATGCGCTCAAAACTTTCGGGAATCATCACCGTTATCGTCGTCGCGAGCATAAACCCGGAGCCGAAAGCGATGAAGGTGGCAAGAAAACTCCGCCGCCAGGGCCGGGCAGTGACAATGACGCCACCCAGCATATTCGCCAACCCGGCGACCATGCCCAACGCGAGGCTGATCCAGAGATAGGACATACAGTGACCAGTGACGAGTGACAAGTGACAAGTGACGAGCATAAGTGCAGGTGCCAGGTGTCAGGTGTCAGCGAAGAGCAGGTGGGAAGTTTGCAAAAACCAACTCCTGAATTCTGACTTCTGCTTTTCTGCTCGTCACTCGTCACTTGTCACTTGGCACTGCTCTTATCCGGAATGCCTGAAGCGCACCACTTCGCCGTCGTGCACGATATAGTCTTTCCCTTCCAGCTTGAGCTGGGCGCGTGCGCGCGCTTCGGCGAGGCCTCCAGCCGCCATAAGGTCCTCGTATTTCACTACTTCAGCGCGAATGAACCCACGCTGCATGTCGGAATGGATTTCCCCGGCTGCCTCAAGGGCAGACGTCCCGGCACGGATTGTCCAAGCCCGGCATTCGTCATCACCGACGGTGAAAAAAGAAATCAAACCCAAGAGCTGATAGCTGGCGTGGATCAGCCTTGAGATGGCAGACTCCCTCAGACCGTAACTTGCCAGGAATTCTGCCGCCTCGGAATCGCTCAGTTCAGCCAGCTCGGCTTCCACTTTGCCGCAAATAGCCGTGACCGCGGTGTGGGGCCTTTGTTTTAGCCCCGCTGCGACCGCAAACTGTTCCGCCGCATTAGCACGGGCCGCGTCCTTCTCCCCCAGGTTGAGAACATAGAGCATGGGTTTCAAACTAAGGAAAGTGAAACCTCGGATCAGCCGCTCTTCTTCCGGTCCGAGGGAAGCCTCACGCAGAGGTGTCTGCTTGTCGAGGACGGCCTTGCACACCTTCAAGACTTGGAGCTCCTTTTCGAGGGAGGGATTCTTCTGCTTCTTAAGATCCCTTTCAAGCCGCTCAACGCGTTTCTCCACCATCGCCAGGTCGGAGAGCATCAGTTCCAGCTCCACGTTCTCAATGTCGTGCTGGAGATTGACCGCTCCGCCTTCAGCAGGGATCGCTTCGTCCTGAAACGCCCGCACGACGTGCATGAGAGCATTCAACTCACGCAAGTTTTGGGATTGCACACCCGTCCGCGCCAACTCGATGATGCTGCCGGGGGTATCGACGTACTCGATGGTGGCGTGGATGGTTTTCTGCCGCTGAAACATCTCCACCAGCCGGTCAAGACGCGCGTCGGGCACACGAACAACACCCACATGTGTTTCGGGCCGCCCTGCGCCCTGCCCACTCCCCTGCGCTCGGGTAAGAATTTGAAACAAGGTCGTCTTGCCCACTTGGGCCAGCCCAACGATACCAATCCTCAGCAAGGTCGCCTCGGAACGCTCAGCGTGAATTTTGAAATGCTCCGCACTTTCCGACTAGTCGACAGTCGAAGGTCGAAGGTCAAAAGTGGGCCGACTGGAAATGTGTGCGACACATTGCACACCTTCCAGCCGCATGAATCTATCATACTAATACAACCGCACTTGACGGTGTTACATTTCAGAGGGCGAAGGGCGTGCGACATAAAAGTGGGAGTCCTGCCGCTGTTGCATGACATATTTGTGAAAGCTTACGGCGGCAGCAGCAGGGTGGTCCGGGGAGCCCGCCTAGCGGGCGATAGAACTTAGCCCAGGGCGCAAGCCCTGGGAAACCAAGCCCCAGCGCCGGTCAAGCCCCGGAGGGGGCGGCAGAACCGGGGAGAGTTCCCGCGTCGAAACCTTTTCTTCCGCCCCGCTGGGGCTCCCGCGAAATAGAGGGCTTTCTGGACCCAGGGCTGGCGCCCTGGGCTGAGTTCTTTCGGCCCTCCGGGCTTTCACCGTTGCGTACCGGTACGTCCAGAAGAGTGCAACAAACCAAGAAAAATGCCCTGACCTCCACTTCTACGTCGCGCACCATCGTGTTGAAATGGGGTTGCATCCCCCCTCGGCTCGACCTACTGTAACGCTATGGCTGACTTGAAGCTCCAGGTACCCGTCACCGAAGAAGTCGAAGTTGACGCCACGACCTTGGCTGCCATTGACCGCGGCATCAAGGACGCCGGCGAGGGCCGGACCGTGCCCATCGACGAAGTCCGGAAAATGGTTCCGCAGTGGATTTCCAAATTCGAATCACAAAAGCCGCGCTAGCGGATTTAGAATACCAGTTGTGATTTCAGCGATATGCCTGGGAGCGGTGTTTCACGCCGGTGATCCTGATCGACAAGGGCGCGAGCTGGTAGAGGAACACTCGGTAGTCGCCCACGCGCAAACGGAGTTCACCGCGCGGCGGTCGGAGCTTCTTCGCGTCGCCTTTGCCAAGCGTCAGGTAATCATCGACCGCGTGCAGAATGTCAAGCGCAGTGGCCCGGTCGATAGCGCGGAGCTGCGCCTGGGCTTCCGGCGCCCAGATGACGCTTTTTTTGACCTCACTCATGGGCGGCGCGTGAGTCCGAACTCGCGAAGGATCGCTTCATGCGGGATGCCCTCACCGCGCTCGATCGAAGCGCGGGCGCGGTCGAGGTCGGCGGCCGTTTCGGGAGTAATCTCTTCCTCCTCGATTGGCAGGCTGGCGATCGCCTGGGCGACGGGGTCCAGCATGGCTTCAAGGAGGCTGGCGACAGCCGCCACCTGGGCTGGCGGCAAGCGGTCAATCAACTCATGGGCGTGTTCTCTGGTAGTGGTCGTGGACGTCGTAGACATGCAGTTCTCTCTATGGGAGATAATGGCTTTCGAATGCCGCCAAACAGCCACCATGACAATGATATCACTTTTTTGTTTATGCGTCCCATGAAGCATGCGTAGCGCAGACCTCCGTTTTTGAGGTCTGCGGTTCTTCCTCAGATTCGCGCGTTGGAATCCAAGGGCAAACTGGCAATTGTTAACCCGCAGCGGCGCATTTGTTGCGCCGCGCGCATACCGGAATACTCGCTCACGCTGGACCGTCGCCAGGGAGTGGAAATCTGCGCCGGTTGAGCAGGCGCACCGTGACGATAAAGAACCAATCGGAAAGAAACGGGCGATCCCGCAAGGCGGGAGCCCGTCCTCGGCGCCTCGCGCAAAATCACTTTCTTTTCTCCCGAAAGAGTCGTAATTTCTCTGTGCACTGTGGTGTTGCTCCGGCGATTATGCCTAAGCAACTTCAATCTAACGGATTAGAACGGAACAGTGCTCCCCAATTTACGGATTGCGGATCCACGGGGTCACCCGCGGGGCCTTGTTTCTCTGGCAAGGATGGAATAAGCTGCATCTATGAACGAGATTGTCTTCGAAGTGAGTCAGGAATCCGATGGGGGCTTCGTCGCTGAATGCCTGACGGAGGGCATTTTTACACAGGCTGACAATTGGGAAGAGTTGCGGCGAAACGTGAAAGAAGCCGTGGCGGCCTATTACTTTGACCACCCGAAACAGCCTGCGGCAATCCGCCTCCATTTGGTCCGGGACGAAGTTCTCGCCAACTCATGAAGATCCCACGCGACTTGAGCGGGCACGACCTTGTCCAGGCTCTTTGCCGCAATTGGGGCTATCGCATCATTCATCAAGAAGGCAGCCACCTCGTGCTGGAGACTCAAGAACCTTCGCACCAACGCCTCGCTGTGCCTGCCCACAAAAACCTTCGCATCGGAACGCTGAATGCCATCCTCCGCGCCGTGGCGAAACATAAGAGTGTGGAACGCCAGGCGATCCTTGAGTCCCTTTGACGCCCGCCACGAGGGCAAACGTAGCGCAGCCCTCCGTTTTTGAGGTCTGCGGTTCTGCCTCAGATTCGCGCTTTCGAACCCAAGGGCAAACTGGCAATTGCCAACCCGCAACGGCGCATGGGTTGCGCCGCACTCACGCCGAAATACTCGTTCACGCTGAACCATCACCAGGGGTTGGAAATCCCCCCGCTTGAGTAGGCGCACCGGCTCGAGCGGAAACAGTCGATTCAAAGCAGCTTTTCCAGGTCTTCGGGACTCAGCTCGGCGTCGCGCAGAATACTCTTCAGGACCTTGGGGTGGAGGATTTTCGAGGCGTGAAACGGAACCGTAACCCTTTTGCCTGCGGCATTCTTGTAAATCTGGTGGCTGCCGCTCTGCCGGGCCAGCGCGAATCCAGTTCTCTCCATTACGGTGGCAATCTCGCGGGCTGTGAGGCGTGGCAGCTTCGGCATCAGACGGCAATTTCAACGGTGGAGAGACTCACGGATACCGCTTGGGGAATTTCTTCGCCGTCAGCCAAGCGATCTTCGATGTGCAACCGAATGGCGTCCTTGATGTTCGTGATCGCCTCTTCGTAGGTCTCCCCTTGGCTGTAACAGCCCTGGAGGGCAGGACAGGTGACGAAATAGCCGTTTTGGTCGCTCTCAACTATAATAGGAAGCGTCAGGTGTTGCATGCAGGAAGTATATTCCTTATACAGAACAAATACCAAACAGTCTCTGCTAGCCACCCGCCAGCGAGCAACTGTAGCGCAGACCTGCTTCCCGAGGTCTGCGGTTCTTGGGCGACAAGGGCCGAAAAGAAGTCTTGACAACCTACGCCTAATATGGTAGCCTAGAGCATGATGCCTGGCTGTCCTGCCATGACCGTGGGGACCTTAGGGATGACGGCCCCATCCTTCTCTCTAAAGCGACAGTATGTCATTGCCTGCCTCTGCTATGACGACCGTAGTAACTTTAAAAAATGACGAGCGACGCGCGAATGTCTATGAAAACAAAGGACCGCTGTGGAAAACTTGGAGGCAAAGCGGGAATGTCTATGAAAACAAAGATACTTAGCCGTTAAAAGCGGGAATGTTGTTGAAAAGAAAGGTAGTTCGTAGGTAGCAGGTGAGGAAGAGCGGGGGCTAGGGGCTTTGGACTGGGGACTAGGGGACGAAGGCCTGCCAGCCGCCGGCGGGTATTCCCGGGCTCAGGATGGCAGCCTTGGACGCCCGACGGGTTCGGGCAGCACGGCACAACTCCAAATCCCGGCTCAATTGCTATGGACACTAGAGCGTGGCAACCCACTGTCTTCGCGGCATGAGCTGCACTGGGCCTAAAAGGCCGGAGGGAGGAATCGTCTCTGGCTTGATCTCACCATACGTCCCCCATCGGATCCCGAAGGTCTCTGCTAAAGCTTTCCGGTCCGGTTTCGGGAGAGACTGGACGCGGTGAATCCACAGATTCCCTACTTCCACTTTCAAATGGTTGGCCCCCGGCTTTAGAGCATTTCCGCAACGCAGGATGCGTGAACCCTTCCAAGCGCTTCCCAGATCGATTCCGTTCAGAACAACTTGGGCGGTCTCGTGCACAATGCCCAAATCCACCGCCCACTCAATCTGTTCGCCCAGACTGGTCAATTCAAAATCTGTTTCGTAGACTGCCCATCCGCTGTAGTCTTTCCCCTCCGGCAAGTCATTCCAGGACTGCAATTGCGATAGCGCAAGCTCGGTCTTGTCTCCAAGCGTCAAGCGCCACGGGCCATGCAAGGAGATAGGTTCGGGGATCGCCTTGACCTGAAATCTGTGAGTCTTCCCCGCAGCATCAGTCAGAAAATACTCCCCGTTTCTCGGAATAAGGCCAGTCACTTGAGTCTTATGGCCAACTTTTCCGATCTTCAGGGCGCCGGGCCAATTGGTATGGGTAAGGGTGGGGCCATCACCTGTTGGGCTGAATATCACAAAGCACGATTCAAAGGGCGCGAGCTGGACTTGAACTTCCGTCACCGGCGAATTCGAGCCTGCGCGCGCGGCATGCTTGAATACCAAGGTATCGTCGATTTCGCCGCTCGCAGGATTCCATCGCTGGGGTATCTTGTGCCCCACCGAGAACTGTAACCTTAGCTCTTGCAGAAAAGAGGATATGTTGCTGACGAAATAGATATCAACATCATCCATCTTTCTGTGGAGGAAGCCGACATTCTCCCGCGCACGTTGGCGCGCCGATTCACTCGAGTCCCCAGCCTGGACGATTTCGAAGTCAGGTGGGAGCGCCCCGGGCAAGCGTGCCAGCACAACCGAAAGGTGACGGAATAAAGCGACTGCACCTTTGCCACAGGTCACGAAATCATCCGCTCTGGGCAGTTTCCCTCCCCAGAGGGTGTTGAGAACCGATCTCAGCCGCGCCGTCCTGGTGTCGTTATCCTTCAGCCCCGGCGCGGCAGCAGGGACTCGCCCAGCGAATATCAGAAATCCACCCTCCTGAACGAATCTCATCAAACAATCCAGCGACTCCGGAGGCATATACTGAACATCGGGGACGATGACAACCGAGTAGGCTCCTGTGCCGGCACGCAACATCCCTGCTTGCACCGAGGCCATGCGCGCCAAGGCATCATCGTTGAGGAAGTCGAAGTCATACCCGGACCGTCTCAATTCCAGAAACAACTCTGTCCCGAGTTGCCTTTCAATCTCAACATCCATATTCAGAGCGCCGATGCCGAACTTGGCGTAGACGTCGGCAAGGGGAACGTACATACCCACCGGATTGACCGATACCCCCTGCTGAAGCAAGGCAGAAACCCGCTGAACGTATTTAGCAAGGTGGTTATAGTGGCGCCACCAGATATTATTGTGATTGATGACCGTGGAGGCATAGAACGCCCAGCCGGGTTGTCCGGCTTGGGGGGGCGAGTATGAATAGCCCTGGTTCACGATCTGGTTGATGCCATCCAGGAATTGCGCGTCCGAGGCTGCCTTCATCATTTCAAGGGTTACCATGAAAAGAGGCATCCGCAGCCACGAGTAAGTCTCTGCCGAAATCACCGGTTTCTGATAGATATGGCCGGCCGAGGAAGCGAGCCGCCGATGCTGAATGTCGACCGCGTACTCGTCTCCCTGCATGATGTGCTCGCCTTCAGGGATGTCTGCCAGCGCATACCCGTGCATCACATCTGCCATGGCCCCGTGGGCTTGGAAGCGCGCCGTCATGCCATGCCTCTGGCTCCAATCCGCCAAAGGGGCGAAAAAGTTCTCCAACATCAGGTCCGAAAGGGTGAGGTGATAGTCGTAACGTATATGTGGAGTCAGGGGGCCGGCATCTTGCCACAAAGCGGGGAGATAAGGCGTCAATTCATAGCCGCGGCGTCTTTCGAATTCCTTAAGGAGGCTGGGAGTCCAGTCCGCCCCATAAACTTCCAGGCTGTCGCAGAAAACCGAACGGAAGGGAGGGTCTGCGACATCCTTAATTCCATTGAGAACCTGGGTTCCTGCTGCCTCGAGGAAGAGATCCATGGCTTCGCGATTGAAATGGTCGATGACGTACCCTTCCATGCCAAGTGTCGGGCGCTTCACTTGCTGGCCGGTGGGACTGTCTACGAACACCATGATCCTCCACTGGCCCGGGGGAATCGGCCAGCTTTCGAATCCAATCCCGATCAGATCGCCATACTTCGTCTCCTGCTTAATTTGGTCTGTGATCACTCGCGACTGTTGGATGCCAGGCTGGCCTGTGGGGAGAACGGGAACTGCCAAGGCTGCGATGATGCTTTCCGATTCGGCTAGCTCAGGAGTAAGAAGCCAGGAGAAAGTCCCAGGTCCTACGATCTCTTGAATCAGGACCCGCGCTTGGCGCGCGGCTAGTTTGATGGGGATGAACGGCCCACCGTAAGGCCACCCGCTTCCCAAAGTAAAATCAAACTGCATGCCCAGACGGCGGGTTTCTTTAGTGGTGTGTCGCAACAGGTCAAACCACTCCGAGGAGAAATATCGGATGTTCCGAATCCCTCGTTTGGGGTCATCGACTTCCAGGGGGTAAACAGGTTGAAGTTCCACTCCCCGCAATCCACTTTCCGACATCAGTTCAAGTTCACGCGTAATCTCCTGCGGCGTGGCCGCTCCACCAAACCACCACCACCGGGTCATAGGTCGGGCTGAATGGGGGGGATTGAGGAACAAATCTCTCCATCTGGCTGCTTCTCCGCTGGGCGACGCATGTTCGGGCAAGGACACCGGCGCAGAACCTGCTGTCAGTGCCGGCGTGGACCACACCGTTGCCAGCACAATCCCAGCTTTTCCAGATTTGCAAATGAATTGTCGTCGGGTGAAGGAAGTCGATTTCATTGAAAGGGACCTCGATCTTTAGGTAGAATGACCAGGGTGGAAAATGCTCAGCCGTAATGGTGGGCGGTAGAGGATTCGAACCTCTGACTTCTACCGTGTGAGGATAGCACTCTACCGCTGAGTTAACCGCCCATGAAGCGTCATCAAACATAGCAAATTTCCAGGCGTCGGTCTAGCCCCGCCAAAGGCGACGCCAGCGAACATGTCAAATGGGAAAAGCGATGGTAAGCGATCAAGCAGCGGTGGCCCCCGATCTCCTTACGCGGGTGCAACAATCCGTCCAATCCGTCATTCGGGGTAAGGATGAGGCGATCCGACTGGCGCTGGTGAGTCTGCTTGCCCGCGGGCATCTGCTCATCGAGGACGTCCCGGGGGTTGGGAAGACGACGCTTGCGCATGCCCTGGCCCGCTCGTTTAACTGCGCCTTCCAGCGCATTCAGTTCACCTCGGACATGCTCCCGTCGGACGTCATCGGCATCAGCATTTTCAGCCAGCAGACCCAGCGCTTCGAGTTCCGCCCGGGGCCGATCTTCGCCAATATCGTCCTGGCCGACGAAATCAACCGCACTACGCCCAAAACTCAGAGTGCCCTGCTGGAAGCCATGAATGAAAACCAGGTGACTGTGGACAACCGCACCTCGCCGCTGCCTCAACCCTTCATGGTGATGGCCACTCAGAATCCTATCGAGCACCACGGAACCTATCCGCTCCCCGAATCCCAGCTCGATCGCTTCCTGATGCGGTTGAAGATCGGTTACCCCAGCGCCGATAGCGAGAAGGAGATCCTTCAGAACTTTGCCCAATCCGACCCGCTGGCAAACATCAGGCCCGTGATGACGGGGGCGGAGGTCGTCGAAATTCAGAACCAAGTCCGCCGGGTGAAGGTGGATGAAGAGCTTGTGAATTATGCGCTGGCCATCGTGGAGAAAACCCGGCAGCATGAATACCTTAGCCTGGGAGTGAGCCCCCGCGGGTCCATGTCGCTCTACCGCGCTGGGCAGGCCCTTGCCTTCCTCGAGGGCCGCAACTATTGCATCCCCGACGATTTCAAACGCCTTATTCTCCCCGTCTTTTCTCACCGGTGCGTAGTGAGTTCGCGCTATATCTCCACCCTCAAGAAATCCGACCAGACCGAAGCCATATTGGAAGGAATCATCGAGTCCACCCCAGTTCCGCTGTAGAAACGCAAGGGGTGCTAGGGGCACAAGGGCATTGAGTGATTGATCCATTGAGTCATCGAATCATTGAAAAGCGGTTGCGAGGCACCGGGGGTTTTTGGATTCTGGATTGCCCCCCGCCCACCACCTGCTGCCTACCTTCTGACTTCTGACTCCTGACTTCTAGGCCCTGCATACGCTACAATCCCAAATGATGACCACGCTTCCTCATTCAACGAGCGGCGGCGCCTGGGGAGACTTAAGGCTTCGAGTTCGCCAGCAGTGGGCGCGCACCGACCGCCCAGGGTGGCGACGATTTTTCCTGGGTCTCTGCGGACTGAGCGCGGCTTTTTTCCTGGCCCTCTATTCGACGGCGCTCACAGAAGCCGGCCGGGTGGGGGCGGCCGTCTGGGCCGCTGCCAGCTCACTGTTACTGACCGGGATTGTTGCGGTCAAGGTCGTCCCATATCTGGCGCGGCGGACTGCCCTGGAGCGTTGGTTCGTCAAGATCGAGTACGAATTCACTCGCCAAGGGGTGCTCTATCTCATCATCATTGCGGTCATCGCGATCGCGGCCTTGAACACAGGGAACAACCTTCTCTTCATCATTCTGGCCAGTCTACTCGCCGCCATCCTGGTTTCAGGCATCCTCTCGCAAATCGTCTTATCGCAACTGGAGCTGGATTTTGTTCTACCCGACCACGTCTTTGCCGAACAGCCCATGATTTCCCGGCTGACGGTCAGCAATCTGAAGTGGGTCTTTCCTTCCTTTTCCGTCACGGTCTCGGCTCGTGATGCAGATAGGAAAAAGCGCAAGAAGAGTTTGGGCCCGCGGCCGCGGCAAATCCTGGAGGCGCCGGTCTACGTCCCTTACATTCCTCACCGGTCCTCCGTCACGCAGCACGTTGAAATCACTTTCCCGCGCCGTGGCCGCTACACTCAGGAGGGCTTTCGCGTAAGTAGCAAGTTTCCTTTCGGCTTCCTCCGCAAGTCCCATGAAGTCCCCACCAAGCAGGAGATCCTTGTACTGCCCAACATACAGCCCACGGAGGAGTTTTACGAGATCCTTCCACTGATCGGTGGCGAGATGGAAAGCTTCTATAAGGGACGAGGTCACGACCTCTACGCCATACGTGATTACCAAGAAGGCGACACGGCGCGGCATGTGGATTGGAAGGCGACGGCGAAGGCGCAGGCTGTGAAGGTGCGGGAATTTACCCGCGAAGACGAGCGCCGCTTGTTGCTGGTCTTTGACGCCGTTTTGCCCCAGGCCGACTCAAGTCTCGAGGCGAAGTTTGAAAAGGCCGTCACCTTTTGTGCCTGCCTGGCGTGGCATTTCTACGAAATCGACGCGCAGATGCAATTCCTCACGGCTGGGTTCGAAACCGCTATGGCGCCCTCCCAGGAGATCATCTATCCCGTGCTCGAGGCCCTGGCGCTCATCGAGCCAACGACCGGCGTTTCCACCCACACCCTGCTTTCGGAGGTTGCGTCCTCGCCGCGGGCGTTCAACATCATCATCACCGCTCAGCCCCGTGGATCGATTCCCACCAGCCTCTGGGGTTCCTCTTACCTGGTTTTCATCGATTCCTTGTAGCTGCCAGTTGGCACGCCCCACCCCGACGTGGAGAGTAGAAGTCAGGAGTCAGAAGTCAGAATGAACCTGAATTCGCAAGTTGAACGCGAATTCGTAAGCTGGATGGAGATCTACCCCCATTCAAAGGGACAGGACCCCTCACCCGGCTCGCTACGCTTGCCACCCTCTCCGCAAGGGAGAGGGCCGCTATCTCATCTATTTTCGGTGGCCAGCCCTCTCCCGAGGGGAGAGGGTGGCCCGCTGTCCCGATGCACTTCATCGGGGAGCGGGCCGGGTGAGGGGTTACTTGGAAAGGCGCGAAGCCCAATACCGAGGCTATCAGAGCGCGAAGGATAAATCCGGCTGGTGAGGCAGGCGCGATCGTTTGCGAAGATTGCCACAACCGGGGCGTCCAGGGATACTTGCAGCTTCAGCGTTTCATCCTCGGCGAGCGCGAACGCTCCCCCCTGCGTTCCGCGCTCCACGTCCGGGCTCAGGCTGGAGCGCTCGCGTTCTACAAGGAGGTGTCCGCTGGTCCGGTTGTACGTAATTGAAGTCTGCTCTTTTTCACTTTAGTCATGTGTCTTGGCACATCAATGCTCAACATTCGACTCTGGGGTTTCAGCCTTAACACCCCTGACCACTTCCCCGCCCTTCAAAACCACCTTTACGTTTTCCAGTGTGGTTACGTCTTTGAGGGGATCGCCTTCGACTGCAATCAAATCTGCGTACTTCCCGGGTTCAAGGGTACCGATCTGGTCCGACCACCCAAGCAGGTCGGCGGCATTAACGGTCGCAGCTTGAATAGCTGCCAGTGGTGTTAGGCCCAGCTTCACCATGACGGCGAATTCATGAGCGTTCAGTCCATGCGGGTAGACGGCTGCATCGGTGCCGAAGGCGACCTTCACGCCTTCACGAAAGGCCCTGGCAACGTTTTGGCGGGCGGCGGGCATTACAAGTTTTGCCTTTGCCACCATGTCGTCCGTAAGGCCAAGTTTCTGGTAGTTCTCCAGGAACCAGTCGCCAAGGTAAAGTGTCGGCACAAGATACGTCCCGTGTTGCTTCATCAGTTGAATATCTTCTTCGTCGATAAAGCTGCCATGCTCGATGGAGTCCACACCGGCCAGGACGGCGTCCTTGATGCCTCGCGCGCCGTGGGCGTGGGCGGCTACCTTTCGGCCCAGGCGGTGAGCCTCTCGGACGATGGCCTGCATCTCCTCGGGGCTGTATTGCTCAAATTCGGCATTGTCACCTTTCGAGAGGACGCCGCCGGTGGCACAGAACTTGATCAAGTCCGCGCCATACTTGATGTCTTCCCGGACCTTGGCCATCACTGCGGGAACGCCATTGGCCACCCCTTCACTGAAAAAGTGGAATTCCGGGGCCAGGAGATTCTCATCGCAATGTCCACCGGTGATGCCAAGCGGCGGGCCGGAGGCGAGAATTCTAGGGCCAGGGACATCGCCGGCGTTGATGGCATCGCGCAAGGCGATGTCGGCGAAGCCGCTGGCCCCCACGTTTCGCACTGTGGTAAAGCCTGCCTCCAGCGTCACGCGGGCGTTTCTCGCACCCAGGAGCGCTTCACGGGGCACGGACACTGCGAGGCCTCTGTAACCCATGAGGTAGGGCGAGCCGGTAAGGTGTGTGTGGGCGTCGATCAGTCCAGGCAACACCGTGTAACGAGAGAGGTCCACAACACGAGCGTCCGAGGGCACATGGGGAAGGAGTTCACGCTCATCGCCGACCTCGCGGATCCGGTCGCCTTCGATGAGGATCATTTGATGATCCCGGTACGCCCCCGAGCGGACGTCGAGAACTCGTCCAGCTCTTACGACCACGCCAGCATGTTGGTTGGCTGGCTCTCCTGTTAGGCCAGCGGGAACACATAGCAATAAACTCCAAAGCAGCACAGACCACTTATGCATGACTCCTCCCCTCTGATATGGTTCCTTCCTTGTGAGGCAGGTTCAGGGGAACGCCCCTGATTCAGTTGTGGGACAGTCCGTTCACCGGCTTGTCCCCCAGCCGTTGTCTGGCCAGGACCACCGCTCCCAGCGGTCCCGCGTCGTCACCGAGTACCCCGGGAACAATCTTCACACGCCGGGCATCGTGGCGGCGTAGAAAATACTGGTAAGCTGTCTTCCTGATCGGCGTCACATAATCTCTGCCGAGCCGTCCGGAGATTCCTCCTCCAATAATCACGTATTCAGGATCGAGCATATTGACCACGTTCGCCACCAGGATGCCAAGGTAAAACTGTGCCCGCTCCATCACTTTTTCCATGACCGGATCACGCTCTTTTAAGGCTCTCTGAATAATGCTGCTGGTCATGCGGTCCCTGCCCCGTTCCTTCATAAGCTTCAGGACGAGGCTCTTTTCTCCTCTCCGTATGGCAGCGCGGACGTCGCGCTCCATCGCGGTGCGGCTGGCCAAGGCTTCTGCGCAACCGCGGTTGCCGCAGCCACAGCGAGGCCCGTTGATCTCCACGACCATGTGGCCGACCTCTCCGGCGGCGCCGCGAGCGCCCAAGTAGAGTCGTCCTCCGCTGACGATGCCTCCTCCAATTCCCGTCCCTACGAAGATCCCCACCAACTCCTGCGCTCCCCGGCCAGCGCCCAGGGCGTATTCCCCCATCATTCCAACGTTGACATCGTTTTCTACAAACACCGGGACCTTAAGCAGAGCCTCCAACTTAGGTCCCAGCGCAACCATTTTCCACCCCAGGTTCGGCGCATGATGGACAACACCACCCACCGGATCTACCGCTCCCGGCACGCCAATGCTCACCGTGCGCAGGTCAGATAGTTTCAGGCCCGCCGACTGCACAGCGGCCTGCACCAGAACAGCAAGGTCCGCAACCAGGCGGTCAGGTTTCTGCCTGGGGTTGGTTGGCGCTCTCTGCATACCAAGAATTTTGTTTTCCGCATTCACCACCAAGGCGCGTAAACGCGTTCCCCCCATGTCGATTCCCACCACGACTTCCTTTTTAGCAGGCATCCAATTGTCCCTCCTGGAAACACTCCGAACTCCGGTCAGCAGAGTTTACCTTACTTACTGATTCCGCGAAATGCCAGATTGGGTATGGGTCAGGGCTGCGTCAAAGTCCGCGAAACGTAACATCCCAAAGCGGCTCTGCCGCCTGATGTGCGGAAAGGCTTCGCCTTTCCGAGGGCTTCCGCCGTGACTGACCTCCTCAGCTCGGCTGGAAGGCTGAGCCTTCCAGCCGAGCTGAGGGGAAGAAAGGAGGCAGTCTGCGCCGGAAAGCCAGAGGCTTTCCGCACATCAGGCGGCAGAGCCGCTTCTTATGCGACTTTGAGGCGACCCTGGGGTACTGGTGTAGTTTCGTGTCGAAATTGCTCTATACCCCGAAACCTCTTCTTCATTCTGCTGACTCCTGAATCCAGTTTTGACTGAAATCGTTGACACTGCTCGGATTGAGAAGTAATCTTTGCGCACGTCTCGGGTGAAAGCGCGCCTATGTTTCAACTAAGGGAGGTTTAACCATGTCAGAAAACAGGATTTCCAGACGTGATTCCTTTTTCCTGATCGGAACCGGAGCTGCCCTTGCAGCGTCGGGCATCAGTGTGAATTGCGCGAGAGAAAAACGCCCATCCGCGGCAAAGCCGAGCCAGGCTGAGGAGGAAAGCCCCGAGGTCCGGGCAGACCGTGCGCGCCGAATGAAATGGTGGCATGAAGCCAAATTCGGCATGTTTATTCACTGGGGCCTTTACAGCGTGGTTGGTCATCATGAGTGGGCCATGGAGATGGAGGGCATCCCCGTCCTCCAATACCAGGAGTTGGCCAAGGTTTTCAAGCCGCAGCCCAATGCGGCGCGGGCTTGGGCCAAGTTGGCCAAGCAAGCAGGCCAGAAGTACATGGTGATGACAACCAAGCACCATGAAGGCTTCTGCAATTGGGATACGAAACTAACCAACTATTGCGCGTCAAAACAGGGACCGGGTCGCGACCTGGTTGCGGAATATGTGGAAGCCGCCCGGGCGGAGGGACTTCGTGTGGGCTTCTATTACTCGCTGATGGATTGGCACCATCCGGACGGGGCCCGCTGCGCTACCGACCAAGCGGCACGAATACGCTTTGTCGAGTACACCCACGGCTTGATCCGGGAACTGCTGACCAATTACGGCAAAATTGATGTCCTCTGGTATGACATGGATTGGCCTCTTACCCCTGAGCAGTGGGAGTCCAAAAAGATGAACGAGATGGTGTTCAGACTCCAGCCGGACATCATCGTCAACAACCGGAATGGTCTGCCCGGAGACTTCGCGACCCCCGAGCAGGAGATTCAAGCTGAACGGGGAGGGCGCGCGTGGGAATCCTGCATGACCATGAATGATAGTTGGGGTTACACCGAGGCCGACGACAACTGGAAAAGCGCCAAGACTATCGTCCGGAACCTGGTCACTTGCGCGAAGGGCGGGGGCAACTACCTGCTGAATATCGGCCCGAAGCCGGACGGCTCCGTGCCTGAGCAGTCAGTCAACGTCCTTACCGAGGTGGGCAAATGGATGAGCAAGAATGGGCCGACCATTTATGAAGCGGAACCGTGCAAAGCAAGTTGGCACACGTTTGCAGAATACACGCGCAAGGGGAACACGCTCTATATCCACGTCCATTTTTGGCCCGCGCAAACGGCGGGAACCAAGGCGCTCGAGTACTACAAACCGCCCACGGTGGTGGCCATCGGCGGGCTTCGCACAAAGGTAAAGTCGGCGCGCTTGTTTGCCTCGGGGAAGAAGGTGGATTTCGTGCAGGACGACATCTCCGTAAGGTTTACGGGACTTCCGCAAAACGCGCCGGACCACCCTGTGACAGTCATCGAGGCGGAGTGTGAATCTGAGCCGACCATCGAAAGCGGCTATGTCCGGAGGGAGAGACCAAGAGCTGATGTAGGGGTATAAGAACTCCTTCGGAAACTCCGCCATGAGTTGTTGGTTTGTTTGGAGCGGGGGACGGGGATCGAACCCGCGACGTCCAGCTTGGGAAGCTGGCATTCTACCGCTGAATTACCCCCGCTCACTGCCTGTTCTTATATTTACATCAATCAAAGCTACTTAACCGCACATGATCCTGTCTGTTAAATCTATACTGTCTATCACTTACCCCCCTGTCTGACTCCAAAACAGACAGTAAATTAGACAGTACGCCTTCCTACAACGTCCTCGTGACACGAGCGGATTATAGCACAAGCACGAAAGAAATGGTGCTTGCTCAGTTCGTGATGCTCAGTTCGTGAAACAGCGAGTTCGTACACCGTAGACTAAAGGTTGCCATGGGATTGATGGAGGCAGTCCTTCGTGACCTCCCATCAGCAGAAGGAATTTGATGGGGGCCGTTTCCCTTCCGAGCCTTTCGAGCGTGCAACCACCGGCGTAGATTGACGTTTACCAAAGCATGGGGCCCTAAGGGCAAACGGGGCCTGTGCGGTGACAGTGGGCGCAATGTTTTGCTGCCGCCCGTCGGCAAAATCACTGAATCTTGATCTTGCCTCGATCCAGGCCGCGAAGAGTTCCTTCGATGTCTCTTAGGGTTTCAAGCATCCCCTTCGCCTCATAATTCCGCGCTTCAAGCTCTTCGGCGAAATCAGGGTCGGAAGGATACAGGAATTCCATGTAATCCCGTTCGTCTAGGTCCAGGATGAACTGACGGATGTTCTCAAGGCTCACCTGCGTTCGGCCGTCGAGAAGGGCAATGATTTCAGACTTCGTGTTGGATTCGTTTTGCATATTCACTCTCCCTCGGATGCGACCTGAGGCGAATCGGCTGCCTCGCCCAGCCGCGCCTTTAAGGCCCGAAGCCAGACGCGTGGATTGGATCCGTGAACGACCCGCCCCAGGAATCCCAGCTTTTCCGCCACGTTGGCGCGATTCTGTCGGATAGCCTCCTTAGTGGTGGCGACGTAGGCGGCCAGGAAGGCTTCGATGCTCTGTGGCTTGGAAAACAGGTACGTGGCATGACCCAGTTGCGGTGTCTCGACGGCGATTATCCTGAGGTCAAAAATATACTCGTCGCGAAAAAGGTAGATCCGACGCGCCCGCCGGCAGAGCTGCTGGTAGAAGAAGGCATCGTAATCCGGATGCCAGCTAATCTGGGCGACATCGAAGTCGCCAGGCATACCGAGGTCCGAACAGAGACTGCGCAGTTGTTCCTTTTCCATCGGCTCACGCTCGATGCGCGCACGAATTTGTCCCAAGGCATCCGAAAACTCGCCAAACCGGTGGTAGCTCTTGCGAGCTGCCTCAATTTGCTCAGCGATGTTGGCAGGAACCTTCACGTGGATGCGGCTCGGCAAGGCGGTCTCCCACTTATTCAGGCTCCATTGACCGTTCCGGCGCTGGTACTTGCCCGTCTGAACGAACGTTCCCTGTAACTCAACCTTGGTTCCCAATAGGTGTCGCCACCGGTTCCAGGTGGCGCCCCAACTGATCGGCATGGCTGAATGGTCGAGTGTGACTTCGAGTTTCCGCCGAGCATCGTGATAGATGGCACGGTCATCGTAAAAGTCAAAATTGCGCAGTCGTGCCCGGAAGCGGCGCGCCTGTAACTCGGGCTGGAAAGAGACGATTTGGGTCGCGAAGAACGTCTGACCATCGCGCGAGCGATCTCCGGCGACCAGAATCGAACCGGAGCCCCCATACGGAAAGGGTCCGGGCGCGGCCGGGTCCTTTAGCAGCGAGTCGTAAGAAGCCCTCAATTCAGGTTGCGCCAGGATGTTGAAGGCGCGCTCCAGGGTAGCGCTGCCACGGTTAGAGGTGGCGGTAGCGCGGAGCTCCAATTGTCTGAGCCTGAAGGCCACTCGCAACTCCGCAAGCGAGGCGGTGGAAGTGATCCGAAGAACGTCATACAGGCTCGTCTGGCGTTCCCAGCGCTGGCGCCGCGTGCTGACGTAGAAGTAATCGCGTATCACCTCACATGGCAGATGAATCCAGGAAATGCCCATCCCGCCTTTTGAAACCTCTGCCCGGACGTAAAGCCGGTCCCGTTTATCAGCTTTGGGCTGCGCGGCATACCTGATGGGAGCTTGATAGAGATCACGACTTCGCCCAGAGAACGAGGTCTTGTGGACGTAGATTTCGGAACCTACTTCGGCGGAGTCAGTGGGCAGAGGAAAGCTAATTTCGTCCCCCGGCTGAATAAGGCCTCCGAGGAGGTTGGAGAGGAGGATGCTCCCACCATCATTGAAGTGGCAGACCGTCTTTTTGCCTTCCCGATTTGTGGCGGACACCAAGCGACGCAGGATCACTTCGGCGCTCCCGCTTGAGGATTTAATGGACGCTTCCATCTCGAGTGCAGAATAGCCAGCCGGTTGGTTCCCGTCAAATGACCCTAGATTCGGGTCCTGGAATCAAGTATTACGAACGCAACTTCTACTCACCCAAGGCGAAAGGAGATAGCGGAACAGTGGGGGGCCCTTAGGTGGCCATTTTTACTGTTCCAGTCAAAACACATATGTTGAATAAAGTGATGCTCATTGGATACGTTGGAGCCGACAGCGAAATGAAATTCACGCCTAGTGGCATACCGGTGGCAAACTTCTCTTTGGCGGTGAAGGAGACTTACAAGAACGGCGACGGAGAGAAAAAGACCAACACCCTCTGGATTCGCTGTGTTGCCTGGCGGCGCTGGGCCGAAATTGTGGGCGAGCATGTGACCCGCGGGAAATTCCTGTTCGTGGAAGGAAGGCTCCAATTGCGCAGTTACGAGGATCGTGACGGGCAGAAGCGCAGTGTGACGGAAGTGGTCGTGATCACGCTCCGATTCTTGGGGCCGTCAAAGAATGGGCACGGAGCCAAGGCGGCAGAAACCCCGAAGGCTTTGGAGTCGGTCGACGAAAGTGAGAATCCCTTCAACGGGCCGGGAAGCGAGGGCGCTGAGGCGGACATACCCTTCTAGGGTACGGGCTCCCTCTTCGGCGCCTACATTCGAACGACCCACCCTTATCTTCTCCGGGATTCCAACTTCTTGCTTCCGCGCAGCGGCTCTAACTCCTTCGATGCGGAAGGGGTGCGTGTTTCGTTCTATATGTCCAGATTTGGACAACCTCAAAACCCGCGTTGGGACCACTGGATGGACAGCGCTGCTATGGGCTCGTCATCGATGAAATTGGACAATAAACGTGCCCCCTACGCAGCGGGGCCATTGCGATAAGCGTCGCGTTTATGCATCCGGGTGACACCGGTACGTTGCCTTGCCGACATCCCAGAACCCCGTTTCTCGGGAGTTTGAGTGCGAGAGGCACTTCTACGGTTTGCCGCCTCATCGTCAACTGGCCACACGCTGCGGGAGATAGGTTTCAATGTAGCAGCCTTAGGCGGGCGCGGGAGCACGCAGACGGCAAAAGAATACACTGAACAGCTTGATTGCACCAGCTCCCCGCCAAACCGCAGGTCATTTGTGTTGCGGCCGTACTTCGCCTTTGACGTTTGTGTGCGTTTCCACCCTGCCAGCTTTCAATTCGAGTGCTTGTTGGAGGTTCGTCTGTGCAACGGCCAGATCCGGCTTCAGGCGCAAAGCCTCTCGATATTCGGCGATCGCCCCGTCCAGGTCATGCTTATCCCTAAGGACATCACCGAGGTTGCCGTGTGCCTCAGCGTAGTCCGGCTTCAAACGCACAGCCTCCTGACACTCGGAGACTGCACCGTCCAGGTCATGCTTGTCATCGAGGGCTGCGCCCAGGTTGCTGTGCGCCTCGGCGTAATCCGGTTTCAACCGCAGAGCCTGACGGTATTCCGCAACTGCCCCGTCCAGATCACCCGCGAAATAGAGAGCGCTGCCCAGGTTGTTGTGCGCGTCGGCGTTGTCTGGGTCGAGCCTTAGGGCTTCGCGAAACTCGGCAGTGGCTGCCTTCAGTTCGTGCTTTCCCACTAGGGCACGTCCCAGGTTGTTGTGCGCCCCGGCAAAGTCCGCCCTCAAGCGCAATGCTTCGCGAAATTCAGCAATTGCTCCGGCCAAGTCGTCTTTCCTGGCTAATGCGAGCGCCAGCCCGTTGTGCGCCTCGGCCCAGTCCGGCTTCAATCGGGTTGCCGCACGATATTCTGCAATCGCTCCGGCCAAGTCGTTGCTGTCAAAGAGGACGTTGCCTAGGTTGAAGTGCGCCTCGGCAAGGTCAGGCTTCAAGCGCAGGGCTTCGCGAAACTCGACAACGGCTTCCCTCAGTTCGTGCTTTTCCGTGTGGGCCCGTGCCAGATTAACGTGCGTCTCGGCGTTATCCGGCTTCAGGCGCAAGGACTGGCGAAATTCCGCAATAGCGCCGTTCAGGTCTCCCTTCTCGGCGAGAGCGCTCCCCAAGTTGAGGTGCGCCACGGCGGAGTCCGGCGTCAATAGCAGCGTCTCACGAAACTCGGTAATTGCGCCGTCTAGGTCGTGCTTACCGAGGAGGACGATGGCCAAGTTGGAGTGCGCCTCTGCGTAATCTGGTCTGAGCCCGAGAGCTAGGCGGTATTCTGCCTTTGCCCCCTCAAGATCGCGCTTGCAAAATAGTGCGGCGCCCAGATTGCTGTGCGCCTCGAAAATGTCCGGCTTCAAGCGCAGCGCCTCGCGATACTCGGCGATCGCCCCATCGACATCGTGCTTGAGGGCAAGTGCCAAGCCCAAACTGTTGTGCGCCTCGGCGAGGTCCGGCTTCAAGCGCAGCGCCTCGCGATACTCGGCGATCGCCTCTTCGAGCTTATGCCTGTCAGCGAGTATGAGGCCCAAATTATGGTGCGCTTCAGCGTAGTCTGGCTTCAGGCGTAGCGCTTCGCGATACTCGGCCAACGCCCTGTCCGGGTCATCCTTGTTGCCCAGTTCGACTCCCATGTTGTAGTGCGCCTCGGCGAAGTCCGGCTTGAGCCGAAGCGCCTCGCGATATTCAGCGATCGCTCCCTTCCAATCGTGTTTATGTGCGAGTGCAATACCCAAGTTATAATGTGCCTGGGCCAGGTCCGGCTTGAGCCGTAGAGCCTCGCGATATTCCCTTATTGCTCCGTCCAGGTCGTGATTGTCTCGGAACACAGCTCCCAGGTTGACGTGCGTTTCGGCCAAATCCGGGTTCAAGCGCAGGGCCTCCCGATATTCCGCAATTGCTCCCTTCAAGTCGTGCCTGTCTTTGAGCGCGACGCCCAGGTTATTGTGCGCATTGGCATCGTCTGGCTTCAAACGCAGGGCCTCGCGATACTCGGCAATCGCCCCGCTCAGGTCGCGTTTGTCTGCGAGAATCACACCCAGGTTGAAGTGCGCCTCTGTATAGTCCGGCTTCAAGCGCAGGGCTTCCCGAAGCTCGGGAATCGCCGCTTCCAGATCATTCTTCCTGGCGAGCGCGGAACCCAGACTGAAATGCGCCTCGGCGTTGGACGGCCTAAGCCGCAGGGCTTCGTGCCACTCGGAAATGGCTTCACCCTCGTGGCCCTCCTTATAGAGTGCAATGCCCAAGTTGGTGTGTACACCAGAGAGGCCTGGCTCCAAGCGGAGGGCTTCGCGATATGCGGCAATGCTTGCGTCGGTCCTTCCCAGGTAGAACTGGGCATTTCCATTAAGGAAGACTAAGTATGACCGCGATGGGGCGGCCTCAGGCAGCCCCTGAGCAGCCAGGACATCCTGGACTTCGCCTGCGACGCGGTCGTAAGCTCCCTGTCGATAAAAGGCGAGGGCGAGCGCACAGCGGGCGAGCAGGAGAAGGTCGGAAGGGAGCGGCAACTGGTCCAGGTTCACGAGCTGAGCGTTCGCGAACTTTCCCATTGGTGCTTCCGGCCTAGCGAACTCGGGTTGGTCAACAACCGTAATCCAGGGAGCTTGATTGCCTTCCACCGCGTTCGGCCTCAAAACAAATTTCGCCTTTACCCGGCGCCCCCATTTCAGAGCTTCCGCATGTTGCTCCTCGGGATCAACAGGTAGGGTCCGCCTGAGCATCTTGACCTTCACAATAGCTGCCAAGTCCGGGGTCTTCTGGACCAATGCATAGATTTCCCTAGCGTAAGCAGCTTGCTGTTGCCGATTGGTGTCTCCAGGCAGTTCTGTGATAAGGATTCCAATCTCGTCCTTTCCGCATGCCGGGGGCACGCCCCAGTGCCGAGAATAGTAGTATTCCCAACCCGCGAGGACAACGATCGCCACGAGGAAGGCCAGCAGAACCCAGCGGCCCCCGATGAGGCCAAGGCCGTGGTGACCCGTATCGGAACGATGTCTTAGCCACCAATATGTCAGGAGAACCAAACCCGCCGGAGGGCCCCAAACAGGCCCGAGTTCCTTGATAAGCCGCAGCAACACTTCCATGGCGTCTCCAGAGGGAACAAAGCTGAACAGAGTGTACCAGCAGTTGTCGCCCGGTTCAAATAGCGTCACAAGTCTAGGGACTGGCGCGCCGAGTGCCGCGTGTCAGTGATGGAGAACGATGCAGCGTGGCGTAGAACGAAGGACGGGGATCAGCAGAGTTGTGACGCCAGGAGGCCTGAAAGTTTCGCTGTGCGGCAGCCGCAATTACTTATGACCACTTTGGCGTAACGGCGTACCCGTAGGAATGCCATCCCTGACTCCTCGGAAGTCGGCTTCGAGGACCCGAACGCCGCTCGAGGAAATTGGCCCGCCGAATTTCTCTAATTCGCCGCATAGTCGCTACCATTAATCGGTAAGGTGACCTGTTGCCCGCTTTCGGCAGAGTGACGCCGAAGGGTGAGCGCTGGTCCCCGATCCTGGTCACCGAAATAGCGCTCCCGGCGGGATATGTCTCAACGCATTGACAAATTCCGAGAACCCGATGGAGAGCCTCGCCCGATAATCCTTGCTACCTCGTGATAGACCCGTCATAGGCACTGTTCACTGGAGAATCTTCAGGTGCCTGTCCTCAATCTAGTCAACACATCTTTCCAACAAACAACTTAGTCGGCGCGGGCGAGAGAAAGAAGGCGCACGCGCCATGATAAGGAGGTCCTGTGTTCGTTGAACTCATGCCGCTTCTTGCCGGCCGCACTGTGCTCATTACGGTGGCCAAGGTGGATGACAAGACGCTTCGTGTCAACGTCATTCCTCATACAAAGGCTGACGAGAACCCGGCTCTATCTACTCCAGTCACTTACACTGGCTCGCCGGCGGAACTCGATGCTGAACTGGGCAAGCATATGGCCGACTATGTCCAGGTCCACCAGCAAACCGGCAGCACATTGGCCGAGGCCAAAGCCACCCTGGAGGCTGCTGCCAAAGCAGCCCAGGAAGAAGCAAAGCGGAAAGCTGAGGAGCGCAAGAAAGCAGCCCAGAAACCACCCGCAACCACCGCGCCGGGGTCTGCCTCTTCTGCATCCCCAACTCCTGCTGAGCCTATGCCTGCTTCGGCATCGACCGGTACACTCGGTCTGTTCCCAGCCACATCGCCCGAACCTGCGTCAATTCAGTCGAAAGGAGGCCTCGCACTCTGATGGAGAGCCAGCCACTTAGCCGCTACTTTGAGGTGCATGGGGTTAAACTCCCAGACCCTAACCCCTCGCTTTCAGTGGAGGAAATCCGCGGTCTTTACTCGCAGCAATACCCGGAAATCGCCACCGCCGCAGTCACCGGCCCGGAGCAGGTCGGAGATAAGCTGGTCTATCGGTTTTCGACTGCCATCGGCACGAAGGGGTAACCCGATGAGTCGAAATGCTAGCAGAAAGGAGGTGACGAAGGAGGCGGTCCTGGCGGAACTTGAAAGCCTTCGCCAGGGCCGCCACTCCCGTTACCAGACACTTCTCGGGAGGTTTGCCAGATGCCGACAACTGCAAACCGCGGCCGCATTATTCGCTGCCGCGGTCGACGCGAGCTCTCGCACCTACAATCGCACGCCACTCAACGCCCCGCCCGGATGGCTTCCTCCGGTCAGTTGATGGCAAAAGGCGCCGGCCTGCTGCTACCGCGGCTGACTGGCGTCCCGCTAATCCATCGGGTGGTTGCTGATGACCGCTTGGCGGTGATGCTTGCCAAATCACTCGTCGAGCTGGCCATTGCGGCACCTGGAGACTGGAAAAGGGCGGAATACGACCCAACATCCTTCGCCAGGCTTACGCTGGAGCGCTGGATCAAGACCCATGGGGGACCGGCTATCCGCCGTCGCTTCCTTCTGGTTGCGACCATCAGCGACACTCCCTGCGAATGGACGGACCGTGACGAAAGCAAGCCCAACCAGTTGTTCCTCATTGTTGAGCCTTCCGAGGCAAGCTGTGGATGTGTGACCTTCGGACCAACGTTGGAATTACTGGAAAAAGTTCATCCACATCTGCCAGCGACCTTTTTGCACCTCTTTGTTGGAGCCCTTAACAGGTGGACCCGGGTCTACGACTTTAGGGATGCCGAGGAACGCGCTGAGACGCTGCGGGAATGGGCTGCCCAGGAGGCAGACGCTGACCAGTACGAAATCCCGGACGTGCAGGGGTCGCTTCCACCGTGCATGCGGCAGGCAGCACTGGATGAAGCTGAGCTTGCTCACCTCGAAGACAGCATCAGCGACCCACCCGCGACCAGACTATTGAAGGCTGTCCTTAGTCTTGAGCGCCTGTCCGCCCAAGCGAAGCGGCCCGAGCTTGGCGACGACATCAGCCAACAGCTTTCGGACTGCAATCCGCCCTTGCCTTGTCTGCTGGCGTTGTTTGCTGAAGCCGACTCCGTGGCGGCCTGCTTTGATGAGGACGCCCAAGGAATGTTGGAGGTAACACCTGAACCCAATCTCATTATTCCGTTTGACCCCACGGATACGGAGAGCGTTCAAGAGGCCTTCCGCGTGTTCGGGGTAGCCTGCGAGACCATTGCAGCAGCCAGCCGGCTAATTGATCTCATGCCAGGTAACGACAAGTGGGTCAACTAAGGGTTAATAGCTATGCAAGCCTATGTCGCCATTGGAGCCAACTGCGAATTCAAACTGAGCGAAGCCGTGCTTATCTATCGAGCTGGAGGTGAAGGGGCCTTTGCCAGCCTCCACCGGATTAAGCAGGCTGACGATGGATCTCCTTATCTCGCACCCGGCGAACCTCTGACAACAGCCTTCGTACGCACTCTTGCTCAAGGGCTTGGAGCGCAGGTCAAGCCGGAAATCTTTCCTGAAAACATTCTGGCGCGCACTCCCAACCTGCTGGTGTGGTGGGCACGGCCGCAACGCAGGGTCATGTTCTTCGGCGGAACTGACAAAGAAGCACGAAAGATCAACGGTCTTGTCTTCCCGCATCCGGCACTCGTCGTCAAAGTCTTTGGCAAGGACCTCTTTGTGCGGGCGATGGCAACGGCCTCACGGCCGGGACCAGAGACGCCCCTCAAGACCGCTCCCTATTGGAATACGGACAGTCGGGGCCTGGTCTGTGCCGGCAGCATGCGCGTACCCGAGTCTTCCGACATCGCCTCGATACCTGGTTGGGAAGGCTCATATTTTCAATCCGAATTCACACATGCAGCCGGAGCGGTGCGACTCACCAGCCACGCCGGTGGTTTCATCGAGTTGTGGAGAAGTCTTGTTGGCAGGAAGAGGTTTCCCGTTCAGTACCTGACCGATGCCGGCGAGACGCTACAGGAGTTCGTCGCGCGCGGAGGCGAGCACTGAGGAGTTGGCCATGGAGACTCACCGCATCCACTCGGAGTTGCTCGAACGGCAGGTATGTGTGCTGGTAGTGGGTTGTGGCGGAACGGGCAGCGCGGTTGTGGCAGGCCTGCCGTACTTGCATCAATCGCTTGTGGCCCGCGGCCACCCCGGAGGACTCCACGTTACGGTCTTGGACGGCGATACCATCTCTCCCACCAACTGCGTCCGCCAGCCTTTTGCGCGGTCAGAGGTCGGCCTGAATAAGGCGGTCGTACTCGTCAACCGGCTCAACATATTTTGGGGTCTGAAGTGGGAAGCGGTGCCGATTCATATACAGCCTGGAGGCCACATCTCGCGAGGTTTTTCGGGTGATAATCTCCGCGCTCACATTGTGGTCGGGTGCGTGGATACGCGGGCAGCAAGGGCCACAATTCGCGATGCAGTCAGCAACTGGAGCACTGTTTCGTACTGGCTCGACCTGGGAAACAATGCCGACAGCGGCCAGTTCATCCTGGGCGAACCGCTTAACGAGCGCAATCGCAGATCGAGACTGCGCCTGCGCACAGCCACCGAGCTCTTTCCTGAGATTTGCGATCAGGCTCTCGACAATGAGGCAGAACCGAGCTGTAGCGCGGTCGAGGCCCTGGAGCGACAAGAGCCCTTCGTCAACTCGACCCTTGCCCAGCACGCACTGGCCTTGCTGGCGCGACTATTTCGTTACGGTGAAATCAGCTTTCACGGTGGGTTCATCAATTTGACAACAGGGACAACCGCGGTGCTCAGGATCGACCCCCAGTACTGGAAACGAAACCGCACAGTAAACAAGCGCAATTCGCAGTCAGATCAAACTCAGTGAAGAAGAGCCGCGTGCTTGTCTGCGCACCCGGCCACTCTGCGCGGAGTCGGTGAAACGAACACGCTTCCACCACCCGGGCGTGTTTACAGGTGTTCTACCGTGCTACGCGAGCCTGCCTTCCAACCTCCTGCCAAGCTTGAATAGCAGCGGAATCGACCCGACCACCCCGGTGGCAATCGGGACGGCGTAGAAGAATAGTTTGCGTAGCTCGAAAAGCCTGTGTGTGTAGCCATGAACAAGGATCAGCAGGGTCACGGGAAGCACCAGCGCGAGCCCGGTAGCCAAACCCGGCGCATACCGCCTCATGGCGACGGTTGCCACTATGTGAGGATAAACGACGTTGATCAGCATCCCGAGGTTGAATACAAAAAAGAAATAGCAGAAAAAAACACCTCTCGGTCGAAGGAAAAACAGAGCGGTCACCGCGAAACCGAGTGTTGTCAGGGTGGCCACCGCGAAACGAAACTCGAAACGGCCGACCGGCTTGTGGTATGTGCCAGCTGTCTGTGACCACAGGGGTAAGAACACCGCTTCCTCGGCGTTATGGAGGGCGAAGGCAACTGGGAATAACCAGTAGAACCACGGGAGAATCGTTTCCATCTCATTCCTTCCTAATCTAGGGGCTCGACATTTCGCCCGCCCTCGAATGTCTTAACGTTCGTTCAAGGATTATCACCAAAGGTCGTCAGAACCAAACCAAAAGGCCTAGCCTCGTGTCGCGGCGTGGCTCATCAGCGCTCAGTCACATGCACGAGTTTTTCTCAGAAAGGAGACTCACTTTGCGCTTTGAAGGCAAGGGTCGGCTTGGCTTTTACCCGCTGCCACTGTCCGAAGCCGAACGGATTCGCAAATTTCTTTCGTTTCCGCACGAGCCCTCATCCTCGCTCGATCCCTGCATCGGCGATGGTGTGGCATTCGATGCGATCACCAGCGGCACCGAGATGCTTCGCTATGGCATCGAACTTGATGCCTACCGTGCCGAGCAAGCCAGGCAACGGATTCCCAACATAATCCAAGGCAACACGCTGGAAGTTCATTGTGCCGTAGAGTGCTTTGGGCTCATCTACTTGAATCCGCCCTACGATTGGGCCCTTGGACCGGCTGACAGTCGCCGCACAGAGCAGACCTTCCTGAGCCACACGTATCGCTGGCTGAAACCTGGTGGCATTCTGCTGTTCGTCATCCCAGGGGAGAGACTGGCCGAATGCAGTCAGATTCTCGCGTCACAATTCCGTGATGTACGGGTCTTCCGACTTGAAGCGCCGGAGTGCGTGCGCTACAAGCAAGTGGTCGTGTTCGGAGTTCGACGGACTCGACGCGAAAGAGAGCGCCTGACGGACAGCGACATCACTCGGGCACGGCTTCATTACGCCGGCTTGGCCAGGAACCCCTCCCAAATCTCCGTCCTATCTTCAGAGTCCGAAGCGCGGTACGACGTGCCCGTGAGCGGACCAGCGCAATTGGTTTACCGTGGACTCCCGCTCGACGAAGTTGAGGATCTGCTTCCGGCGTCAGCGGCCTACAGACAGGCAGGACGCATCCTCTTCGCTGAACCTGTCGCGGCGACGGGTCGACCCCTCACACCCCTGCATGCCGGTCACGTCGGTCTCCTGGCCTGTTCAGGACTTCTTAATGGTATATTTGGCAATAATGAGTGGCGTCATATATCCTTTTGGCAGGCAGTCAAGGTAGTGGACAAGACAGAGGAAGAAGAGGATGGCGTAATCACATTGAGAGAACGGGAAAGATTCTCTAACGAATTGACGGTCGTTTACAGCACGGGCGAAGTCGCAGTTCTGAAGTAATCTTGCCACCATCCCACTGTAGTTTTTCCCCACAGCTAAATCCCACCAATCCAAGAGGAAAAAGCCATCATGAGGAATGCCCATGAGCGCTTCGGAGTGTTGGAATACACGAAGCGAATGAAGGACACCACTACGCGAATCCGCCTTCGAGTGGATCGGTTCGTTGGGGAGGTGGACACCGAGGGGACCTGTAAGGGCCACCTTATCTCAGTCTTGGGTGGGGATTCCGATGTTGGCGCCATCTGGGCAGGTGTGGTCGAGCAAAACCACTTTACCGTAGAAGCTCCAGGAGCTGATCCGGTCGTGATCACCTTAGGTGAAGGCGCGCAGTGCTTTCGCGGAACCATCAATGTCCCTGGTCGCAGACCCATTCGCCACCTAGTGGCGACCTCCGCGGAGCTGGCCAAGACACGTCCGGGAATGGACCCGGAAGGCAGGCGCACTATCTTGTGTGACAACGACCCGACGTTCGTGCTTTATCGCATCTCCCAGCGGTTTGGATTACCCGTCGTGCCAGACTGGGCCGAGTGGTTTAGTGAAGAACTCAGGCGGCACGGGGCGATCAAACCGCTGCTCGGGCTGGAATGCTCGCCCGTGCTCGTTAGCGGCACTAAGAAGTCGTTCCTGAAGTGGATTGGAAGGGCACTCCGGCAGAAGCGCATCCAGTTTCCCGAGGGCAACGGACCGGTCCGCTGGAGTCTGTCCCACAGTTTCTTCCGAGTGAGTGAGACCGGCCTGGACGACAGGTGCCCTCAGGAGACAGGCGAAGAGAGTCCCGCCATCCTGGCGGGGCAGGAGGTAACGGCATAATGAAGGTTGTTTTGAGGGTCTCAAGCAGCAACGAACATTGCGATGGGGGATGTGAACTCGCGCTCGTGGACCTGACACCACAACTTGGCGCGATGGCCCTCCGAAGGATCGCTGTGCTCAGAGAACAGAAGAGCCTCGACCCCGACATCGACGAAACGCATTACTGGGCTTACGTTGTGGAGTACTTTTCCCCTTGGGTAAGTCTTGCCCGCACTAAAGAAGAGGTCGAACCAGCCGTCGAGGTTGCGGATATGCTGGATGAAATTGGGATGGAGGAGAACGAGGTACTTACCGTTCCTGAAATCTTCCGGGTGCCCTCGTGCCAGATCGCAGCCGTGGAGTGCGGGCAAATGCTCGTTCGTCAAGATTCGATCGCGTTCACGGCCATCCCGAGACATGCCAGCTTTCATGTCCGGACAGTAGAGATACCACTCGCCATGCTCGAAGCAGCA
>Ga0116106_1000306_pt1 | contig 29205 bp, 24 predicted proteins | sample June2015DPH_6_50_FD_89717 | JGI IMG/M metagenome (GOLD analysis project Ga0116106, IMG submission 89717) | Peatland microbial communities from SPRUCE experiment site at the Marcell Experimental Forest, Minnesota, USA - June2015DPH_6_40 | ecosystem: Environmental > Terrestrial > Soil > Wetlands >...
TCGGCTCAGGCCAGCACGGCTCAGGCCAGCACGGCTCAGGCCAGTACGGCTCAGGCCAGCACGGCTCAGGCCAGCACGGCTCAGGCCAGCACGGCTCAGGCCAGCACGGCTCAGGCCAGCACGGGCCCGGCCGGCGCACCGCAGCACCGGGCACTCCCCGTCCCGACCGTGCACACCAGCGCATAACGGCAGGTAACCGATGAGCACCAGCATGATCGCCCGCGCCACGGCGGACCGCGGCCGCGGCACCCCCGGCAGCACCTCCGGCTGCGCCCCCACCGCAGCCGCCGGCCACGGCCCCGCCGCATCCGCCGGCCACGGCCCCACCGCATCCGCCGGCCGCGGCCCCGCCGCAGCCGCCGGCCGCCCGCAGCCCCGGCTGCTGCCGCCCGCCGCGGCCGGACCGGTCAGCCTGCCCGGCCATCTGGCCAGCCACGGGCCGCTGCCCTACCGGGGCCGGCCGGAGGCGCTGGTGCCCGAGCTGGCGGCGGCAGGGCTGACCGGCCGGGGCGGCGCGGCCTTCCCGGTGCACCGCAAGATGGCCGCCGTGCTGGCGGCGGGCCGCTCGCCGGTGGCCGTCGGCAACGGCGCCGAGGGCGAGCCCGCGAGCGGCAAGGACCGTTACCTGCTCCGCAGCGCACCGCACCTGGTCCTGGACGGCCTGCAGCTGGCCGCCGAGGCGGTCGGCGCTGACGTGGCCGTGCTCTACGTCCAGCGAGACCATGACCTGCCGGCCCGGATGGCCGACGCGGCCGGGCAGCGAGCCGCCGCCGGACTCGACCGCGTCCGGGTGCAGGTGGCGGAGGCGCCGGAGGCTTTCCTGTCCGGTGAGGAATCAGCGCTGGTCGCCAGCCTGAGCGGCGGGCCGGCCGTGCCGGCCTTCAAGCGGGCTGGCGTCTATGAGCGCGGCGTGGCCGGCCGGCCCACGCTGGTGCAGAACGTCGAGACGCTGGCGCAGATCGCGCTGATCGCCCGCTACGGCGCTCCCTGGTTCCGCGGTCTCGGCACCGCGGACGAGCCCGGCAGCATGCTGTGCAGCCTGCACCGGGCCGACGGGCGCAGCGCGATCACCGAGGTCCCGCTGGGCACGCCGCTGCGCTCGCTGCTCCCCCTGGGGCCCGGCGTCCAGGCCGTCCTGTGCGGCGGCTACCACGGCGCCTGGCTGACGACGGCTCGCGCGTCACAGCTGACCCTGAGCAACGCCGCCCTCAGGCCGGCCGGCGCGTTCGTCGGCGCCGGCGTGCTGGCCGAGCTGCCGGCCGGCCGGTGCGGGCTGGCCGAGACCGCGCGGGTCATGCGCTACCTGGCCCTGGAGTCGGCTGGCCAGTGCGGGCCGTGCTTCAACGGGCTGCCGCGCATCGCGGCAGCGCTGGCCGAGCTGGCCGTGCCCCGGCCCGCCCCCGGCGCGCTCGCCGATCTGCGCCGCTGGTCCGGCCTGATGCCGGGCCGGGGGGCGTGTCACCATCCGGATGGATCTATTCGTTTCGTAACCAGCGCACTGTCAGTGTTCGCAGCCGAGACCGATCTGCATAGCCGGGGGCGGTGCACGGCAAGCGCCGGCCGCCCGTTCCTGCCCCTGCCCGCCGCGGCGGGCCCGCGCGAGGGCGACTGGAGCTGAGATGACCACCAGGATCCGGGTTAACCCGATCGCCTGCAGCGGCCACGGAGTGTGCGCTGAGCTGCTCCCCGAGCTCATCACGCTCGACGAATGGGGCTACCCGGTCGTCGCCGACCGGCCCGTCCCGGTCCGGCTCGAGCGCGAGGCCCGGCGCGCCGTCACGGACTGCCCCGCCCTGGCGCTGCTGCTCTGCCGGGCCTCCTGACCAGCCGATAGCCTGCATTCAGAGGAAACTCAGAAGCCATACAGAACGACTCCCGATACCCAGCCTGCATCCTGGAAGCATGATGAGCGTCATGGATGGACCACAGACAGCGCACGGGGCGACAGCTCCCGATACGGCAGCCCGCGGCGACGTGCGCGCGGACGGCAGCCCGGTCCGCGTCCTGGTCGTGGACGACGAGCCCAGCCTCGCCGAGCTGCTGGCCAGCGTGCTGCGCTATGAGGGCTGGGACATCCGTACCGCCGCCGACGGCCTGAGCGCGGTCAGGACGGCACGTGAGTTCGAGCCGGACGCCATCGTGCTGGACATCATGCTGCCGGATTTCGACGGCCTGGAGGTGCTGCGCCGGGTCCGGGCCATCCTCCCGCACGTGTGCGTGCTCTTCCTGACCGCCCGCGACTCGGTGCAGGACCGGGTGGCCGGGATCACCTCGGGCGGCGACGACTACGTCACCAAGCCGTTCAGCATCGAGGAGGTGCTGGCCCGGCTGCGCGGGCTGCTGCGGCGGGCGGGCATCGCCCGGGCCCGCAGCGGCACCGAGATCACGGTCGGCGACCTGACCATGGACGAGGACGCCCGCGAGGTCCGCCGGGGCGGCGAGCTGATCGAGCTGACCGCGACCGAGTTCGAGCTGCTCCGCTTCCTGATGCGCAATCCGCGCCGGGTGCTGTCCAAGGCGCAGATCCTGGACCGGGTCTGGAACTACGATTTCGGCGGCCAGGCTCACGTCGTCGAGCTCTACATCAGCTACCTGCGCAAGAAGATCGACACCGGCCGGGAGCCGCTGATCCACACGGTCCGCGGTGTCGGCTACGTGCTCAAGCCCGCGGCCTGATCCATGCCACCCCGCCCGGAACCAGCTGACGGCCCGCGCGCCCGCGGCAGCGGCCGCGCCGGCCAGTGGCTGGCTGCCCGGACGCTGCGCGGGCGACTCGTCGCCGGGCTGCTGGCCCTGCTGGCGCTGGCCTGCTTCACGGTCGGCGCTGTCACGTACGCGCACCTGCGCACGGTCCTGATCAGCGGCCTGGACCAGGAGCTGGCCACCGCCAGCCAGCGCTACGCGACCTGCATCAACCCGCCGCCGTCGCACCCGCCTGGCGATGGCGACAGTAATGACGGCGGCCAGGCCCCGCATCCAGGCGGGCAGGGCGATAAGGACGACAGCCCCGGCCCGGCGCTGTGCGCGCAGCAGCAGGCCGGACAGACCTTTACCGCCGCCGTCATCAGCGGCGGGATCAAGAACCCTTACATCGCCGACGGTAGCTGCCACCTCACCGCAGCCGACGAGCGCGAGCTGGCGAAACTGGCCGGCAACGGCCGGCCGCGGACGGTCACGCTCTCCTCCTACGGCCAGTACCGGGTGATGGCGACCAGCACGGCCGACGGCGTCTACATCAGCGGCCTGCCGCTCAGCGGGGTCAACAGCACGCTGCGCCAGGTGGCGATCGCCGAGGTCGCGGTGTTCTCGGCCGCGCTGCTGCTCACCGGGATCATCGGCACCGCCTGGGTGCGGCTGTCGCTGCGACCGCTGCGGCGAGTGGCCGCGACCGCGACCAGGGTCACCCAGCTGCCGCTGGCCAGTGGTGCGGTCAGCCTGCCGGAACGGGTTCCGGACGCCAATCCCCGCACCGAGGTCGGCCAGGTGGGCGCCGCCATCAACCGGATGCTCGGGCACGTGGAGTCGGCGCTAGCCCGGCGGGAGAAGAGCGAGGCCAGGCTGCGCCGGTTCGCCGCCGATGCCAGCCACGAGCTGCGCACGCCGCTGGCCGCCATCCGCGGCTACGCGGAACTGGCCCGGCGCAACCCGGGCCCGGTGCCCGATGAGGTGGCGCACGCGCTGAGCCGGGTCCAGTCCGAGTCCGCCCGGATGAGCGTGCTGGTCGATGAGCTGCTGCTGCTGGCCCAGCTGGATGCTGGCCGGCCGCTGGCCGCCGAGCCGGTCGACCTGACCCGCCTGGCCATCGACGTGACCAGCGACGCGCGAGCGGCCAGCCGGGATCACCGCTGGCAGCTCGAGCTGCCCGACGAGCCGGTCCTGGTCCGGGGCGATGAGTACCGGCTGCACCAGGTGCTCGCCAACCTGCTCAGCAACGCCGCCCGGCACACGCCGTCGGGGACGACGGTGACCGTGGCGCTGACCGTTCCCGCCGGAGCGGGCCAGCCCGGCGGTTCCGGGGCCGGCGACGGCATTGCTCGCGTCAGCGTGACTGACGACGGTCCGGGGATCCCGGCGGAACTGCAGCCGGGAGTGTTCGAGCGTTTCGTGCGAGGCGACAGCGCACGGTCGCACGCGGCCGGCAGCACCGGCCTCGGCCTGGCGATCGTGGACGCGGTCGTCACCGCCCACCAGGGCCAGGTCGACGTCACCAGCCGGCCCGGCGAGACGAGATTCACCATCACGCTCCCCCGGCTGGCCGAGACAGCCGAAAGCTAGCCGTGGACCTGCGCGCTGACTGCGCCCGGTGCGCCGGGCTGTGCTGCACCGCCCCTGCCTTCACGGCGTCGGCGGACTTCGCCATCGACAAGCCGGCCGGCCAGCCGTGCCCGCATCTGCAGCGGGACTTCCGCTGCGGCATTCATGATCAGCTCCGGCAGCGCGGCTTCCCCGGCTGCGCCGTCTATGACTGCCTCGGCGCCGGCCAGCAGGTCGTCCAGGTCACCTACGGCGGGCAGGACTGGCGGCGGGCGCCCGCGCTGGCCGGGCAGATGTTCGCGGTATTCCTGGTCATGCGGCAGCTGCACGAGCTGCTCTGGTACCTGAGCGAGGCAGCGGCGCTGCAGCAGCGCGGACCGCTGCACGATGAGCTCAGCCGCGCGATCGAGGAAACCGGGCAGCTGACCCGGTCCAGCGCCGAGGACCTGCTGAGGCTGGACGTCGCGGCGCACCGGGAGGACGTCAGCAGGCTGCTGCTGGCGGCGAGCGAGCGTGCCCGGTCCGGTATCGCGGCGGCCGGCGGTGCCCGGGCCGGACCCGGACCCGAAACCGGGACCGGGACCGGGACGGCGGCGGCGGCTGGCAGGCGCCGCGGCGGGCACGGCGCCGCCCGCCAGCCGGCCGGCCTGAGAGGCGCCGAGCTCAAAGGCGCCGACCTCACCGGACGGGACCTGCGCCGCGCTGACCTGAGTGGCGCGAGCCTGCGCGGCGCCCGGCTGATCGGCGCCGATCTCAGCGGGGCCCGGCTCAGGCTGGCCGACCTGACCGGGGCAGACCTGCGGGGAGCCGAGCTGAGCGGCGCGGACCTCACCGAGAGCATCTTCCTCACTCAGTCTCAGCTCGATGCGGCGAAGGGCGATCCGCGCACCGGGCTGCCTGCATCCCTCAGCCGCCCGGGGCACTGGCAGCCGCGGGCGGACGCCGCCGGGGACGCAGCGGGGCCGGCCAGCTAATCCGGGCCGGCTCCACGTGCGTGGCCAGTCGATGCCAGGTCGTCTCGGTCAGCGCTGGCCGATGCCATCGAGAAAGCCGGTGACGGCCTCGGCGAATTCACCGGGACGCTCGAGGTGAGGCGAGTGCCCGCAGGCCAGCACGTGCTCGGCGTACCGGCCGCCGGCCGCCTGGTAGCGGTCGAGCACGGCCCGCATCTGGCTCACCATGGGCTGCGCCGGGTACGCATCCTGGCCGGGCCAGCCGGGCACCGCGCCCAGGGCGCCGAGGCGGCCCAGGTCGACCAGCGAGGCGTCGGAGACGATCTGGTCGGCGTCGCCGCGGATCCATAGCACGTCCGGGCGGTCCTCGATGGCGGCGAACGCGGACAGGTCGCAGTACCTCGGCGAGATCGCGTTGTTCACCCCTCGCTCCCCCGGTGCCGTGCCCGGCCAGTTGGCCGAGGCGACCTGGTCGCCGGGGTAGAAGTCGTCGCCGATCGCCATCTCCAGCATCCCCTCGACCAGGGCGTCCTCGACCTCCGGCGCGAGATCCGTCAGCTGGCCGTACAGGTGGGTGAGCACGTTGCGCGGCGACGTGGCGTCCTCGGCACCGCGATCACCTGTTGCCAGCCTGCGCACCATCTCAGGGCTGGCCGTGCCGCCGCCGGACCCGGCGAAGTCCGGCCAGCAGGGCGTGCCGGCCATGTCGCGGGTCGCGCCGAAGCCGTACGGCGACATCGCGCTCTCCAGCACGATGGACGCGGCCGCTCCCGGATGGTCCATCGCGTACTGCATCACTACCCCGCCGCCGAGTGACCAGCCGAGCAGGTGCACGGGGGCGCCGCGGGGCACCAGGTCAGTCTCGGCCAGCAGCGCGTGCAGGTCATCGCTGAAGTCCCGCAGGCCGCGCCGCGCGTCCGCCGGCACCCGCGCGGACTGGCCGAAGCCCCGCAGGTCAGGGGCCACGCAGTGGCAGCGCTCGCCCAGCACGGTCATCAGCTCGGCGAAGAACCGGGCCGACGAGACGTTGCCGTGCACGAGCACGAGGCCGGGGGCGTCCGCCGGGCCGGACTGGAGCACGTGCATGCGCAGCCGGGAGGTCGCGATGTCGGACTCCTGGACGGCGGCGGGCAGGAAGGACATGGGGGGTTCCTCTCCGGCGGGGGCCGGGCCGGGTCGCTCAGGCCGTGGGGCCGCTGCCCAGCCAGCCGCGCTTCTTGAACACGATGAACAGCAGGACGATCGCGACCAGCTCCGAGCCGAGGCCGAGGAAGAGGAAGTAGCGGAAGCTGACTTGCAGATGACCAGTCAGCCAGGCGAAGTTCTGCCCGAAGAACCCGGTGAGGAAGCCCAGCGGCAGGAAGATCGTGGCGATCATGGCCAGCTGCTTCATGATCACGTTCAACCGGTTGGAGACCATGGACAGGTGCGTGTCCATGGCGCCGCTGATCAGGTCACGGTAGCCGTCCACCATGTCGCTGATCCGGATCAGGTGGTCGTACAGGCTGCGGAAGTAAACCGATCCCTGGTCGGTCATGCCGGGGATCGCGACCATCCCGTTGTTCAGGCTGGCGATCATGTCCCGCTGCGGCGTGATGACCTTGCGGATCGTCATGATCTCCCGCTTCATGCCGAAGAGCGTGCCCAGCTGCGCTTCCGTCGGGGTCTTCAGGATGGCGCCCTCCAGGTCGTCGATCGAGTCGTCGAAGTCCGACAGCACCGGGAAGAACGAGTCGATCAGGGTATCCATGATCAGGTAGAAGATGGCGACCTGCGGCGCGGCCACGTCCCGTGAGTGGTGGTTGCCGATGCGGTCGCGCACCGTGGCCAGGGCCGGGCAGTTGCCCTGGTGGATGCTGATGATGAACTTCTCGGTGACGAAGCAGTGCACCTCGGCCACGCTCTTCCCGTCGCCGGCCATGCCGAAGGTGACGATGTGGACGAAGTCGTCGTACTCATCGATGCGGGCCCGCTGGCCGAACTTGTCGGCGGCCTCGACGGCCACGGGATGGAAGCGGAACGTCCTGGTCAGCATTCCGGTCACGTCGTCGTCCGGCCCGGGGTCGTGGATGTCGAGATCGAGCCAGAAGAATCCGCCGCCGGCGGCAGCCTGCTCGATCCCCTGCTGGGTAGCGCCGGTGACCGCGCCGTCTTGGATGAGGAGCCCCTTCATGGGGGGATCTTGCCATGCTCAGGAGGCAGCTACCCGCTGATCGGGCCTCGATTTGCCCATTCGTTGCGAAAGCCGCGTTAGGGTCGGCGGCGCTGACCACGGTGGCGCTGGCTAGTCAGCTGAGATCGTCGGCAACTGCCGGTTTCCGCAGTTCAGCGCGCTGAGCTTCAGAGCGCGGTGAGATCGCGGTTCCCGTTCAGCACCCGGCTGGCCCGCGGCGCGCGAGTCGTGCGCGGGCCGCGCCGGGAAGTGATCTCCCGCTGCGACAACCTGCTGCTCCAGGGCGACGCTCGGAACCCGGTTCTCGGACGCCCAGTGCGGCTTCACGGCCATCCGCCGGGACAAGGCGCAGGAGCTCCTGCCGCTGACCACGGACGGCAGCTGGTTCTTCGACACCGAACTACTTGCAATGGCCCGGCTGGCTGCCGCCGTGCACGCCTGACTGGATGCCATCTGCTCATTGACACCCGGCTAACCGCACGTTAACTTCCGAGCAGCTATATCGCTGCATGCCCGATTTTCCTGGCGCGCCGCTGCGCAGGCGCGTGCCTTTCCCGATCAGAATCGCTCGCCATTTCCGGCAGGCACTGGCACCGGATGGCGCGGCCCGTCGCGGAGGTGAGTGGATTGTCCGTGCACCGGGGCAGGACAGTCCGGCTGGCGGCCAGCATCGCGGCGATGGCGCTGGCGGCACTCGCCGCGCTGGTTCCGGCCGCGGCCGCAGCGCCGCAGCCTGGCCGGGCGCTCGCCGGCCAGCGGGGCTCCGAGCGGGTGGGCCGCGGCGCCGAGGCCGCGGTGATCACGCGCGACTCCTACGGCGTGCCGAGTGTCTACGCCGGCTCGATGCGCGGTGCCTGGTTCGGCGATGGCTGGGCCCAGGCCCAGGACCGGATGGTGCAGCTGGAGCTGACCCGCCGCTCGGTCGAGGGAACCCTGTCGGCGATCTTCGGGGCCGGCCAGCTCAGCCAGGACGAGACCGTCCGCACCTTCTTCTACACCCCGGCCGAGCTCCGGGCCCAGTACCGATCCCTCTCCCCGGCTATGCGGCAGGCCCTGCAGGAGTTCTCCGACGGCATCAACGCCTACGAGCGGTCCGCCTACGCGTCGGCCGCCAGCATGCAGGGGGACGTGCCCTACGAGTTCTTCGTGCTCGGCAAGGCGCTGGGGCTGGCCGGGCCCTACCGGCCCGCGCCCTGGACGCCCGAGGACACCGTGGCGGTCGGCGATTACCTGGCCAGGGAGTTCGGCGGCGGAGGCGGCAGCGAGCTGCAGAACCTGGGCTTCCTGCAGTACCTGCAGGGCGAGCTGACGGCCAGGGGTGATCCGCACGCCGATGCCGACGCGATGGCCATCTTCAACGACGCCCGCTGGATCGACGACACGACCGCGCCGACCACGGTCCCGCCGGGCCCCGCCAGTGCCGTGCTGACGGCCACCAGCGAGCACGTCACCAGCCAGGACATCGCCACCGCCCGTTCGCTGGCCCAGCTAGCCAGCGTTAGCCACGCCGCGCTGGCGCAGGCCACGGCGGCGCTGGCCAATGACCGGAAGACGATCCTGAAAACCGGCATCAGCCTGCGGGTGCTCTCGCACGGCGGGTCCAACGCCATCGCCGTCGCGCCCTGGCGCTCGGCGGACCATCATGCGCTGCTGTGGGGCGCGCCGCAGGAGGGCTTCGGCACGCCGAGCGTGGACTGGGAGGTCTACCTGCACGCGCCCGGCTACGACGCCGGCGGGATGGCCATTACCGGCGAGCCATTCATCCTGATCGGCCGTAACGCCGACATCGCCTGGACAACGACCAGCGAGGAAAACGTCGACGAGCGCATCTACGCGGACACCGGCGTCGACTTCTCCGCCAGCCCGCCGACCTACCTGTTCGACGGCAAGCGCATCCCGATGACGGCCATCAGGGAGCAGATCGCCGTGGCCGGCGGCGCGCCGCAGAGCTTCACCGTGTACCGCACCATCGACGGCCCGGTCTTCTCCGCTGACCCGGCGGACGGGGTGGCCTTCTCGATCCGGTTCGCGTCCTGGGATCGGGAAACTGGCTCGCTGACCGGGTTCGCGCAGCTCGGCGGCGACACCGATGTCAGCCAGTTCCGGCACTCGATGAGCCTGGTCACCACGCTGCACAATTTCCTCTACGCCGATCGCCGCGGCAACATCGCGTACTTCGGTGACGGCCTGGTGCCGATCGAGCCGTCCTTCGCCGTCGTTGACCCGCGGCTGCCGGCGCTGGGCAACGGCACCGAGCAGTGGAAGGGCTTCGTTTCGTTCAGAAATATGCCCCGCAGCGTGAACCCGGCCCAGGGGTTCCTGGATAACTGGAACACCAAGCCGTCGGCGGCCGCCTTCTACCAGCAGAACGAGGGCGACGAGTACTGGGGCACGATCTTCCGGTCGAGCCTGATCAGCCAGCTGCTGCGGTCCAGCCGGACGATCACCACCGGGTACCTGGAGCACATCGAGCACGTCATCGGCACGATCGACAACCAGGACAACACCCGGCCGGCCGCGCCGTACTTCATCCCGTACCTGGTCCGCGCCTATCAGCGGCTCGCGGCCGCCCGCAGTCCGCTGACCAGCCCGGCGACGCATCCCGACCTGGCGGCGGCGGTGCGCGTCCTGCGGCACTGGAACGGCGTCACGACGCTGGGCAGCCCGGCGATGTCGATCTTCATGAACTTCCTGGAGGCCTACGAGCGCAACGTGTTCCAGGGCGGCACGTTCCCCGGCGAGCAGTACACCGGCGCGGTGAACTTCAGTGACCCGGCGCTGGCGAGCCTGGGGAACTACGGCGGCCTGGGCGGGATGGGCACCTACAACTTCCTCTACCACATCCTGGCCCGCACCCGCGGGGTAGAGCCATGCGGAACGCTCTGCTACACCGACAGCTATTTCGCCGGCCACCGTGACCAGCTGCTGGTCGAGAGCCTGAACGACGCCATCACCATCCTGTCCGGCACGGGCACCCAGCTCGGCCAGGACGTGCCGGGGTTCGGCACCCCCGACATTGCCCGGTGGGGCTATGCCCCGGCGCAGGACCAGGACTGGGACAGCCTGGACCCGCTGGCCGCCGGGGTGACGACGCACTGCGGCACGAGCGCCAGCCAGAACCGCAGCACGTTCATGATGGCGGTGGACGTCGGCCGCGCGGTCACCGGGCGGGACGAGCTGCCGCCGGGCGAGAGCGGCTTCATCTCGGCCGCCGGGGCGCCGAGCCCGCACCTGTGCGACCAGGTCACCCTGTTCAGCCAGTTCCGGTACAAGCCGATGCCGGCGGCCTGACGCCGTCACTGCCGGCGGCGCGGCGGCAAGCTCGCCGGTCCCGCGGGCCGCCGCCGACCAGGGATGTAATCGCACACGCGGACATTGCCGGGACGCGGGCCTAGAGGTAGGGGCCCGCCCCGAGCAGGCTGGCTCTGCCCCGGCGGCCAGGGCCACCGGGGCAGAGCCAGCTGCAACACGTTGCAGCCAGCGCCCGGCTAACCGGGACCTGGCTGAGCTCAGTTCGACCTCAGCCAGGTGTTGCTGAACCCGCCAGAGCCGCTGATGCCGCTGGTCGAGTCCTTGTCCGCGCCGCTGTTGTCGATCATGATGATCTCGGTCGGGTTATCCGCGCTCAGCGAGCTGCCATTGGCCGTGGACGAGCCATAGTTAACGGTGCCGAAGTCAGCGAGCGGCAGCACGCCGGACTCCGACGACGGTGCCTCGGTGATGACCTCGGCTGAGGAGCGGGCCAGGCCGCTCTCGTTCTTGGTGACCTTCTGCGTCCAGCCTTGGGTCAGGTCCTTCAGCACCAGCGTGTAGGTCTCGGTGCCGCTGAAGGTGACCGAGGCGCTGAACGAGTCGCCGGGCTCGACGGTGCTGGTGTAGTAAACCGGGTTGGCCGGATACATCTCGTACCAGCCGTAGTAGTCCGGCGTCCGGCCGTCGCAGTCCGAGTCCGTTCCGGTCTGCTCGACGGAATCGCTGGAGTAGCCGTCCAGGCCCACCCAGAACGCCGCGTACTGGTCGGCTCGCTTGGTGCAGTGCGCGGTCGGCTCGGTCCAGGTGGCGGACACGCTGCTGAAGGCACCATTGCCGCCGGTCGCGGCGTAGCCCGACCAGTTGGTGCTCTCGGCCTCGGTGAACCGGCCATGGCTGTGCAGCCGCAGGCCGCCGGCCGGCCGGACCAGGGTTCCGCCGGGCGTGAACGAGTGCACGGCGGCGCCGGGGCGGACCGTGGTGGTGTGCGGTGCCGCCGCAGTCACGGCGGAGGCGCCGCCCGCGGCGGCGAGCATCGAGCCGAGCGCGAGGACGATGGTGGTGACAGGAATGGCCCAGCGACGTGTCATCCAGACTCCTTCTGGCCGTTTGGCGCAGGTCCCGGCGCGCTATCGAAGCTCGGCGGTTTGCAGTCCCCTTTCTCTTTCCGCTTGATCGTATTAAGCCATGATTTGACCGGACCTGCTCGGGGCGTCGCCGTGAACGTACATGAGTAAACCGTCATGGTTAAACCATGAAACAGTAAAGCCATGGTAAACGATTCTGGAATCGGTCTCTCTGCGCACCCGGGTCGCGACGCTCAGCCCGCTGCGGCGCCACCGCGCCGGCGCTTGCGCTGACCACGCACCCGGGGCGTACGGTGAAGTGCCGAGCCCTGAGGAGACGCCGTGCCGCTTCCTGCTGCCGACGAGCGGAACCGCTTTGCCCAGCACCTGTTCACGCCTCTCCCGGCCCGGTATGACCGGCTGGCCGAGATCCTCTCGATGGGCCAGAACGGCCGCTGGCGCCGCGCCATGGTGGACCGGATCGTGCCGTCGGGCGGCAAGCTCGTCCTGGACGTCGCGTCGGGCACGGCCGGGGTCGCCCTGCAGATCGCCCGCCGCACCCCGGCCAGGGTCGTCGGCATCGACCTGACCGAGCAGATGCTCAGGCAGGGCGGGCGAAATGTCGCGGCCGCAGGCCAGCGGGAGCGGATCGCCCTGCTGGCCGGGCGGGCCGAGCAGCTGCCCTTCCCCGACGCCGCCTTCGACGCGCTGACGTTCACCTACCTGCTCCGCTACGTCGCCGATCCGCAGGCCACGCTGGCCGAGCTGGCCAGGGTGGTGAAGCCGGGCGGGACGGTCGCCAGCCTGGAGTTCCTGGCCCCGCCGAGCCCCTTCTGGCGATTCTGGTGGTGGCTCTACACCCGGCTGCTGCTGCCCGCCGGGGGCGCCCTGACTGGCGGCCGGGAGTGGTTCGCGGTCGGCCGCTTCCTCGGGCCGAACATCTCCCGGCACTACCGGCGCTACCCGCTGGACTGGACCGTCAGGGCATGGCAGCAGGCCGGGCTGACCGATGTCGGCTGCCGGGTCATGAGCCTGGGCGGCGGCCTGGTCATGTGGGGAACCCGCGCAGGTGAGTGACGGGCAGCCGGGGGGCCCGCCCGCCGCGGAGCCCGACTCCCCGCCGCACCAGCCGGCCGCGTCCCGGCCCGCCTACTACGCGGCCCGGCCGGGCGGCTGGCGGGACTGGTGGACCCTGCTGCACCCGCCCTACACGGCCTGGCACCTGTCCTACGTCGTCATCGGCGCCTCGCTGGCGCCGCACCCGCAGCTCACCCAGCTCCTCGCCACGCTGGCCGCCTTCTTCCTGGCCGTCGGCCTCGGCGCGCACGCGCTCGACGAGCTGCACGGCCGCCCGCTGCAGACGCAGATCCCGGCGGCCGTGCTCTGGGCCGTCGTCGTGCTCAGCCTGGCCGGGGCGGTCAGCCTCGGGGTCTGGGGCCTGATCAGGGTGGGCTGGGTGCTGCTGCCCTTCATGTTCGCCGGAGTGCTGCTGGTGGTGGCGTACAACGCGGAGCTGCTGGGCGGCATCGTGCACACCGACCTCGGCTTCGCCGCGGCCTGGGGCGCCTTCCCGGTCCTGACCGGGTATGTCGCCGAGGCCGGGACGCTGGCCATCGCACCGGTGATCGCGGCGGCGGCGGCACTCGGCCTGTCCGCGGCGCAGCGCAGCCTCAGCACGCCGGCCAGGATGCTGCGCCGCAAGACCGTGCTGATCACCGGCAGCGTGACGCTGGCCGACGGCCGGGTCGTCGCGCTGGACCGGGCCCGCCTGCTGTCGCCACTGGAGCACGCGCTGCGGGCGATGTCGTGGAGCGTGGCGCTGCTGGCCGCGGCGCTCGCCATCGCCAGGCTGGGCTGACCGCAGGCCGCCTGGCCTAGTCGTCGCTGACGACGATGCCCAGGGTCTCCGCCAGCAGCGGAGCCAGGAACGCGAGCTGACCGGTGCTGACGATGGCACCGCGCAGCGAGTCCGCGCCGATGATGATGCCGAGCTCCGCGCCGCGCAGGTCGGTCCCGGCCAGCCGCGCGCGGCTGAAATCCGTCCGGGCCAGCCGGGAGCCGGGGAACGCCGTCCTGGTCAGGGTGGCGCCGGCGAAGTCCACGTCGCGCAGGTCGCAGCTGTCGAACGTCACGTCGGTGAGCCGCGCCTCGCGGAAGTTCACCGAGTCGAGCTTGCAGCCCCGGAAGGTCACCCGGCGCAGCTGCGCCCCGAACGCCTCCACGCCCGCCGCCATGCTCCGTTCAGCGGTCACGCCGGCCCAGCTGGTCTCCGCCAGGCTGGTCGTCACCAGCCGCACATCGCGCAGGAGCACGTCGCTGAACCTGGCCCGCTGCAGCCGCCCGCCCTGCACCGTGACCCCGGTGAAGGCGCAGTCGATGAAGCGGCTGCTCGCGGCCCGCTCGTCAGCGAAGGTGACCCGGTCGAAGTGCACGGTGTCGTAGACGGAGTCCGGGCTGAGGCCGCCGCTGTGCGGCTCCAGCGCATCGGCGAACGGCAGGTCCGTGATGTCGTGCCAGTCCATTGACTCCTGCCACCCTCCCCTGCCCGCCACCCTCCTGGCACGGCCGGCTCCCGATGCGCGAGATGTCCATGCTAGTGCGGGATCCGTGCCGCCCTGAAACGCGCGAGCTCATATTCAGCGATCATTAGAATGAGAAAGCGGCGAAGTTTAATTGCCCATTTCCTAGTGCCAGGGAAAAACACAGTAAATGGCGAATACAGGGTACAGTCCGCGGCATACGGCGCGGCCGCCGGCCAGGCCGGTCTCCTGGTCGCGCCGACGGCGCTTCGCGGTCGCCATCGTGGCCGCGATCAGCGTCGCGGTCCTGGCCGTGCTGGCGATCGTGTCCGCGCGGACCGGGGCCGGGCACCCGCGCTCGCCGGCCGCGCGGTGCGGCACCGCCGGCTCGGCTGGCTGCGCGCGGGCCAGCGCGGCCACGGCAGGCCGGGTCCCGTCCGCCGACGAGCCCGCTGCTCAGTTGCCTGCTGCCCAGGTCTCCGCCGTCTGGGTGGTCTCCGGGAGGCCGTATGAATTCGAGGGCCCGAGCGCCATCGCCGTAGTCGGCAGCCGCCTCTGGGTCACCAATGTGCTCGGCGACTCGGTGACCGAGCTGAGCGCCGTGACCAGGGCGCCGATCAGCGCGATGCCGGCCCGCCGGTACGGCTTCCGCGGGCCCGATGCCGTGGCCGTTGGCGACGGTCATGTCTGGATAGCAAATGTGCCGGCGAACACCATGACCGAGATCAGCGAGCTGACCGGCGCGTTAGAGCGCACCGTAACGGCAGCTTCCGGGCTGTCCAGTCCTTATGCGCTTGGCTTGTCCGGGACGCGACTCTGGGTGGCCAACGCCGGCGACAATTCGGTGACCGAGCTGAACGCGCGCACCGGATCGAGGATTGCTGCCTTTTCCGGTACCCGGTACGGCTTCGACGATCCGGCCGCCGTCGCGATCAGTCCCGGCCGGGTCTGGGTGGCCAACGCGGCCGGCAACTCGGTCACCGAGATGGATGCCGTCACCGGGGCTGTCATCACGGTGCTGGCCAGCGGCTATCACCTCGCGGACCCCACCGCGATCGCCGCGGCCGGCCCCGACCTGTGGGTGGCCAGCGAGGCCGGCGCCTCAGTGACCGAGATCGATCTGGCTACCGGCAGGCTGGTCCGCACCCTGGCCGGCCGCCGTTACGGCTTCCGCAATCCCGCGGCCATGGCCGTCACGCCCGGGCGGCTGTGGGTCGCGAACTCGCTCAGCAATTCGGTCAGCGAGATCGACACGCGGACGGGAGTGCTCGTGCAGGCCCTGGCGGGCGCGCGCTACGGCTTCGATAATCCGACCGGCCTGGCGGCCGAGGGCCGCACGGTCTGGGTGACCAACCTGGCCGCGAACTCGGTGACCGAACTGCGGCTGGCGGCACCGTGACATGGCCCGGCCGTGCTCACAGCGCGTCGTGCCGCTGCAGGTAGCTCATCGAGATCCAGCCGAGCGGCACCGGCAGCCAGAAGGTCAGCAGCCGGAACAGCAACACGGCGCTGATGGCCTTGGCGCCCGGCAGGCCGGCCGCCGTCAGTCCGGCGGACAGCGCCGCCTCGACCGCGCCCAGGCCGCCTGGCGTCGGCACGGCGGAGCCGATCGCGCTACCGGTGAGGTAAACGACGGCCACGCTGACCAGCGCGACCGAGCCGCCCAGTGCCCTGACTGAGGCGTCCAGGCAGAGGATGTACGTCGCGGTGAGCAGGAATGCGCCGCCCACGCCCTCGGCGAGCTTGACCGGCCGCTGCGCGATGTCCAGCAGTCGCGGGATCACCTGGCCCAGGGCGGGCGCCAGCCGGGACCGGGCCAGCCGCCGGCCGGCGGGAAAGGCGAACGCGGTGAGCGCAGCGGCGACCAGCACCGCGATCGCGATGAACACCCAGCCCGGAATATGCAGCGGGCTGTGCTCCGCCCGGCCCGTCAGGGCGGCGAAAATGATGAGCAGGAGTATGTGCAGCGCGAAGGCGAAGACCTGGGAGACCCCGACGCTCGCGGCTGCCTCGGCCGGGGCGACGCCAGACTTGCGCAGGAAGCGCAGGTTCAGCGCCACGCCGCCGACTGCGGCCGGCGTGACCAGGGTGACGAACGAGCCGGCGACCTGCGCCAGGAACGTCTGCGCCATGTTCAGCTTCTCGAGCACGAACCCGGTCAGGGACAGGGTGGCCCCCACGTAGGTGGTAACCGAGAGCACGAACGCGACCAGCGTCCACCGCCAGTCCGCGTGCTTGAGCACGCTGCTGAAGCTGTACCCCTTCAGCTGGCCCAGCAGGAGGTAGATGGCGACGACGCCGGCCACCATGGTGACCAGCGTCCGCGGCCGGATCCGCTCAAGCTGGATCGGGGGTGCCTCGGCCTCGGGCGCGCTGCCGAGCAGCCGCTTCCTGAGCTCCGGCAGCACCTGCTTGTGCTGCCGCAGCGCTGTCCTGGTGCTCCGCTGCAGGACCACCGGCTGCAGCAGGGACACCAGCCCGGCCAGCTCATCGCCGCGCAGCCGGCTCATGGCCAGCCGGGCCGCCCGGTCGGGTCCGACCGCCAGCGCCAGCTCGGCGAGCAGCTGCGCCAGGTCCAGCCGGAGCTGCAGGTCGGTGGCGGCCAAATCGCCGTTGCCGGGCTCGACCAGGACGACGTCCCGGCGCTCACGGCCGGCCAGCACGATCCGGTCGGCGGTGAGCGCCCGGTGCGTCACCCGCCGGCCATGCAGCCGCAGCACCGTGTCCCAGATCCGGCCGAGCTGCTCATCAGTCGGGGCGCTATCCAGCTCAGCCAGCCTCGTACCGGAGCAGGTCTCGTAGCACAGCACCGCAGCCTCGGGCCCGACCCGGACGAGCGCGCACAGCCGCGGCGTGGCCACTCCGGCATCCTCGACGGCATAGGTCAGCAGCGCCCGGCGCTCCATGGCGCGCTCCACCGTCAGGATGGCGGTCCGTGACACCTGGGTCTGCAGCCGGATGCGGCGGTAGATCCGGTAGAGGGCGTCAGCGGCCTGCTGGTCACGGTCGAAGACGATGATGTCCCGCCGGCTGCCGTCGGCCGTGATGCCGACGTACCGCCGGTTCTCGGTTCCGGTCTCGGGAACCCTGCGGATCTCGGCCAGTGGCGCATCCAGCGGCGCCAGCGCCATCGCGATCTTCACGGCGGTCGGCCGGTCCGATCCGGTGCCGACGGCGTACCGCAGGCCTGATCCGATCACCGAGCCCAGCAGCAGCGTGATCAGCAGCGAGAACACGGTGGCGTGCGAGTTCGCGATGAGGATGACCGAGTAGAACCCGATCACGAGCCAGAAGCCGGTCCGCCACCGCGGCCGGCCGGCCAGGCCGATGACCGTGGTGTAGGCCACCAGGCCGGAGAGCAGCCCGTCGAACGGCTGCAGCCGGACGCCGTTGACCAGCGGGGCCAGGACCGCGTCCAGAGTCTGGAATGGGGGCTGGCGGAGCACGAAGTTGCCCAGCGCGGCCGCGGCCACGGCGACGGCGGCGATCAGGACCGCTTCGGCGAGGCGGCGCCACTGGCCCCGCATGGCCAGCCAGGCGGCCATCGCGACCGGGAGGACGAGCGCCGCGATGTAGGCGACCGATCCGATGGTGAGCAGCACCCTCGGCAGGTGCTGGGCCGCGCTCACGGCGCTGATCTCGACGCCCAGCCGGGCAAGCCCGGCGACCAGCACGATCTCAATCGCCGCGACGATGCACCGCAGCAGGTCGGCTGGCATCCGGACCCTCGGCTTCAGGTCGTCCTCGACCCGGATCCCGACGGTCGCCGTGGCGGCATGCGCACGCGGGCTGGTCTCCTGGCGGCCGGCGCCTGCGGCCTCCTCCGCCGGGCCGGCCCCCTCCTCCGCCGGGCCAGCCCCCTCCTCCGCCGGGCCGCCCCCCTGCGGCGCCTGGCCAGCCCCGGCCCCGGCCGGGGCAGCCGCGTCCCGGGCCAGGACAGCCGGGCTGGAATCCGGCCGGCCGGCCGGTTCCGGGCCATCGCTGTCAGCCGCAGCCGGGCCGTCGTTTCCGGCAACCGGCTGCGCTCGTCGGGGCAACCTCACCACACGATCGTTTCACCTGCAGGCCGCATTACCACCATGCCCCCGCGCGATCACCCAGGTGATCGCGTTCAGTTACCGTGCCGTGACGGCTGCGGGCGGGCCGTCAGCTGCCCGCCCAGGCCGTGTGCGGCCCGCCGCCGGCCATCAGGTCGCGGTAAAGAGCAGCCGTCCGCGGATGCGGCTCGCCGTCCGGAGCCAGCTCGCCGACGACCTCCAGGCAGCGGTTCCAGGCCTCGCGGACACCGGTGAGATTGCCGGCCGCGTGCTCGGCCATCATCAGGGATCGCCAGAGCTGCTCCGCCCCGGCGTCACCGGCCAGGCCGATCCTCGCCGCACGGCCCGCGGCGGCCGGATCACCGGCGGCCAGTTCCAGGCCGGCGAGCGTCTCGGCGGCATCCACGATCTGGGCCCGCACCGTCTCGGTCAGGGCCAGGTCGAGCCACCAGTAGTAGCAGCCGGTAAACGGCTGGCCCCGGATCAGGCCGAGTGCCTTCCTGAGGCAGTCAGCGTCGGCCGCCAGGATCCCTCGCCGGGCCAGGCTGTCGAACTCGTGCCAGTCCACCCTGGCCTCGGGATGCAGCGCGTACTGCCCGCCGCCCAGGTGCTCGATCCACTCCCGGCCGTCGGCTGCCCGGCCCAGCTGGCGGCGGGTCCGGACCAGCAGCTGGCGCAGTGAGTCGCTGGGCTTGGGGTGGTCGGGGTCAGCTCCCAGCAGGTGGCACAGCTGCTGGTTAGACAGCCCGCCGGGCGCGTTCAGGGCCAGCGCCAGGACCAGCTGGCTCTGCGCCGGCAGCAGCGCGCCCGGCTGCCCGTTGATGGTGAACGTGCCGAGCACGCCGATCCGCGGGGGAGCCGGCAGATCGGGCTCGGCGGCACCGGCCTTCGCCGGCCCGGACTGCGCCGCAGGCGGCTGGCGGCCGTTGGACCCGGCCCTGGCCGCGGCTGTCGTCTCCGGGCTCTCCGGCCGCATCCACGGGGGGGCCGGCCCGCCGTCATCCTGGCCAGGATCGCTTTCGCCGGCGTCCGGGCTGATCTGGCCGGTCCACAGGTCGGCCAGGTCATCGTCGGCCTCGGCCAGGCTGCCGGCCGGCTCCGGCCACGCATAGGGCTGATCGGCCGCGGCGTCCTGGCGCCAGGGCTCAGCTGGCCCGGAGGCGGCGGCCCAGCCGTCCGCCGGATGGCTACCCGGGCCGGCTCCCGGCGTGTTCTCCGCCGGGCCGTCAGCGGGCTCGTCATCACCGGCCAGGTCATCACCGGCCAGGTCATCACCGGCCAGGTCATCACCGGCGGAGGCGTGGTCAGCCGGGGCGTCGCGCCGTCCGGCGGCGTCGTCCGGCCCGGCGGTCCCGGTCAGGTCAGCGGGCCAGGACCAGGAGTCATAGGGCGGATCGCCCGGGTCCACGTCGTGCTCGTCGGTGGCGATGGCGAACAGGCTCGTCAGGGCCCGGTAATCGGCGTCCTGCAATGGCTGCGGCCATGCCTCGAGCTGCAGCGGCCGGATGCGGGCGATCATCCCGCCCGCGGCCGCGGGCTCGGGCGCCAGCTCAATGCTGGCTGGCGCCCGGCGGCCGGCGACCTCACCGGCCGGTACCAGCGCGGCGATCCCGCCCGGCTCCCCGGCCAGGTCGATCAGCATGGCGAGCTGGCTGGGCGACGGCGGGATCCGGCTGACCAGCAGGGTGAGTGCCCAGTCCTCGTCGCCGGGCTCGGCCAGCCGGTGATAGCGCACGTCAGCGCGGGCCGCGCGGCCCAGCCGGCGGCGGAGCACGACGGCCTTGGCCGCCAGCAGGTCCAGGCCGGCGTCCAGGCTCTCGCAGCAGGTGCCGCGGCCGCCGAGCACGGCCAGCTCGGGGAAGCCGACGAGAATGAGGTCATACCAGCCGGAGAGCTCGCCGGTAGCCAGCTCGGCGGCCGCGCTGCCGAGCACGGCCGCCGCTAGTTCGGGCGGCCCGTCGACCGTGGTGACCTGCAGGTGCTCCAGGTCAGCCAGCAGGTAGCCGCCGTCGACGGCGCCGATGGTCAGCAGCCCCGGCAGCAGGTCCCCGGCCTCGGCCGCAGGCCAGGGACGCTCGCCAGCCAGCGAGAGCCGCCAGGCCAGGCCCTGCCGTCCGCCGGGAACGGAGAAGGGCGGCGGCGGAGGCTCCGCGGGCGGACTGCCGAGCAGCAGTTCCATGCTGTCCGGCAGCAGCCGTACTCCGGTGACATCGGGGACCTGCTGGCCGCCCAGCACCAGCTCGGCCCCGAGGCTGGCCAGCGTCTCGCGCAGGGCCGGGACCGGCCGCTGCGGCGCTGCGGCCCGCAGCCGCTGCTCGGCCTCGATCACCGGGGCGCTGACTGGCAGCGGGATCCTCCGGCCCGGCCGCCTGCCCTGCCGCTGCCGGTGCCGCAGCCTGGCCAGGCTGACGGCCGCGCCGCCGGCGAGCACTCCGGCGCCGAACGCGGCCGCCAGCGGGATCTGGTTACTGGCTGGCAGCGCCCCGGCCGCCTGCACGCGCGGCGCCACGCCCCCTCCGTCGCCAGTGCCCGTGCTGCCGGGAGCGCCCGTGCTGCCGGGAGCGCCCGTGCTGCCGGGAGCGCCCGTGCTGCCGGGAGCGCCCGTGCTGCCGGGAGCGCTCCGGACCGGAGCCGCGGGCGAGGGCGCGGCGACGGGGGGCGGCGGCGACTCACCGGCCCGCGGGGCCGGCGCCGCGGACGCGCCGGACGGGCGGGCTTCCTGGCCGCCGGAGCCGTGCTCCGGGCGCTGGTCCGCGGTCTGGCTGGCGGTCGCTGGACCGGCAGGCACCTGCAGCACCCAGCCGGGCCAGATCACCGAGGGGTCGGTGAATACCTCGCCATCGCCCATCTGATGGCCGAGATTCAGCGCGACGATCTCCGGGTAGCGGTCGCCATCGCCGAGGTAGGTCTGCGCGATGTCCCACAGGCACTCGCCGGGGCGAACGGTTACCAGCTGGTAGAAGCCCATGCTCATCACCTGCGAGGCTGGCGTCGCGGACGGATGGTCAGGCTGCGGCGCGGCCGAGTCGGTCAGTGCCAGGACAGGAAGCTCGGCCGGCGGCATCGCGGTGATGCCGGGCTGCGGCGGGGCCGGCGAAGCCGGCCATGATGCGGCCGCTGGTCCCCCCAGCGCCGCCGCCATGGCGGCCGGGTCCGCTGGGTCAGCCAGCGCAGCCGGGCCGGGGTCAGCCAGCGCCGCGGTCAGCGCATCTGGCCGGGCGTCGGCCTGCGGCGCGGCGGTAGCGGCGGCCTGCGGCACGGCCTCCGCCGTCACCGCAGCCGATGCGGGCTGCGGCAGCGCGAGCAGCGCGCCGACCGGAGCCGCGGTGAAGGTCAGCGCGACCAGCGCGACCAGCCGGCCCGCGGCGTCCTGCACCGGGCCGAGCCGCAGCCGCGGCGCTGACCGGCGGCGCAGCAGGGCCTGGGTCTCTGCCAGCACCGCGAGGCAGAACCCCGCCCACGCCAGCCAGCTGATATCGCGCACCGCCGCCAGGAATACCGTGCCGCTGTCCCGGTGCAGCAGGCCGCTGGCGAGCTGATGCCAGCCGGGCAGCTGGCCGGGCAGCGGCGAGCCGCCCAGCCGGTACAGCAGGACCGGCAGGCCGCCGAGGATGGCGAGCAGCACGGCCAGGGCCGTCAGGCCGGTGACGGCATCCTGGCCTCGCCGGCCGCTCACTGGCCGGGCCCCGTCACGCCGGTGACCAGCTCGGCTGTCGCGGTCTCGGTCGCGCTGAGGGAGTCGATCCCGATCAGCGAGAGCACTCGCGTCGGCTCGGTGATCGTGACCGTGACCTGGATCAGGTGCTGGCCGGACGGGAAGGTGACGGAGCCGGAGTCGCCCGCGTTCGCCAGGTACTGCTGCGCCGCTGCCTGCGCCTGGGCCTGATCGACGATGAATGCTCCGCTGGAATAGGCGGCACCCTGATTGATCATTCCGGCCCCGGCGCGCGCAGCCTCCTGGGCGACTGCCGCCGCATTCTCGGCATCGGTCAGCTGCGCCCCGCCGTCAATGACCAGGCCAAACAGCGCTAGTAACGAAACGAAGAGTACGGCCAGCATCAGCGTCAGCGACCCGCGCTCGGCTTCAGCCCGGCCCGCCTTCGGCGGCAGGGCTCGCACGCGCGGGCTGCCCGGCGCTCTCATCTGCCGCTCCCTGCTCCCCGATCCGCCGTAGCTGGATCTGCCGCAACTGGCCACGCTGGCCGCAGGGTGAGAATTCTTCGCGCGAGCTGTGACATTCACTGTGACACCGCCAGGAGAGTGGCTGACCGCGGCAGGCAGGCGACGGCGATGCGGCCCGGCCGCTGCCGCTCGCCAAGTCCGGTATGGCAAGGCCGATCACGCCCTCTCGGTGCCGGGCGGCAGCCCGGCCGGCCCGCCGAGGCCGACCGACCTGCCCCGGTAGGGATCCAGCGGGGAGCTGAAGGTAGCCGACAGGGTCTTGCTTCCCGGCATGCCGGGAACAAACAGGTTCGAGAGGCTGACCGTGCACTCGACGGTCACGGACACGCTGGCCGGCTGCCCGAGCGGCGCGCCGAACTGACCGAGCACCGGCAGCACCTGCGGCGCGCAGGACAGCCCGTCCTGGGCCAGCTCGGTGTCGGCGCTGAGCTGCGCGGCCGCCTGCGCGGCGCTCTCCGTGCGGGCTATCGATGCCTGCCGGGCCGCGTCCCTGGCTGCGGCGTCGACCGCGCCCTGCGCCATGGTCGTGCGGCCGGCCCCGATCATCAGGCCGATCAGCGCGACCACGATCGGCGCCAGGATGATGAGCTCCAGCGGCGCGTTGCCGGCCTCGCGGTCCGCCGGCGTCAGCTGTATCCGGAAGGACGGCCGGGAGCGGGTCATGGCGTGGTGAACCGCTCGACGGGGGCCTGCGCCACCTGGGTCACGTGCAGCAGCGGGAATCCCGGCACCAGCGAGGGCACTCCCCCGGTGACCTCGATGGCGATGGTCTGCGCGGAGCCTGCCGGGACCACGGCGGCAGCCGGGCTGATCAGGTAGCCCGGCGCGGTGGACCTGGCGAAGGCCTCGGCGGCGCTCGGGCCAGCTCCGGCTGGCGCGTGCGCCTCGCGGGCCGCATCCACTCCCTGCCGGGCTGCCGCCAACGCAGCGGAGCTGGCCAGGTAGTAGACCGTCAGCTGGGCGATGACCATCAGCGCCGCGAAGAATACCGGCACGATGATCACGTAGCTGAGCGTGAAGGCTCCGGCATCGCCCCGGTCAGCGGCCACGCGCGTGGCTGTCTGGCGCATGTCAGGGAAGGTTGCTGACTTCTGACTCGATCGCGGCATGGAAGATGCCGTAGGCGATACCGGCGGCCACGACCAGCGAGGCGGCGATCACCAGCCACTCGAGCGACAGCGCGCCCGCCTCGGGATCACCCTTCCTGGTCGCAGTGCCCTGCCATCTGGCCCGGTGCAGCAGGTAGCTGACCGCGAACCACATCATGCTCATCTGGGGCGTCCTTCCTCTGGGCGTCGTGCTATGTCGCGCCGACTAGTCGGTAGACCACCGGAAAGATCAGCAGCACCAGGAAGCCGACGGCGAGCAGCGCAATCGGGACCACCATGGTCGTGCTGCGGGAGCCGGCCCTGGCCCGCTCGGCGGCCAGCGCCTGAGCCCGCATGGACGCTGCCCTGGCGGCCAGCGTGTCCAGGATCCGCGCGCCCTCCTGGCCGGCTACCTCGGCAATATCAGCCAGGTCAGCCAGCTCGGTGACCCCGGTCTCGGCGGCCAGCCTGGCCAGCGCCGTCCATGGCGGGGCGCCGACCCGGCGCGCGGCGTCGAGCGCCGCTCCGATGCGCCGGAACGCCCAGCCGTCGCCGATGTCGGCCGCGGCCTCCAGTGCCTCGGTCGGCCCGGCTCCGGCACCTCGCTCGAGTCCGACCAGGTCCAGGTAGCTGGTCAGCGCGTGCCGGAAGTCGGCCCGCTTCTCGGCAGCGTTCACCCTGGTCACCAGGTCGGGCGCGAAGAACAGGGCTACGCCGAAGGCGATCGAGCCCACGGCCGGGATGGCCCAGCCCAGGCCGGCACCGTCCAGGGCCAGGATGGCCGCGGCGGCCGGCCCGAACGCCAGCCCGATCAGCCCGCAGCACACCTTGCTGGCCAGCCAGCCGGACCGGTCCTGGCCCAGCAGGCTGAGATCGGCGGCCGGGACCGGCAGCCAGGGCATGGCAGCGGCGGCCCGCTGGCCGACGGCGCCGCGCAGTCCGGCCGGGGCCGCCGGGGCCGCCGGATCGAGTCTCGCCAGCGCGGCGTCCAGCCGGGCAGGCGCGGGCAGCAGCTCGCTGACGGCGACGAGCACGCCGAGGCCGCAGAGCGCCCCGGCGATCACGAACCAGCCGCTCATCACGGCCTCCCCGCCGGGCCGGCCGGCACCCGTCGTGCCCGCGGCCCGCCGGCCTGCCCGGCCGCGGGCCGGCTGGCGGTCGCGTCGGTCAGGAACCGGCCCGGCGCGGCGATGCTGCCGAGCCGGTGCAGCCAGGCCAGCCCGGCCGCGTACAGGCAGGCAACGGCGCCGAGCACGACCTGCCCGGCCGCGGTCCCGAACGGCGCCGAGTAGGAGCGGTTGAGGACGGCGAAGACGGTGAACCCGGCGACGAACAGCGCGATCCACTTCACCGTGGTCCGGTGCTGGGCGCGTTCCGCGTCGATCTCGCGCCGCGCCGCCACGTCCCTGGCCAGCAGCGCGGCCAGCGCGGTGAGCACGTCCTTCGACCCGCCGCCGCGCCGGCCCGTGGCGATGATGAGGGCCGCGGCGATGCGGTCCCCGGCCGGATCGTCGATGTCGGCGGCGAACGCCCGCAGCGCGGCCTCGATGCCGGTCCGCGCGGAGATCCGCGCGGCCAGCGCGTTCACCGGCCCGGCGATGGCGGCCGGCGCGGACCGGGCACTCGCCTCCAGGGCGTCCTCCAGGCCGCGGCTCGCCGTCACCATGTCGGCGAGCCGCCGGATCCACTGCTCCAGGCCCTCCAGCATCGCCGTGCGCTGGCGCTGGCCGCTGGTACTGGTCAGCCGCGGCAGGTACAGGACGGCCGCGGCGGCGATCACCGCGCCGACCGGCCAGCGGGTCAGCGCGAACACCGCCAGGCCGGCCAGGATCGCGAGGACTGCCCGGCGGCGCGTTCCGGCCGCCAGGACTGTCGCGGCGGCCAGCCGCGGTGGCGGCGAGCCGGGGTCCAGAACCCGCCCCCGCAGCCCGATGACGAGCAGCAGCAGGCCGATGACCAGAGCTCCGCCGGCCAGCGCGGCCAGGAGGGTCATCGCCATCCGCCCGCGGCCGCGCCCTGAGGGCGCTCCAGCAGGCCCGGATTGAACCCGGCCCCGACCAGGCGCTCCATCAGCTGCGACGACGGCGTATGCGCCGCGGCCGCGCGGCCCGCCGGGCCCTCCGGCAGGAAGAGCCGGTTAACGGTCGGCCGGTCCGTATCCGCCGGCGGCATGACCTCCAGCACCTCGGAGACGTAGCGCACGGTCCGCTGGCCGTCGTGCCGCTTGCGGACATGCACGACCAGGTCGACGGCCATCCCGACCAGGATGTGGATGGCCCGCTCGGCCAGGGTGAGGCCGCCGCGCAGGCCCAGGATGAGGATCCGGTCGAAGGCCTCCGTCGGGGAGTTGGCGTGCAGCGTGCACATCGAGCCTTCCTGGCCCGAGTTCATCGCCTCCAGCATCGGCATGATCTCGCTGCGCCGCACCTCGCCGACGATGATCCGCTGCGGGTTGTGCCGCAGCGCGTGCGCGACCAGGTCGTGCAGGCTGATCCCGCCCGCGCCCTCGGAGTTGGAATCGCGGGCCTCGAATGCGATCACGTCCGGATGCTGCTGCGTCCCGTGCAGGAAGAGCTCGTACTCCGACTCCAGGGTGGCGAGACGCTCGACGGGCGGGATCTCGCTGGCCAGCGCGCGCAGCAAGGTGGTCTTCCCGGCGTTCACGCCGCCAGTCACCACGATGTTGCACCGGCCGCGGACGGCTGCGGCGAGAAAGGCGGCCAGCACCGGATCGATGGTGCCGAGCTGCATCAGCTTGCCGAGGCTGGCGTCGAGCTGACCGTGCCGCCGCAGCGACACGCACGGCCGCGGCGTCACCGACATGGTCGCCGTCATCCGCGCGGAACCGGTCAGCGCGACGTTGACCAGCGGGGCCGCGGCCGAGAAGTCACGCGCGGTCTGGCCGCCCCTGGCCGCCCAGGAGCGGATCATCGCGATCAGCGCGTCATCGGTGTCGGCCACCGGCGGGCCCGCTACCCGCTCCCCCGTGGCATAGCTCACCCAGACCTCGTCGCACCCGTTCACGTCCACGTTCTCCACCCGCGGATCGCGCAGGTAGCCCGCCAGCGGGCCGAGCCCGTAGCGCAGGTCGTAGACGGCCTGGGCCAGCGCTTCCTGGTCGGCCGACGGCAGCACGGTGCCGCCCGTGCGGGCCCGGTGCGCGGTCCAGCCGCGGACCGCCTCCTGGATGACCGGCGCGACCTCCGGCTGCTGCGCCCCGTCCTGCAGCCGCCCGGCCACCGCTTCCAGGATCTCGGCGGCCCCCGACCGCAGCTGCGCATCCGTGAGCACCCTCGCGGGCAGTCCGGCAGGACCAGGCGCGCGATCAGCGCCGGCGGCGGGCAGGTAGCCGCCCGGCCCGCCGCCGCCCCTGGTCATCCCCGGCAGTCTCAGTTCCGTCATGACCGGTCCCCGGCATCGACGGCCGCGATCTCGGCGGGATAGCCGGCCTCCTGCTGGCTGGCCACGCTGGGCCGGCCGGCCAGTGCGGCTGCCTCGCGCAGCGCCCGCCCGGCGCCCGCAGCCGAGCGCATCAGCGGCCGGGCCCGCAGCGCGCGGCGGCTGCCGAGCCCGTCGGCCAGCAAGGCGGCCGCCTTCGCGTCCCGCGGCAGCGCCGCGAGGACCGGAACGCCCAGCGCGCCGGCCACCTCAGCGCGCGAATGCGGCCCGTCCCCGGCCAGCAGGACAGCGATCCGCTCGCGGCTGACCATCTCGGTGAGCATGTCGATCCTCGGGCGCGCCCGGCTGACCTGGCGCAGCGTCGGCCGCAGCACGAGCGCGACCAGGCCGGCCGCGGCGAGCAGCGGCGGCACGGCGCCGCTGGCATCCAGGCGCCCGCAGTCGGCGATGACATCGCACGGAACCGCCGCGAAGGTGGCCGCCAGCCCGGGCCAGGACGGCTGCAGCGCGATCGACTGCCGCGGGTCAGAGAGGCCGGCCAGCAGCAGCCGGCTGCCCTCGGCGTCGAGCTCGATCAGGTGCCGCCAGAAGGCGCTGACCGCGAGATCGCCGGCTCGCCCGGCTTCCAGCGCCAGCGTGAGCAGGCCGCCGCCCGGCGGCACGTGCCCGCCGAGCAGGCCGGCCAGGATGTCACCGCCGCTCGGATCGCACTCGGCGACGATCACCCGGGACGGCCAGCCCAGCGCCAGCGCGATGGCCGACGTGGTCACGCCCGGCGAACCGCCAGCTGACTGCAGCGCGAAGATGGTCATCCCACCTCCTTGGTCACGATCAGCGCGATCTCGCCGCTGGCGGCCTGCTCCGCCAGCCCGGCCCCGCTGGCCGATGCCACCAGCAGGTCCACCACATCGAGCCCGTCGGCTTCCGGTGACGCAGTGACGGCCATGACGACCCCGGCGACCGGGGTCGTCATGGCCTGGGCCGTGCTGCCGCTGCCGGAGCCCGCGCCGGGGGCGGGAACGACGAGCACGCTGTCGCCCGCGGTCAGGCCGCTGGCCGGCAGCCCGGACGGCTTGATCGCGACGGGCACGAGGACCTGGCCAGCGGCCGGAGGCGCGGCGGCGGTGACGTCCGCGGCGGCCAGCAGCGTGCCCGGCCGCAGGCCGGTGGCCGCCACCAGGCCGATCACCTGGCGTTCCTGCCGCGCCGGGATCGTCTGGACGCCCGGTCCCGCCGCCACCGATGCGGTGGTCAGGTCCGCGGCCCTGATCACCGACCCTGCTGGCACGGCGGCCGTGACCAGCAGCACGGGCACGCGGTGGTTGAGGTTCTGGTAGAGCGCGGCACTGCCCAGGATGCCGGCGCCGACCAGGGCGACGGCCAGCGCGATCATGCCCGGCCTTCGGCGCCGCGGCAGCGCGCGGAGCTGGGCCAGCCGGTCCGCGCCGCCGCCGTTCGCCGTGACCGGATCAGGCTCCGGGCGGAAGACGGTGCCGAACGCGGTGCCTGGCTCGCTCATGCTCATTGTCCCGTCACTAGTGCCTGGCCCTCGGCCACCCGCAGCGGCAGCGGGAAGGGAACCTGCAGCCCCGCGTTCAGCGTGCCGCCGACCCCGCCGGACCCGGTCCACGTCACCCGCCAGGTCACGACCACGGCCGCGGCGTAGGTGCCGCGGGGCTGCAGCGCGGACGACTGGTCGTAGCTATAGGAGCAGGGGTCGCTGCGTGCCGCCTGCTGCGCCGCCAGGCCGCCGAGGCCTGGCCCGGCACAGGTGGGACCGGTCAGGCCCCCGCCGGGGTCGAAGGTGATCTGCTCGGGCGTCGCGGTGACGGTGGCCCAGACGCCGCCCACCGAGACTGTCCGGAACGCCGCCTTCCACTCCGCTGACGGGATCCAGAACAGCTCCGGCAGACCGACCAGGCCGTCGCCGGTCGCCGGCGGCGCGGTCTGCGGCCTGAGCGCCGGGACCGTCAGCTCGCCCTCGGCGATCTGCAGCAGTTCCTGCGGCGTGACCGGAGGCGCCCCGCCGCCGCCTTTGGATTCCAGCGTGACGCCGCCAAATGGCTGGTTTCCCGGGCAGGTGATGGCGGCCCACTCCTCGCCCTTCGGCGCGGCCGGAAGGCCGAGGTAGCTGATCTGCGCCGGGGACAAGGGCACCAGCGTGCAGGTGAGGTTGCCGCCGCCTCCGCCGCCTCCGCCGCCCCCGCCGCCGGGCCCCCCTGGCTGGCCGGGCACGCTGCCGCCGGACTGGCAGACGATCACCCAGGAGCCAGGTGGCCGGTAA